>WNFI01032403.1_pt1 | contig 153893 bp, 156 predicted proteins | sample 5400471 | NCBI WGS metagenome assembly WNFI01 (sample SAMN13153348, study PRJNA577476) | soil metagenome | isolation source: 100 cm saprolite on Douglas fir-dominated hillslope | place: USA:California | collected 2013-09-17
GGCCGCACAAACAGGCCGGACATATGACCGCAAGCAACCGATCATATCATCGCTTCTTTCTTGCAGGCCGGGGGCCGTCCACATATGTGTCTCCGTGGTTCAAATCCGTGGCGCTCACGCCGCCCCCAGATATGCCTCCTGGATGCGCGGATCGGCGGCGACGCCGGCGGCATCGCCCTGGAACACGAGCTGGCCGAGCTCCAGCACCGCCGCCCGGTCGGCGATGGCGAGCGCCTTGCGCGCGTTCTGCTCGACCAGCAGCACCGTGATCCCGCGCTGCCGCGGGACCTCGCCGATCATCCGGAAGATCTCGGCCACCGCGATCGGCATCAGGCCGACCGAGGGCTCGTCCAGCAGGAGGAGCCGCGGCCGCGACAGCAGTGCGCGGCCGATCGCCAGCATCTGGCCCTCGCCGCCCGAGAGGGTGCGCGCACTTTGCCGATAGCGGCTGCGGAGCACCGGGAACATGTCGCACAGGTCATCGATGTCGCGCTCGACCTCGGCGCGGTCGGTGCGGTTGAACGCGCCGATGCGCAGGTTCTCTTCGACTGTGAAATCCGGGAACAGCCGGCGGCCCTCGGGCACCAGAGCGATGCCGCGGCGGATGCGCTCGAAGGTCGGCACCGTCGCCAGGTCGGACTCGGCAAAGCGGATGGTCCCGCTGGCGCTGACGAGGCCGAGGATGCTGCGGAGCAGCGTCGTCTTGCCGGCGCCGTTGGCGCCCAGCACCGCGAACACGCTGCCCGCGGGCACGGTCAGGGAGACACCGCTCAGCGCCCGGACATGGCCGTAGGCGACGTGCAGGTCGCGGATCTCAAGCATGGGCTTCCTGTCCGAGATACGCCTCGATCACCCGTTTGTTCCGGCGGATCTCTTCGGGTGTGCCTTCGGCGATCTTCTCGCCGCGGTCGAGCACGGCCAGCCGGTCGCACAGCTGCATCGTGATCTGCATGTTGTGCTCGATCAGCAGGATGGTCATGCCGTCGCGGCGCAGCTCGCGCACGAGCTCGACCAGCGACGCCGCCTCCTTGTGGCTGAGGCCGGAAAACGATTCATCGAGCAGCAGCAGGTCCGGCTGCAGGCCGAGGGCGCGGGCGATCTCGAGGCGGCGCAACAGGCCCAGCGGCAGGTTGCGCGCGATCTCGGCCTCGTAAGGGGCCAGCGCCGTGCGCGCGAGGAGAGCCCGTGCCGCGTCGCGATGGCGCTTGCGGTGATGCGATCCCAGCGCTGGCAGGACGCCGGTGCAGAAGCGGGCTCCCAGGCCGGCCAGCACGTTTTCGATCACGCTCAAATCGCCGAACGGCCGCACGATCTGGAACGTGCGGCCGATGCCCAGCCGGGCGATGCGGTGCGGCGGCAGGCGGTGGATCGGCTGCCCTTTGAACAGGATCTCGCCGGCGGTGCACGGAAAGACGCCGCTCAGGAGATTGAAGAACGTGGTCTTGCCGGCGCCGTTCGGTCCGATGACACCGAAGATCTCGCCCGCCGCGACGTCCAGGTCGACGCCGCCGACCGCCGTCAGGCCGGCGAAGCGCCGCGTCAGGTTACGGGTTTGCAGCATATTGTCGGCCGTGCCAGAGCAGTGCCCGCAGGCGGGTCGCGGCTGCTTTGGCGTGGCGCCAGACAAAGCTGCCGTCGCCCAACAGGCCGCGCGGCTCGTACAGCATGAGCAGCACCAGGGCCATGCCGTAGATCAGGTTGCGATAGTCCTGAACGAACCGGAACAGCTCGGGCAGGAGGGTCAGGAAGCAGGCGCCGAACACCGCCCCGCGGATGGTGCCGAGGCCGCCCAGCACGACCATCGCGAGAACGTAGATCGACGGCAGGAAGCCGAAATCGTACGGGGTCACGTAGCGGGTGAAATGCGCGTACAGAACTCCGCCGAGCCCGGCGAACGCCGCGCCGATGGTGAAGGCGTAGAGCTTGAAGCGGGCCGGATGGATGCCGATCACGCTGGTCGCGAGCTCGTTCTCGCGCACACTTTCCCAGGCGAGGCCGATCCACGCCCGCTTGAGATAGAGCGTTGCCGCGATGGTCAGTGCCAGCGCTGCCAGGATGATGAGCAGGTATCCTTCCTTGCCGACGGCGTCGCCGCCGAAACTGACGCGCGCGATGCGGCCGATGCCGAGCGGTCCGCCGAAATAGGGCAGGTAGACGAGCAGGGATTCGAAGACGAACACCATGCCGATGGTGAGGACGGCCAGAGAATCCTCGCGCACCCGCAGCGCCGGCAGGCCGGTGATGAAGCCCATGAGGGCCGCGGCGGCCACCGCCAGCGGCAGCGCCTCCCAGAACGAGAAGCCGGCGGCCGTCGTCAGCATGGCCGTCGTATAGGCGCCGGTGCCCATGTAGACGCCGATGCCGAGATTGAACTGGCCGGCATAGCCGGTGATCACGTTCAGCCCCAGTGCCACGATGCTCCAGATGCCCATCAGCGACAGGATGGTTATGGTGTAGGCGTCGAGCATGGGTCAGGCCTTGCCGAGCAGCCCTTGCGGCCGGATCAGGATGAGCAGCACCAGCATCAGCATGGCGATGCCCTCGCGCGACAGCGGCAGGTCCATATAGGTGGTGAGTGCGGTCTCGGCAAAGCCGAGCAGGAAGGCGGCGAGCACCGCCCCCGAGATGCTGCCGAAGCCGCCGATCACGATCAGCGCCAAGCCCTTGTAGCCGATCATGTCGCCCATGGTCGTGTAGACGGCGTTGTACAGGATGGCGACGGCGACGCCGCCGAACGCGGCGATGGCGGAGCCGATCATGAACACGCGCGAGACGCTGCGGTCGACGTCGATCCCCATGGTCTTCGCCGTCTCGACGTCCTGAGCCACCGCGCGGATCGCAAACCCCATTGAGGTCTTGCGGATGACGAACCAGAGGGCCACGAAGATTGCCGCCGTGCCGCCGAGGATGACCAGGTCGATGCCGGACACCGTGATTCCGCCGGCCGTGTACCGGCCGGCGAGCTCCGGCACGTCGAACGCCAGCTGGTGCGGCCCGGCCAGGATGCGGAACAGGTCGGACAGGCAGATGAACAGCCCGATGCTGGCGATCAGGGCCACGATGCGCGGCCGTGCCAGCATCGGGCGGTAGATGAAGCGCTCGATCAAGGCGCCGAGCAGGGCCGCCGCGGTCATTGCAACGATGAGGGCGATCACCAGGTTGCCGGTTTCCCGGAAGGCCAGAAGGCCGAGATAGGCCCCGGCGGTATAGATGCCGGCATGCGCGATATGCAGGATGCGCAGCACGCCATAGATCATCGCCAGGCCGACCGCGATCATGGCATAGACCGACCCCAGGGCCAGCGCGTTCACCAGCTGCTGCCCGAGCACGGTCGCGTTCATCGAAGCGATGCTTCTCTACGCCAGGGTCGAGTCCCGCTCGGCCATCGTACCGCTGCCTACTTGTAGTACTGGTACCAGGGCCGCGGATCGATCAGCGCCGGGTCTTCCACGAACTTCATCAGCTTGATCTGCTGGCTCGCCTTGTCCCAGCGGCCAAGCGCGATCGGCAGCATGGGCTCGCGCAGCTCGGTATAGGAGATTTTGACGCCGGAGAGGTTCGTGAACGACTTCGTCTCGGCGAGCGCCTTGCGGATGCCTTCGCGATCGACGCCGCCGCGCTTCATGGCGTCGATGATCAGCCGCGTCGCGTCGTAGGCGAGCCCCGCCTCGTGGGTGATGATCTTCTCTTTGTAGGCCGCCTCGTAGTCGGCCATGAACTTCTTGGTGATCGCATTGTCGGTGGGGGTGATGAACTCCAGCGTGCCGATGGTGCCGTCGCCGTTCTCGCCGATGCCGGTGAACCAGTCCGCCTCGTTGAGGTCGCAGCCGACATACAGCTGGGCCTTCGGAAACACGCCGATCTCGTAGCCCTGGCGGCCGCCCGCGGTCAGCACGGGGCCGAGCCCGCTCATCAGCACGGCGTCGACGTTCAACGCCTTGATCTCGGTCATGATGGCGCGGAATTCGCGCTCGGTGGGCGGGAACGCCTTCTTGTACACCACTTCGCCGCCGAGCTTCTTCAGCCCCTGCTCGGCGCCGTTGATGATGCCGCGGCCGTATTCCTCGTCCTGCATCAGGAGCGCGAACTTCTTGTAGCCGCGCTCCTGCACGGCGTGATGGGCCATCACCCAGCCCTGCACGTCGGCGACGCTTGCCCAGCGGAACACATAGTCGTTGCCCTTCACCACGCCGACGGCGTTGGAGTAGGCAGCCACCATCGGCACCTTTTCTTCGTTCGCGACCGGTGCGGACGCGATGCTGGTTAGGCTGAGCGACCCGCCGACGATGGCGACGACGTTGTCCTGCTCGATCATCTTGCGGACCACCGCGATGGACTCGGTCCGGTTGCCGCGGTCGTCATAGGCGACCAGCTCGATCTTGCGCCCATTCACGCCGCCGGCGTCGTTGGCGAGCTTGATCGCCAGATCGGCACCCTTCTTGGCGTCGATGCCGAGGGCGGCGAAGCGGTCGGTCAGCGGGCCGAAAAAGCCGAGCTTGATCGGTTGCTGGGCGCCCGCCGGTGCCGCGGCCCACAGCAGACCGGCGGCAACGACCATGGCGTGGCATGCGAATCTGATCTGGCTGGAAGCCCGCATCTCCCGATCTCCCCTGTCGCGTGTAGCCGCCGGGCCGCACCGACTTGTGGCGGGCGCGCGCCAAGCTTTCATGTTTTATGTCACGATGATTTCGCGAAACCCTGCCAGAGTCAACGCCGTCGGCGCGGCAGCCCCACCGCACATCCCCGTAAATCCTTGCCAGACGGGGATTTCCGGCGCTCCGCGGGTGCCCGAGAGTTTCATGTTTCATGTTTGATTTCTACGGCCTGCTCGCCTAATCTTGATGAGGTTCAGCGGCGGCGTGGCATCGACACGGGAGGGCCTTGATGACGATCGTGGTGACGGACAACTGCCAGCGATGCCGGTTCACGGAATGCGTCGCGGTGTGCCCGGTCGCGTGTTTTCACGCCGATGCCGACATGGTCTACATCGACAACGACATCTGCATCGACTGCCGCGCCTGCATCCCGGTGTGCCCGGTGAAGGCGATCTTCGGTGAAGACGATCTCCCCGCCGACAAGCAACACTGGATCGTGGTGAATGCCGAGAAGTCGCGCGCCCTGCCGGTGATCGACCAGAAGCAGGATCCGCTGCCCACCGCCGAGCAGCGGCGCGCCGAGCTCGGCTACTAGCCGGGCGGGCCTTCGTTCGATGCCGCAGAGCGGGACGCTGCAGGTCGCGATTGTCGGCAGCGGACCGAGCGGCTTCTACGCGGCGGAAGCGCTGCTGCGCGCCAAGCCGGGCGCCGCCGTGGACATGTTCGACCGGCTGCCGACGCCGTTCGGCCTGGTGCGCGGTGGGGTCGCCCCGGACCATCCCAAGATCAAGCAGGTGATCCTGGTCTACGACAAGATCGCCCGCTCGCCGGGCTTCTCGTTCATCGGCAACGTGACGGTCGGCCGCGACATAGCCGTCGCCGACCTCCAGGCGGCGTATCACGTGGTGATCTTCGCCAACGGCGCCGACGCCGACCGCCGTCTCGGCATTCAGGGCGAGGATCTCCGCGGCAGCCACACCGCGACCGAGTTCGTCGGCTGGTACAACGGCCATCCCGATTATCGCGACCGCGTGTTCGACCTGTCCGGGGAAACCGCGGCGGTGATCGGCCAAGGGAATGTGGCCGCGGACGTCGCCCGTATCCTGGCAACCCCGGTCGACGACCTTCGGCGGACCGACATTGCCGAGCATGCGCTGGAGGTCCTGGCGGAAAGCCGGGTGCGCGAGATCCATATCATCGGGCGGCGCGGCCCGGCGCAGGCGAAATTCACGTCCGTCGAGCTGAAGGAGCTCGGCAAGATCCGCGGCTGCGCCGTATCGATCGCCGCCGGCGATCTCGAGCTGAACGGCGCCTGCCAGGCGGAGCTCGCCGATCCGCGCGGCGACGAGAACCGGAAGAATGTCGATGTCCTCCGTGGCTTCGCCGGCATTCCGGCCGGCGCGGGTGGCCGCCGGCTGTGCTTCCGGTTTCTGGCGACACCGCTGCGGTTCAGTGGACCCGGACGGGTCGAGACGATCACCTTGGCGCGGAACCGGCTGCAGGGCGAGCCGTTCCGGCAGGTTGCGATCGCCGCCTCCGAGACGGTCGAGCTGCCGTGTCAGCTCGTCTTCCGCAGCATCGGCTACAAGGGTACGCCGTTGCCGGGGATCGTGTTCCACGAAGGGACCGGAACTGTACCCAACCGCAAGGGCCGCGTGCTTGACCGCGAGGCGCCGGTTCCGGGTCTTTATGTCACGGGCTGGATCAAGCGCGGGCCCACCGGAATCATCGGCACGAACCGGGCGGACAGCGTCGAAACGGTGGCCGCAATTGTCGAGGATCTGGCCGGTCTCGATCTGTCGCCGCGGCCGGGCTCCGCCGGCCTGTTGCCGGCGTTGCAGGCGCGCGGCCTGCGGCCCGTGTCCTATGCCGGCTGGCAGGCGATTGACCTGGTCGAGCGGGCCCGCGGCGAGCCGAAGGGCAAGCCGCGGGAGAAATTCACCCGCATTCCGGATATGCTTCAGACGATCGACGGTGGACGTTCGACGGGCCCAAGCGCCCTTGAATGACCGGCGGTTTTTCCTTAAGAGCTACGCCCGTGGGATGAAACATGCGATTCGCCGATCGGCCCCCGCACAACAGCCGGCGGCGACATAGCGGACCAAGGAGTGGAATGTGAAGAAGCTTCGGCGCTCCAATCTCAGCGGAGACGCCTATACCTTCGTGCGTGAGCTGTTCGTCGACGGCAACCGCTACAACCCCGGCGACAAGATCAGCGTCGAGGAGCTCAGCCGCGAGCTCGGCGTCAGCCGCACGCCGCTATGGGGCGCCATCAACCGCCTCGAGGCCGAAGGCATCGTCGAAGTGGTGCCGCGCCAGGGCGTGTACCTGCTCAACTACGATCCGCAGAAGGCGCTGGACATCTATACGGCGCGCGAGGCGCTGGAAGGCATGGCGGCGCGTCTGGCCGCCGAGAAGATCACCGACCGCGAGCTGGCGGGCTTGAAGGCCAGCATCGAGGAGCAGCGCGCCTGCCTGAAGAAGGGCAACGTCGAAGCCTACTCGGTGGCGACGCTCGAATTCCATGAGGAGATCGTGCGGATCGCCGGCAATCTCACGCTGGAACGGCTGCTGCAGTCGATTTTCGCGCAGATGAAGGCGATGCGCGTCCAGCAGAAATATTTTCCGACGCATCTGCCGCAATCCTGCGACGACCACGAGAAGCTGCTGAAGGCGTTCCGCGCCCGCGACGCGGACCGCGCCGAGCAGGAGGCGCGCACCCACATCCGGGACCTCGCCGACCAGATCCGCCGCTCCATCGACGACGAGGGCGACAAGAAGCCGCCGACGCGCTCGCGCGACCGCGCAACGGTCTGATCCGACCAACCTCTACCTTCGTCATGCCCGCGTCGGTGTCGCGTTTCGCGAGCACCTGAGCGGGCATCCAGAAAAATCACGCGCGAAATCGGGCTCAGAGTCGAATTGCCGCTCTCGTCATTGCGAGCGAAGCGAAGCAATCCAGATCTCGAAGGAATCGGGATTCCTCATCATCGTGAGGCCTGAGTGACAAATCCGTTTGTCGTGAGGGCCGCGCTACGTGTGACGCGATCATTCGCGTCTGACCCATCCGTCTCGACTTGAGCTGGGCCGCATTGCTGGGACGAGAGGCGTGTCACAGGTGCGTGACGACCGGTGGGATTGCCCGGTTTTCCTCGACAACCTGGGCGGCCTGCAACAGGAACGCCATCACCGCCGGGAACGCGTCTGACGCGGCCGCAGCGATTTTCTTCAGCGCATCCAATATTGCCTTCCGCGACGTCGGATGCAGCAACGCCACGGCCACGGCGACAACGGCGAGGATTTTGACAGCGTCCGGCAAGGTGCGGAACCGTTCGAGGACCCGCCCGAGCGCGCTCGCCGCGAACGCGATCGCGTCCACGGTGCCAAGGGCGACGTAGTAGCCGCCGATTTGCAGGGACACGAACACGGCCGCCTGCCTCGAATAATCCCTGAGCTCGATCTTGAACCTGATTGGAATGACCTTGCCGCCCATCGCCTTGATGTCCTTGTCCTTGGACAGGATGCCGCAAACGGCGAGGATCTCCGCCAAGGCGACCGTTGGAGCATCGCTCGGATCGCGGCCGTTCGCGTGCCTAGCGACGGCAGGCGGGTCGGGATCCTCGACGCGCAGGAGTGGTTTGTAGGCCGCCCAATGGGTCGTCCAGACGTCGGCGGTGAAGCCGCGCTTGAGCGCCAGCCGTTCCATGTTGCGCTCGACTTCGGCCACGATGTCGCTGGTCACGTAGGCAACGAGCGTCTGTGCGACCAAGCATTCCAAAAGCTCAGGCATCTCGTGCGCGGTCGTCCCCTGCTTGGACAGAAACAGGAGCTCCCCTATGAAGACATTTGCGTCGACGACCACTGGGTAGGAGGCGATCGGGGAGATGAATTGCTTCAGGTTGTCCCTGAATTCCAGAAACTGCCGGATGCCGGGGAGCAAATCGGAACGTCCGACCAGCGTCGGTCTCGCGTCCGGCTGCGACCGCTTCGCTCCGCCGCGTGGCAGCGTCATTTCAGTACAATCCATCGTCAAAGACCGTCGGGAGGCAGGCCCAGACGCAAGCGCCGTTGGGTATCCCGTCGTACGGGCGCGGCGCGGGATATCGCTTGTCCCGGTTACCCAGGAAACGTTCGAGCGCGTCGTCGCGGCGTTTCGCTGCTTCACCCAACAACGGGCGCAGTGGCTTCGTCCACAGATCCATGCCGAAGTTTGGCGTCACGAAACCCGAAACCCGCACGTCGCCCAGCGGCTGGAGTTCCGGGTAGCGCCTGGGAGGCGGCCCGTACGCAAGGTCGACAGGACGCTGCGGCACCAGGACCGCGCGGAAATCCGGGTGCAGGAAAAGGACGCGGATCCGATCACCATGGTCTTCGTCGCCCGCGAGCGCGAGCAAGTGGACGTCGTCGACGTGGTCGTCGACCCCGTGCTTCGGCCATTGGGGGCCGTCGCGGTCAACCTCGAGCCAGAGCGGTACGAACTTGTTCCAGATTTGCGCGAGCTCCCGCGCTTCGCCGTACGAGAGCTCGCGCCCCAGGCTCCACTGGATCCAGAATTCCGCAGGGTCGTAAAGCCAGACGCCCTTGTGCCGCATCTTCGACCAGCGGTCTTCCATCTCGGAAGCGACGTCGAGGTACGGCTTCAGCGCCCTCCCGGAAGGCATCCGGCGGCCCAGCTGCTCGAATGCCCACCGCACCCAAATGCCGGTCCCGGTGGTCAGCAAGTAGTCGTTGAACGTGAGCCTTTTGGTCCTCGGCGGCGGCATCGTTGCGGCGACGAGTTGCAGGATGCTAGCCGTCCCGACGGGCTCCTCCTCTTCATCATCGCAGCCGTCGACGTCCTTGCCGTTCGCTTCCCGCAGAGCGCGGGCTTCTTCGCGCTTCCCCATTTCCTCCAGCCAAGCGAACACGGCCCGGTCCGTCAGTTCCTGGAGGCAGGCCTTGTCGTCGATGAGGACGTTGGCCGAAGCGGCCGCCGAAACGACGGCCGTCCTGGCCTGCTCGGCCGTGATGTCGAACCACTCCCTGCCGCCGCCGGTCCGCCTGTCGATGAGCGCCCGGTGGATGGCGCGCTCCACCGCTTTCGCGTGCGCCACCACGGGTTCGACGTGGTGCAGGACGAGCTTGTCCGCTCGCGCGGTTTGCAGGCCCCGGAGCCTGTTCTTCGGATCGGCGGCCACGCCGATTTTGCAGGGCCCGTCCTTCGAACTTCCGGCGACGTAGATGAACATGGGGCCTCCGAGTCGCGGTGCCTTAAAAGTTTAGCGGCCCCCGCGCACGCGTCATCCGGAAGTTGCGGACGCGTACGGGCGGGCCGTTTTTGCGCCAATAATCGACGAACATTGAAGTCAAAGAAAAAAGTTGACCTCAATGTTGCGCCGTGATCTTTATCCTTCGGCCACCCAGGCTGTACGAGGATTCGGTGCAAATGACTCCCGCTCTCTGCCGCGGCGCCCGCAACCTGCTCGGGTGGACCATCGAAGAGTTGGCGTCCATGTCCGGCGTCGGAATCTCGACAATTACGTCCTTCGAAGGCGTCCAGCGGACGCCCATCCGCGCGAACCTCGACGCCCTCGCACGCGCCCTGGCCGAAGGCGGCGCCATCTTCCTCGACGCCAACGAGGACGGCAGGGGGGTGCGCCTCAACAAGACCGCCGAGGCCTTGCGCGACATCCTGCTAATAGCTGGTTTCCCAGGGACGGACGAATACCGGATGCGAAGGGCGACGCAGCGAATCCAGGGCTTCTACGCCGACGCCTTGAAGTACTACAGCGACTTCTACGGCACCGGAAAGAACGCGGAGCAAGACGTCCGACTTCGGGTCAAAAGCGACATGCAAAAGCTGCGCGACCGTGTCGACTGGGAGATCGAACGCCGCAGGCGCCTTGGCCGCGACGACGCGGCAACGCGCTTGCTTGAGCCGGTCACCGACTACATCCATGGCCAGAAGTGGGGCGGCTGACGGCGATGGCGTGGCCCGACAACGACGCTGAGAACGCCATTTCGGAGGCGACGCGGCGCGACATATTCGATGCCCTCAGGCTCGACAACGTGCGATGGGAGGGACGGCTGTCAGAGTCCGATTTCCTGACGCGGATATTCGACCTGAGCAAGCTGCCGTCTCACGATCACCGGACGCGCGACATGCTCGGCGACGTCGTCCTGCACCGGCAGAACTTCGATGACTGGGGACACGATTGGGTTTACGACGACGGCCGCCTCAACCTCCTGCACGGACCGGACGACGTTTTCCTCAGGTTCCTGTGCGAGATGCTCCACCCCATCGTCCGAACCGACGACGAGGAGGTCGACAAGCTCCTCCGGTTGTTCAACGACGCCCTCGCGGCCGACGGCTATCGCCTCGTCGTGAAGTCGATGCGATCCGGTCGACGGGTTTTCGCGGCAGCCAGGAACTTGGCGGACGCCGCTCCCGGCACCGAGAACGCGAAGCGGGTTGCCGATGACCTGGAGTCCGGCCACGTCATGGACCAGATCACCCGGATGGAAACGTCGGTTACGTCCGACCCGGCCCTTGCCATCGGCTCCGCGAAGGAATTCGTCGAAACGCTGTGCAAGGCGATCCTGGCCGCGCGCGGCGCCCCGCGACCGGCAAGGAAGACCTGCCCAAGCTCGTCTACAACACGCGCGAAGCGCTCAACCTCACCGTCAGCCAGAAGACGGAGCAAACGCTGCGCGCGTCGCTCGGCGCGCTAGGAACCTTGGTCAACGGCATCGCCGAGCTGCGCGGCCAGCTCGGCACCGGGCACGGCGCGCACCCCGACGCCCAGCGCCCGCCGACCGAAGTGGCTCGCTTGGCGGTCGGGATGGCGACGTCGCTGGGCGTGTTCCTCTGGGACGTGCACCTGGCGAAGCCACCGGCAGCGAAAACTTCTCCCTAGGCATCCGTGGCTGGCGACAATCTGTTGCGGGCCGAACTCGAGCGCGTTCCGCGTCTGCCGACGGAACAGCAAGTCCCTGAGCTGCTGGACATCGCGCGGCGGCACCCCCACTCGGTGAAGGCCGCCCGGAAGCGGGTCCCCGAGCAAACGCAATACACCTGCTTCGTCTACGCGACGAGGCTGCTCTGGTCGCCCTCGTACATCCGGATCGCCAGGAAGGCGAAGCATTTTGGGGGCAGCGCACGAACTCCCTTCTTCGCTAGCCCCGAGTTCGTGCGGCACCTCCTTGATTCCGGCGTCCTGGCGCGCATCAGCCGGGGCGATGCGCAGGAAGGCGACACCATCGTCTACCAGGAGAACGAGAAGCCCGTGCATGCCGGGGTAATCGTCGGCGGCGACTTGGTCCGTTCGAAGTGGGGAGACGGAGGGCGCCTGTTCGAACATCCGATGTTGGAGGTTCCGGCCAGCTACGGCGACACGGTCACTCGTTGCCGCGCGATCGCCAGAGCCGACGCGCTCAAGGCCTTCGTCCGGTACATCCGGACGCTGCCGGACTTCGATGAATTCCAGGATTACTGTGGCTTCGAGATTTGAGGGTATCCTCGGCAGGAGACAGCCCTTGGCACGCACCGACCTGATACGCGCCGGCGACAAATTCGCCCTCGTAGCGACCTCGACCGGCGTCGAAGACCTGGGGCCACAACCTGTCCAGATGGAGGACGATCTCTGGGTGTCGAACCACCCGGTCGTGACCTTTTCTGACCACTGGAAAGGCTGGCTCGGGTCCATTCGCTCCGACCATCTGGTCGACGCGAACCTGGTGGTCACCACACGGGCCAAATCGAAGGCGCCGTCTATCCTGGACGGCGAGAACGTGGAGCTCGGAAACCGCGTCCGCGGATATTTCACCGGGCTGATGCTGTCCGCGCGTTTCTCGTGCTCCGAAGCACCCCTCTGGCTCACGGGAGCCAATGTTGAGGGCGAGGCGGACGTCCGGCAATCGACGGATTTCTCCGCGCTGCCGCACGTGCTGGGGTTGCTCCCGGAAGACATAACCCTAGCGCAGCTGGGGGAAGCCGCCGCTCACGCGAAGGCGATGACGCATATGGCGGCGACCAAGAAATTCCTGCGCTTCTTCCACATCGTCCACGTTTACTGCGAGGCCCGAGCGAACCGCGAGACCCTCGACCAGATCCACCAGTTCTCTCGATGCCTCGAGGGGCTCATCTTCCCGAAGCCGGGCGACAGCACGAAGAAGTTCAAGAGCCGTACGGAGCTGTTCATCGGCCCCAAGCACCACGACCTGATGGGCGAGCTATACGAGATCAGGAGCGCCGCCGAACACATGAACGACCACCTGTTCGTCGTGCCGTCCGGCCGCGAGGAACGCATCGAGTTCGTGCGCAAATCCGTTATCGTCGAATTCATCGCGAGGACCAGCATCGCGCGCGTGCTCTCGAGACCGGCGCTCTGTGCCCATTTCGCAACGGACGACGCGCTGAAGGCTTTCTGGGATCTGCCGGAAGCGCAGCGGCGAGACCTGTGGGGGCCGCCCGTAGATCCGAACGCCGGACTGGTCGGGTTCGAGTCCGACGGCATCCGGGATTTCGAAATCGGCCTGGCTTAGAGCTGTTCGTGGCGACGTCGCCCAGTGTCGTTATCGAGCCGGGATACACTCAACGTACCTGTCTGAATTTTCTAGCTCATTCACCGCGCGACGGTCTGAACCCTCCCGCCGCTGCCAGCCGCTGCAACCGCATCCCGAGTTGGTCGTTCTGCTGAGCGGCCCGGACTCCAACCGGGGCGAGGAGTGCGTGATGCGGGGCGATCAGCGAAGCAGAATTGCATATTGCGGGGGCGAAAATCCGCCTCTGCAATTCTTTTTTCCCATATCGGCAGGCGATTTCAATGGTTTGCCAAAACAATTGCAGTATTGCGCCGATTCAGGGGGGCGGCGCCCCCCTCAGACCAGCCGCCGTCAGACCAGCCAGATCGCGCCATCCCGGACGGCGATGTCGCGCCGGGTCAGCCGGTCGCCTTGGCACGGGCCGACCACGCAGATCCCGTCGCTGACTCGAAACGCCGCATGATGGTTGGCGCACGAGATGTACTGGCCGTCCGGCGACACGAAATCCGCCGGCGGCCAGCGCAGCGACAGGCCCATATGCGGACAGAGATCGTCGTAGACCCGCACCTCGTCGCCGGTGCGCACGATCAGCACCGTGCCGCCGCGATGCGCGACCGCGATGCCCTGTCCGTCAGCGACCTCGCTCAGCCCGCAGAGGCGCTCCACGTCAGGCGGCGCGCCGCTCCCAAAGGGGCAGCAGTTCCGAATCCGCCTCGTGGATCTTGCCGGCGCGCAGCATGAAGTATGGTTTGAAGCGCTGCTTGGTCCGCCGCTTGGCGCCGCCGCCATCCTTCATCTCGAAGGAGCCGCTTTCGAGCTCGATCACCGAAACGTCGGCGATGCGGCCGGGCTGCAGGCTGCCCAGCGTGTCCGACAGGCCGATCATGGCGGCGGCGTTGCTGGTCACCGTCTTGATGACGTGCGTCAGCGGCGCTCCGAGCGCCAGGAGCTCGGTCATCGCATGATGCAGGCTGAAGGTCGGCTCGCTCTTGATGTCCGCCGCCGTCGTCTTGTAGTCGACGTCGGCGCGGAACGTCCCGTCGTAATGCAGCTTGCTGATGTTGTAGCCGTGCAGGTCGGCGCCGAGCGTATCCGGCAGGATGCCGCAATCGACCACCTTCTGCGCGACGTCGAACGAGAAATGCGAGCCGCGGCCGATGTCGATCTTCACGCCACGCTTCATCGCCTCGAACACCAGCGGATGGACCTTGTTGTCGGGGCCGACGAAGCCGCTCGGAAAGCGCGAGAAGGGGTGGGCGAGGATATCGCCCGGGTCGAGCAGCGGGATCAGCTCGTTGAGCAGCTGCTTGGTGTCGATCGTCTTGCCGTCCTTCTCCGGCCACAGCGTGCCGAGATGGATGTAGACCGGCAGCTTGGCGGCGCGTCCGGCCGTCTTGGCCAGCCGCAGCACGTCCAGTCCCCAGCGCGAGTAGCTGCCCGGCTCGGCGTGCGCTTTGATGCCGCGGATCATGTCGGGATAGGTGGCGATCGATTTCAGGATCGCGTCGACATTCACGCCGTGGGGCCCATACAGGTCCACATATTGGTGGCCGTAGAGGCCCCCCGCGAGATAAGTCGAGACGAACGAGAGCACGCGGGTCTCCGCCGGCTCGGCAATGAACTTATGAAAGCCGCCCATGGTCAGCGGGCTGGCGCCGCCCTGGTCGACGATCGTCGCCACACCGGCGCGCACGCCGACGTCTTCCGGATGGAGACCGAACGGGCCCGTGACATGGGTATAGCAGTGCGCGTGCGTATCGATCAGCCCGGGCACCACCAGCTGGCCGCGCACGTCGCGCACGGCCTTGGCGCGCGCCGGGCGGATCGAATCGGCAATCTCGACGATCTTGTCACCCTTGATGCCGACGTCCTTGACCGCGTCGAGGCCGGTCGCCGGATCGATGACGCGGCCGCCGGTCAGGACCAGGTCGAGCTCGCGTTTCGAGTTGAGGGGGGTGACTTTGGACTTACGGGTCGCCATCGCGCGCTCCTTATTCATTCTCGCCCTATTCATACCCGCCTGGGGGCTGCCGGCCAGATCAGCAAGCTCCGTGCCATGGACGGGGTTGGATTTGGCCCATAATACCATGCATTCATTGGCCAAGTCGCCGGTCCGGTGGGGTGCCCCGCGGAAACTTTCGAATTTTGAGCCGCCGGCAAATTTCGTGAGCACCCTGAGCAGCATTCGGGCAGCGGCGATGTCCGGGGCGGGAGTCGGCCGCCCCTTTCCATGGCATGGAACTTGCGGACCTGCGGTGCAGACAAGGTCGGTCCCAGCGCAGGGAGGATCCCAGGACTTGATTGCCGAACGCGCAGTGCCCGTCATCGATATCGCGCCGTTTCTCCTCGGCGATCCGCGCGCGCGCAAGACCATTGCCGCGCGCATCGACGAGACGTTGCGCCGCATCGGCTTTCTGATCGTGTCCGGCCATGGCGTGGATCAGGACCTCATCGCGCGCATGCATGCGGTGTCGCGCGACTTCTTCGCTCTGCCGCTGTGCGAGAAGAGCCGCTACCGCGCGGCCAATGGGCCGGTGGACCTGGGCTACATCCCGAGTGGGTCCGAAGGGCTCTCGGAGAAGGCGCCACCGGACCTGAGGGAGACGTTCGCGGTTGGCCGGGTCGATCCGCTGGACGCGCCGTATTTTCGCCGGCTGGAGATCGCGCCGTTCTTCCAGCCGATCCGCTGGCCGGACACTCCGCCGGAGCTGCGCGAGGTCTGGAGCACCTATTATCGCGCCATGGGCCGGCTCGGGCGCGATCTCCTGGTCATCTTTGCCGCCGCCCTCCGGCTGGACGAACAGTTCTTCCTGGCCTCGTTCAGCCGCGAATGCAGCAAGCTCGTGGTCCGCCACTATCCGGACCAGTACGCGACGCCGAAACCCGGCCAGCTGCGCGCCGGCGCGCATACCGATTTCGGCACCATCACCATCCTGGCTCCCGATGCAGCACCGGGAGGGCTTCAGGTGCGGGACCAGAGCGGCGTCTGGCACGACTGTCACCTGGTTCCGGGCAGCTTCATCGTGAATATCGGCGACCTGATGGCGCGCTGGACCAACGACAGATGGGTGTCGACCTTGCACCGCGTGGTCAATCCGCCGCGCGGCCTGACCGGCCGCAGCCGGCGGCAGGCGCTCGCCTTCTTCCAGTTGCCGAACCCCGACGCTATGATCGCGTGCGTTCCGTCGTGCGTCACGCCGGAACGTCCGGCTCGGTATTCGCCGGTGGCCGCCGGCGCCCATTATCTCGAGCGGATGCGCACCATCCGCGAGGTGAAGGACACGCCGCAGATGGCGACGGTCTAGCGGGGCTCGAAGCATGGGTGTCAAAGCGAACGTCCTGCCCGTGGCGGAGGCCGCGACACCGCCGGCGGCGGAGCTGGTCGGCTTGCGCACCCGCGCCCGCATTCCGCGGTTCCGCTTGCACGTGCCGGCGACCGCGGCCGAGGCGGTGGCGCTGAAGCTGCGCCACCCGCTGGCCTGGTACATGGCCGGCGGGATCGACGTCGTCAATCGCATGAAGACGGGTGTCGCGGTCGACGACCTCATCTACCTCGCCAAGATTCCGTCGCTGAAGAGCATCGCCGCCGCCGAGGGCGGCATTGCGATCGGAAGCGGCGCGACGCATGACGAGGTCGCCACCTCGCCGCTGGTGAAAGACGGCTGCGGCGGGTTGGCCGCGGTGTGGGCCCGCATCGCCAATCCGCGGATCCGCTTCAAGGGGACCGTCGGCGGCAACATCATGGCGGCCGAGCCCGGCTACGAAGCGGCGGCGTTGCTCGCGGCGGCCGATGCCCGGCTTCGGTTCGTGGGCGCCGCCGGCGCCACCAGCCTGAGCGTGGATCAGTATCTCGGCGCGGGCCACGGCCTCGGACCCGAGACCCTGCTCGACAGCATTCTCATCCTCGCGGCACCGGAGCGCCGCTTCATCTATGACCGCACGCTGAAAGGGATTGCCGGCGTCGTGCTCTCCGCGATCGTGAGCAAGGGCCGGGCCCACGATGTCCGGGTCGCGGTCTCCTGGGCCTATCCGCGCCCGTGGACGAAGCCGATCAAGCTATCCGGCCCGATCGACGCGTCTGGCCTCGACGCGAGCGCCGCCGAGCTGACTGCGGCGTGGTGTGCCGACCTGCCGCCGCCCGTCTCGGACCATCTGGCGTCGGGCGCTTATCGCCGCCGCATGATCGAGGTGAAGCTTCGCCGCGGCTTGCAGGCTCTCGCCAAGGGTATGTCGACATGACCGAGACCTGCGCGATCGCGCTGACCATCAACGGCCGTGAGCACCGGCTGTCGGTCGCTCCGTCGCTGACCTTGGCCGATCTCTTGCGCGACCAGCTCGGCCTGACCGGGACGAAGGTCTCCTGCGATCAGAGCGTCTGCGGTGCCTGCACCGTCCTGATCGACGGCCGGCCGGTGGCCGCGTGCACCGAGTTCGCGTTCCAGGCCGATGGCCGCTCGATCACGACCATCGAGGGCCTGGCGAAGACGCCGGCCGAGCTGCACCCGATCCAGGCCGCGTTCATCGAGGCGTCGGCGTTCCAGTGCGGCTTCTGCACATCCGGGATGATCCTGTTGCTGAAGAGCCTGCTCGACCGCAACCCGGACCCGGACGAGGCGACGCTCCGGGAATGGGTGTCCTGCAATATCTGCCGCTGCACCGGGTACGAGGTGATCCTCGACGCGGCGCGGCTGGCGGCCAAAGCGCAACGGACGGCGGCCGCGTCATGAGCATTCCCAATCGGCTTCGCGTGGTCGGAGAGAAGGTTGCTGCGGTCGACGGGCACGCCAAGGTCACTGGCGCCGCGACCTTCACCTTCGACCGCTCGCTTCCCGGGATGCTGCACATCAAGCTGCTGCGCAGCCCGCACCATCACGCGCGCATCCGGGCCATCGATACGAGTGCCGCCGAGCGCATGCCGGGCGTGCGGGCGGTGGCGACGGCGCGCGATCTCGCCGGCCTGACGCCGATCTACGGCGTGCGGATCAAGGACCAGCCGGTGCTGGCGATCGAGAAGGTCCGCTATCGCGGCGACGTGGTGGCGGCGGTGGCGGCGACGGACGAGGCGGCGGCCTTTGCCGCCCTCGGGCGCATCGCCGTCGACTACGAGGTCCTGCCCGCGGTGATGACCATCGACGACGCGATGGCGCCCGGCGCACCGCTGCTCTTCGACAAGCCGTCGATCAACGCGCTCCGGCCGCACGGCACGGGCGGCGAGGGCATCGCCGAGCCCGGGCCGAACCTGCTCTATCAGTTCAATCACGATGTCGGCGACATCGACGCGGCGTGGGCGCAATGCGCGCATGTGTTCGAGGACACGTTCGAATTCTCGCGCATGACGCCGTTCCAGATGGAGCCGTTCGTGGCGCTGGCGCGCCCGGAGGGAGATGCGATCGAGCTGTGGACCTGCAGCCAGGATCCGTTCCTGATCCGGCAGGACGTGGCGAATATTTTCGGGCTGTCCGACCATCAGGTGCGCGTACACGCGAGCTTCGTCGGCGGCGGCTACGGCGGCAAAAGCTTCTGCAAGCTGGAGCCGCTGGTCGTGCTGATGGCGCGCATGACCGGCCGGCCGGTCCGGCTGTGCCTCACCTTCGACGAGAACATCCTGCTGCTGTCGCAGCACGCCGCCCGGCTCACCCTGAAGACCGGTGTCGCCGCCGACGGCCGCTTCGTCTGCCGCGATTCCCGCCTCTACTTGGACGGCGGCGCCTATTCGGACGCGAGCGCGCTGGTCACCGACAAGACCGGCTATCGTCTGCCCGGTCCGTATCGATGGACGGCGGTGCGGACGCGCGCGTTTTCAGTGCGGACGACGACCGTTCCCGCCGGCTCGTTCCGTGGCTTCGGCGGCACGCAGGCGAACTATGCGTGCGAAAGCCAGATCGACATGATCGCACGGCGCATGGGGCAGGATCCGCTGGAGGTCCGGCTCAAGAACCTGTTGAAGGTCGGCGATCCCTACTTGCAGGCCGACGCACCGATGGACAGCGATTTCGCCGCTGGCTTGCGGTCGGCCGCGACGCGCGTCGGCTACGAGCGGAGCCGCCCGCCGCGGCGCGGCGTCGGGCTCGCCATCGGCTTCAAGGACGGCGGCGGCGAAGCGCGCGCGGCGCGCGCGGCGGTCAAGATCACCGTCACCGGCCGCGTCGTTGTGCAGGGCGGGACCGCGGAGATCGGCCAGGGCGCCTCGACCGCGCTCTGCCAAGTCGCGGCGGAAATGCTGAACGTGCCGTTCGAGTGGGTGAAGTACGGCGAGATCGACACCGACGTGACTCCGTACGACCAGGGCACGCACGCGAGCTCCGGCATGACCGTCACCGGCACGGCGGTCGCCCGCGCCTGCGAGGATGTCCGCGGGCAGATCCTGGCGTTCGCGGCGGAGAAGCTGTCCTGCGACCCTGGCGAGCTCCACCTCGAGAACTGGACGGTGCGGCACGGCAACACCGTGCACAAGCTGCAGCCGCTCGCGATCGAGTATTTCGGCGGCTACGGCTGTGAATTCGTCGGCCGCGGGTTCTTCAAGGTCAACGAGGACCTGAGCACGCCGCTGAACGCCAAGCGCCTGTTCTGGATGCCGGCTTGGACCGGCATCGAGGTCGAGGTCGATGAGGAGACCGGGCAATACGAGGTGCTGAACTTCGTTTGCGGCACCGACGCGGGGCGGATCATCAACGCCGCCGCGGCGCGCGGGCAGGTCGAGGGCGGCGCCTTGCAGGGTCTGGGACAGGCGATGTTCGAGCGCTTGATCTACGGCCCCGACGGGCTGATCACCACCTCGCCGCTGACCTATCGGCTGCCGCTCGCCGCCGACCTGCCGAAGCACTTCGAGGGTTTCCTGGAAGAGCACGGCATGGGCCCCGGTCCCTTCGGCTCGAAGGGGATCGGCGAGAGCTCCATCCTGGGGGTCGCGGCGGCGCTGGCCAACGCGATCGAGGACGCGATCGGCGTGCGCATCACCGATCTGCCGATCACGCCCGAGAAGATCCTGACGGCCCTCGACGCCAAGCGGCGTGCCGCCTGACGTGAGCCCTTTACGCCGGCCGCCATTCGATGATGCGGATCGGCGTCGGGTTCCAGCCCGAGCAGGGGTTGTAGAGCTGCGGACAGTTCGACATCACGACGAGCACGTCCTTCTCGGCGCGGAGCTCGACGAAGTCCCAAGGCCGCGAGCGCCCTTCGCGGATGCCCGACCGGCCGCTCGCCGACACCGGCACGTTCATGAAGAAATTGATGTTCTGATGGACGTCGCTCGGCCGCATGCGGAGCTTCTTCATGGCGGCGAGGAAGTTGTCGCGGCAGCTGCAGGTGTTCTTGATGCCGTAGCGCAGCTCGTTCACCTCGTGGCTGCAGGCGCCGCCGATGGTGTCGTGCCGGCCGATCGTGTCGCGGGTCACGGTCATCAGCACCTCGGCCGTGTCGGAATAGAGCTTGAAGCCCGCCGACACGTAGATCGTCTCGTTCAGCTTCAGCGAATTGGCGTTGTTGTAGCGGATCTCGGTGTTGGGCAGGTCGAAGCACAGGAAATCGACCGCCTGCTGACCGCCGAGATCGATGATCCTGAGATACGTCCCCTTCGTCAGCTTGCCGATGTAGTGGTTGGCGCCCGGCTGGTTGATCTCGTCCTTCAGGACCACGCCGGGAAGGGCAAGCGCCGCGGCCTTCTTCGCCTTGCCCGTGGCTTTCTCGGCGGCTTTCATCTTGGCGACCGCCCTGGCCCTCATCTTCGCGGCCATGGCTTTGACGAACGCTGCGCGCTTCGCCGCGCTCACGTTTTTCCCGCGCAAGATGATTCCCGCCATGGCCGTCCCCGTCGTCGCTCCGCTGGGCACTTTTTCAGCAATAAACATGCCGCCTCGGTGAGGTCCTTGGCGTGGTGATGGTTAATTCAGCAGCCCACGCTCAATTTCTCGGCGGAAATCTACATTCTTTGGAGGGTTTGCCGAAAAAGTGGCCGGCGCTGTCTAGATAATGAACACCAAGAATCTTGCCAGCCCGGCTGCCGCTTCGCGTATCATTTGCCAGGAATAGGAAGGTTGCGGTGCGGCGCACGGTCAGGTCAGGAGCCGCCGACATAGATCGCCGGGTCGGATTTCAGCCGCCCGCTGATCTCGGCGCGCCGTCGATCAGCGAGTTCGTGCTGCGCCGGCTGCGCGCGGACATCCTCAGCACCGACCTGCAGCCGGGAATGAAGCTGCCATTCTATCTGCTGACGAAACGATACGGCGTCGGCGTCAGTCCGCTGCGCGACGCGCTGGCGCGTCTGGCCGGCGACGGCCTGGTCATCCTGCACAGCCAGAAGGGTTACTGGGTGGCGCCGGTGTCCGCCGACGACCTGAAAGACGTGTCGGAGATGCGGCGGCGGCTCGAGCTCATGGCGCTCGATATGGCGTTGGCCGCGGGCGACGGGCTGTGGCGCGACCGCGTCCGCGCCGCGTTCGACGAATTCTGCAAAGTGAAGCAGCGCGTCGGCGACGAGGCGCCGATCACCGAGGACTGGGAGTGGCGCCATCGCGCGTTTCATCTCACATTGCTCTCGGCCTGCGGCTCGCCGACGCTGCTCAGGTTTTGCGAGCAGACCCACGACCGCTTCCATCGCTACCGGCGGCTGGCGTTGCCGACGCGCTCGTTCATGGGTGCGCTGGGGGATGATCACGGCGAGGTGATGGAGGCCGCCCTCGGCGGCGACAAGACGCGGGCGATCAGCCTGCTCGACCGGCATATCACGTCGTCGAGCCTCCTGGTCGCCGACAATTACAAATTCGACGGACCGCATCCGATGCGGCGCCGGTCGCATTTGCAATAGGCAGGATGCCCGTTCCGGGCGCTCAATCTTTCGGCAGATCAATAGGTTCGACGTTAGCGGCACGCTCCTGCATGGCACAGGGTTTGCGACGTCTCCGGCGCATTTGCGAAAGCCAGGAGAGACGCGATGACGCCGCACGACAGAGAGCTGGTCCAGACGAGCTTTGAGAAGGTGGCACCGATCGCCGTGGCCGCGGCGGAGATATTTTACAACCGGCTGTTCGAAACCGATCCGAAGCTCAAGCCGTTGTTCAAGGGCGACATGACCGAGCAAGGGCGCAAGCTGATGACCATGCTCGGCTACGTGATCACGAATCTGCACCGCATCGAGGAGCTCGTGCCGGCGATCAAGGATCTGGCCCGCCGCCACGTCGGGTATGGCGTAACGCCGAAGGACTACGACACGGTAGGGTCGGCGCTGATCTGGACTCTGGAAAAGGGCCTGGGCGATGATTTCACGCCGCAGACACGCGCGGCGTGGCTAAGCTGTTACGGCGCCCTGACCGGCATCATGCTAAGCTCCACCTGAGCGACAGCACCGGGCAAATCTATAGATTTGCCGGCCGGCTTGGGTGCCTGCCCAAGCGCCTGAAAATTTATACAATCCGGTACGGCACCGGTGCTATTTTTTCAATGATTTCGCGCCGTTTCGCGGACGTGCCGCGCGCCGTCGCTGGCATAGGCCGTGCAACCAGGACGGTTTGATGATCCACCGCTCCGATCTGCCGCCGGTCGTCCGCGCGGTGCTGAACAAGCTGCCTGGCCTCGCGGGACACGAGTCAGCGGCACCAATGCTGCCGCGCGAGTGCTACACCTCGCCGGAATTTTTCGACTTCGAGCAGAAGCTGGTCTTCGCCCGGTCGTGGATCTGCGTCGGCCGGGTCGAGCAGGTGGCACAGCCGGGGGACTATCTGGCCCCGACGGTCGCGGGCGAGCCGCTCTTGATCGTGCGCGGCGAAGACGGCGCGGTCCGGGCGATGTCGGCCGTATGCCAGCATCGGGGTCAGCTCATCGTGACGGAGGCCGGCTCGACCGGGCGCAGCCGCGCGTTCACCTGTCCGCTCCATCAATGGTCTTATGGGCTGGACGGTCGGTTCCTGGGCGGGCCGCGCATCGAGCGCGAGACGCTCGATTGCCTGCGGGCCTCGGTGCGTCTGCCGGAGGTGCGGGTCGAGCTGTGGCACGGCTTCATCTTCGTCAACCTCGATGCCGACGCGGCATCCCTGGCGCCGGGCCTCGCCAAGCTCGAGCCGTTCTGGGCCGGATACGACGACGCCGGCCTGATCGCCGTCCCGCCGGCGCCGGCCGACAAGCCGCTGCCCTGGAACTGGAAGATCCACGCCGAGAATTTCACCGACGCCTATCACCCCGAGTTCGTCCACATAAAGACGCATGATTTCGCGCCGAGCGTCCACCCGGACGGCGGCGTCGTGTTCACCGCCATGAGCGAGACCGACAACGCGATCGTGCGCAGCGTTCCGCTGCTGCAGCCCGACGGCGGCATGATGGGGGACGGCTGGGGACTGCCGCCCGCCTTCCCGCCGATCGCCGCGCTGTCGCCGGCCCAGCGCAAGCGGCTCACCTTCGCGATGCTGCCGCCCAGCATGACCTTGATGTTCGCACCCGGTGCGGTGGCCTATCAGCTGATCACGCCGATCGGGGTCGACGCGACGCTCGCGTCGAACGACCGCGTCACCGCCGGCGGATGGCTGCTGCCCCGCTCGACGATCGACCTGCCGGACTTCAAGGAGCGGACCGACCGCGTGCGCGAGGGCGCCAAGAAGATCTGGCAGCAGGACATCCCGGTGAACCTGGGCGTGCAGGCGGGCAAGCGCTCGCGGTTCGTGCCGGAGGGCCGCTACATGCCGCTCGAAACGACGCTCGTGCAGTTCAACGCGTGGCTGCTCCGTGCCTATCGCACCGCCTGGGCCGCGGCCTCCGAATGAGCGCCGCCCCGGACGATATCGATCCCTATGCCAGCTTCGGCGTGCCGCAGCTCGGGTTCAGGAATTACTGGTATCCGGCGTTGGCGGCGTGGCGGCTGCGGCGCAAGCCCAAGTCGATCAAGCTGCTCGGCGAAAACATCGTGCTGTTTCGCGACGGGGGAAAGGTCTATGCGCTGCACGACCAGTGCGCCCATCGGCGCGCGCGCCTATCGCTCGGCAAGTGCCTGTATCCCGGCTCGGGCACGATCAGCTGCCCCTACCACGGCTGGACCTATTCCGGCGACACCGGCCGCGTCGTCGCCAAGCTGCTCGAAGGTCCCGATGTGCCGATCCCGGCTGGGGCCAAGGTCAAGACGTATCCGGTGAAGGAATTCGCCGGCGTGATCTTCGTCTTCGTCGGCGACATGGACGCGGTGCCGCTGGAGGAGGACCTGCCGGAATATCTCGCCAACCAGAAGGACTGGCACTGCATCTCGACCTGGCGGACCTATCGCTGCAACTGGCGCGTGATGAAGGACAACCTGTCCTATGATCAGCATGCGCCGTTCCTGCACCGCAATTCGCCGGAGCTGTTCCTACAGCCGATCTTTCAGCACGCGACGCGCAACGCAGCGACGCCGCTCCCGGACGGCAAGGGCATCGGTTACGTCTCGCAAGGCGGCATTTCGGAAGCCGACTATCCCGGCCTCGGTCGTTTTCCGCCGCCGCAGGAGGCGTGGCGCCGCGTGCTGAAGCCCGTCGGCCGCGGCAAGGAGATCGACGCCGAAAAGTCACCGGCGGTGACGAAGTACGGGATCAAGTTCCGGCACATGTCGCTGCTGCCCAGCCTGGCGCTGATCGGACGACCGAGCGGCGATTACTTCGTCTGCCGCTGGGTGGTGCCGGTCGACGCAACGACCATGGTTCTCTACACGTTCAACCTGTTCCGCCGCGCCGGCCGCCTGCAGTTCCTCGCCGATTGGGCGCTGTGGCTGGCGTGGAACTCATGGGCGCATGACTGGCTGTTCTCGGAAGAGGACAAGTGGATCTGCGAAGCGGTGAATCCGACGGGTAAGGAATTGCTGTCGCGGACCGATGTCGGCGTGGCCGCCTGGCGCCGCTTCGCCGTGGCGAATGCGCGCCGCCCGCCGGCGGCCGCCAGCGCGGCGGTGGCGCCACCCACTAATGCCGCGGCGGAATAATCAGGAAACCGCCTTCCGGTAGGCGTCCAGGAACGGATCGAGAGCGGCCGCCACCGCGTCCGGCTGTTCGATCGCGACCATGTGGCCGCTGTTCGGGATCTCGACGTAGCGAGCCCCCGGAATGGCCGCCGCCACGGCGCGCGCCGCCGCCGGCGGAATCAGCCGGTCGCCGTCGCCCGAGATCACCAGGGCCGGGACGGTCAGCCGCGGCAGCGCCGACAGGACATCGTAGCCGTTGATCGCCCGCATCGCGGCTTCCATCGCCGGCGGATCCATTTTGGCGCGCCACTCGACGAAGGCCTCGAGATAGCCGGGGGTGCGGGCGAGAAAGCCGTCGGAGAGGATGGACTTGGCGGCGATCCGCGCCGCAGCGGCCGGCCCGGCGCCGCGCTGGGCCGCGATCCGCTCTTCCATGTTGGCGGCCGCCGTCGGGTCGCTGCGCGCCCCGGCAACCATTACCGCCAGTGCCGCGACGTGGTTGGGGGCGCGTGTCGCGATCGTCTGCGCCGTCATGCCGCCTTGCGACAATCCGACCACGGCCAGTCTCGGCAGGCCGAGCGCGTCCAGCAATCCCAGTATGTCGGTGGCAAAGAGGTCGATCGAATACGGCCCGGGCGGCTTGCCGCTGATGCCGTGACCGCGGGTATCCGGGCAGATCACGTCGAAGCGGTCGAGATAACGCTCGACGAAGGGCCACCAGAGCGAGCTGTCCCAGCCCAGGCCGTGCAGGAACAGGATGGGCGGCCGGCCGCGGATGCCGCCGCGCCAATAGCCGATATCGAGGTCGCCCACGCGCATGCGCTGCAGGGCGCCGGGGCGTCCGGCGACGGCAAAGGGTGGAATGGCGGCGACGGCGGGGGGCTGCATGGCGGTCCGGGGATTGCAAGTCATACGCCAGCCCAGGGAGGCTCGCCATGAGTTTGCAGGACGATATCAAACCCCGAATCGCGCGCTACGCGGAGCGCCGCGATGATTGGAGCGTGTTCGGCTTCGAAACCGCCATCGATCCGGCCTTCGCGCGCAGCCAACGCCGCTACATCGGCGCCTCGGGCTCGGTCGATCACGCGGAGACGAATGCGGTGGCCCCGGTTGCGTTTACGATGTCGATCCAGACCATGCCGCCCGGCAACCGCATCCCGGTGCATTGCCATGAAACCGAAGAGACCTTCTTCATCCTGCAGGGACGTTGCACGGTGAACGTGTTTCGCGACGGCGAGACGACCTCGGTGAAGCTCGGGCCGTGGGACCTGGTATCGTTGCCGGCGTTCACCTATCACGACATTCACAATGACGGCGAGGAGCCATGCGCCCTCCAGACGCTGTTGTCGAAGCCGCAGCCGGAACGGCCGCATTACCAAGACCCGGCGCTGCTGGAGTTGCAGGCCAAGACCTATACGCGGTGAGCGCAATTGCCGCGAAGTTGGGCGGACGCTCAGCGCTTAATCACATCGTCGCCAAGTTAATTAATTGATTTGCCGGTCGGCGTTAGCGCCGGGGGACCCGGGCTGCCGCTGGCATATTTCATGCAGTTTTTCGGCAAGTCGCGCGCTGCCGTCGTTTCGCCCGCGCGGTACTGATTCAGGAAAGGTGTTCGCCATGAAAAAAGCACGCTCTGCCTCGTTTTCCCGCCGCGCCGTCCTCGGCGGAATGGCCGCCGCCGCAGCCGCGACCGGCATGCCCCGCCGCGTCGTCGCGCAGGGGAGCCGGTCGCTCAAATTGGCGCTGCCGTGGGTGGCGGAGGGCTCCAGCCTGTTCACGTTCGTCGCCAAGGCGCGGGGGCTATGGGCGAAGCACGGGCTGAACGTGGAAGTCCTGAAGGGCAGCGGCTCGGTCGCGGCCGCTCAGTCCGTCGCCACGGGACAGTTCGATTTCGGCCTGGCCTCGCCCACGGCCGGCTACCTGCAGGCGCTCAAGGGCCTGCCGCTGGTGTGCATCGGGGTTTGCTCCTATGACGCGATGCAGGGCATCGGCGTGCGGGACGATTCGGCGATCAAGACCCCGCAGGACCTCGAAGGCAAGAAGATGGGCTCGGTCGTGACGTCCGGCGAGTATCCGTTCCTGCCGCTGTTCGCCGAACGCGCGAAGTTCAACCTCGAGAAGGTGGATCGCCAGCAGATCGATGTGCAGATCCGCGACCGCCTGCTGGCCGACAAGTCGGTGGACGCGATTTCCGCGTTCGGGACCAGCGTGGTGCCGGGGCTGAAGGCCAAGGGCATAGATACCCGCTGGATGCTCTACAGCAAGTACGGGATGCCGAATTACGGCAACACGCTGATGACGCGCCAGGAGATCATCGCCAAGGATCCGGCGCTGTGCGAAGCGGTCGTCGAGGGCTGCATGGAATCGATCAAATTCTGCCTGCTCAATCCGACCGAAGCGATGGACATCTTCTTCAAGGAGGTGCCGGAGATGGCGATGACGGCGACCGGCCGCGACCAGATCAAGATCGGCCTGGGCCTGATCTCGGCGACAGTGTTGCACGACGTCGCCAAGGAGCAGGGGCTGGGCGTTGCCGATCCCGCGGAGATGAAGACGATGGCCGAGCTCACGCAGAAATACGTGATCAAGAGCGAGGCCGCGTTGCCGGCGATGGAGACGCTCTACACCAACCAGTTCGTCGGCAAGGTGAAGCTGACGCCGGGCGAGTGGCAGAGCGCCGTCGCGGCGGTGAAGGACTATTCCAAGTACCTGGCGTGAGGCGATCGGTTCGGCCGAGGCGACGCCCATGGTCGTAGCCATGCCGGTGGTGCGCTCGGGGACGGCGCCCGCCTTCGTCACCATCCGCGACGTGTCGAAGACGTTCGACGTCGACGGCGACGTGGTCGACGCCGTCGAGCGCATCGATCTCGATATCGCCCCCGGCGAGTTCGTGACCTTGCTCGGCCCCAGCGGCTGCGGCAAGAGCACGCTCTTGATGATGGTCGCCGGCCTCGAGACGCCAAGCCGCGGCACCATCGCCATCGGCGGTACGCCGATCCAGGCACCGCGGCCGGATATCGGGATCATGTTCCAGGATCCGACGCTGCTGCCCTGGAAGTCGGCGATCGACAACGTGCTGTTTCCGTTCCAGGTGACCGGCCGCCGCACCCGGGACCATCGGGACCGCGCCACCGGCCTGCTGCAGCGGGTCGGCCTCGCCGGCTTCGAGGCCAAGCGGCCGTCGCAGCTCTCGGGCGGCATGCGCCAGCGCGTCGCGCTGTGCCGGGCGCTGATCGGCGATCCGGACCTGCTGCTGATGGACGAGCCGTTCTCCGCCCTCGACGCCATCACCCGCGACGAGATGAACGTCATCCTGATGGATATGTGGCAGCAGTTCCGCAAGACCGTGATCTTCGTCACCCACAGCCTGCGCGAGGCGGTCTTCCTGTCCGACCGTGTGGTGGTGATGAGCCGGCGGCCGGGCCGCATCCTGGCCGACGTGACCATCACATTGCCGCGGCCGCGGGCACCGAGCATCGGCGAGACACCGCGGTTCAACGAGATCTGCGCCGTGCTGCGGCAGAAGATCTCGGACGCGCATGCGGGAGCCGGGGAATGAGCCGCGCCGTCACCGCCGTCGCCGAGGTGCCGCCGGTCTCGCTGGTGGCGCTGTCCGACCGGCATATCACCACGGCGCGCCGGGCCGGCTTACCAATCCTGGTGGCATTGGTCCTTTTCGCGGCCTGGGAGGCGATCGTCCGGCTGCTCGACATTCCGCGCGTGATCGTTCCGACCCCGGTCGAGGTCGTCGGCGCCATCGTCCGCCACCACGCCGTGCTGCTCGAGAATACCGGGCCAACGATTCTAACCGCGACGGCCGGCTTCGTGATCGCCACCGCCGTGGCGGCGCCGCTCGCCGCGGCCATGACCTCGTTCCGTCTGCTGCGCGACGCGGTCTATCCCTGCCTGATTGCCTTCCAGATCATCCCGAAGATCGCGTTGGCGCCGATCTTCATCCTGTGGTTCGGTCTCGGTGTCGAATCGCGGCTGGCCTTCGCGGTCTTCATCAGTTTCTTTCCGGTCCTGGTCGCCACCGGCACCGGGCTCGAAGCGATGGAGCGCAGCACCGCGATGCTCTGCCGCTCGTTGAATGCTTCCAAGCTTCGCATTCTGGTTCATGTCCGCCTGCCGACGTCGCTGCCATTCCTGTTGTCGGGCATGAAGGTGGCGATGACCATGGCGGTGATCGGGACCGTGATCGGCGAATTCATCAGTTCGAAAGCCGGTCTCGGCTTCCTGATCCTGAACGCCGCGTCGCGCGCGGAGACCGACCTGATCCTCGCCTCGATCGTGGTGTTGTGCGCCTGCGGCCTGGCGCTGTACGGCGTGATCGAAGCGGCCGATAGGATGCTGATGAAATGGATGAACGGGTAGGCCCGCTGGCGCTGCGGCGCGCCGTCCTGGGGGGTGGCTTCGCCGCCTTTCTGTTCGCGCTGTGGGAGGCGTACGCCCACACGCATCCGGTGACGTTCAATTCGATGCCGGCGCCGTCCGAAATCGTCGGCGTGATCGGCCGGAACTTTCCGGTCATGTGGCCGCACATGGAATCGACCACGACCGAGTGCGCAATGGCCTTCCTGATCGCCGCGGCGGCCGGGATTGCACTCGGCGCCTTCGTCGCCTACTCGCAGGTCGCCCTCGAGGCGCTCTACCCGCACGTCGTGGTGTTCCAGATCATTCCGAAGGTGGCACTGGCGCCTTTGTTCATAGTGTGGCTCGGCGTCGGCTCGACGTCGCGGCTGTCGTTCGCGATCTTCAGCTCGTTCTTTCCGACCCTGATTTCGACCCTGGTCGGCCTGCAGTCGACGCGGGCGGACTACATCCGGCTCTGCCGCTCGCTAATGGCGCCGAAATGGCGCCTGTTCCTGCAGGTGTGCTTTCCGTTCGCGCTGACCCATATCTTCAGCGGCCTCAAGATCGCCGTCACCATGGCGATCATCGGCGTGGTGGTCGGCGAGTTCATCACCGCCCAGGTCGGGCTCGGCTACATCATCAAGTTCTCGGCCGCCGCCATGGAGATGCAGCTCGTCTTCGCCGCGGTCGCGCTGCTCTGCGTGGTCGGCCTGGGCCTGTACGGCGCGGTGGTGCTCGCGGAGCGCCTGGTGATGGCCAAGTACGGGCCTTAGTTCGCGCCCCGGTTGTCGGGGAGGGCGCAGGACTAAATATTCTCGTCATCGCGAGGAGCGCAGCGACGACGCGATCCAGTGCCTGAGATACCGGATTGCTTCGCTTCGCTCGCAATGACATTTGGTTTAGCTAGAGCTTTATCCCCGCGCGCTCGATGATCGCGCGCACCCGGGCGCGCTGCGCGTCCGAGATGGTCAGGCGCTCGGCGAAATCCTTGCCGGCCGGCTTGGTCGCGTCGATGCCGACCTTGGTCACCGTATGGTCGACCGGATCCGATGTCGGGTCGAGAATGGCGCCCATGGCGCCGGGGACGAACATCACGTCTTTTTCGGCGCGCGTGCGGGTGATGACCGCCCACGCAACGTCGGCCAGGTTGAAGATGTCGACGTCCTCGTCGACGACCACGACGCTCTTCACGTAGAACTCCGTGCCGAAGGCGCTCATCATAGCCTGCCGGGGCTGGCCTTCGGCCGTCTTCTTCATCGAGATGATGGCAAGCAGGGCACCGGCGGTGACCGACGGCACGTGCACCGCCTTGACGTTCGGCAGGTTGCGCTTCAGCGCGTTCAGGATCTCCGCCTCGCGGCTGACGCAGCTCACCAGGATGTGGTCGTTGGCCATGCCTGAGGCAATGCTGTGGAACAGCGCGTCCTTGCGCATCTGCACGCGCTTGGCGACGAACACATTCTGGGTGCTGCGGTAGGACGCATAGCCGGTGAACTCGCCGAATGGACCTTCGGGCTCGCGTGTCTCGTTCAGGATCTCGCCCTCGATCACGATCTCGGCCCCGACCGGCACCTCCAGCGCCGCCGTCCCGCAGCGCGCCACGCGATAAGGGGCCCCGAACAATCCGCCGATGATCTCGAATTTCCGCACCTGCGGCGGGTAGTGATAGGCCATCGAGCCCATGTAGTGGATCGGGTGGATGCCGAGCACGATGGCGGCGGGCAGGGACTGCCCGCGCGCCTCGGCGCGGCGGTGGAACTCGTACATCCGGCGCCGCGAGTGCAGCGACAGGCCGAGCTTGTTCTTGCCCTTGAGCATCAGCCGATGAAAGCCGGTCGTGTCGACGTTGGATTCCGGGTCGCGCGCCACGACCTGTCCGGCGGTAATGTAGGGGGCTGCGTCGACCGCGAAGTGCTTGGGGATCGGCAGCCGGGTCAGATCGACCTCGTCGCCTTCCCAGACCACCTCCTGCCACGGCGCCTTGCTCACGACCTCGACGGGCAGGTAATTCTGGCAGCGCTCGCGAAACGCGTTCGGCATGTTCTCCGGTGCGACACCGAGGCAGGCCGCCAGCAGCTTGCGATTGCCGGCGATGTTGGTGACCACTGGCATCTTGCTGCCTTCGACGTTCTCGAAGATCAGCACCGGGTATTTGCCGGCGCGCTCGAACTCGAACACTGCCGATGTAATATCGAGATCGCGGCTGACCGGGACCGCGATGCGGACGATCTCTTCCGGAAACCGGCGCTCCACCATGTCCAGAAAGCCGCGCAGGCTCTGGTCGTCCGCTTTCGTCGTCATCGCGTTCGCTCCTTGAAGGGTGGCCCTGTGCAGCAAGCAGCATGCCAGCCGCGCCGCCCTTCGGGCAAGGTCGTGGGTCCATGCCTCAAATGACCTATGAATATGGCATTTGAACCGGCCGCATGCTAACCCTGAGCCGCATGCGAACGGCAACGATAGACGTGCGGCCCGATCCCGGCCGGCTGCGGCGTGCCGCCGGGCGGCGGCCGGCGCGGCCGCTGGCCGACGGCCATCTTCCCACGCCGCTGTACCACCAGATCTACGTGCTGTTGCGCGAGCAGATCGTGAATGGCGCCTATGCGGCGCAGGCGTCGCTGCCGACCGAACACGAGCTGATGCGCCGCTTCAAGGTGTCCCGCATCACCGCCAAGCGGGCCCTGGACGAGCTCGCCGCCGAAGGGCTCGTCCAGCGCAGCCGCGGGCGCGGTACGCGTGTCGTCGACGGGCTGCGTCCGGCGCCGGTGAGCGGCAACATCTCCGGCCTCCTCGAAAACCTGCTGATGCTGGGGCTCCGCACCAAGGTCCAGATCGTCGATTTTGGCTACGTTCCGGCCTCGTTCGAGGTGGCAAAGGCGCTCGATGTGGCGCCGGGCGCCGAGGTTCAGCGCGCGGTGCGGGTCCGCTCGAAGGGCGGTGTGCCGCTGTCGTTCACCACCAGCCATGTGCCGGCGGCGCTAGGCCGGACCTATGGCCGCAAGGATTTGGCGCGCCGGCCGCTGCTGGCGCTGCTCGAGGAGGCGGGCGTCCTCATCGGCAGCGCCGACCAGACGATCAGTGCCGCCTTGGCGGACACCGTCGTGGCGCCCCGGCTCAAGGTCCGCGTCGGCTCGCCGCTGATCTCGGTGACGCGGACCGTGTTCGATCAGGACGTCCGCGCCGTCGAATACATCAACATCCTTTACCGGCCCGACCGGTACCAGTACCGCATGAAGCTCGCACGCATTCAGGGGGCCGCGACCAAGCTGTGGTCGCCGGCCGAGTAGATCCATCGCCGAAGAAACAGGGAGAGAGAAGATGACAGGCAAGCTTCACCCGAACCGCCGCACCGTGCTCAAGACCGCGGCGGCCGGCGCTGCCCTCGGCACACTCGGTTTTCCGTCCGTGCTGCGCGCGCAGGCGACCACGGTCAAGATCGGCGTCCTGCACCCGGTGACCGGGGCCCTCAGCTATTCGGGCACGCAGTCGCGCGCCGGCGCCCTCATGGCGATCGACGAGATCAACGCCGCCGGCGGCATCAAGGCCCTGGGCGGCGCCAAGCTTGAGCCGGTGCTGGCGGATGCCCAGTCCCGCCCCGACGCCGGGGCCGCCGAGGTCGACAAGCTGAACGAGGCCGGCGTCGCGGCGATCGTCGGCCCGTACGCCAGCGCCATCGCGATTGCGACCACCCAGGCCGCGGCGCGCCACAATCTGCCGCACGTCGTCGATGTCGGCACCGCCGATCAGGTCGTGACCCGGGGCCTGACGAATACGTTCCGGTTTTCGCCCGGCGTGTCCAGCATCGTGCAGTTCGGCATCGACAGCCTGACCCGGATCAACGACGCGGCCGGCAAGCCGGTCAAGACAGTCTTCATCGTGCACGAGGAATCGGCGTTCGGCACCAACACCGCCAACGTGCTGAACACCGAGCTGCCGAAGCGCGGCTTCGAGGTTGTGGAGACGGTCAAGCACGCCAATCCGACGCGCGATTTCTCGAACATCGTGCTGCGCATCCAGGCGCGCAAGCCGGACCTGATCATCCCGTCCAACTACTACGACGAATACGTGCTGTTCACCCGGGCGCTTCGCCAGCAGCGCGTCGCCGCCAAGGGGATTTATTCGATCCTGGGTGGCGGTGCGTCCAGCTACAAATTCGTCAAGGAGTTCCCCGACGCCGCGGCTTATGTGATGGACTGCAATCACTGGTTCGATCCGCGCAAGGCCGCCGCGATCGCGCTCAAGGACAAGACGGAGAAGAAGGGCCTCTTCTTCAGCTACGAGGTGTTCCTCAACTACAACGCGGTCATGTATCTGGCCGACGCGCTCGAGCGCGCCAAATCGACGGCGCATGACGCGCTCAACGAGTCGCTCGCGTCGAGCACCTGGGACAAGCACATCCTGCCCTACGGGCCGACCAAGTTCGTCAACGGCCAGAACACCGGCGCGCAACCGGCGATCACCCAGGTCCTCGAAAAGGACATCAAGGTGGTCTATCCGCTGGCGTTCTCGTCGGGCAACGCCGTGTTCCCGATCCCCAGCAAGGTCTAAGCGAACAAGGCCGGGCGGGGCCGCGTGGCCCGCCCGGCCGAGACTTAAGCGATGCTCGATCCGATCATCCTTCTGCCGGCGGCGATCAACGGCCTCACCATGGGCGCGGTCTACGCGCTAGTGGCGCTCGGACTGACGCTCATCTACGGCGTGCTGCATATCATCAATTTCGCGCACGGCAGCCTTTTGATGGTCGGGCTGTACGGCGTGTTCTTTCTCTACCGGCTGTTCGGCCTCGATCCCTACGCGTGCATGATCGTCCTGGTGCCGGCGTGCTTCGCCATCGGCTACGCGCTGCAGCGCAGCGTCATCGGCACGGTGAGCCATGGCCGCGATCAGAACGTGCTGCTGATCACTCTCGGCGTCTCGATCGTGCTCGAGAACCTGGCGCTTTACTTGTTCAGCGCCGACACCAAGACCATCGAGACGCCCTACGCGCTGGACGTGGTCGATCTCGGCGTGGCCCTGGTCCCGCTGCCGCGGCTGATCGGTTTTGTTGCAGCCCTGGCGCTCGCCGCCATCCTGTGGGCGCTGATCGGGCGCACCGATCTCGGCCGCGCCATTCGCGCCGTGGCCAAGGAGCCGCACGGCGCCCGGCTCGTCGGCATCGACGTCGAGCATGTGTACGCCATGAGCTTCGGCATCGGCACGGCCTGCCTCGGCGCCGCCGCATGCCTGCTGCTGCCGATGTTCTACGTGTCGCCGCATGTCGGCAACGTGTTCGTGCTGATCGCGTTCACGATCGTGGTACTGGGCGGCATGGGCAGCTTCACCGGGGCGCTCGCCGGCGGGCTGCTGATTGGTCTCACCGAATCTCTCGGCGGCCTCATGTTCGGCGAGTCCGCCGGCCAGCTCGGCATTTTCCTCATCTTCATCGCCGTCCTGCTGTTCAGGCCCACCGGCCTGTTCGGGAGCCGGCTGTCATGAAGTCGGGACTTCTGGCGGTTGGCATCGCCATGGCGCTCGCCGTGCCGCAGGTTGTCACGTCTGAGTTCTGGCTCGGCGTCTGCATCGCGGTGCTGCTGTCGACGTTGACGGGGGCGGCGTGGAATGTGCTCGGCGGCTTTGGCGGCCAGTTCTCGTTCGGCCACGCGGCGTTCTTCGGCGCCGGGGCGTATGCGGCGGCGATCCTCGAGATGCGCTTCGGCGTGAACGCCTGGCTGGCGTTCGCCGCCGCCGGCGTCGTCGGCGGTGCCGTCGGCTTCGGCATCGGGTATCTCAGCTTCCGCTACGGGCTGCGCGGCTCCTATTTCGCGCTGATCACGCTCGCGTTTGCCGAGGTGCTGCGCATCCTCGCCAACGCGGCCGATTTCACCGGCGGCGGCGTCGGCCTGTATCTGCCGCTGCAGGTCGGGGTCGCGAACCTGCAGTTCGCGACGAAGGCCGGCTACTATTACCTGGCGCTGGGGCTCGGCGCCGGCGCGATCCTGGTCGGCTGGATGCTCGAGCGCTCGCGCCTCGGCGCCTGGCTGGTGGCGATCCGCGAAAACGAAGACGCGGCGCGGGCCCTGGGCGTCGACACGTTCGCGTGCAAGCTCCAGGCGATCGCGCTGTCTGGCGCGCTCACCGGCCTCGCCGGCGCGTTCTACGCCGACTATTATCTCTACATCGATCCTGGCCTGGCCTTCGGGCCCGGCATCTCGGTCGAGATCCTGCTGGCGCCGATCATCGGCGGCATCGGCACGGTGTGGGGGCCGTTCCTGGGGGCGGCGGCGTTGCGCGTCGCCGGCGAGCTGGCGCGCCGTCTCATGGGCGATGCCCCGGGGCTGAGCCTCATCTTCTACGGCGCCCTGCTCGTCATCATGGTCAAGTTCCTCCCCGACGGCCTGATCGGCCTCCTCGACCGCGCGGTGCGCCCAAGGGGTATCCATGCTGGGGGCGCCCATGCTTGAGGTGCTGGCCCTGACCAAGCGGTTTGGCGGCCTGCTCGCCGTCTCCGGCGCGTCGCTCACGGTGGCACAAGGCGAGATCGTCGGCTTGATCGGTCCCAACGGTGCCGGAAAGACGACGCTGTTCGCGATGATCTCCGGGTTCGTCCCCCCGGACAGCGGCACCGTGCGGTTCGACGGGGAGGACGTCACCGGCACGCCACCGCACGAGATCTGCCGGCGGGGTGTCGCGCGCACGTTCCAGATCGTGCAACCGTTCGGGCGGCTCAGCGTGCGCGACAACATTGCGGTTGGCGCGCATCTGCGCCTCGCCGACCGCCAGGCGGCGCTGGCGCGGGCGACCGAGGTCGGCACCGAGCTCGGCATGGCAGCCCTGCTCGACCGCCCGGCCGCATCCCTCACCGTCGCGGCGCGCAAGCGGCTCGAGATCGCGCGCGCCGTGGCGACGGCGCCGCGGCTCCTGCTGCTGGACGAAGTCATGGCCGGGCTCAACCCGACCGAGCTTGCCGAGATCGTGCCGGTGCTGCGGGCGCTCCGCGATGCTGGCGTCACGATCCTCTTGATCGAGCATGTGATGCAGGCGGTGGTCAGCCTGACCGAGCGCCTCTACGTGCTGAACCAGGGCAGCATCATCGCCGAAGGGCCGCCGGCCAAAATCGCGTCAATGAGCGCGGTCGTCGAGGCCTATCTTGGCCACGGGGCGGCGCAGCGTCTCGCCGGCCGGGCCGTCGCGGGAGCGGCCGTATGACGGCGCTGCTCGACGTGCAGGGGCTCCGCGCCGGCTACGACGGCGTCCCGGTTTTAACCGGCATCGACCTTGCCGCGGATGCGGGCGAGATCGTCGCCGTGCTCGGCAGCAACGGCGCCGGCAAGTCGACCCTGAACAACAGCCTGTCCGGCCTATGCCGCGCGCAGGGCGGCACGATCCGGTTTGCGGACCAGGACATCACCGCCGCATCGCCGGCGGAGATCGTCGCGGCCGGCCTGATCCACGTGCCCGAGGGGCGGCGGATTTTTCCCAACCTCAGCGTGCGCGAGAACCTCGATCTCGGCAGCTATCGCCGCGGCCGCGCCGCCCGCGACAAAAACCGCGATCGCGTGCTGGCGGTCTTCCCGCGCCTGGCCGAGCGCCTCGACCAGACGGCGGGCACCTTGTCCGGCGGCGAGCAGCAGATGCTGGCGATCGGCCGCGGGCTGATGGCCGAGCCCCGCCTGCTTATTCTCGACGAACCGTCGCTCGGCCTCTCGCCGCTGCTGGTCGAGGAGATGTTTGGCCTGATCGGTCGGCTGCATGCCGAGGGGCTGACGGTGCTGCTGGTGGAGCAAAACGTGGTGCAGTCGCTTGCCTTGGCCGGCCGCGCCTATGTCATCGAGAATGGTCGGATCGTGCTGTCCGGTCGCGCGGACGAGCTGCGCGAAAACCCGGCGCTGAAGCGCGCCTATCTGGGAATCTAGCCATGAGCATGACGCTTGCCGAGAAGATCCTGGCCCGCGCCTCGGGACGCGCGGCGGTCAAGCCGGGCGATATCATCACCGCCAGGGTGGACCTCGCGATGATGCACGATTCCGGCGGACCGCGGCGCATCGCCCCGATGCTGGAGCGCCTCGGTGCCAAGCCGTGGGATCCGAGCCGCATCGTGCTCATCACCGATCACTACGTACCGGCGTTCGACGCCGAGAGTGCCGCCATCCTCGACATCACACGCAAATGGGTACGCGAGCACGGGATCGAGAAGTTCTATGACATGCAGGGCATCTGCCATGTCGTGCTGCCGGAGCGCGGCCATCTGCGGCCCGGCATTTTCGCCGTCGGCGGTGATTCGCATTCGCCGACCGGCGGCGCCTGGGGCTGCTTCATGTTCGGCGTCGGCGCCACCGAGATGGCCGGCGTGGTGGTGACCGGGGAGATCTGGGTCAAGGTGCCGCACACCCATCTCGTGCGCTGGCGCGGCCGCCTTGCCCGCGGCCTCGCGGCCAAGGACATGATGCTGAAGCTGTGCCGCGAGATGGGCCTCGGCACGGTGAAATACGGCGTCGTCGAGTATACGGGCGAGGGGATCGCCGCCCTGCCGATGAGCGAGCGCATGGTGCTGACCAACATGGCGGCCGAGCTTGGCGCGCAAACCGGAATCATCGCGCCCGACCGGACGACCGTGACGGCGCTTGGCGCCGTCGGCGTCGACACGTCCGATGCGCTGCAGTGGCAGGGCGACGCTGATGCCCGCTACGAGAAAATCTGGGACTTCGATGCCGCGGCTCTGGCCCCGCAGGTGGCGGCCCCGCACACGCCGGAGAATTCGGCGCCGGTGGGCGAGCATGCGCAGGTGCGGATCGACCAGTGCTATATCGGCGCCTGTACCGGCGCCAAGCTCAGCGACCTGCACATGGCGGCGGAGATCCTGCGCGGCCGCAAGGTCGCGCGCACGACGCGCCTCCTGGTCGCCCCGGCCTCGACGCGCATCACTGGGCAGGCCGCCGCCGACGGCACCTTGGCCGTACTCACCGAAGCCGGGGCCATCCTGCAGGCGAGCGGCTGCGGCGCCTGCGCCGGTTACGGCGCTGGCGTGCTGGCGGAGAAAGAGGTGTGCCTTGCCTCGACGGCGCGCAACTTCAAGGGGCGCATGGGCGCCATGAGCTCGCTCGTGTACCTGGGCTCGGCGTATACGGTCGCGGCGTCGGCCGTGACCGGCCACATCACCGATCCGCGCGATCTGCTGAACGAGAGGGCCGCCGCATGAGCCAGCCGATAACTCCGGGCCGGGCATTCGTGTTCGGTGACAACATCGACACCGACGTCCTGGCCCCCGGCCTCTACATGAAAAAGCCGATCGAGGAGATGGCCCGCCACTGCCTCGAGGCGGTCGATCCAAGCTTCGCAACCACCGTGCGGCCGGGCGACGTCGTGGTCGGCGGCGACAATTTCGGTCTCGGCTCCTCGCGCGAGCAGGCGGCGCAGGCGCTGCACCAGCTCGGCGTCACGATCATCCTGGCGAAATCCTTCGCCGGGCTGTTCTTCCGCAACTGCATCAATCTCGGCGTGGCGCCGGTCGAGTGCGCGGATACCGACCGCATCCGGCCCGGCGATAGGCTGGCGGTCGACCCGATCGCCGGCACGATCGAGAACCGCACAAACGGCGAGCGCTATGCCGGCGTGCCGATCCCGGCGCATCTGGTCGAGATGGTGCGGGACGGCGGCCTCATTCCGTATCTGGAGAAGCGCGCGAAAGCCGGCACCTTGGGCGTGCGCGGCAAGGGGGCGGCATGAGCTTGCGACGTCTTCTTGCCGGTCCCGAAATCGTCGTGGCGCCGGGCATCTATGACGGCATGTCGGCGATGCTGGTCGCCGAAGCCGGGTTCCCGGCGGCGTATCTATCGGGCGCCTCGATCTGCTACACGCGCTACGGCTATCCCGATATCGGCTTGGTCTCGATGACCGAGGTCGCGGACACGCTGTCGGCGATCCGCGAGCGTGCCACGCTACCGGTGATCGTCGATATCGACACCGGGTTCGGCAACGCGCTCAACGTCCAGCGCACGGTGCGCACGTTCGAGGTGCGCGGCGCCTCGGCGCTGCAGCTCGAGGACCAGGTGACGCCGAAGCGCTGCGGCCATCTGGCCGACAAGGCGCTGATCGGCACGGCGGAGATGGTCGGCAAGCTCAAGGCAGCCCTTGATGCGCGCGCATCATCCGACATGCTGATCATCGCCCGCACCGACGCGGTGGCGGTCGAAGGCTTCGAGCGGGCGCTCGACCGCGCCGCCGCGTACGTGGAGGCGGGCGCCGACCTGCTGTTCGTCGAGGCCCCGGGCTCGCGGGAGCAGCTGGCCGAGATCGCACGCCGCTTCGGCGGCCGGGCGCCGGTCATGGCCAATATGGTCGAAGGCGGCAAGACGCCGATCCTGCCGGCGGCCGAGCTTCAGGCGCTCGGCTTCAAGCTGGTGATCTTTCCCGGCGGCACGGTGCGGGCCCTGGCCTTCGCGCTCCGCGATTATCTCGGGAACCTCAAGACGCAGGGCACGACGGATGCGTATCGCAACCGGATGCTGGATTTCGCCGAGCTGAATGCGCTGCTCGGCACCGCCGCCTTCCAGGCACGCGGCAAGCGCTACGACGCGGGCTGAGCATGACCATCGATCCGGTCACCCTCGCGGTCCTGAAAGGGCGCCTCGAGCAGATCGCCGATGAGATGGACGCGACGCTGTTCCGCTCGGCGTTCAATCCGATCATCGCCGAGGCGCACGACGCCTCGCATGGCCTCTATGATGCCGTGACCGGCGATACGCTGGTCCAGGGCAAGTCGGGCCTGCCGATCTTTGTCGGCGTGATGGCGTTCGCCGTCCGCGCCGTCATCGCCAAGGTCGCGGTGAGCGGCGGGCTCGCCGACGGCGACGTCTTCATCTTCAACGATCCCTATGACGGCGGCACGCACCTGTCGGACTTCAAGCTGGTGCGGCCATTCTTCCATGACGGACGCGTGTTCTGCTGGCTCGCCTCGGTCGGCCACTGGCACGACGTCGGCGGCAACGTCCCCGGCAATTACACCCCGGTCGCCACCGAGAGCTTCCAGGAGGGGGTGCATATCCCGCCGGTGAAGCTGATCAGCGCCGGCACCTTGAACACGGATATCGTCGACATCCTGCGCACCAATTCGCGGCTGCCGCTCAGCCTCTATGGCGACCTGAACGGCCAGATCAATGCGCTGGACCTGGGGGCGCGCCGGGTTGCCGAGCTGCTCGCCGATTACGGTCCGGCGACGGTGAGCGAGGCGCTGTCGGAGCTGCGCGTGCGCGCGGCGCGGCTGATGCGGGCCAACATCGCCGATCTGCCGGACGGCACCTACTCGGCCGAGGACTTCCTCGACAATGACGGTATTGTCGACGAGCCGCTCAAGGTGGCACTCGACCTCACCATCAAGGGCGAGGAGATGGTGATGGATTTCTCGCGCAGTGCACCGCCCTGCGCCGGGCCGGTTAACATCGCGCGCTCCACCGCGATCGCCAGCTGCTACGTCGCCCTGAAGCACGTCTTCCGTGACGTGCCGGCCAATGCCGGGTGTCTCGAGCCGGTGCGCTTCGTCATCCCCGAGCCGTCGATCCTCGCCGCCACCGCCCCGAAGCCGGTCGGCGGCTACACCGAGACGATCCTGCGCGTGATCGACGTTGTCTTCCAGGCGCTGGCCCAGGCGGCGCCGGAACGGGTGAACGGCTGCGCCTACGGCACGATCAACGCGCTGTCGCTGGCCGGCCACCGCCGCGACGGAAGGCGCTGGGTGATGTTCTCGTTCTTCGGCGGCGGGCTCGGCGGCAATCCGGAAGGCGACGGCCTCAACCACGGCAACGCGCCGATCTCGACCGCCACCATTCCGCCGATCGAGATCCTCGAAGCCGCCTACCCGGTCATCTTCACCCAATGGGCGCTGCGCCCGGATTCCGGCGGGCCGGGCCGGCATCGCGGTGGCCTCGGCGCGATCTACGAGGTCGAGCTCCTCGAGGAGCAGGCCGACGTGTTCCTGTTCGGCGAGCGCGGCCGGTTCTCGCCGCCGGGCGTGGTCGGTGGCCAGGCGGCGGCGCGCACCCGGTTCTTCTATCCCCATGGCAGCGAGCGGCGCTCGCCGCCAATGGTATCGAAGATGGTCGGCATCTCGATCAAGCGCGGCGAGCGGGTCCGGCTCGAGACGCCAGGCGGCGGCGGGTACGACGATCCGCGCCAGCGCGCAGTCGAAGCGGTGCAGAGCGACGTGCGGCTGGGCTACATCAGCGCCGAGGCGGCGCGGCGCGATTACGGCGTGGTCCTTCGGCCCGACGGCGCCGTCGACGCGGCGGCCACCGACCAGTTGCGCAAGGACGCGGCGGAATGAGCGCGCCCTCCGTCGTTGTGGGGGTGGACGTCGGTGGGACGTTCACGGACCTCTTCTTCTATGACGAGGCGAGCGGCGCGCTCACGACGCGCAAGGTGCCGTCGACCCGCGGCGACCAATCCGCCGGCTTCCTCGACGGGATCGCCGCCGGCGGCTATCCGCTGGCCCGCCTCGCGGCGATCGTCCATGGCACCACGGTCGCCACCAATGCGCTTCTCGAACGCAAGATGGCCAAGGCCGGCGTGGTCACGACCGCGGGCTTCGGCGACGTGCTGGAGATGCGCCGCCGCGACCGCCGTCAGACCTGGGGATTGTGGGGCGAATTCGTGCCGGCGATCCCACGCGACCGGCGGATCGAGGTGGCCGAGCGCACGCTGGCCGACGGCACCGTGCGGACACAGGTTGACGCTGCCGAGGTGAAGCAGGCGGCGCGCATCCTGCTCGAGCGCGGCGCTGAATCCGTGGCGGTGTTTTTCATCAACGCCTATGCCAACGCTGCCAACGAACAGGCCGCGCTGGCGGCGCTGCGCGAGATCTGGCCCAACGACTACGTCAGCGCGTCGTCGGAGATCCTGCCGGAAATCCGCGAATTCGAACGCGCGTCGACCACGGCGCTGAATGCCGGCCTGCAGCCCGTCGTGGCGTCGTATCTCGCGTCGCTCGACCGCCGGCTGAAAGAGGCCGGCAGCCGCGGCCAGCTGCTGATCGTGCAATCCAACGGCGGCGTCATGTCGGTGGACACGGCGCGGCGTCTGCCGATCCGCACCGCCCTGTCGGGACCTGCCGCCGGCGTGATCGCCGCGGCCCGCATAGCCGAGGCGGCGGGGTTTCCCAACGTCATCACCGGCGACATGGGCGGGACCAGCTTCGACGTGGCGCTGATCACCGGCGGCCGTTCGGTGCTGGCGCCGCAGACGACTATCGATTTCGGCTTGGTCGTGCGCACGCCGATGATCGAGATCACCACGATCGGCGCCGGCGGCGGCTCGATCGCCGGCGTCGATCGCGGCGGGCTGCTGCAGATCGGCCCGGAATCCGCGGGCGCCGATCCGGGGCCGGCCTGTTACGGTCTCGGCAGCCGTCGGCCCACGGTCACCGATGCGAACCTGGTGCTCGGGCGCATCAACGCCGAGCGGCCGATCGGCGGCAAACTGAAGCGGCTCGACGTCGACGCCGCGAAGGCGGCGATCGCCGACGCCGTCGCAACACCGCTCGGCCTGGACCCGATGGCCGCCGCCGAGGCGATCCTACGGGTCGCCAACTCTCGCATGGCCGGCGCCATCCGCCTCGTGTCCATCGAGCGCGGCCATGATCCCAAGCGCTTTGCGTTGATGCCGTTCGGCGGTGCCGGCGCCTTGCACGCCGGCGCCCTGATCAAGGAGGTCGGCTTGGCGTCGGCGCTGGTGCCGCTCTATCCGGGCGTCACCTCGGCGCTGGGCTGCGTGATCGCCGACATGCGCCATGATTTCGTGCGCACGATCAACCGCGTGCTGGGCGCGCCCGAAGCCGGCGGTCTCGATCCGTCGGCGCTCAACGTCGCCGTCGCCGACGCGGTGCAATCCGGCCGGACCTTGCTCGAGCGCAGCGGTGTGAAGCTGGAGGGGATCGACACCCAGGTCGAGCTCGACATGTCGTATGTCGGGCAGACGCACACGGTCGCCGTGCCGCTCACCTCGGCCGTCGACCGGCTGAACAGCGAGGCGATCCGCACCGCCTTCGAGGCGGCCTACCGGCAGGCGTTCGGCCGCGTGCTGGAGAATATCCCGATCCGCGTCCTGACCCTGCGCGTCGCCGTCATCGGGCTGCGGCCGAAGCTCGACCTCGCCCGGATGCGGCCGGCGGGCGGGAGCCTCGCCAAGGCACAAACCGGCGAGCGGCCGGTATGGTTCCAGGGGCGGTTTCATCCCGACGGCTTCGGCAACCTCGTGATCAAGCGCCGGCCATGACCGCGTTTAACTCTGCCACGACTGCGCTGATGCTGATCGATCTCCAGAACGACTTTCTGCACCCCAAGGGCGCGTATGGCCGGGCGGGGCAGGGGGCGCCGGCGATCGCGGCCCTGCCGGCGCGGCTGAAGCCGGTCGCGGACGCGGTGCGCGCCGCCGGCGGCTGGATCGTGTCGACGCATTTCACGCTCGTGCCCGGAAAAGGCGGCGAGCCGCTGATCTCGCCGCATCTGAAAAAGCTGCGACCCTTCCTCGGCAAGGGCGACTTCGTGCCCGGCGCGTTCGGCCACGACCTGGTCGACGAGCTCAAGCCCGCCGACCTCAGCGTCGACAAGGTCGCGTATTCCGCGTTCTACATGAGCCGGCTCGAATTCGTCCTGCGCAAGGCGGGGATCGAGACCCTGGTCTTCGCCGGCATCGTGACCAACGGCGGCGTTGCGTCGACCTTGCGCGACGCACATGTGCGCGACTTCACGACCGTCCTGCTGTCCGACGGCTGTGCTGCGTTCAGCGAGCAGGTCCACACGACGACGGTCGCGTCGCTGGCGGCGGTCACGCCGGTGATGACCTGCGCCGAGTTCGCGGCGGCGGTGCAGCGATGAAATCGTTCCCGCCCATGATCCTGCCGGCGGAGGCGCCGTTCAGCGCGTCGGCGCCGGTGCTCGTGATCGGCGCCGGGGCCGCCGGGCTGACCGCGGCGCTGGCGGCGCGGGAAAGCGGCGCCGAGGTGCTGGTGCTCGAGCGCGATGCCATGGCGCAGGGCTCGACCGCGCTGTCGTCGGGCTTCGTTCCCGCCGCCGGCACCAAAGTTCAAAAGCGTCTCGGGATTCCGGACACGCCCGATCTCTTCGTCCGCGACTTGCAAGCGAAGGCCAAGGGCCTCGCCGAGCCGCCGCTGGTGCAGGCGCTGGCGCACGGCATCGGCCCGACCATCGATTGGCTGACTCTGCGCCATGCGGTGCCGTTCGAGCTGGTCGACGGATTTCTCTATCCCGGCCATTCGGTGCTGCGCATGCATGCGACGCCGCAGCGCACCGGGGCCGAGCTCATGGCGTATCTGCGCGCGGCCGCCGAGCGCGCCGGCATCGACGTCGTGACCAACGCGCATGTGCACGGGATTCACGCCGGACCGGACGGCCGCGTGACCGGCGTCAGCATCGATCGGCCGGACGGCATCAGCGACAGCCTCGGCTGTGCCGCGCTGGTTCTCGCCTGCAGCGGCTTCGGCGGCAATCCCGACATGGTGCGTCGCTATATTCCCGAAATGGCTGAGGCCCTGTTCTTCGGCCACTCCGGCAACACCGGCGATGCGGTCGTCTGGGGCACTGCGCTCGGGGCGGGGGTGCGCGACATGGGCGCCTATCAGGGGCACGGCTCGGTGGCAGCACCCCACAATATCCTGATCACCTGGGCGCTGATGATGGAAGGCGGCTTCCAGGTCAATGCCGAGGGACAGCGCTTCTCGAACGAGCATCAGGGTTATTCCGAGCAATCGGTGGCCGTGCTGGCGCAGCCGGGCGGCGTGGCGTGGAACATCTACGATCAGCGGCTGCACGATCTCGGCCTCGCCTTCGAGGACTATCGGGACGCGGTCGCGGCCGATGCGATCAAGTCGGCGGCGACGATCGAAGGATTGGCGGCCGTGCTTCGGCTGCCGGCGACTGCACTGGCGGCGACTCTGGCCGAGACCAGGGCCGCGGCGGCGGGTGGGCAGCGCGACCGCTTCGGCCGCCGGTTCGCCGACAAGCCGGCGCTGGCGCCGCCGTTTTATGGCGTGCGGGTCACCGGCGCGTTGTTCCACACCCAGGGCGGCCTCATGATCGACGAGCAGGCGCGGGTCCTCCGACCCAGCGGGGAGGCGCTGCCCAACCTGTTCGCCGCCGGTGGTGCGGCCTGCGGCGTCTCTGGTCCGGCGGTGTGGGGCTATCTGTCGGGCAACGGGCTGCTCGCCGCGGTCGGCTTCGGGCGGATCGCCGGGCGGTCCGCCGCGGCGGTCGTCGCCCGGCAGTCGCAGGCAGCACCAGCATGAGCCTCTACGGTCCCATCCGCGGCGTCATGGTGCCGCAGGCGAACACCACGGTCGAGGCCGAGATGCGCGTGCTTCTGACCGGCACGCTGCTCGCGGCACGGCTGCGCAGCCGCTCCCAGGATTCGCGCACGCGCCTGGTCGAGTATCTCGACCGCATCGAGGAGTTCCTGCTCGATTTCGACATCGCGCCGCTGCAGGCCGTCGGCTTTGCCTGCACCGGCAGCAGCTATTTCATCGGTGCGGCGAGCGAGGACGCGCTGTTCGACCGGCTGTCGGCGGCGCGCGGCACGCCGGTGCTGTCGGCCGCGCGCTCGCTACGCCAGGCGCTTACGGCGCTGGGGGCGCGGCGCATCGGGCTGATCTCGCCGTATCCGGACTGGCTGCACGAGACGGCCACGGCCTATTGGCGCGACGCCGGCTTCGTGCCGGTGCGCTCGACGTCGCTCGCCGGCGACATGGGCGACACGCGGGCGATCTACAGCCTGCCGGCGCCGCAGGCCGATGTCCTGATCGGCATCGCCCGCGATCTCGACGCGATCGTCATCTCCGGGACCGGCCTGCCGAGCCTGCCGACCATCGCCGCGGCGGATGGGCTGGGCATCCCGGTGCTGTCGTCCAATCTCTCGCTGGCGTGGGCGATGACCGGCAGCTCGCCGGCGGTGCTGCGCGACCTGCTGGCGCCGGCGGCGCCATGGCGCGGCCGCCTTGCCCAGGCGCTGAAGGACGCGACGCATGGCTGACGACAGCCCGATCGCGTCCCCCGCCACGCCGGGCATTCGTCTCCGCGACACCGCCAAGAGCTACGGCGACACGGGGAGCACGGTGGCGGCGCTGGCGCCGACGTCGCTCGACGTCCGCCAGGGCGAGCTTCTGGTCCTGCTCGGGCCGTCGGGCTGCGGCAAGACGACCCTGCTGCGGATGATCGGCGGCCTGATCGCGCCCAGCGCAGGCAGGATCGAGATCCGGGGTCACCCGCTGTGGACCAAGCGCGGCCGCAACCAGGAGGCGGTGCGCGAGCTCGGCATCGTGTTCCAGGAGCCGAACCTGTTCCCGTGGCTGACCGTCGAGGCGAACGTGGCGCTGCCGCTCGAGATCCAGGGCGTGTCTCGCGCCGCCCGGCTCGCCCGGGCGCGCGAGTTGCTGCGGCTGGTCGGCCTCGCTGGCTTCGAGGCCCGCCGGCCGCGCGAGCTGTCGGGCGGCATGCGCCAGCGCGCGGCGATTGCCCGGGCGCTGGCCGGCAACCCGCACATCCTGCTGCTCGACGAGCCGTTCGGAGCACTCGACGCGCTGACCCGCGAGCAGATGAACATCGAGCTGCAGCGCATCTGGATGGCGACCCGGCAGACCGTCGTTCTGGTCACGCACTCGATCACCGAGGCGGTATTCCTCGCCGACCGGGTCGTCCTGCTGTCGCCGCGGCCCGGCCGCATAGACAACATCATCGACGTCGGGTTCGGCCGCCCGCGGACGGCGGAGCTGGAGGCCAGCGCCGAATTCCAGTCGATCGTGCTGCGGCTGCGCCAGCGCCTGGGAGCCGTGGCATGACGCCGGGACAGAGTGCCCGCGCGAACCGGCTGCCGTGGATCACCACGCCGCTGCTGATCCTGGCGCTGCTGCTTGCCTGGCAGGCCTATGTGCGCCTCTCTGGCATCAGCGGCTTCGTCCTGCCCACCCCGGCCGAGGTCTGGGATGCGTATCGGGACGAGCTCGGCAAGCTCACCCTCTGGCGGCACACGGCGGCGACGCTTTATGAGACCGTCGCCGGCTTTGTCTGGGCCACCGTCGTCGGTCTTGGCCTTGGCGTCGTGATCGGCCGCTGGCGCTGGCTGGAGACGACGCTGAACCCGTTCATCGTCGCGACGCAGGTCGTGCCGAAGGTGGCATTGGTGCCGCTGTTCGTGGTGTGGTTCGGCTTCGGGCCGGTCTCGAAAGTCTTGCTCGCCGCGACCCTCGCGTTCTTTCCGATCCTCACCAACACCGTGCTCGGCGTGAAGTCGGTCGATCTCGGCCACCGCGACGTCATGGTGGCGCTGAATGCCTCGCGCTGGAAAGTCTTCACGCGGCTGGAATTGCCGAGCGCGTTGCCTTACCTGCTGACCGGCATGGAGGTCGGCGTCGTACTGGCCATCATCGGCGCCGTGGTCGGGGAATATCTCGGCGGCAACAGCGGGCTCGGCTATCTTCTCATCGCCAAGATGAACGCCTATGAGACGGACGCGCTGTTCGCGGTCATCATCCATCTGACCCTGATCGGTTTCGCGTTCTACTGGCTCATGGGCTCGCTGCGGCGGCTGTTGATCCCGTGGCACGAATCCGTGCTCATCGACCGGACCCGGCCATGAGCGACGCCGAGGTGCTGATCGCCGGCGCCGGGCCCGTGGGGCTGACCGCGGCCCTGGTGCTGGGGAGCCGGGGTGTGCGCGTCATCCTGTGCGAAGCGGCGGCCAGCCTGTCAAACGAGCTTCGCGCCTCGACGTTCCACCCGCCGACGCTCGACATGCTGGCGGCTTATGGTGTGACCGATGCGATGCTGGCGCAAGGCCTGATCTGTCCGCACTGGCAGGTCCGCATGCACCCATCCGGGGAGCGCGCGGTGTTCGATCTCACCGTACTCGCCGAGGAGACGGCGCATCCGTACCGCCTTCAGTGCGAGCAGTCCAAGCTGGCCGCCATTCTGCTCGACAAAGTCGGCGGCCTGCCGACGGTCGAGGTGCGGTTCGGCGCCCGCATCGTCGACGTCGCGCAGACGGACGATGGCGCCAGCTTCGTGGTCGAGGAGGGCCAGGGCCGCCGGACGCTCACCGGCCGGTATGGGATCGGCGCCGATGGGGCCCGCAGCGCCGTGCGCGAGGCGTCAAGCATCGGCTTCAGCGGCGACGTCTATCCCGAGACGACGATCCTCGCCACCACGACGTTCCCGTTCGAGACGCGGCTCGATGGCATCTCGAACGTCTCCTATTGCTGGAAGGCCGACGGCACGTTCAGCCTGCTGCGGCTGCCCGGCGTGTGGCGCACCAGCCTTTACGCGCGCGACGGCAAGACGCTCGAGGAAACCCTCAGCGACGACGGCATCCAGGACCTGATGCACGACATCGTGCCACTGCCGGGCCCGTTCGAGGTGCTGGAGACGCGGCCCTACCGGATCCACCAACGCCTCGCCGAGACGTATCGGCGCGGGCGGGTCTTCCTCGCCGGCGATGCGGCGCATCTCAACAGCCCGTCGGGCGGCATGGGCATGAACGGCGGCATCCATGACGCGTTCAACCTGGCTGAGACGCTCATGGCCGCCCTCGGCGGCGCCGACGACCGCAGCCTCGACCGGTATGAGCGGCAGCGGCGCCCGATCGCCCAGGACGCGATCATCGCGCAAGCGCATCAGAACCGCACCCGCATGCAGGAGCGCGACCCGGAGCGCCGCCGCGCCCTGCTGGCCGAGTTGCAGGCGACCGCCCGCGATCCGGCCAGGCTGAAGACGTATCTGCTGCGCACCTCGATGATCGACGGCCTGCGCCGCGCCGCCGCCATTCAATAGGAGAGGCTCATGTCCAGTTTTGTAAGCCGGCGTGATGTGGTGAAGGGCGTTGCCGCGACGGCCATGCTCGCCGCCCCGGCCCTCGCACGGGCCCAGACCCTGGAGCCGGTCACCGTGATGACGCCGTTCGGCTTCATTGGCGATTTCATCGACGTGATGAACGCGTATTCCGGCGGCCATTTTCGCCGCCACGGCCTGGACGCGAAGGTCCAGGGCGGGCGCGGCACCGCGCAGGCCGTCCAGCAGCTTGCCGCCGGCACCGTGCAATATATCCGCTCGGCGTCGATCGACATGATGCGCGCCGTCGGCTCGCCGCAGGCGCTGCCGCTGGTGGCGATCTCCACTTTGTACCAGGCCTCGACGTTCCGGGTGATCAGCCCGGCGGAGAAACCGATCGGCGGCGCCGAGGAGCTCAAAGGCAAGACCGTCGGCGTGGTCTCGGTCGGCGGTTCGACCGAGATCCTGCTCGATCTGATGCTGCGCAAGGTCGGGCTCAGCCGCGACGACGTGCCGCGCGAGGTGACCGGCAACAGTCCCGGCGCCCTGCAGCTGGCGCGGCAGGGACGGGTCGATTGCTTCATCGCGTCGGCCGAGGTCGTCGCGGCGCTGGAGCGTGCGCACGAGAAGGTCGAAAGCTGGAGCACCGACAAATACGTGCCGATGCCCGGCCAGTGCTACGTGACCACGCGCGAGGAGACGGCGCAGCATCCGGACCGCGTCGTGCGCTTCCTGCGCGCGATGCGGGACTCCGTGAACGAGCTGCTGACGCAGCCGGCCCGGCCGATTTTCGAGCGTGCGGCGAACGACTTCGAGATCGCGGGCATCCGAAATCTGGACGTGCTCGCGGGCGTCGTCGAGGAGGCGCATCCGCTCTGGCTGGCCCAGGGGCGGGAGAACCTGCTGCGCAACGTGCCGGCGCTGTGGGACGCCGGCGCCAAGGCGCTCACCGAGGCCGGTCTGGCGCGCCTGCCGAACCCGCACGAGCTCTACACCAACATTTTCATCGATCAGGCACTGAAGGGTTGATCATGCCGGGCAGAAATAAATCGTTTCGTTGCGCCGGCGCTCTGGCGTTCGCCCTGCTTTTGGGGTCGGCCACGGCATTGGCCGAGACCTATCCGGCCAAGCCGGTGAGGCTGCTGGTCGGCGCGTCCGCCGGCGGCACCACCGACACGCTGGCGCGTGGAATTGCGCCCGGCATGACCGCGGCCCTGGGGCAGCCCTTCGTTGTCGAGAACAAGGCAGGGGCGGGCGGCAATCTCGCGGCCGAGGCGGTCGCGACCGCGGCTCCGGACGGCTACACCCTGCTGGTGAGCTATACCAGCCACACCATCAACGCGACGCTCTATCCCAATCTGCCGTTCGACGCGGTCACCGACTTCACGCCGATCAGCATGATCGCGACGGTGCCGAGCCTCCTGGTCGGCAATCCGCACGTGCCGGCCGACACGCTCGCCGACCTGATCGCCTATGCGAAGGCCAATCCCGGGAAGCTGACGATCGGCATCGGCGGGCTTGGCTCGTCGCTGCACATGGCCGGCGACATGCTGAAGCTCGAGGCCGGCGTGTCGATCCTCAACGTGCCCTACAAGGGGACCGCGCCGGCGATGGCCGACGTGATCGGCGGCCATGTCGATCTGATGTTCGCGAGCGTCCTGACCGGTGCCACCCAGGTCCGCGCCGGCGCGCTGAAGGCGTTCGGCGTCACCAGCAAAGCGCGGCTCGCCCCGATGCCCGAGGTGCCGCCGATCGCCGACGTCGTGCCCGGGTTCGAATCGAATGCGTGGTTCGGCCTGTTCGGCCCGGCGAAGCTGCCGCCGGCGGTCACCGACCAGCTCTATCGCGCCGTCACGCAAGCCGTCCGGGAGCCGCGGCTTGTGGCACGGCTGGAAAAAGAGGGCGCCTCGCCGGTCGGCAGCAAGCCCGCGGACTTCGCCGCCTTCGTCGGCCAGGACGTGCAGCGCTGGGCGCCGATCGTGAAGCAGTCGGGCGCGGTGCCTGAATGACATGCGGGCGCTGTTCGCGTCGCCCCGGATGACGGTATGCTCGGACGATGGTTCACGAGGTGCAGATGCAGCCGGGATCGAGAGAGGGGCGGGTCGCCCTCTATAACCGCAACAAGCTGAAGCTCGGCCTGTTCGGCGCCAACTGCTCGTCGGGCCGCGCCGTGACGCAGGTGCCCGAGCGCTGGTCGGGGAGCTGGCCGGACAATTTGCGCCTGGCCCAGATGGCGGACGAGGCCGGCATCGACTTCATGCTGCCGATCGCGCGCTGGAAGGGCTATGGCGGCGACACCGATTACCAGGGCGCCACCCTGGAGACGCTGACCTGGGCGTCGGGCCTGCTGGCGCGGACGAAACGCATGACCGTGTTCGGCACGGTCCATGCGCCGCTGTTCAATCCGATCATCGCCGCCAAGGAGTTCGTGACCGCCGACCATATCGGCGAGGGCCGCTTCGGCCTCAACGTCGTGGTCGGCTGGAACGAAGGCGAGTTCGAGATGTTCGGCGTCGCCCAGCGCGACCACGAGGCGCGCTACGAGTACGCGCAGGAATGGATCGACGCGGTGAAGAGGGCGTGGAGCGAGCCGGCTAACTTCGATTTCACCGGCAAGTTCATCAAGCTCAAGAACGTGCGCGCGGCACCGAAGCCGTATGGCGGCACGCATCCGGTGCTGATGAACGCCGGGGCGTCGGCGACCGGCCAGGCCTTCGCGATCCGCAACTGCGATGCGCTGTTCTCGTCGTCCAAGCTCGATACGCTCGACGATTCCGCGAAGCACGTGCAGAACGTGAAGCGCCTCGGCCGCGAGAACGGCCGGGACATCGGCGTCTACACGGTCGGCGTGGTCACCTGCCGCCCGACCCAGACAGAGGCGGAGGACTACTACCAGCACTGCTCGGTCGAGCACGCGGACTGGGCGGCGGTCGATTCGATCATGGGCATGCGGGGCATCACCGCGCAGTCGGTGGCGGCGGAAGAGTTCAAGCGCATCCGCAACGCCACCGCGCGCGGCCTGTCGGGCCTGCCGCTGGTCGGCGATCCGGACGACGTGGCGAAGGACCTCGCCGCGGTGAGTGCGGCCGGGTTCACCGGCGTCGGCGTGTCGTTCGTGAATTACATCGACGAGCTGCCGTATTTCTGCGCCGAAGTCCTGCCGCGTCTGCGGCGGCTGGGCCTGCGCGAATAAGAAACAAGTCAACGGGGAGGGAACAATGGCCAGCACTTTGTGGATCTCGATGCGCCGCGCGACCGCCGCGGCGGCGCTGGCGCTGCTCGGCACGGCGGCCGCCGCGCAGACTTATCCGACCAAGCCGATCCGCATGATCGTGCCGTTTCCGGCCGGCGGTCCGTCGGACGTGCTGGCGCGGGTGATCGGCCAGAAGATGACCGATACCTTCGGGCAGCAGATCGTGGTCGACAATCGGCCCGGCGGCAACACGATCATCGGCGCCGAGGCGGTGGCCAAGGCCGCACCCGACGGCTACACGCTGCTGATGGCGATCGATTCGACGCTGACCATGAACCAGTACCTGTACAGCAAGCTGCCCTACGATCCGCTCAAGGACTTCACGCCGATCTCGCTGGCCGGGCTGGCGCCGGTGATTATCGAGGTGGACGCCGCCACCGGGCCGCAGAGTGTCCGCGAGTTGTTCGGGCGCGCCAAGGCCAATCCTGGCAAGCTCACCTATGGCGCCGGTACGATCACGACGCAGCTGATCGGCGAGATGCTGAAGTCCATGGCCGGAATCGACATCGTCTATGTCGCCTATCGCGGGAGCGCGCCGACGGTGCAAGGTCTCCTGACTCGCGAGGTCAGCTTCACCATCGACGGCGTCACCGCGAGCGTGCCGCATATCGAGAGCGGGACGTTCCGCGTGCTGGCGACCACGGGGGCCAAGCCGATCGCCGCCCTGCCCAAGGTGCCGCCGCTCGCGTCGGAGCCCGGCTTCGCCGGCTTCGACGTCGCGACTTGGCTCGGCCTCGTGGCCCCGGCCGGGACGCCGGCCCCGGTCGTCAACAAGCTGGCGCAGGAGATCGCGCGGATCGCCGGCCTGCCGGACGCGAAGGAGAAGCTCGCCGCCGCCGGCATCGACCTCACCAGCGATAGGCCTGATGAGTTCGGCCACTTCATCCGCGGCGAGGCGGAGCGCTGGTCCAAGGTGATCAAGCAGGCGGGAATCCACCTCGACTGACGCAGGCGTCCGAGCAGACGGAATCGCGTCTATTCCCGCCTCACCCGGGCGAAAGCGGGGGGCCACGGTTCAGCGGCACGATGGTTGCCCGCTCTCCGCCTGCGCGTCGCCTGCGCGGGGACAAGCTTCGCGGGCATGACGAATTAGGAGCGGACGGGAACTTTCGCGCGAGTTCGGCGTTCTTACCGCCTGACCAAAAGGTCGAGGAACGGTCCGGCGCAGCATCTGATGCCATATGGCCTGAACCAGCAAATTGCGTCGACACGGTCTGACCCGCCGGTCGCGCGAACGTCTCCACCTGCGTCCTTCTCTTCCCTCGTGCCGCTGAAGCCGGATGGGGTGGGCCGTCCGGTTTTCCTGATCCCCGGCGTCTACGGCGTCGTGGCGGAGATGAAGCCACTGGCGCAGGCGTTGTGCTCCGGCCGGCCGGTCTACGGCCTGCAGCCGCGCGGCTTCGACCCCGGGCGGATGCCGGACGACCGCATCGAGGACATGGCGCGGCATTACATCCAGGAGATCCGAACCGTCCAGCCGCGCGGGCCCTATGCCCTGGTCGGCTTTTCGTTCGGCGGGCACATCGCGTTCGAGATGGCGCATCAGCTGCGCGCGGCGGGCGAGGACATCGAACTGCTGGCGCTGCTCGATGCCCCGATGCACCGGCGCTATCTCCCCGGCCTCGCGCGGGCGCGGTTTCGATTGAGCCGCGCCGGGCGGGCGTTGCGCCGACTGACGGCCCGGCAACGAGACGAGCGGCTGCCGCATCCGTGGCGGGCGCTGCGCGAGTGGCGGGATCGGCGCCGGGAGCGCAGCGACATGTCGGCCGCCATGGGCGGCGCGCTGCCGCCGTTGCCGCCGCGCCGCCGCGCGATCTGCGAGGCGAATGTGCGGGCGGTTCACCTGTACGAGCCGCGCAAATATCCCGGCCGGGTCCTGTTCCTGCAGGCCGGGACGCACAGCCCGCACTGGGCCGATCCGGTCCCGGCGTGGCGCCGGTGGTGCGACCGATTGGAGGTCCACCGGGTTCCCGGCGACCATGCCTCGATGCTGCAGCCGCCCGATGTCGCGGCGGTCGCGGCCCATCTCGATCGCGGCCTAGCGTAACGCCTTCCCATAACGCTCCCGGTGCGCTAACGCTTGATCTTACCTCTCCCGGGGGGAGAGGTCGGCGCGAAGCGCCGGGTGAGGGGAAGCGTCGACGCCACTCGGTGACGACAAACTGTCGCGACGCTGAAGCGGCGCCCCTCACCCGCTCCTGGGGTGCCGGGGGCTTCGCCCCCGGAAAAAGATCCGGGGCGCTCGCGACCTCTCCCGGCGGCGGGAGAGGTGAATTGTGGTGGATGCTTTTTACGGGCGCAGGGGAGGAACGATGTTGTGGCGGAAAGTGGGATATGCGCTTGCTTTTGGGCTGGCGATGCTCACGGCACCGGCAGCGGCGCAAACCTACCCCGACAAGCCGGTGAAGATCATCGCGCCGTCCACCCCGGGCGGCGGGTTCGACCTGGTGGGCCGCGTTCTCGCGGACAAGCTCACGGCGCAGATGGGGCAGACTTTCATTGTCGAGAACCGCGCCGGGGCCGGCACCCTGGTCGGCACCCAGGCGGCGGCGCAGTCGCCGGCCAACGGCTACACCTTGCTGGTCGGTGGCCTCAGCAACATCGCGCTGAACGCCGGACTGTACAAACAGCCGGGCTACAGCCCGGAGGATTTCACGCCGCTGGGTCTCGCCGTCAGCTATTCCTATACCTGGATCGCGCGTCGCGACCTGCCGCAATCCACGCTCAAGGACGTGATCGCCTACGCGCGCGCCAATCCGGGCAAGCTCAACCTCGCCATCGGCGGCATCGGCAGCGGCCAGCATGTCGGGGCGGCGATCCTGATGAAGCTCACCGGCGTCACCATGGAGCAGGTGAATTACCGCGGCGCCCAGCCGGTCTATACGGACCTGCTCAGCGGCCGGGTCGACCTCTTCTATGACAACACGACCACGGCGCGCAGCTATATCGACGGCCACCAGGTGAAGGCGCTGGCGATCTCCAGCGCCAGCCGCAACCCGCTGCTGCCCGACATCCCCACGATCATCGAGACTGGGGTTACCAATCTCGAGATGGAGACCTGGTTCGGCCTGTTCGCGCCGGCGAAGACGCCGCAACCGATCGTCGACCGGCTGCGGGCGGAGCTCGGCCGCGCGATCAAGGCGCCCGACACGCGCGCCACTTTCGACAAGAGCGGCGGCCGGCCGCTCGACATGACCCCGGCGGAGACGGAGAGCTTCGTTAAGGCCGAAGTGGCCAAGTGGACGGCCTTGATCCGGCAGGCCGACGTGTCGGCCGAGCAGTGATCCACAGGTCCCGGAGCATACCGCCGTGAAGCTGAGTACAGATCGAATCCTGACCACCCATGTCGGCAGCCTGCCGCGGCCGAAGCCCATGCTCGAGCTCATCCTGGCGAAGGAGGAGGGGCGGGCGGTCGATCCCGCCGCATTCGATGCCCAGGCCGCCGGATCGGTCGACGAGATCGTGGCGGCGCAGGTCACCGCCGGGGTCGATATCGTCAGCGACGGTGAGATGAGCAAGCCGTCCTATACGACCTATGTGCGCCACCGCGTGAATGGGATCGAGCCCAACGCGGCGGCGGCGGAGAAGGGCCGGCAGGTGATGATCGGCCGGGACTTGCTGGAGCACCCCGACTTTGCCGAGCGGATGGTCGGGTTCAAGAGCCTGCCGTTCCCCGGCTGCGTCGGGCCGCTCAGTTATCGCGACCGCGCGTCCCTCGACCGCGACCTCGCACACCTCGCGGCGGCGGTCGCGGCGCGCAAGCCGCACGAGGCGTTCATGACCGCACCCTCGCCCGGCATCCTCACCCGGTTCGTGATCAACGCGTACTACCCGACCGAGGACGCCTATGTCGAGGCGCTGGCCGCGGTGATGAAGGTCGAATACGAGGCCATCGTGCACGCCGGCTTCGTCCTGCAGATCGACTGCCCGGACCTCGGCTCGGCGCGGAACAACCAGTATCGCGACAAGACCGACGACGAGTTCCGCCGCATCGCCGAGCGCAATGTCGCGGCGCTGAACGCGGCGACCGCGGCGATCCCGCCGGATCGCATGCGGATGCACGTCTGCTGGGGCAACTACGAGGGGCCCCACACGCACGACATCCCGCTGGCGAAGATCGTCGACATCTGCTTCATGGCCCGGCCCCAGGCGCTCAGCTTCGAAGGCGCCAATCCGCGCCACGAGCACGAGTGGGAGGACCTGGCGCAGATCCGCGTGCCCGACGACAAGGTCCTGATCCCGGGCGTGATCGATTCGACGACCAACTTCGTCGAGCATCCCAGGCTGATCGCGCAGCGGATCTGCCGCTATGCCGAGATCGTCGGCCGGGAGCGGGTCCTCGCCGGGGCCGATTGCGGCTTTGCGACGGTCGGGACGGGAGCGCCGATCGTGGTGCCCAGCATCGTCTGGGCGAAATTCAAGGCGCTGGCCGAGGGGGCGCGGATCGCCACCGACCGGCTGCGGCGGTGAAATCCGGGTCGCCCTAGAACGACGTTCCGTTTTATGAGGTCAAATCCCACTTACCTCTCCCGGGGGGAGAGGTCGGCGCGAAGCGCCGGGTGAGGGGTAGCTGGTGGCGAGCCAAAGCGCTCACCTGGCCGCGGGTGCCCCTCACCCGCTCCCGGGGTGCAGGGGGCTTCGCCCCCTGAAAAAGATTTGGGGCGCTCGCGACCTCTCCCGGCGGGAGAGGTGAATTGCCAATCAGCCTAGTGCCACTGGCCCTTGGAATCGCGGAACAGCGAGATCGCGAGGATGGCGTCGACCTGGAAGGCCTTGTCGGCCAGCGGCAGGTACAGGCTCTGCTGCAGCGGGAAGTGGCTGCGCCACGGCAGGATCGGGCGGCCGCGGCGGAACAGGGGCCGCTCCTCGGTCGCGACCCGGCGGAAATAATCGCATAGCATCCGCGTGTCGGCCTTGGGCTCGACGTCGTCGACATAGCGGGCCGATGTCTCCGCCGCCGTGACGCGGTGCATGTGCGTTTTGATCAGGCCGAAGCGGAAGCGCAGATGGGGCGTGCGCACAACGTCAATCAGCCACACATAGGGCAGCAGGCCCGAGACCTGGAACACGTCGATGATCTCGCGCGTCGGCATCCGGCCCGCCGCCTTGATCTTGACCCAGTAATGCAGCAGCTGGCGGATTTTGGGCGAGGGGTTCTGCTCGAAAATCGAGGCGATTCCCGAGACCACGACCGGCTCGGTCTCCGAGGCGCGCCACGGATTGCGCGTCGTGCGGCGCCGGCCCCGTGTGTAATGGGGAAAAACGAGCGGCATGGATGCCAATACCCCCGATCCCCTTATAGACCAGGGGGCTGTGACAATACAGGGGCGCCCCCGGCTCGCGCCGCGGAGCCGAGTTGCTTTCCGCGGCGGAGTCACCAGCTATGACTCATGGCCGAATATTCGTTCGACGATCTCGCTGCCGCGATATCTTCGGCCCGGGTGAGGTACTGGTGCCCCGGCGGCCAGTGTCGGATCGAAGATGAGCGTGGTGTGTCAAAACTCGCTCATCTCGCCATCAAAAGTCTCACGGAACTTCCGGCTTACGACCTTGGCCAGATCCCGACGGCGCTCGGCCAGGTATCGGACGGCGACCTCGAGGAGTTGGTCGCGTCCGGAAGATATCGGGTGCCCGAGCCCGGATGCACCGTCCATTTCGAATACGAGCACGGCGAAGCCCGCCTCGACGAGGTGATGGTGCTGTTTCCGCTCGGCGACAAGGTGTCGGCGACGATCTTCACCCGCACCAGCGATGCGCCGTGGTGGTCGCTGGTACCGTTCGTGCTGCTGGTCGATCCGGAAACCCTGCCGGACGCGGAATGCGAGACCGCCGCCGACTGCTTCGAGATGCAGGGCTTCGCGATCACCGTAACCTCGCCCGATGAGCTCAACATGGCGCTGTCGACCCAGGTCGAGTTCCTGCACCGGATCATCGCCGAGCTGAACGCGACGGCGCTGCCGAACTAGATCCGCGCGTCTCCGCGGGCGGCGTTCCCTGAGATCAGGCCGCGTATTCCGCCCGTTTCGGCGTGAACACGTCGAGGTTCAGCACCGGCTCGTCGCCGACCACCACGCCCCAATGGCGCGCGTTCGGTGGCACGACGAGCAGACCGCCGGCTCCCAGCCGGGTCACGGTATCGCCAATGTGGAAATCGATCTGGCCGCTCAGGATGTAAACGATCTGCTCATGCGGATGATCGTGCGGCCTGGGCTCATGGCCGGGCATCAGCCGGTTGAGAGCCACCGTGGCGCCATCCCCGGAGAACGCCTTGCGCTCCACGCCTTCGCGCACCTTCTCCCACGGGAGCTTGTTCCAGTCGACGTGATGGATGTTCATCGCTCTCTCCCTCGTCTTTGTCTCTCTGGATCGAAAACCCGGCGCCGGAGCGTCAAGCCTTGCCGCCGAGCAAGCCCGCGGGGCGCACGAGCAGGAAAATCAGCAAAATCGACAGCGCCACCACATTCTTATAGCCGGCGCCCACGACGACGATGGCGAGCGACTGCGCGACGCCGAGCAGAATGCCGCCCAGGAACGCGCCGAGGGGATTGCCGAATCCGCCGACGATCGCGGCGATGAAGCCGCTGATCGCGAACGGCACGCCGAGGTTATAGGCCACGAATTGGGTCGGCGTGATCAGGATACCGGCCACCGCGCCGAGCCCGGCGCTGATCGAGAACGCATAGGCCAACATGCGCGACACCGGCACGCCCAGCAGCATCGCCGCCTGTGGATTGACCGCGCAGGCGCGCATGGCACGGCCGGTCTTGGTGCGGTTGAAGAACAGCGCCAGGGCTGCGATCAGCAGCAGCGAGATGGCGACGATCCACAGGAGCTGCAGGTTGACCGCGACCGCCCCCAGCCGCAACGGGCCGCCTTCGGTGAAGCTCGGCAACGATTTCGGTGAGTCGCCCATTAGGATCAAGGTTGCGCGTTCCATGACGATCTGCACCGCGAGGGTGGCCAGGATCATCACGAACGTAGTGGCGCCGCGGTTCCATAAAGGGCGGACGACGAGGCGATCGACGACCAAGCCGAGAGCAGCGACGATGAGAACGGCGGCCAGAGCGGCCGGCAGGAGCGACAGTCCGGACCGGGCGTGCAGGACGTAGGTGATCATTCCGCCCAGCATCACGAAGCCGCCTTGGGCGAAGTTGACGATGCCGCTTGCGTTGTAGATGACGCAGAAGCCGATGCCGATCAGGCCGTACACGCAGCCGACGCCGATGCCGCTGATCAGGAACTGGAGGAGGAGGGCCGAGCTAAGCATGGAGCACCTCCGCGCCCTCGCAGGACTCGGCGGTGCCGAGATACGCCTCGAGCACGGCCGGATCGCGGGACACCGTCTCGGGCGTCCCCTCGGCGATCTTGCGGCCGAAATCGAGCACAACGATCCGCCGCGCGATCCCCATGACGAGGCGCATGTCGTGCTCGATCAAGAGGATCGTGACGCCGCGCCGGTTGATCGTGCGGATGATCTCGGCCAACGCATCGGTCTCGGCCATGTCGAGCCCGGCCGCCGGTTCGTCGAGCAGCAACAGGCGCGGACCGGCGGCGACCGCGCGGGCGATCTCGAGGAGGCGCTGCTGGCCATAGGTGAGCTGGGCTGCGGGGACGGCGGCGCGGTCGGCGAGGCCGATCAGCGTCAGGAGGACGCGCGCTTTCTCGGCCACCTCGGCCTCTTCGGCACGCGCCCAGCGCGGCCGGACGAGCGCCGACCAGATGCCGCCGCGGGTCGAGAGATGGAACCCGACCCGCACGTTCTCCGCAACGGTCATGTCGCCGAAGAGCCGGACAAGCTGGAACGTCCGGATCACGCCGCGCGCGGCAACGGCATGCGGTGCAAGGCCGGTGATGTCGTGGCCGGCGAAACGGACAGCACCTGAGGTTGGCCGCAAGGCACCCGAGATCAGGTTGAACAGCGTCGTCTTGCCGGCGCCGTTCGGCCCGATGACCGCATCAATGCCGCCTTCCTCGACCCCGAACGACACGTCATTGACAGCCATCAGGCCGCCGAACGCCTTGGTCAAGCCGGTGACGTCGAGCAGGCTCATGACGCGTTCTTCTGCACGGCGAGCGGCAGACCGGGGTTGATTGCCGCCAGCCCTTTCGGCGCGTAGATCAGGATCAAGATCAAGGCCGCCCCATACACGAGGTCCTGATAGTCCTTCAGCCCGCTCACGGTTTGCGGCAGCGCTTCGACGATCAGAGCACCGACCAGCGGCCCGCCGACGTTGCCGATGCCGCCGATGTAGAGCATCGTGAAGCCGAGCACGACCATCGCGAGGCCGAACACCTCCGGGCTCACGAACCCCACGTACTGGGCCATCAAGGATCCGGCGACGGACGCATACACCGCCGCCAGCACGAAGGCCGCGAGCTTGTAGTGCGTGATGTTGATGCCAACGGCCCGCGCGGCTTCTTCGTCCCCGGCGACGGCGGCTAGCGCGCGGCCGAAGCGCGAGTGGCGCAGCCTGAGGGCGGCCCCCATGCCGAGGCCCGCGATGGCGAGCAACACCACGGCCTGCAGCCGCTCGTCGTCGATCTCGACACCGGCGAAGCCGAGGCCGGGGATGCCGGAGATGCCCATGTAACCCTGGGTCAAGCCCGTCCACTGCACCGCGACCTCATAGGCGATGAGGCCGAGCGCCAGCGTCGCCATGGCGAGGTAGTGGCCGCGCAGCCGCAAGGTGGGAAATCCGACCACGAACGCGATGGCACCGGACAGGAGCGCGCCCAGCAGCAGTGCTGCCAGCGGATCGAGGTTCAGGCGGGTGGTCAGGACCGCGGTCGAATAACCGCCCAGTGCCGCAAACGCGTTCTGTCCGAAGGATACTTGGCCGGTATAGCCCATGAAGAGGTTGAGGCCGGAGACGAACAGGGCGTAGATCGCGGCGAAGCAGACGACCGTGACGAAGTAGCCGCCACTCGCCACAATGACCGCGATCACCGCGCAGGCGAGCAGGAACATCACCGGCACCCGGCGCCGTGTTGCGGCCGGCTCAGGTGAGGTAGAAACGGGCGAGGTCACAGGCGGAGCTCAATCGGTCGGGAGTCGTGTCGGCGGCGATCCGGCCGAGGGACAGCACATAGGCGCGGTTCGCGAGCTTGAGGGCGAGCGGCGCCTTCTGCTCGACGAGGAGAATGGTGAGGCCGCGGCGGTTGAGCTCGCCCAACGTCTCCAGGATCTCCGCCGCGATGCGTGGGGCGAGACCAAGCGACGGCTCATCCAGCATCAGGAGTGTGGGGTTGGCCATCAGCCCGCGCCCGATCGCCAGCATCTGCTGCTCGCCGCCGGAGAGCGAGCCCGCCATCTGGGTTTCGCGCTCCTTCAGGCGCGGGAACAGCTCGTAGACGCCGGCACGGCGCCGCTCGACCTCCTCGCCGCCGCGGGCGAGATAGGCGCCGAGCTCGAGATTCTCCCATACCGTGAGCGGCCCGAAAATGCCGCGCGATTCCGGAACCATGATCATGCCGCGCGCGGCGCGCGCCCGCGTCGGCAGGCCCTCGACCGGCGTTGCGTCGAAGCGGATCGTACCCTCGCCCGGGATGAGGCCCATGATGGCGGCGAGGAGACTCGACTTCCCGGCACCGTTCGGCCCGAGCACGGTCACGAACTCGGCGCGGGCCACGGCGAGGTCGACGCGCTTCAGCGCCTCGACCCGGCCGTGCCGCGCCGACAGTCCGCGGATCTCGAGCAGCGCCGTCATCGACGACCTATTTCGCCACCCGCGTCTTGCCGTCGATGATCTGGGCCAAGAACAATGGGTTCTGTGTCAGCCCGTAGTGATTCTCCGCCGACATGTTGTAGACGCCCGTCGTGCCCTGGAAGCCCTTGAGCTTCTCGATCTCGTCGCGCAGCGCCGGTCCCGTGGTGGAGTTGGCGGCCTTGGCGGCGGCCGTCACCAGCGCCACCGCGTCCCAGCCGCGCGCCGCCCAATTCGGGTCGCGGTCGCCGTATTTGGCGCGCCACGGCTCGAGGAACGCCGCGATCGCGGCCTTCAGCGGGCTTTCCGGCAGCGCGTCATAGACCTGCGAGGGCGAGGCGACGAAGAAGAACTTGTCGCCCATGACCTGCGCCACCGGCCGGAATACCGCCACGTCCTCGAGGCTCGTCAGCATGAGAAGATTGAGGCCGAGCTGCTGGATGTTCTTCGCCGCCGTCAGGGTCGACCCGCCGAGGCCGATCTTGAGGATCGCGCCGCCGCCGGCGGCGTTGATCTTGGCGATCTGGACGCTGAGATCGGAATCGTTCTGCTCGTACTGCTCGGAGGTGACCATGGCGAGGCCGTAATCGCCTTGCTCCTTCTCGGCCACCGAGGCCTGCAGATTCGAATACGGCGTCGGATCGTGCAGCACGCCGAACTTCCTGATCTGCGTGTTGTTGCGCAGATATTCCAGCCGCTTCTCGACCTCGAAGCGCGGCGGTGGGATGGTCGTGAAGGCCCATTTCACCTGGTCGGGCTGGTTGGGCAGAATCGAACATAGCACCATCGGGATCTCGGCCTTGACCACCATCGGCGCCGCCGCGAAGTTGCCGGCGGACACGCAGCCGCTGACGAACACGTCGACTTTGTCCGACGAGATCATCTTGCGATAGGCCGTCACCGCCTGCTGCGGCTCGGAGTGATTGTCTTCGACCACCACCTCGACTTTGCGGCCGAGCAGCCCGCCCTTGGCATTGAGGGCTGCGACCGCGACCTCGACGCCGTCGCGCCACGCCGTGTCGACCGTCGCCGCATAGCCGGTGAGGCCGGCGGAGATTCCGACCTTGAACGGCGCCTGCGCCATCGCGGGCAGCGCCGGGACTGCGAGCATGAGCACCGCCGCAGCGGCGGTCCTGATGAGCGAAACCTTCATTCATTCCTCCCTGTTTTAAGCTTGGCCCCGGCGGTGACGGCCACCGGCGTTGATTAGGTTGAACCGTAACCGCCCCCGCCGGGCGTCTCCAGCAGGACGACGTCACCTGCCTGCATGGTGATCTTGCGCGCCTCGGACACCGGCTTGCCGTTGATGAGGAACCGGCCGGCCTTGCCGGCGGCCCCGCCGCCGAGCCCGTCTGGGCCGCGGTCGAGGCGGCTCGGGACTGCGTTCAGCAGCCAGGGATAGTGCGTCCGCATATGGAACCCGATGATCTGGCCGTCGCCGCCGCGCGAGCGGCCTTCGCCGCCCGAGCCCAGCCGCAGCTCGCGGCGATCGAAGACGATCGGCATCGCCGCTTCGAGGATCTCGATCGGCACCGCCGCCACACCGGTCGGATAGCAGGTGGCACTCGGCCCCGGCTTGGTCGCGCGCGCGCCCATGCCGCCGGAATAGTTGAACATCGACGACGTGAACGGCTCGCCGTCCTCGCGCCGACCCTGGATCTGCATGGTCCAGACGGCGCCCGAGCCCTCGGCCAGCACGCGGTCCGGGATCACCTGGTGCAATGCCTTCATGATCGGCATCGGGACGAACATGCCGACCACGTGCCGGGCGTTCACCGGTGCGGGATAGGCAGCGTTCACGATCGAGCCCTTGGGGGCCGTGACCTTGATCGGCGCCAGCGAGCCGTGATTGTTCGGCAACTCGGGATTGAGGCAGCTGCGGATTGCGAAGGTCGAATAGGCGTGGGTGTAGTTCATCACCACGTTGATGCCGAAGGGGCTGGCACCTGAGCTGCCGGTGAAGTCGATTATGACGTCGCCGGCCTCATTGTCGATGGTGACCCCGGTCTTCAGCGTGATCACCTCGCCGCCGGGCACATCGAAGCGGCATTCGCCGTGCCACGTGCCCGCGGGCAGCTTCTGGATCGCGCGGCGGGTGGCAAGCTCGGACCGGCGAATGATCTCGTCGGACAGCGTCTCGATGTCGCGCAGGCCCTGGCGCCGGCACAGCGCGATCAGGCGGTCGCCGCCGGTGCGCCCGCTCGACACTTGCGCCGCGAGGTCGCCGAAGACGTGGTCGGGTGTCCGGACGTTGTGGCGGATGATGTCGTGCAACAGCGCGTTCGGCGTGCCCGCCTCGTAGAGCTTGGAGGGGGGGATCCACAGGCCTTCCTCGTGGATGTCGCGAGCACCCGCACCCACGCCATAGCCGCCGATGTCCGTGTGATGGATGGTCGAGCCGATATAGCCGATGAGGCGGCCGTCCCAGAAGATCGGCGAGAAGACGGTGATGTCGAAGAAATGCCCGGCCGACAGCCACGGGTCGTTGGTGATCACCACGTCGCCGGCGACGAGCTTGCCCTCGAACATCCGGGCGAGCGTGCCGCCCGCGGCCGCCAGCGAGTTGATGTGGCCGGGCGTGCCGGTGTTGGCCTGCGCCACCATGCGGCCGCGCGCGTCGAACAAGGCGCTCGCGAGATCGCCGGCCTCGCGCACGATCGGGCTGAAGGCGATGCGCTGCAGCGCCTTCGCCTGCTCGCTGACGATGCCGATCAGGTTGGACCAGAGGATCTCGAGCTCGATGCCGTCCATCTTCATGTTCATGCCTTCCGCTCGGCGACCACGCAACCGATCTTATCGACGACCGCATGCCACTCGGGCAGGAGGACGATCGTCGTCTCGCGCTCCTCGATGATGGCGGGCCCTGCGACCTTCTGGCCCAGCACCAGGCTATGGCGGTCATAGACCGGCACGTCGCCGGCTTCCGGCCACAGGAGAATGCGCCGCTTGGCCTTGGGCTTGCCGCCGCCGGTCTTGGGCGGCTCGGTGGCTTGCACCGCGATGTCGGGACCCTGGGCGGTGAGGCGCCAGCTCACGATCTCGACCGGCACGTGCGACGGGTTGACTCCGTATTGCGCGTGATACGCCGCCTCGAAGCTGCGCCGCACCATCTCGACGTCGCGGCCGCGGCGCGGATCGCGCCCGAACGTGATGCTGACCTCGTTCTGCTGGCCGAAATAGCGCAGGTCCGCGCCGAAGACGAGCCGCACCGACTCGCGCGCGCAGCCGGCCTGGATCAGGGCGGTACTGCCCTCGTCGATCATGTCGTTCAGCACGCGGTCGACCTCGGCCCAGTCGAGGGCGTCGAGCTTGCCGACCGCGCTGCGGACGAGGTCGAGGCGCACCGGCGTCACCAGAGTGCCGAAGGCCGACAGCACGCTCGCCTGGGGCGGGAAGATCACGGCCGTGCTCTGGAGCAACGCCCCCACGGCACAGGCGTGGACCGGGCCTGCGCCGCCGAAGGCGAGCAGCGGCAGGCCGCGATAGTCGACGCCGCGGTCCGTGGCGTGTGTGCGCGCGGCCGCCGCCATCGTCTCCGCAACAATCCGATAGATGCCGCCGGCCGTCTGCGCGAGCTCGGTCCCGAGTGCCTCACCCAGTCTCAGGATCGCCGCCTGGGCCGCGCGGCGGTCGAGCTTCATGTCGCCGCCAAGGAAGTTGTCGGCGTCGAGGAAGCCCAGCACTAGGTCGGCGTCGGTGACGGTGGGCTCCGTACCGCCGCGGCCATAGCACGCCGGGCCGGGCTCGGATCCGGCGCTGCGCGGGCCGACCTTGAGCAGGCCCAGCGAGTCCACAGCCGCGATGCTGCCGCCGCCGGCGCCGATCTCGATCATGTCGATCGATGGGATGATGAGCGGCATGCCGCTGCCTTCGCAGAAGCGGTACTTGCGGTCGACCTCGAAGCTGCCGGTGACCAGGGGCTTGCGCTCCTCGATCAGGCACGCCTTGGCCGTGGTGCCGCCCATGTCGAAGGACAGGAGCCGGTCGAGCCCGAGCCGCTCGGCGTAATAAGTGGCGGCGAGCGCACCCGCGGCGGGACCGCTCTCGATCATGCGCACCGGATTGCGACCCGCGACTTCGGCCCCGATGATGCCGCCGGAGCTCAGCATGATCAGCGGCTGGTTGGGCACGTTGTCATTGCGCAGCCGCTGGGCGAGCCCGCGGAGATAGGGCTCCGTGATCGGCGCCGTGTAGGCGTTGATCGCGGTCGTCGAGGTGCGGGGATATTCGCGGATCTGCGGCGCCACGCTCGACGACAGCGAGAGATACAGGTCGGGGGCCGCGGCTTTCAACATCCGCGCCACCGCCTGTTCGTTCGCGGCGTTGCGGAAGCTGTTGATCAGGCAGACCGCTACCGAGACCACGCCCTTGGCCTTGAGCGCGTTTGCCAGGGCCGCGATCTCTTCGCCGTCGACCGGACGCAGGACCGAGCCGTCGGCGAGGGTCCGTTCGTCGATCTCGAAGGTGAGCTCGCGGGGGATCAGGGGCGGAGCGAATTCGATCTGCGGGTCGAACATCTCGTAGCGATGCTCGTTGCGGATCGCGAGCACGTCGCGGAAGCCCTTGGTGATCAGGAGGGCCGTGCGCGGGCCCTTGCGCTCGATCAGGGCGTTCGTCACCACGGTCGTCGCGTGGACGACCACGCCATCGATGTCGCGTGCCGCGACACCGGCCTTCTTCAGCACCAGATGGATGCCGCGAAAGAACCCGTCGAGCAAGTCGTGATGCGTGGTGAGGGTCTTGTCGACGGCCAGCGAGCCATCGCTGCCACGCAGGACCACGTCGGTGAACGTGCCGCCGATGTCGACTGCAAGCGAATAGGTCATGCCTATGCTGTCCTCCATCCCAGCTGCCGCGACGCGGCGGCCGCGGCCTCGACGACTTGCGCGATCTGGCGCTCTGTCGGCTGGGCTTGAATGAATTGCGACGAGCCGACGATGGCGATCGTGCCGCGCCAGTCGTTGCGATGGTCGAAAATCGGACAAGCCAGCGCGTTCACGCCGACCAGGACCTGATCGGCGGCCGTCGCCCAGCCTTGCCGCCGGACCCGCTCGACCTCCGCCTTCAGCCGCTTCGGATCGGTGATCGTGAACGACGTCCACGCCCGGAGCGCGCCGCTCAGGGCTTGCGCCAGCAATGAGGGGGGCCCGAACGCCAGCGCCACCAAGCCGTGCGCCGAGGTGTGGAAATCGAACCTGGACCCGGGCTTGATCCCGAATTCGATCAGCGTCTTGCCCTGCACCAGCTCGAGAACGGTGGCGGCGCCTTCGACGAGAGCCGAGAGGGTTACGGCCTGTCCTGTCTCCTCGCGCAGCTTCATCATTTGCGGCCGGGCAATCCCGACGATGTCGAAGCGGTCGCGCACAGTCTCGCCGAGGCTGAGCAGCTTTATGCCGGCCGCGTAGCGCTCCGTCTCCGCGTCCTGGCGGACATAGCCGTGCCCGACCAGGGCCCGCAGGTGCCGGTGGGCCCGCGGCTTCGAAATGCCCAGTGCGCGGGCGATATCGGACACGCGACACGGCCGCGGCGAGGCGGCGAGGAACTCGACCAACCGCAGCACCAGATCGACCGAGGCGAGACCCTGCGTCTCTTCGGGCCCGGCGGGCGACGCTCCAGGTTCGGGACCGCGAGCTGCGGCTAGCAAATGGCGATCCTCCCTCGTGTTCCGTTCACCGGAACAGTGTTCCGTTCAGAGAGCCACTCTGTCGCGCCCCCTTATCTTCTGTCAAGCGCGGCGGCGGCCTAGGACCGTCTCGGCGCCGACCGTCTCGGCGCCGTAATAGAGCGTCACGGTGTGCCGGGCCTCGGCGCAGAACAGCCAGCGCTCGACGAGGACCCCGATCATCGCGAGCAGGGCGGCCAGCACGGCCGCGGCGATGGCAATGGCGCCGCGGCGTTCGTGGTTGGGACCGATCAGGCGTTTATGCGCCGTGCCGCCGCCGCTCTGCGGGAATTTCGCGGCTCGCCTGCCGCCACACAGGGGTGAGTCCCGTCTCGGCCGGTTTGCGGCGCCGGATCATCCGCGCGCGTAGGCGTGGTCACTCGGGCTTGAGCCCGGCGGCCGCGACGATCGATCCATACTGTGCGAGTTCTCTGCGTAAAAGCGCATCGAACGCCTGGGGAGTGCCGCCGAGGGCTTCTTCCCCCTCCAACTTCAGCCGGCTGACGAGATCGGCATCCGCCAGCGCTTTGGCGATGCCGGCATTCAACGTGGCCGTGATATCCGGCGGCAGGTTCGCGGGTCCGGCAATTCCGTACCAACCGTTAATCGCGAAACCGCGAACGCCCTGCTCGGAAATCGTCGGGATGTCGGGCAACATCGCGAGCCGCTTGTCACTGGACACGCCCAAGGCGCGCATCTCACCCGATTCGATGAAGGATCGCGCACCGGCGATGCTCGAAAAATACATGTCGACCTCGCCGCGGAGCACGCCGACGAGGGCCGGAGATCCGCCCTGGTAAGGAACGTGTGTGGCATGCGCCCCGGACAGTGTCGCAAAGAGTTGCCCCGCGAGATGGGGCGCGCTGCCGGTTCCCGAAGACGCAAAAATGATCTGCCCATTGGGCGCCGTGCCGGCCGCCATTAAATCGCGAACCGTCTCAAATTTCGACGCCCGTGCCGTGACCAGGATGTACGCAGTTCGGGTGAGTTGGCTGATCGGCGTGAAGTCCTGCAGCGTGTCGTAGGGAAGGTTCTTGAGGATGTACGGGTTGATCGTGTGCGCCGCGGACACGAGCAGGATCGTGTACCCGTCCGGCTTTGCCCTTGCGACGAGAGAGGCTCCGACGACTGTTCCGCCGCCGGGTCGATTTGAGACAACGACAGTTTGACCGAGGATCGGGGTGAGCTTGTTCGCCAGCAACCGGCCGACCGAATCGTTCGCGCCGCCGGCTGCGAATGGGACCACCAAGGTGATCAGTCTGTCCGGATATCCCGCGTGGACGTGGGCTGCGCCAAAAGTCAGGCCGAGCACCAACCCGAGCGCGAGTGGCCACTTCCTCATTTTATCCTCCCGGAGTCTTTGGTTTTTGGAGTCTCGGCGAAGTCTTGGTCAGCACCGAGACCTGAAGGCGCGGCCGGACGACATCCAGCGTCCGTGACTTGCATCAGGTTGCAAGGGCGCACATTTTGCGGCGAGTGTTCTGAAACAAAGCGCGCATCTTCTCGGTCCACGGCGTCTTGCGCGCCTTCAATCCCTCGGGACTTTCGAACGCATCCCGGATCGAGAGATCATAAGCCGTCATGTAGCGCGGGCTGACGCCGTCATCGGCGACGTACCGTCGCGCCCGCGCCACGCCGGGGACCGTCACGAGGCGGGGCAGGTGCTCCCCGTCGTTCCAGGCGTTGTAGTCCGCGACGATGTCGGCCGGGATGTCGGTATGCACGATATAAAGCCAGGGGGTCGGCGCCGCCGGCGATACGCCGACATCGAGCACGAGGTCGAAGGCAAAGCGCTCGTGCGACGCGGGTGCGGTCGACAGAACGGATTGGAACTTGGAAAGACCGGCCTCGAACCCTCTCGCGTGCTCAATCCAGGAGAGATGTTCGTCGGTCGTTCCCTCCACCTGATAGCGTCTGATCGTGACGCCGGGGGCCGCCCACAAGTTCCGGTCCAGCCAGCGGTCCAATTGGTCCGCCGGCCCGGACGTCTTCCACCACATGGTCATCAGCCGCTGTGTCATGTGCCGCTCGTGTCTGTCTCGATATTCAACGAAGTCCGCGCCGTGCTGCTGCCCGGCTACACCGGCGCGTCGCCCTTGAGCATCAGACGATAGAGATAGCGAACCTCGTCGACCGGGTAGTCCCCGTTCGCTTTGTGCATCAGGCAGCGATTGTCCCAGATCACCACGTCGCCCGGTCTCCATTTGTGCCGGTATTCGAATTTAAGCTGCGTGGAATGCGCCAGCAGCTCGTCCAGCAGAGGCAATGCCTCCGAGTCTTCCATGCCGACGATTTCCTCGATCCGGATCGGGTTTATGTAGAGCGCCTTGCGCCCGCTTTCCGGGTGTGTGCGCACGAGCGGATGAATGGCGAACTCGGCGATGGCCTTACGCTTCTCGTCCGACAAGCTCATCAGCTTTCGCTGGCTGTGCCTGCTTTGATAGACGTGGCGAGCCTTGAGGCCATCGACGCGCTTTTTCATGCCTTCCGGCAGCCTTCCGGCAGCGCCTCGTAGGCCTCGTGCATGTTGATGAATTGCGTGTCCCCGCCGCTCTTGGGCAGCTTCACCGCATGTAGCGCCGTCGCTTTGGGCGGCTCGGCGTCGTTGGAGTGGTCGGTATGGTAGCCCTCGCCCGGAATGTAAACCCTGCCGTCCTCGAACCTGTCCTGGTTGGAGATGTAGTGGATCATCGGACATTCCGGGACCTGGAACCGCGGATTGTGCTGTGGGAAGACATCTCCGAACAGCTGCATGGCCTGCAAAAATTCGGGCGCGCGCAGGTTCTGGTCGCGGATGACCAGGACCGAGTGATCGACAAAGGCGCGGTTCAGGTCCGCGCGGGTCCCCTCATCCACAGGCTGGCGGAGATCGACGCCGATAACTTCCGCGCCGGTGTGCGACGAGAGGCGAGTGATTGCATAGTCCTGAACTGCCTGGCTCATATCTTCCTCGCGGGGTCCGCCGATCGGACCCCGACAAGCTAGGCCCGCCCCACGATGCTGTAAAAGAATAAAATGTCATAGCATTATGCGATTTTAATATAGCGTCCGGGACGCCGGCTAGGGCGGCGCAGCGGCTCACGTCTTCCCGACAGCCCGCTGTATGGCGCCGCGAGTCCAGGATGGAGCCACCATCTGGATAAAGTCGCTGACGTATTTGCGCAGGTGCATGTCCGACCGGAGGTTTATGTTGGTGTGCGATCGCGGGAACAGGTGGGTCACATCGATGGCGTGTAAACCTTCATCGAGCCGGCGGCCCAGGATCATTTCCGGCACGACGCCGATCCCCAATCCCTCGGCGACATAGGCTTTGATCACGTCAGAATCGTTGGCCTGAACGATCGACCTGGGCGCAACGGAGCTACCCGCGAAGGCTCTTGCGATGACGCTGCCGGAGCGCGAGCGCGGGTTGTATCCAACGAACGGGTAAGCCGTGAAGTCGTTGAGCGTGAGACGCTTTTTCCGTGCCAAGGGATGGCCGCGGCGCATGATGGCGCTGCGGCGAATGATGTTTCCGCTGAGACAAACGACGCCGGCGTGCTGCTCGGATCTATCGTCGCTGGTGTTCAGGCCGATGTCGGCCGCGCCGTCTTTGACCAGCTTGGGGATGTCGTCCGGATCGGCCTGGAACAGGAACAGCTGAACGTCCGGGTATTTTTTCTGCAGCGTCTTGAAGGGGCGGAGAATCGTATAGCGCGCATGAAGATGGGTCGTGACGACGACAAGCTTTCCCGCGCTGCCGCCGCGAGCGTCCTCCGCGAGGAGCTCGATGTTGTCGGCCTGGTTTAGGAGCACCTGCGCCGCGGCGAGTATGGCGTGCCCGGTTTTCGAGAGCGACACGATGCGGTTTCGTTGCCGCACCAGGAGTTGGACCCCGAGGTCCTTTTCGAGCATCTGGATCTGACGGCTGACCCCGGGTTGGGACGTGTGCAGCGCTTTTGCCGCGGCCGAGATATTGAGCGATTGACGGGCAATCTCTCGCAGCATCTTCAGTTGAAGGAGCGTCATCGCCGAACCAAACTCCCGATCGAGTGGTCTGCAGAATAAGGTAGTTCAGAGTTGGCCAGCGTCGCAATTCGCGCCGAGCCGGCCGTACTGGCAGGCGCGCCTTAGACCGTCTCCGCCCCGTAATAGAGCGTCACGGTGTGCCGGGCTTCGGCGAAGAACAGCCAGCGCTCGACGAGGAGCCCGATCATCGCGAGCAGGGCGGCGAGCAGGGCCGCGGCGATGGCGACCGCGCCGCCTATGGCCAAGGCCAAGACGGTCAGCACGAAGGGGAGGATGAAGCCGAGGGCGAGGGCCAGCCGGCGCAGCTTCAGGCGGTGCTTGCGCGCGATCCGATAGCCCATCTCCTGGAGCAGATAATTCTCTTCGGTGTGCGGCGCCTCGAAGAAGCGCACCTTGCCCAGCGCGCCGAGCCCGGTGGCGCTTTCCGGCGTCGACGCGGCTCGAGTGGTGTCGATGAAGCGCCAGTAGCGCAGCTTCGTCCAGGTCGCCAGGACGACCGTGGCGGCGGCGAGCACGCCCACAACCGGCGTCGCGGCGCCCCAGAGGTGGAGCAGCGCGTTCAGCCACAAGGCGCCGCTCATTGCCGACAGCGCCAGGTAACCGGCCGGGACCCAGGCATTGTGCCATTGATGGATCGGCTTCAGCGACGCGTAGATCATGGCCGTGCAGTACACGGTGACGATCGCCAGGATGGCGGCGACGATCCCGGCCAGTGCGGCCAGTCCGGTCAGGCCTGTAAGTCCGGTGTTCTGCTCAAGGCCGATCCACAGGGCGCCGAAGACCAGCGTGGGGACGTAGGTGAGGACCGACATCACGCCTTCGCGCGACAGCCAGGACGAGCGCCACTGCGAGAACGCCCGCCACGCCCGTTCGGGGTGCCCCAGATGCGCGGTCGAGGCCAACAAGCCGGCGGTGATCAACGCGAGTGCCAGCACCAGCCCCGACAGGCCGAACCAGCGGTCGGCCGGAATCAGCTGTAGCGGCGCCAAAATGCCGAGCCACGCCAGCAGGCCATAGCCGGCCCCCGACGCGGTGGTGAAGAAGATGACGGACAGCGCGGGATGCATGGGCTAGCGCAGCAACGACATCTGCGACCGCGCTCCAAAAAAAAATTTCCCTCTCCACCCATTCTGATGGGGGGAGAGGGTAGGGTGAGGGGGGCCTCCGACCGTGCGTCGGGTTGATCCAACCACCCTCACCCCGCTCGCTTCGCTCGCCGCCCTCTCCCGCCAGCGGGAGAGGGAGACATTTCGCACCGGCTCATTCATCGCGAGAGGACCCGGTCGATCCAACGCAGGACCGGGTGGAGGCTGTCATCGGCGGGGGCCAGCGGCGCCGGTGCCGTGGCGCAGCCGGCGCCGCGGCCGGGGCGTGGCGGCAGGTATTTGTTGACCGGCTTATAGCCGAGCTCGGGCATCAGGTCGTAGCCGCCGCGCTCCGCGACCAGCCTCGACACGTCCGAGTTCGGGTCGCCGAGATCCCCGAAATGTCGCGCCTGCGCCGGGCACGTCGCCACGCACGCTGGAACGCGGTCCTCTTCGGCGAGGTTCTCGTTGTAGATGCGGTCGATGCACAAGGTGCATTTCTTCATGACGCCGGCATCGTCGTCGAACTCGCGCGCCCCGTACGGACACGCCCACGAGCACAGCTTGCAGCCGATGCAGGTGTCGGCGTTCACCAGCACGATGCCGTCTTCTTCGCGCTTGTAGGAGGCGCCGGTGGGACAGACCTCGACGCAGGCCGGCTGCTCGCAATGCAGGCAGGATTTCGGGAAGTGCACCGTGCGGCTGTCCTCGCCGTCGCCCGCTTCGAAGGTGTGGATGCGGTTGAACCATACGCCGCTCGTGTGCGCCCCATAGGGATTGTGGTCGGGAAGCGGGGCGGAGTGGCCGCCGGTGTTCCATTCCTTGCAGTTCACCGCGCACGCATGGCAGCCGACGCAGGTGTCGAGGTCGATTACCAGGCCGAGTTTCTTGGGGCCGGTCGTGTACGTGGTCATTTAAGGTCCGCGCCGTAGCGCAGGATCGGCGGCGGTGCGGCGAGGCCGGGGGCGCGTCGCAGGGCGGGAAATTTCGGCGCGGTCTCGCCCGCCTCGACGGCGTCGGCCTTGTCGATGCGCACCCTGAGGTCGTACCAGGCCGCCTGGCCGGTGACCGGGTCGGAATTCGAATAGCGGAAGCCGCCGCGCTCGGGCAGCAGCTCCGAGATCACATGGTTGAGGAGGAAGCCCCGCGTCGCCTCCGGCGCGTCGGGCGCCAGGTTCCAGGCGCCCGCGCGTTTGCCGATCGCGTTCCACGTCCATACCGTGTCCGGCTGGACGCCGCTCATCAGCCGGATCTGGCATTTCACGCGGCTGTGGTGGCTGGTCACCCACACCCAGTCGTTGTCGACCAAGCGGAGCTTCGCCGCGGTCGCGCGATTGATGTACAGCCGGTTCTGGCCGAGGATCTGCCGCAGCCACGCGTTCTGCGAGCCCCAGGAGTGGTACATCGCCATCGGCCGCTGGGTGATCGCATGCAGCGGAAACTCCTCGGTGGCAATCGCCGCGGTCTCGAACGGCTCGTACCAGATCGGCAGCGGGTCGAAATACGTCTCGATGCGCGCGCGGTGCTGCTCGGGCGGCTGCACCGGGCCCTGGCCGCGCGCGGCGAGGCGGAAGCGCTGTAGCGGCTCGCTGTAGAGATGCAGGATGATCGGCGCCGGCCGGTCGAGGAAGCCGAGCTTCACCGCGGTTTCGAGGTAGCCCTTGTTGGCGTGCTTGTAATAGCGCTGGTCGGGAGGCAGCTCGTATTTCCAGAAACAGCCGTTCTCGATGTAGCGGTCGAGCTGGTCGAGATTGGGCTCGCCGCGCCCGGTCTTGTCGCCGTCGATCCCGCGCCATCCCGCCAGCGGGCCGATGCCAGGGCGCCGCTCGTGATTGACGATGTAGTCGCGATAGCCGCCGGGGTGACGCGGACGGCCGTCCGGTTCGACGAAGGTGGGCAGGCCGAGCCTGGCACCGAGCTCGATCAGCACGTCCTGGAACGGCCGCACGTCGCGATCGGGCTGGACCACCGGGCGGCGGATCGCGTCGGCGGGGCCGTCGGCGTTGCCGATCGGGCGGTCGAGCAGCGAGATGCAGTCCCAGCGCTCGAGATAGGTGGTGTCCGGCAGGACCAGGTCGGCGTAGCCCACCATCTCGGAGAAATACGCATCCGAATAGATGATGCGCGGAATCTTGTAGCCGCCGTCGGGATCCTTCTCGGCCAGCATCTTCATCGTGCCGGCGGTGTTCATCGCCGAGTTCCACGCCATGTTGGCCATGTAGAGGAACAGCGTGTCGATGCGGTAGGGATCGCCCTTGCACGCGTTGGCGATCACCATGTGCATGAGCCCGTGGGCGGCGAGCGGCGCCTCCCAGGAGAACGCCTTGTCGATGCGCTGCGGCGTGCCGTCGCTCTCGACCAGCAGATCCTCCGGCCCCAGCGGAAATCCCAGCGGCATGCCGCCCAGCGGCAGGCCGGGGCCGACGTTCTTGCCGGCCGGCTTGCCCGCCGGCGGGCAGGGGCGCGGGAAGGGCGGCTCGTAGCGGAACGATCCCGGCGTGTCGATGGCGCCGAGCAGCATCTGGAGGACGTGGATCGCCCGGCAGGTGTGGAAGCCGTTCGAGTGCGCCGAGATGCCGCGCATCGCGTGCATCGAGACCGGGCGGCCGATCATCGTGTCGTGGCGGCGTCCGGCCCAGTCGGTCCACGGCTGATCGAGCACGATCTGCTGCTCGAACGCGGCCCGTGCCAGCTCGGCGGCGAGCCGGCGGATGGTGGCCGCCGGCACGCCGCAGCGCTTGGCGGCCTCATCGGGTGAATAGCGCCGGTCGAGATAGCGCTCGGCGAGGAGATGAAACGACGGCCGCGCCTTGCGGCCGTCGGGCAGCCGGTACTCGCCGACCACCGCCGGCTTGATGTCGGCGAGCAGCGCGTTCACCGGTGCGCCCTCCGCGACGTCCCAGGCCAGCGGATTGCCGGTGAGGTCGCGCGCGAACAGCCCGTCCTCGGCCGAGCCCGGATCGTCGATCACCAGCCACGGCGCGTTGGTGTAGCGCGCGAGATACTCGAGATCGATCCTGTCGGCGCGGAGCAGCTCGTGGATGAGCGCCAGCACGAACAGACCGTCGGTGCCCGGCCGGATGCCGACCCATTCGTCGGCGATTGCCGAATAGCCCGTCTTGATGGGGTTAATTGAAACAAATTTCGCGCCGCGGCTTTTCAGCTTCGCGAGGCCGAGCTTGATCGGATTCGAATCGTGGTCCTCGGCGACGCCGAACATCAGGAACAGCTTCGTGTGCTCCCAGTCCGGCTCGCCGAATTCCCAGAAGCTGCCGCCGATGGTGTAAAGACCGGCCGCGGCCATGTTCACCGAGCAGAAGCCGCCATGCGCGGCATAATTGGGCGTCCCGAACTGGTTGGCCCACCAGCCGGTCAGTGCCTGCGACTGGTCGCGCCCGGTGAAGAAGGCGAGCTTGCGCGGGTCGCTGGCCCGAATGTCGCCGAGCCATTTGGCGGCGAGGCTGATCGCCTCGTCCCACTCGATCTCCTTGAACTCGCCGGCGCCGCGCTCGCCGACCCGCAGCAGCGGCTTCGTGAGCCGCGCCGGCGAGTAGTGCTGCATGATCCCGGCCGAGCCCTTGGCGCATAACACGCCGCGGTTCACCGGATGGTCGCGATTGCCTTCGATGTACCGGATGCGCCCGTTCTTCAGGTGCACCTTGATGCCGCAGCGGCAGGCGCACATGTAGCACGTCGTGGTTTTGACCTCGTCATGCACGGAGGGCGAGGTGTCGATCGCCTCCCGGCGCGCATCGTGGCGGCGTGCCCGTTGCTCCCGCTCGGCAGCGCCCGCGTCGGCAGCCCCCGCATCGACACGCATGTGGTCGTCGTTTCCTTTCCCGGTCGCCGGAGTCCTTGTATTAGTAATTCCTGATACGGTCAAACGACCGGCGCCGCAGCATCTGACCTGAAGCACCGCCATGCCCCGACATCCGCACCACGTCGCGATCAAGAAGCTTGCCGCCGCCGACCGGCACATCGCCGAGGCCCTGACCAGGATCGGTCTGCCGCCGCCGCGCAGCCGGCCGCCGGGGTTCTCCAGCCTGGCACGGATCATCATCGGGCAGCAGGTGTCGGTCGCGTCGGCGGCGGCGATCTGGACCAAGCTCACCACCGCCATCGACCCGCTCACGCCGGAGAACGTCGCGGCGCGGACCATCGAGGATCTGCGCGCCCTCGGCCTGTCGCGGCAGAAGGCCTCCTATATCCATGGCCTCGCCTTGGATCTGATCGAGCGGCGGCTCGATCTCGAGCGCATCCACGCGCTGGAGGACGAACTGGCGATCGCCGAGCTGATGAAGGTCAAAGGCTTCGGCCGGTGGAGTGCCGAGATCTATCTCCTGTTTTCGCTCGGCCGTCCGGATATTTTCCCGGCCGGCGATCTCGGCCTCGCGGTCGCCGTGCAGCGGCTGAAGAAGCTCCGCCGCAGGCCCGATCCGAAGCGCCTGATCAAGCTCAGCCAGGCGTGGCGACCCCACCGCACCGCCGCCGCCTATTTCCTCTGGCACTTCCTGCACAACGCGCCCTTCCAGACGCGCGAGCGGTGAGCCAGCCTCAGAGCGGGACCGCAGAGTAACCGCAGAGAGCGCCGAGGAGGCGCGGAGGGCGCGGAGTCATTCATTGCAGCGCGTTCAGGCGCTCTCGACTTTAAATCCCGCCGCGCGCCAGGTCGGCAGGCCACCCTTCAGATGCGCGACGTTGGTGATGCCCGCGCCATGAAGCGCCGCGGCCGCGCTTGCCGAGCGGATGCCCGACGCACAATGCAGGATCACCTTCTTGCCGCCGGCGAGCTGGCGGATGCGCTCGACGTCGAAGGCCGAGAGGGGGATCAGCGGCACGCCGGGGATGCGCTCGCGCGCCTGCTCGGCCGGCTCGCGGACATCGATCAGCACGGCCTCGCCGCCGTCGACGGCGTCTTTGGTCGCCGCCGCATCGAGTTCCTGCAGTTGGAAAAGGGCCATTGTCATCCGCCTGTCTTTTGACGAGAGAGCGTTTAATACATTAGACTTATTTAATATACGGACTCCAGCCAACGAGAGGAAGGGCCGATGTCGGATCGCGCGCCGCAGGTGACGGGAGTGTTCGATCCGACGACATGTTCCATGTCCTACGTGGTCGCCGACCCGGTCAGCGGCCACGCGGCCCTGATCGATCCGGTGCTCGACTTCGAAGCCAAGGCGGCGCACACGTCCATGGCCACGGCCGATAGACTGCTCGCGGCGGCGCAGGGCTGCAGCGTCGATTGGATCCTCGAGACCCACGCCCATGCCGATCACCTGTCGGCCGCCGGGTACCTGAAGCAGAAGATCGGCTGCAAGGTGGCGACCGGCGAGCAGGTGAGGGCGGTTCAACAGAGCTGGAAGCAGATTCTGAATCTCGACGGCGGGTTTCCGGCCGACGGCTCGCAATTCGATCGGCTGCTGGCCGAGGGCGAGCGCTTCGCGCTCGGCGAGCTCGCGGTAACGGTGTGGCACACGCCCGGCCATACGCCCGGATGCGTCACGTACCTTGTCCGCGGCGGCGATGCGCCGGCCTGCGCGTTCATCGGCGACACCATGTTCATGCCCGATTGCGGCACCGCGCGCGCCGATTTCCCGGGCGGCGATGCGCGCCGGCTGTTCCGCTCGATCCGCCGCATCCTGTCGCTGCCGCCGGAGACGCGCCTCTTCGTCGCCCACGATTATCCGCCGGGCGGCCGGCCGGTCGCGTACGAGACCACGGTGGCGGAGCAGCGCCGCGCCAACCTTCACGTGAAGGACGGGATCGAGGAGGACGCGTTCGTGGAATTCCGCACCGCGCGCGACAAGACTTTGGGCCAGCCGACGCTGCTGCTGCCCTCGATCCAGGTGAACATCCGCGCCGGCACCCTGCCGCCGCCGGAAGCCAACGGCACGTCCTATCTGAAAATCCCGCTGAACCGCTTCTGACCGGAGCGCCATTCTTAAAGGAATAGGCCGAGGCTTCCTCGGACGACAAATAGCGGCTGCGACTGCAGCCGCGCGCCCTAATGGGCGCGAAGCCAAGGGACGCGGAGACTCGCGCTGCGTCGCCGGCCTTTAGGCCGCCGACGGGCGCCAAAGACACGGGGCGCCCGGCGTCTGAGGGGCTCAAATCAAGTTGTTCCGGCAGGAGCCTTTCGCCACAATCGGACCGATGGGGGAAGATCGACCGGGTCCACGCCCTGGGCCGAACGCACAAACCGAAGCGGAACTGCGCCGCGCGCGCCAAGCCAAGGCGCTGCGCGAAAATCTGCGCCGCCGCAAAGCCCGTGAGACCGGGCGCCCCAACGATCAGGCCCCGGACGACCCGGCCCCGGGCGCCGCGCCGGCGCCGCGCCCGGACCCCGCCAAGCGCGATCCATGACCAAGGAGTCCGCCACGCTCGTGCGCGAGGTGCTCGAGTTTTGGCTCGGGCCGCATGGCCATCCCGAGCGCGGCACGATGCGCAAGATGTGGTTCGACAAGAACCCGGAGCTCGACGCCGAGATCAAGCACCGCTTTCTCGACGACGTCACCGATGCCGGCCGCGGCGTGCTCGACGGATTGACCGCCACCTGCGAGGGCGTGCTGACGCTGCTCATCCTGCTGGATCAGTTTCCGCGCAACATGTTCCGCGGCGAGGCGCGGGCCTATGCCTATGACGCCAAGGCGCGGGCGGTGGCCAGGCTCGCGGTGCGCATGGGGCTCGACAAGCCGCTCTCGGCGACCGAGCGGATGTTCATCTATCTGCCGTTCCAGCACAGCGAGGAGATGGACGACCAGGTGCGCTCGGTGGCCCTGTTCAAGACCCTGCCCATCGTGCCGTGGCGTGACGAGGTGATCGGGATTGCCATCCAGCACCACGACATCATCGCGAGGTTCGGCCGCTTCCCGCATCGCAACGCCGTGCTGGGCCGGGTGTCGACGGCGGAGGAGCTCACGTTTCTTCTGGAGCCGGGCTCGGGTTACTGAGGCCGTGAAAATGCTGCTCGGTGGATCTCGGTCCGCCGAGCAGCGTCGTTTCAGATCCGTCAGAACGCCTTATGCGCGACCACGTCGGCCGGATGGATCACCGGCGGCAATTCCAAAAGAGGCGGGACGGTCGCGAAAATCAATTTCGCCGCCTCGCCCTTCAAATGGGCCTCGCGCGCCGCGGGATCGACAAAGAGATCGACGAGAAAAACCGTATCGGGGTCGGCGTTCGAGCGAAGCACCAGCCACAGCGGCGTACCGGCCTCGTTTTCGACACGCGGAAGGGCGGCGGAAATCAGGCGCGCGACTTCGGCACCTTGACCGGATTTCGCTTTGAAGGGGATGACGCCCGCGACCGTGCTCATCACTTAGGCTCCATTGGTCGATATGACGGGAGCAGAATTGCCCCATCGACCGATTGCATTTGTGTGTCCGCGGCCCCGGATTGAAGAGGCGACCCGAATTTAGGTCGCTGGTCCTAAATTTGCCGGTTTGTCTGGACTATCGCCACGATTTCAAGGTACTGGAGGCGGGGCGCGGGGGCGACCACCACGGCGACGAGTAGCGGCCTATGGACAAGATTTGCATTCGCGGCGGCAAGCCCCTGCGCGGCACGATTCCGATCGGCGGCGCCAAGAACGCAGCCCTGCCGCTGATGACGGCGAGCCTCCTCACCGAGGAGACGCTCACCCTGTCCAATCTGCCGCATCTGGCCGACATCACGACCCTGGCCAAGCTCCTGACCGAGCTCGGCGTGACCGTCCGCGACGACGGCAAGACGTCCTACGAGGGACACCAGACCCGCACCGTGTCGCTGACCGCCCGCACGATCACCAACACGGTCGCGGAATACGACCTCGTGCGCAAAATGCGCGCCTCGGTGCTGGTTCTGGGGCCCCTGGTCGCGCGCGAACGCAAGGCGCGCGTTTCGCTGCCCGGCGGTTGCGCGATCGGCACCCGGCCGATCGACCTTCACCTGAAGGGGCTGCAGACCCTCGGCGCCGCCATCGATCTCAAGGAGGGCTATGTCGAAGCGTCCGCTCCGCAGGGCCTCACCGGCGGCGAGGTCGTTTTTCCCTTCGTCTCCGTCGGGGCCACCGAGAACCTGCTCATGGCGGCGACCCTGGCGCGCGGCGAGACCGTGCTGTCGAACGCGGCGCGCGAGCCCGAAATCACCGACCTGGCACACTGCCTGTGCGCCATGGGGGCCGACATCGAGGGCATCGGCACCGATACGCTCAGGGTCCGCGGCAAGCCGCGGCTGCATGGGGCCCGGCACGAGGTGGTCCCGGACCGGATCGAGACCGGCACCTTTGCCATGGCGGCGGCGATCACCGGCGGCGACGTCGAGCTGGTGGGGGCCCGGCCGGATCTGATGACCGCGGCCCTTGATGCGCTGCGCGGGGCTGGGGCCACCATCACGCCCACCGATAAAGGTATAAGGGTGCAGCGCTCCAACGGCCCGCTGATCGGCACGGACGTCATGACCGAGCCGTTTCCCGGCTTTCCGACCGACCTCCAGGCCCAGATGATGGCCCTGTTGACCACGGCTGACGGGGCGTCGATGATCACCGAGACCATCTTCGAGAACCGATTTATGCACGTTCCGGAGTTGCGCCGGATGGGGGCCAACATAAATCTACATGGGTCCTCGGCGATGGTCCGCGGGGTGCCTAAATTAACCGGAGCGCCGGTGATGGCGACCGACCTTAGGGCCTCGGTCAGCCTGGTGCTGGCCGGGCTGGCGGCGCAGGGCGAGACGGTGGTGAATCGCGTTTACCATCTCGACCGCGGCTACGAGCGGCTCGAGGAGAAGCTGTCGGCCTGCGGGGCCGACATCGAGCGGGTGAAGGAGACGGCTCAGTGACGACACCGCTGAAACTGCGGGCCGAAGACGAGGAAGACCTTCGCGTCATCGCGGCCTGCCTGCAGGATGCGCTGATCCCGCTGTCCGATATCCATTTCCAGGAGGCCGAGCAGCGGTTCATCCTGGTCGCGAACCGCTTCCGCTGGGAGAATTGTCCGGATCTGCCGGAGGCGCCGCCCCGCGACAGCGGCGACGGGATCGACTGCTCGAATTACGAGCGGGTCAATTGCGGGATCCTGTTCGAGAACGTGAGCACGGTCCGCCGCCGCGGCCTCGATCAGCGTGACCGCGGGCGCATCCTCGAGCTCCTGACCATGGACATCGAAGCGAATGACGGCCACATGGCCGTGGTCATGCTGTTCGCCGGCGGGGCCGCCATCCGCCTCGAAGGCCCGAGCATCAAGTGCCGGATCAGCGATATCGGCGAGCCGTGGCCGACGCAGTTCCGGCCTTCCCATTCCAGCGACGACGCCGCGGCCTGATATACTGACGTCGCCGGACCCGCGGACCCGGCGCGCCCCGCCGGTAACCCTTTCGCGTGACTGGAATTCTCAAGTGACTGGCAACGAAAAGCTGATCCTGGCCCTGCCGAACGGCCGCATCCTCGAGGAGGTCATGCCGCTGCTGCGCCAGGCCGGCATCGAGCCCGAGCCGGAGTTCGACAACCCGAACACGCGCAAGCTGCAGTTCGCGACCAGTCACGCCGGTCTCGACATCATCCGCACCCGCGCCTTCGACGTCGCGACCTTCGTGGCATTCGGGGCCGCGCATCTCGGCGTGGCCGGGGCCGATGTGCTCATGGAGTTCGACTTCGCGGAGATCTACGCGCCGCTCGACCTCGGAATCGGCAAGTGCCGGATCTCGGTCGCCGAGCCGGTGGAGCTGGCGGGCCACGACGACCCGCGCAGCTGGAGCCACGTCCGCGTCGCGACCAAATATCCGAATGTCGCGCGCGCGCATTTCGCCGCGCGCGGCGTCCAGGCCGAATGCATCAAGCTCAACGGGGCGGTGGAGCTGGCCCCGATCTTCGGCCTTTGCCAGCGCATCGTCGACCTGGTCTCGACCGGCACCACGCTGAAGGCAAACGGGCTAGTCGAGGTCGAGCACATCGCCGACATCACCTCGCGCTTCGTGGTCAACCGCGCCGCGTTCAAAACGCGCCACGACGAGGTCGCGCCCTGGATCGGCCGGCTGGCGGAGGTCGCGCGTGCCGCCTGAGGCCGGACCGAGCGGCACCATCGTTGCGGTCGGGCCGCGGCGGCTCGACGTCCGCGAGCCCGATTTCGCGGCCAAGTTCGCGGCCCTGCTCGCGGCGCGCGATGCCGAAGGTGCCAACGTCGTCTCGGTCGTGGCGGCCATCGTCGAAGACGTGCGCCGGCGCGGCGACGCGGCGCTGATCGACTACACCCAGCGCTTCGACCGCGTGGTCCTGACGCCCGGTCAGCTCCGCATCCCGCAGGCCGAGATCGACCGCGCCGCCAGCGAGGTGCCGGCGAAGACCATCGCCGCCTTGAAGTTCGCCGCGCGGCGGATCCGCGACTATCACCGCCGCCAGATGCCGAAGGGTCTGGAATACCGGGAGCCGGCCGGCTTGCGCCTGGGCTGGCGCTGGACGTCGCTTGACGCCGCCGGTCTCTATGTACCCGGCGGCACGGCGGCCTATCCGAGCTCGGTGCTGATGAACGCAATCCCGGCGAAGGTCGCGGGCGTCAAGCGCCTGGTCGTGACCGTGCCGGCGCCTGATGGAAAGCTGAACCCGCTGGTGCTGGCGGCGACCAAGATCGCCGGCGTCGACGAGGTGTATCGCGTCGGCGGCGCCCAGGCGATCGCCGCGCTGGCCTACGGGACGGCGACGATCGCGCCGGTCGACAAGGTGACCGGCCCCGGCAATGCCTATGTCGCGGCGGCGAAGCGGATCGTGTTCGGCGTCGTCGGCATCGACATGATCGCCGGGCCGTCGGAAGTCGTGATCGTCGCCGACAAGCGGAACGATCCGCGCTGGATCGCCGCCGATCTCCTGGCCCAGGCCGAGCACGACGCCGCGGCCCAGTCGATCCTGATCACCGACGATGCGGGTTTCGCCGACGCGGTGGTCGACGCCGTCAACACCGAGCTGGCAACCCTGCCGCGCGCGCGGATCGCGGGCGAGAGCTGGCAGCGCCACGGCGGGGTCGTGGTCGTGAAGAAGCTGGCCGAGGCGGTGCCGTTGATCGACCGGCTGGCCCCCGAGCACCTGCAGCTCGCGGTCGAAAAGCCCGAGGCGCTGGCCGGGCGCGTGCGCCATGCCGGAGCGATTTTTCTCGGCCGCCATGCGCCCGAAGCGCTCGGCGATTATCTGGCCGGCCCCAACCACGTCCTGCCGACCTCGCGCACCGCACGCTTCTCGTCCGGTCTCGGCGTGTTCGACTTTTTGAAGCGGACCTCGATCATGGCCTGCGACGCCAAGGGGCTGGCGAAGGTCGGACCTCCGGCGATGGCGCTCGCCGAGGCCGAGGGGCTGGAGGCGCATCGGCGCTCGATCGCCGTCCGGCTCTCCGCGAAGAAGCGGTAAGAGCCGGCGTGGGCGACCCGCGGCAGCGCATCGTCAAGATCGAACTGGACGAGCGCACGGTCGTGCGCCGCAATCCCGATGTCGAGCATGAGCGCGCCGTCGCCATGTTCGACCTCCTGGAGGAAAACAGCTTCACGCTGGTGGGCGAGGCCGTGGGCCCATACCAGCTTCATCTGGCGATCGAGGAGAGCCGGCTGATCTTCGACATCCGGGCGGAGCAGGGCGACCCGCTGCAGAAGGTGCAGCTGCCGCTGACCCCGTTCCGCGGCATCGTGAAGGACTACTTCACGGTGTGCGAGAGCTATTACGCGGCGATCAAGCGCTCGAGCCCGAGCCAGATCGAGGCGCTCGACATGGGCCGCCGCGCGGTCCATGACGAAGGCTCGGAGCTCCTGCGCGAACGGCTCGACGGCAAGATCGCGCTCGACAAGAACACGGCGCGGCGGCTGTTCACGCTCATCTGCGTCCTCCACATCCGGGGCTAGCGGGGGAACGGATGGGGGAGCTCCCGGGCAGCATCCTCTTCGCGTGCACGATGAACGCCGTGCGCTCGCCGATGGCCGAGGGCCTGTTCAAGCACCTGCACGGCAAGCGGATCTACGTCGACTCGGTCGGCCTCAAACAGGCACCGCTCGACCCGCTGGTGATCGAGGTGATGGCCGAGATCGGCATCGATCTCCGCCGGCACAGCGCCAAGACCTTCGAGGACCTCGCCGACACCTCGTTCGACGTCATCGTGACCCTGGCGCCGGAGGCCCAGCACCACGCGATCGAGATGACCCGCATCATGGCCTGCGACGTCGAATACTGGCCGACCTTCGACCCGACGATCATCGAAGGCAGCCGGGAGGCCCGCCTCGCCGCCTATCGGGACGTGCGCGACCAGCTGTTGCGGCGCATCCGCGAACGTTTTCCGCCGCCGCGAACGATGGAAAAATCTTGACCTAAAGCCGCCAAGCGGCTCATTTTTTGCCCATGTTCGACTTTCGTCGTGGGGGCCAATGTCGAAGCAAGATCTGATCGAATTTCCGGGGGTCGTCACCGAGTTGCTGCCGAACGCAATGTTCCGGGTCAAGCTGGATAATAATCACGAGGTCCTCGCCCATACCTCGGGTAAAATGCGCAAGAATCGCATCCGCGTCCTCGCCGGCGACAAGGTCAATGTCGAAATGACGCCGTATGACCTGACCAAGGGTCGCATCACCTTCCGTTTCAAATAGGGCGCGGTCCGGCCGCCGCGCGCTGACCGGACCACCGCCATCATGACTGCCGTGCCCGTCCTCCACCCGGCTGCTCCGAGGCTCGTCCTCGCCTCGGCCTCGCCGCGACGGCGGGACCTGCTGGCCCAGATCGGCCTGACGCCTGCGGCGGTCGATCCGCCGGCCATCGACGAAACCCCACATCCCCGCGAGCTGCCCGCCCCCCTGGCCAAGCGCCTCGCCCGCGCCAAGGCCGCCGCCGCGGCGCCGTGCCATCAAGGTGCGACGGTTCTCGCCGCCGATACCATCGTCGCCTGCGGCCGCCGGATCCTCCCGAAGGCGGAGAGCGAGGATCAGGCGCGCGCCTGCCTGGCCCTGTTGTCCGGACGGCGCCACCGGGTCTATGGCGGCATTTGCGTGCTGGCGCCGGACGGCCGGGTCGCCCAGCGCCTGGTCGTCACGGCGGTGATGTTCCGGCGCCTGACCGAGATCGACATCGGCCGCTACATCGAGAGCGGCGAGTGGCGCGGCAAGGCCGGCGGCTACGCGATCCAGGGCCGCGCCGCGGCGTTCGTGCGCGCCATCAACGGCTCCTACGGCAATGTGGTCGGGCTCGACCTGTTCGCCACCGCCTCGCTGCTGCGCGGGCTGGGCTTTGCGGTCTGACATGCGGGCACCCCGCCGCCATTCGATCGTCGACGAAGTCCTGGTCGAGGTCGCGGCGGATCGGCTGCGCGCCGCCGCCGTCGCCGACGGCGAGCTGCTCGAGCTGGCGGTCGAGCCGCTGAACCTGCGCGGCGCCACCGGCAGCATCTATCTCGGCCGCGTCGTGCGCGCGGCCCCCGCGCTGCGCGGCGTGTTCGTCGAGATCGGTCTCGACCGGCCGGCGTTGCTCGACGTCAACGGCGCCGCACCGGCGGAAGGGACGGTGTTGCCGGTCCAGGTCATCGAAGCGGCGCGCGGCGACAAGGCGGCGCGGGTGAGCCGGCGGCTGGCGCTCGAAGGCCGCTATGCGGTGCTGCTGCCCGGCGGCAAGGGGGCGGCCGTGTCGCGCGCCGTCGCCGCGGAGCGGACCAAGCGGCGCTTGCAGGACCTGGCGATGAAGCTGAAAGCGGCGGGGGAGGGCGTGATCCTGCGCGCCGCGGCCGCGGAGGCCAGCCGCGACGCGCTCGGCGACGACCTCGCGGCGCTGCGGTCGCGGTGGGGGGAGATCAAGGCCGGGCTGGCCGATGCCGCCCCGCCGGCCTGCGTGTTCGACAATGGCGACGCCGTGGCGCGGCTGCTGCGGCGCTTCGCCGGTGCGTCGATCCCGCGCTTCGTCGTCGACGATGCGATGGTGGCGCGTCGCGTTCGCGGCACCGCGGAGCGCTTGCTGGGCGTGACCCCCGAGGTCGAGACGGATGCGCAACGCGGGACCCTCCTGACCCGCCACGGGATTGACGAGGCCCTGGCGAGCACCGAGATGAGAGAGCTGCGCCTGCCGTCGGGTGGCCGGATCACCATCGAGACGACGGCGGCGCTGACCGCGGTCGACGTCGATACGGCGCAAGGGGCCAAGGACAATGCCGACGCGGCATTGCGGGCCGATCTCGAGGCGGCGGCCGAGATCGGCCGGCAGCTCAGGCTGCGCGACCTCGGCGGCGTGGTCGTGGTCGACTTCGTCCGGCTCAGGGACAAGGCGCAGCGGGCGCAGGTCGAGGCGGCGCTGCGCGAGGCGGTGTCGCGCGACCGGATCGCGGTCCAGGTGCTGGGCTGGACGGCGGCGGGACTTTTCGAAATGATCCGGCCCCGGGCCCGCGCGATGGCCAACCTGGAGTAAGGCCTCCGGCATGACCGAGGACGACAAGCTGATCAGCTTCCCCGCGCGCCGCGCACAGCGGACGCGCAAGAAGAAGTGCCCGATTTGCGGCCGGCCGCCGCTCGCTGCGAACGACCCGTTCTGCTCCAAGCGCTGCGCCGACGAGGACCTCCGCCGCTGGCTCACCGGCGGATATCGCCTTCCCACAAGGGACACGCCCGAAAGCGGCCCGGACGACGAGGGCGGCGGTACCTGAACCCGGCTTCTGGACAGGAGGGGCCTATTTCTCTATAAGCGGCGGGTCCGAAAGGACTTCCCCAAATCGTGGGCCCAGGTAGCTCAGTTGGTAGAGCAGCGGACTGAAAATCCGCGTGTCGGTGGTTCAAATCCGCCCCTGGGCACCATCCCCCCTCAGAACGCGAATCCCGCCAGATAGATAGGGATTTTGTGCTGTTGAGCCTCACCGGACTGTGTAACAACGGTGAGCAACAATGCATTTGCGTTTGGTTCGTGTGATGCGTCGTCAGGGCAGCGACAACAGATACTTCGTTCAACGTATTCCCGCCGATGTGAGGGGCCGTGCTGTAGGCATGACGTTGACCGTGCCTGTCGGAGGCACGCCCGTTCCCCTCAGGATCAACGAGAGTACCGCTTCGATCCGCGTGTCTCTTCGCACGGGTGACCACAGCGAGGCGAAGGTTCGGCAAGCCGTCATCGCGGCGCATGTGGCGCGCGTGTGGGAGAGCCTGAGGACAGAGGTGCGCCGCCTTACGCAGAAGGAAGCGGTAGCGCTGGCGGGCGAGTCTACCGGCGCTTCACGAGCGCCCTGGAAGATGAACCGGGCGCGCCCGAGGTGTGGCGCAACGTCAAAGAAGTCAACCGCGATGCACTAAATGGCAACTTCGGTGCCGGTCGGTTGGTCATCGGGGCGGACGCACGCCGCCATGCGAGCCTGGAACACCGCTTCGGCCCTTTCGCTGACTTGGTCCTTGGCTGGAAGGCGATCAGGATCGATGCTCAAAGCCGCGACTTGCTCCTTGATCACATCGCCCGTGCGATGAACGAAGCTGCGGATAATGCCCTGCAGAAGGCTTCGGGTGACTATCGGCCCGACCAGAACGCCTCACGGTTCCCCGCATGGCAGGACGCACCTCAGGTCGTTGCCAAGCTCGCCGACGGCTCGGCGACGATTCTCTGGCATGTTGGACGGGTGGGCAAAGGAGGCATCCGCAGCAGGGAAGGCGTCAGAGAGCACGCGCGAGGCGTACACCCGGACGGTTCGCAAGCTCATTGCGTTCTTAGGGTATGACGAAGCCAACAGGGTCAGGCCCGAGGACATCGTAGCCTTCAAGGACGCGCGCCTCGCGGAAATCAATCCACGCACGGGCAAGGCGGTATCAGCCAAGACGGTCAACGATGGCGATCTCTCTGGGCTTAAGACGGTCTTCGGGTGGGGAGTCAAGAACCGGAAGGTCACAGTAAACCCGGCGGCGGGCATCACCATCGCGGTCGCGGAGAAGCCGAAGGTACGGCCGAAGGGCTTCACGGACACGGAGGCAGCGGCGATCCTGCGCCACGCTCGAAACTACAAACCGGGCAAGGCCGAGTATCCCAAGACCAGTGCGGCGAAGAAGTGGACTCCGTGGCTGTGCGCGTACACTGGCGCTCGCATTGGCGAGATGGTGCAGCTTCGGAAGAATGACCTTCGGCGCGAAGGAAAGGTGTGGCTGATCCGAATTACGCCCGAGGCAGGGACGGTAAAGGGCCGGCGTATGCGCGAGGTTCCGCTTCACCCACAGCTTGTTGAGCTTGGGTTTCCTGCCTTCGTTGAGAAGGCGTCAGATGGTTACCTCTTCTTCAATGCCGCCAAGGGGAAGTGGCGCGGCCCCTGGCAGGCTGTGAAGAACCGCGTAGGCGAGTTCGTCCGCGAAGTCGTGAGCGACCCGAACGCGAAGCCGAACCACGGATGGCGACACCGGTTCATCACGCAGGCGCGGCAGCACGGAATTGACCAAGAGCTATGGCGCATGATCACCGGGCACACGGGCGAGGGCGTGGATGAGAGGGATTACGGTGACCCGGCGGGCCTTTATCGGGAGATTTGCAAGCTGCCTAAGTATCGGGTGAACTAATGTGGCAGCGGGCTTAATCGGTAAATCGCCGAGAAAGGGAGACAACGATGAACGGCAAGGCACCCGTGCCGCCTGGGGAAAAGCCTGAAGACCCGCATGACGCGCGGAAGCGTCTAACCTTCGAGCAGGCGGAAGGTGTCGAACCGCTGCCGAACCAACTGAAGCTACGAGAAGTTTCGAAGCAGCTTCGTTCCCTTCTCTGGTTGGTCTTCCATCATGAACTCGATCACGCGACCGAGCAGATGGACTACGGTAGGCCAACGATTGGGGAGCCGTGGAGAACGATTCTATTCGACATGCACGTGATGCGCGATCACGGGATGGCGGATGAATTTGATAACAGCGCGAAAGAACTAATAGCCCAAGTCAAGCGGACGCTCACGCAGGGCGACTACCTAAAGGTGTTCGGATCCATCCAATGGGTGTTGCGGCATAGAGACTGCCCTGACGATTTTCCTGAAGCGATTGAGCAGGCATTGCAGATAAGCAAAGCCGCATATACCGTGATCGACCAAACAACTATTGTGCCGATCAGTTCTAAGGAGGAAGCACAATCGTTCACAAAGGCCTTCGCTGATGTCGCCTCGGTCGACTTTAACGGCGCACGAGCACATCTGAAAGAAGCAGGAAAGTCCTTAACTGAAGGAGACTACGCGACGAGCATACGTGAGAGTATCCATGCTGTGGACGCGGTAGCTCGTGTGTTGGAGCCGAAAGCAAAGGACCTTGGGCCGGCGCTCGCGAAGTTGGAGAAATCGGTTCACATCCATGGCGCCTTGAAATCCGGCTTTCTCAGTCTCTATGGTTTCACGAGCGACGAAAAGGGCATCCGCCATTCGTTGCTCGACAAGAACGCGGCGGCCGTAGATGAGACAGACGCGCTCTACATGCTTGGCGCCTGTGCCGCCTTCGTCTCCTACCTCATTAACAGAGCCAGGGCGGCGGGACTCCTGGAACCGAAGAAGGCTGCACGCTGATGGACGACGAGACAATGAAGGAAAGCGCGAAAGCCCTCCAAGCCATCGCTCCCGTCGCTGGCAAAGGCATCGATGCCCTAACGCGAACCGGCGCGTACGTGACGGAGGTATTGGGCAAGGTCCCTCACGACACCGTCGGCCTATTCGGCGACTATCTGCATGAGGTGCGCCTTCGGAAGGCGGCTAAGTTGCGCCAGGAGACAAGCAAGATTCTAAAAGAGCGCAAGATTGACGAACCTAAAATTATTCCGCCTGCGATTGCCGTTCCGCTAATAGAGGCAGCCGTGGACGCACCCGATGAGTTGCAAACGCTTTGGGCTCGCCTGCTCGCTAATGCGCTTGATCCAAGCCGAGGGGGAGTGCGGCAGTCGTTCATAGATGCGCTGAAGAAGTTTGACCCGCCCGATGCGCTCGTACTGCAGGCGATGCAAACACAAAATCAGGTCGACTTCCATCCGTTGCGCATGGGCACAGTTTCTCTTGCTCAGGTTTCGCTGACGGAGGATGAAAAAGTCGTATCGCTACAACACCTCGTTGATCTCAGGTGCTTGGAATTACTGAGCATCAACACCGCGATGAGTGTGCTGAAGATAACGTCTTTCGGGCGACAACTTCTCCGCGCGTGTGCTCAGTAAAAAAGCCTCACGGGCGTGAACCCGTGAGGCCATGAAGCGAACCAGCAGCGCACTTAAGTCCCTCTCTCGTGGCACGCGATGTTCAACCGCTGTGCCGCTCTTGTGCGCTGCTGGTGATCTGTCGTTCACCCTTAGTTGAACTTCACGACCGTGTTGGGGTTGCTGGTCGAGCCGTCAGGGACTCGGCCCGCTTCCACGGTGTTCTCAGGCGTCACCACATGGAAGCCAGCGGTCAGCATGGCGACTGCCGCTTCAAGGGAAGCAATGCGATTCGCGTGGTGTCGTTCGGGTTCGCGGTGAATTTGTAGCGGTTGATCATGATGAGAGTTCCTTAGCGATAGGTCGCGACGGTGCCGTCTTCCAATGTCTTCGTCCGAACCTTGCGGCCGTTCGATCGCACACCCTGCGGGGCGGCCACGTCGGCGGCTTTCGGTGGCGCTGCCGTGATCACGGTGGCCGCTTGACCCTCCGCAATGGCCTTCAAGACGGCGTCGTTGGCGTTATTCGAGGCGAGAAGGATCGCCTCTTGTGGGTTGCTGGTGTTGATGGTGGTCATGTTGTGGGTTCTCCGTTAGCTGTATCTCGGGCCGATCACGCCCATGCGAACGGCAGACCGCCAATTGGTGCGGACACCGTTGGGCAGCTTCACCGTGAGACTGCTTGTCTTCTTAGTCGGCCCTAATCCCCCGTCACGCGGCCTGCCGCTCTTCGTCCCTGATCCGCTGCACGACGCTGGTGCCCACCTGTAGCTCTCGGGCGATCTTCAGCACGCCCGTGCCCTTCGCCAGGGCCTTCCTGATTCGCTCTTCCACCTTGGGGTCCGTCTTGGGCCGGCCGATAGCTCGCCCCGATCTGGTGCCTTGCTTCTGCGCCCGCCGTAGGCCCGCCATGACCCGCGCCCGGATCATCTCACGCTCAAACTCAGCGAACGCGCCCGTGATCTGGAAGAGCAACCGGCCGTGCGGCGCAGTGGTGTCTAGGGCTTGCTCGTGTAGCAACAGATCAACGCCCGCCGCGTTCAACGTGTTCATGGTGTCCAGCAGATCGGTGAGGGAGCGCTCGAGGCGATCAACCGCCCACGCCATCACCACGTCAAACCGCCTGCGGGTCGCGTCCTTCAGCATCGTATCCAGCCCCGGCCGGCAATCACGGCCCTTGGCACCGCTGATGCCGTGGTCACGATAGGTGGCCGCGATGGTCCACCCTCGGACAGCTGCGAGCCGTTCAAGCTCAAGCCGCTGGTTCTCTGTGGTCTGATCGTCCTTGCTGACGCGGAGATAGATCGCCGCGCGTTTCGCTGTGCTCATGTGGTCCCCCGTAGTGGAGGCGCGAGAGAATCACACTCGCGACCCAAATCGAACCGGTTCGCGTGTCGCGCCCATCAGCGCGTTATGCCTCTCGTGTCGGCCAGGGTTTCCGTATGTGCTTGCGCCTGGACTCAGCTGTGGCAAGCTTCCGTGCGGGGATATTCTCTTGGGGAGGGATGTCATGGGCTGTCTATATCTGCCGCGTGCTGCGCCGCTATCACGCTCGGCGCGTGTTCAATGACGTTGCCCGTGCGGGGCACGTCGGAAGCGGGGGATGAATCGTTCGTGGGCAGTGCCACAGGCTACATGGACGGATCAGGCACGCTCACGCTGAAGACCAGTGCGGGCACAACGTGTACAGGCGAGTTCGTGTATGTGACGCGTCGGCAAGGGCAAGGCGTGTTCATCTGCAATGACGGGCGCAGCGGACCTTTTGAGTTCGTCCCGACTGGCACGCATGGTACAGGAACGGGACGCCTCGGGCCGCGTCGCTTTCACGTTCACGTTCGGCTGACAACAGGCGCGCCCACCCCCGACGGGGGGAAACCCACTTCGGCGGAACGCGCCAGACCTAACGAAAGTTTACGCTGAAAATCGCACCCGCATGAATGACGATCAAACAACCGCTGAAGGACCGACAGCGAAGGGGCTCGATGCTGCCAAGGTCCATGCCGCCTGTATCGAGCACGCGGACGACCTGTTGCGTGTGGCAACGCACACACTCTATGAAGCCAAGCTACCGCACATCGCTTACCATCTTGCCACGCTTGCGTTGGAAGAAATCGGCAAGGCTGGTTTCATAGCGTCTCGCCACGTCATGCGGGATGCTAAGGACACGTCATGGATTGATCGGCGATTGGACGATCATCCGGCAAAGCTTATGTGGGCTCTGTGGCTCCCGGCTTTTGGAAGCAAGACGATCACTCCGAAGGAGTTCGAGGAAGCTCGTGAATTCGCCAAAAGCATTCACGAGAACAGGCTGAAAGCCATTTATGTTCCGACCGAAATGGGAAACGGCAACGCAGTTGTGCCGCGGGCGGCCGTAAATCACCGCCGTGCTGAGACGCTGCTCGAACTGGCCAAGGTCCGCGTGGATATCGAGAGGGGGAAGGATTTAACCCAAGCAGATACGCAAGACGAACTCCTACAATGGTTCTTAGACGCAACTGCCGATCAGGAGAAAGCGCGTCTTCTATTTTCGAAGGGTTCGATAGAAAAACTGGCTGAGTTTAAAAGCGATGTGCGGCGGTGGGTTGCCTGGGTCAAAGAGGAATTTGACAAGGCGGACGCGAACGCACGAGCCGCTATGCAACGGGAGCTAGCGAGGTCGAAACCGGTAGGCGATGAAGCCGATAAAGACAAGTGGCGCGTTCGCGTCCGCATCTACTCTGCATCCCATTCCATCCGGGCGAAGGTTCTGAATACGTGGCCAGGAAACGAGTGGATAAAGTTGATGCAGGGGATGAGAAAAAGCGGGAAATCATCATCGATATTACCTTGCGAGCGTCTGTGCCCGTTCAGGGGCTCTGGTTTATGGCATGGGCCATGGCGCGCCACTTCGTCACCGCGCTGAACATAGGTTCGATGGGATTCTTCTGGTGGGAATTACCGCGACAGACGGGCCGGTTTTACGACAGCATCCACGATCTTGAGAGTCCCGGGACAAAAGTACGCATTGAGCAAAAAATCGAGGTGGAATGGGGACGCAGGACGCTTACACCCGACGACCTCGTTCGCGCAGCAAATTGCATGTTCGTTATGAGCAAGATGGCCCCAGACGTGGCCCAGCAAATATTTGGCCCTTACGTCATCGGCCTGACGTTTTTGAGCAAGACCGACATTCACTTTCAGTTTGAGAGAGACGTTGCCGCTGCTTTCGTCCAGTCATTACTCAACGCGATGCGACACTTCGGGGCATGGGACGGCCAACCGGACAACCGTGATCAAGCAGTGCGGAATTTCTTTACGCCGATTTTTTCGAGCGCGGACGATCTCGAAGAGCTTTTCAACCTGATCAAGTCGTTTGCGAGTGATGATCCGCGATCACGCCCGCCGATCAAAATTGGAGATGCGGCAAAATGTAAGGCGCTTTGCGATACGTTCTTGATAAAGATGTGCGCCAGTCAAGTTGATCAGGCGGTTCGCGCCGAGCTTCGGAAGTCCGAAGGCGAAGCCTCCTAGAGGGGGATCAATTGGCGCAACGATTTTTCTATCACAGTTTTCCGAGGCCCAGGACTGGTGAGGACCCGATAGCGAAGGGTCTTGCTATATTGAAGTGCTTTCGCACCTTTGGATTGGTGCTTGGCACAGAGGTTGTTCTCTGGAAACAGCCGACCGCCGGCACACCACGCGAGATCAGATTGGTGCAACCACGTGTGTGCTTTACCGAGCTAGGCGAGGCTGAACTCCCGGGCCATGCAGACAGGTTCGGCCCATTTGCCCTCGAATTCGAAATCTCACAACTTCGCCGGATCGGCGCGCTGCCGGTTATTTACACGCCACAGCAGTTGGCCACAGACCCTGGATACAGTGCGATTGCTGCAACCATCGTCGCCCAAACGCACGACGCAAAATACGCCATAGATCAGCTTGCGAACCTGCACGCTACGATTCAACAGGTGCGAGCAGGCCCGCACTTGGTGCCGAAGGGGTGTCCGGTAAACCTTCAGAACACGGACGACAACGGGAATGTCGTATCAACATCGACTATTCCGATTGAACATGCCGAGGCGATGCTCAGTTATTTGGCTTACCGAAACGCCCCGTTGGCTCTGATGAGCGCCGTTCTGGGTAGCGTCTCGCATCTCTTTTATCCAACAGACGATCAGATTCACGATGAGGAACTGGCCTACTACCGCCAACGTGAATGGCGCGTCCTCGCGTATCTCCAGAAGAATGGCGCTCCCCTAGCGCGGGCTCTCACGCCTGCTGAGCAAACGGCTTTGCTCGCCGTTGACCAACGGTTTTGGGCAACGCAGCTAACGGATGGGAAGCGCACGTTTAGTCGAGTAGACGAGACCCGTACAATAGATACGTTGGAGGGGAAGCCGGTTCTCTCCTGTGTGCGGCGGGTGCTGGTACCGAAGGCGGCGCTTAAAGGTGCCCGGGAAATGTTTTCGGACGCGGGATCACCGCCGGTTGCGCGTGCGCCTCGTCATCCGTGGTGGCGTTCGTTTTAAAACACGCTTCTAAGGCACACCGGGTAGGACGCGCCGTGGAGACGAAAGACATCGTCACGCTTGCCCTGGCGGCGTATGGCTCCTTACTTTCATCGGCTCTTGCGGTCATCGGCTGGCGCGAGAAAAGGCGCGTATTACGCGTGACCGCTAGCATCGGCGCTCCGTTCCCCGCGCCAGAAGTTCATTTTATGTTTTTGATCGAGGTTGTAAATCCTGGGCACAGGCCGGTGACCATCAACAACGTAGGACTGGTTTTGCCGAATAAGAAAGAGCTTGTCCTGATCGATTCCGGCCCCTATCTGAAGCTGCCGCGTGAACTGAAAGAGGGCACCAGTTGCTCCGCTATGATCCCGGCGAAAGACATCTTAGCTACGCTGAAGGAACAGGGTCTCAACGGAACAATCTTCGTCCACCCGTACTGCAGGGACGCTCTCGGCAAGCGCCACAAGGGCAAGCGCTACGAAATAAACGTCGATCTTCAGCTTTGACCGCCCACTCATCCGTTGCTGAGAGTCCAAAGGGGCGGTACAAAGCCGCCCATCGGGACAGGTCAAAAAGCCCCTAAAATCGCGCTTTTCCGGAGGCGCCGAGCAGGTTCGATCCCCTCCGGGTACACCCACTTGCCGCTCTTGCACGTGGCCAACAACACTGTGTAACATTCCACCCGAGGCGCAGCTGGAAACCCTTATAAATCGCGGGTTTTCGCGTTCCGGTGTCGGGTCCGCCCCTGGGCACTATCCCCCCTTAAAAGAAACACGTCCCTGGGCGGCCCTACTGGGAAATGCGCACGTAGCCCTCGCGCTCGTAGGCCCTCGCACAGCTCTCGGCCTCCTTGGCCGCGCGACCGGCGTCGACCGTGGTGACCCCGCGGCATTGCACGATTTCCCCGGTCTGCGGGTTTTTCATGACGATGAGGCCGGGACCATGGCCGCAGGCCGACAAGCATGCCGACAGCAGAAAAACAACGCACACGCGCCGCCACCTCATGTTTCCCTCCGTCGATAGGGTACTTTGATGCTCATCATGCAAGCGCCGCGTCGGCGCCGTCATAATCTCAATCCGCTCGTGAGCCATGGCATTCGCCTCATCAGGCCGCTGACGTACTAAAACCCGAGAGACTCAGATGTGGACATCGCGCCTAATTGCAATCGCCCTGCTGACGGTGCTGGTCGCGTCACCCGTCGCGATGGCCGATCCTGAGGACTGCAGGGTCGCGATTGATCAATATAATTCGGCCCGAACCGACGTGTTCTATGCCCTGAAGGGCTATAGCCAATGCGTCTCCGGCAGTGATGGCCACGATGACTGTTCGGGCGAATTTTCGCGGCTCCGGGCTGCGCAAAGCGATTTCGAATCTGCCGTCTCCGAGTACGAATCGGAATGCAATTGACGGGTGGTTGATCACATAGGGCGCAACCATCCCCCATTCCGTCAAACGCCCGACGGCGATCGCGGATGGGGGATGGCACGCGGCAGCGGGTCAGGATCGCTTCAGATCCTTCAACGGCTCGCCGGTCTCGAGCATGCTCTTCAGGCTCGCCAGGATCATCGGCCAGCCGCCGGACACGGCCTTGATCAATTTGGAGCCCTCACGATCCATGCTGTGGGTGACCGTCAGTTTGACGGAGTCACCGGCCGGTTCGAGCTCGAAGGTCGCCCGCGAATAGCCTTCCGCCTTGAATTCGGGCTTCCACTCATTCTGCCACGACAGGACCATGCGACGCGGCCCGTCGACTTCGACCACCTCTCCGGCATCGCCGACACGCCCATCCGGGAACATCAGGCGCCAGGGTGAACCAACCTTCCACTCGCAGTCCAGCCACATGCCGGACCAATAGGCGCGGTTGAACTCAGGCCTGGTCAGGGCGTCCCACAGCTTCTCGGGCGTGGTGCGGATATAGGTGACATAGACGAACGTGTCGCTCATCGCTCTTTCCTTTCCAGTTGCTCTTTCAGGTCCGACAGAGCGCGCAACCGCGCGCGCTCGAACTTGCCGATCCACCGTTCGGCGATCTCGTTGATCGGAACGGGATTGAGGTAATGGAGCTTCTCGCGGCCCCGTTTCTGGGTCGCGACGAGGTTGGCCGCTTCGAGGAGCTCGAGATGCTTGGTCACCGCCTGCCGCGACATGTCGAGCCCTTCGCAAAGTTCGCCGAGCGTCTGCCCGTTCCGCGCCCGCAGCCTGTCCAGGAGCTGCCGGCGGCTGGCGTCGGCCAGCGCCTTGAACACCAGATCCATGCTCATAGATCTAATATGCAACCGAATGGTTGCCTTTTCAAGAGCGGACATCCAAAATCGCCGGCCATGGCGCTGTCCCGGTCTCGTCTTTAATTCAGCGGGCGCGAATCCCCCAAAATCTGATACCGTGACGGCCTAATAGCCGCGGGCTCCACGAAAGAGCACCGTGCCGAGGGAGGAGAGGTCGCCGCATGTCGATCGGCCCGGTTCGCCTGTCCGGCGGCGTCAGGTTCGCCGCGCTCGTCGCACTCCTGGCGCTGGTGCCGACGGCGGCCTTGCGCGCCGCCGAGCCGCTCACTGTCGGGTTCAGCATGTCGTCGACCGGCGGGCTCGCGTCTCCTGGCCGATCGGCGTTGCTGGCGATGAAGGTGTGGGAGGATGACACCAACGCCAAGGGCGGGCTGCTCGGCCGGCCGGTGAAGCTCGTCTATTACGACGATCAGAGCAATCCCGGGAACGTGCCCGGTCTGTACACCAAGCTGCTGGACGTCGACAAAGTCGACCTGGTGATCGGGCCCTACGGAACGGTCATGACGGCGCCGGCCATGCCGGTGGTGATGGCGCACAACAAGGTGGTGATCAGCCTCACAGCACTGGCTGTCAACCGGCAGTTCAAATATCCGAAATATTTCTCGATGGTGTCGCTGGGCCCGAAGCCGAGCGTGGAGATGTCGCGGGGCTTCTTCGCCGTCGCGGCGGCGCAGACCCCGAAGCCGCGGACCGTCGCCATTGCGGCGGCCGACAGTGAGTTCGCGTTGAACGCCTCGGAGGGCGCCCGCGAGTCCATTCAGGCGGCGGGCTTCAAGATCGTCTATGACAAGGCGTATCCGCCGGCAACGACGGATTTTACGCCGATCGTACGCGCGGTGCAGGCGGCCAATCCCGACATCTTCTTCATGGCGTCGTATCCGACTGATTCGGTCGGCCTGATCCGGGCGATCAACGAAGTCGGCTTCAAGCCGAAGCTGCTCGGCGGCGCCATGGCCGGGCTGCAGGCCACCCCGATCAAGCTGCAGCTTGGACCGCTGCTCAACGGCGTGATCACGTTCGAGAACTGGCTGCCCGCCCCGGGCCTGATGAATCCGGCCGTCACCGCCATGCTGAAGACGTATCAGGCGCGGGCGGTGAGCGAGGGCGTCGACCCGCTCGGCTATTTCCTGGGGCCCAATGCGTATGCCGAGCTTCAGATCCTGGGCGAGGCGGTGGCAGAGACCGGCGGCGTCAATGACGACAAGATCGCCGATTACCTCCGCATTCATACCTTCAAGACGGTGTTCGGCGAGGTGAGGTTCGGCCCTGACGGCGAGTGGGTCGAGCCGCGTCAGATCTACGTGCAGTTCCGGAACATCACGGGCAACGGCATCGAGCAGTTCACGGATCCCGCGAAGGAGCCCGTCCTCGATCCGCCGTCGCTGAAGTCGGGCACGCTCATCTATCCATATGCGGATGCGCTCAAATAGAGGCTGTCGTTCAACCAAGGGAGACTGCCATGCAAACCACCACCACGGTTAGCGAGAAGAAACCGCCATCGCGCCTGAAACTGAACTATCTCTCGCATGGCACGCTGGAGTCGAAGGACCTCGATTTCGCGCGCCGGTTCTACGAGGAGTTTCTCGGCCTCGACGTCATAAAGACCAGCGAGATCTCGCTGCTGATCCGTCTCGGCGGCGACAACACGATCGCGGTCGTCAAGTCGCGGAACAAGGCGCCGATGAACCTGCTCAACCATAACGGCCTCGACGTCGAGACCCAGGAGGACGTCGACCAGGCTTACCGCATCGTCATGGAAGACAAGGACACCTGGCGCCTGACCAAGATCTCGAAGCCGCTCCTGCAGCACGGCACGTACAGCTTCTACTTCTGGGATGCCGACGACAATTGCTGGGAGATCCTCACCAATCCCAAGGGCGGCTACAGCTGGCTGTTCGAGCTCGGCGATCAACAGGGCAAGGGCCATCTCGATCGGAGCTTCAAGCGCCCGGGCGTGAAGGACTGATCGCGGATGCGCTTCGTCACGCTCCGGAACGGCGGGCGCCCGAGCCCGGGGGTCATCGTCGGCTCCGAGGTTCTGGATCTCGCCGCCTGCGGCGAGATCGTTCCCGCGGCCCGGTTGGTCCCGCCGTCCGTGCGCGGCATCCTCGAAGCCGGCGACGCCGGGCTCGATCTGGTGCGGCGGGTCGTCGACCTCGTCGGCGGCGGAAAGGTCGACCGCGAGCGGCTGCGCCAGGCGGGCGCCCTGCGCGCCCGCGAGCAGGCCATCCTGGAGGCGCCGATCCCGAATCCCGGTCTCCTCCTCTCCTGCGGGATGAACTACCACGAGCATCTGCGGGAGATGAGGACGCCGGTGCCGGAGAAACCGACCGCGTTCACGAAGAACCTCGCGTCAATCGTCGGGAGCGGGGCGCCGATCGTCCTCCCGGCGGCGCATCCAAACATGGTGGATTGGGAGGGCGAGTTCAGCGCCGTGGTCGGCAGGACCTGCCACAATGTGCGGGTCTCCGAAGCCCTCGACTACGTCGCCGGCTACACCCTGATCAACGACGTCTCGGCGCGCGACTGGGTGCCGGAAGTGTTCGCCGCGACCGGCCTCATGGGTCCGATCCTGGCCTGGGAGCGGAACCTGCTGGGCAAACAATTCCCGACGTTCTGCCCGATGGGTCCGGTTTTCGTCACCCGGGACGAGTTACCGGACCCGAACGACGTGCGCTTGACCACGACACTGAACGGGGAGGTCATGCAGGCCGCGCACACGAGCGACCTCGTGTTCGATGTGGCGCATCTCGTCGCCTATTATTCGCAGTTTTACCGCCTGCGCCCCGGCGACGTGATCACGACCGGATCGCCGGCCGGCGTCGGCTACGGGCGGACGCCCAAGCTGTTCATGAAGCCGGGAGACATCATTGAGGTCCATGCCGAGAAGATTGGAACTCTGTCCAATCCCGTCGTTGCCGCGGGCTGAGCGCGCGTCAGCACCGTCGGCGTGCGGTACGGCGGCGCGGCAGCGGGGAACTTTCGTGCGCCGGCGCGGCTGATTCCCCTGGCTGTCCTGCACATCGAGGACTTACATGATGAATACCGCGCGGTTGCTCTGCTTCGCAGTTCCGGCTTTGGCGCTTCTGGCCGCGGCGTGCGGCGATAATCGTACGACGACGTCCTCGTCTCCCTACGGCATTCCCAGCAACACAAGGGCGACGGCGCCGAACGCGAACAATCCCTACGCCACAGATCCGCAAGATCCGAACATGAATCCCGATTACATGCGGGGTGGGCGCGGGCGCTGACGGGCCCTTAGGCGGGCAGAGTCTGCCCGGCCAGCAGGGAATGGCCGGCGGCCGGCCGGGGCAGGGAGCCCGGCTCGGCCGCCGGCGCCGCGGCCGTCGCGATCTGCGCCAGGTACCACGCGACAGTTCGCCGCAGGCCGTCGTCCATCCGAGTGGATGGACTCCAGCCCAGCTCGTCTCTCATCTTCGCGCCGTCGATCGCGTATCGGAAATCGTGACCGAGGCGATCGGGGACGAATTGGATCAGACGGGCATGCGGCTTCTCGCCCGGCCGGACGTCGTCGAGCAGGCTGCAGAGTCTGTGTGCCAGATCGATATTGCTCATCTCGCAGCCGCCGCCGATGCAATAGCGCGCGCCGTCGGGCGCGTGCTCCAGCGCTGTCAGCAGCGCATCGCAATGATCGTCGACATACAGCCAATCCCGCACGTTGGTGCCGCTTCCGTAGACCGGAATGGCCTCGCCCGCGAGCGCCTTGCGGATGACGGTCGGAATGAACTTCTCGGGATGCTGGCGCGGCCCATAGTTGTTGCTGCAGTTGGTGATGATGGCGGGAATCCCGTAGGTGTGCGCATAGGCGTGCACGAAATGATCCGCCGCCGCCTTGCTCGCGGAATAGGGTGAGTTCGGCGCGTAGGCGCTCGCCTCACTGAACGGCGGATCGGCCGACGCCAGGCTGCCGAACACTTCATCGGTCGAAATGTGGTGGAACCGGACGCCGCGGGACTGACTCCTGGTCCAGGCCGACCGGCAGGCCTCGAGCAAGGTCTGCGTTCCCGCGACGTTGCTGCGCACGAAGGCGGCGGGCTCGGCGATGGATCGATCGACATGGCTCTCGGCGGCAAAATGGATCACCGTGTCGATCCGCTCGCCGGTCAGGATGCCGGTCAGCAGATCGAAATCGCAGACGTCGCCGTGAATGAAACGATAGCGCCGGTCCTCGGCGATGGCGCCGAGATTGGCCGGATCGGCGGCGTAGGTCAGCTTGTCGAGGTTGACGATCCGCCACTGCGGCCGGGCCGCCAGGGCGCGCAGGATGAAGTTGGCGCCGATGAAGCCGGTGCCGCCGGTGACCAGCAGGCGCCGCGGCTCGTGCGTCATTTCCATTGCGCGATCGGCGCCCGGCCGCGCCGGCTGCCCTCGCGCACGGTCTCGCGGCCGGTGGGCCGCGCCGGGCTGCGGTGGCTGTAGGCATTGATGGCCGAGTGACCGGCGACCCTCGGTGAGGAATGGTCGGGCTGCTCGACGAGCCCGAGCAGCGCCTCGCCATACGTCGTTTTCGCCATGGCATGGGCGAGGCGCAGCATCGCCTCGGTGGTGATCCAGCCGGAGCGCCACGCGATCTCTTCCGGGCTCGCGACGAGGATGCCCTGGCGGTCCTGGACGACTTGAATGAACTGGGCCGCGTCGAGCAGCGCGTCGTGCGTCCCGGTATCGAACCACGCGAAGCCGCGGCCCATCACCTCGACCGACAGCCGCTTGCGCTCGAGGTAGACGCGGTTGACGTCGGTGATCTCCAGCTCGCCGCGCGCCGACGGCTTCAGCGACTGGACGATCGGCACGACATCCCGGTCGTAGACGTAGAGGCCGGTCACCGCATACGGCGACAGCGGGTGCAGCGGCTTTTCCGCGATGCCAGCCGGGCGGCCGTGGGCGTCGAGAACGACCACGCCGTAGCGCTGCGGATCCTTGACCCGATGGGCGAAAATCGTCGCCCCCGTGCGCGCGGCGATGGCGGGGCGCAGCAGCTCCGACAGACCATGGCCATAGTACAGATTGTCGCCGAGGATCAGCGCGCTGGCTTCGCCGTGGACGAATTCCTTCGCGATCAGATAGGCCTGGGCGATGCCCTGCGGCTGCGGCTGGGCCGCATAAGACAGGGACAAGCCCCATTGCGAGCCGTCGCCGAGGAGGTCGGCGAACGCCGCCTGATCGCGCGGCGTCGTGATGACCAGGATATCGCGGATGCCGGCCAGCATCAGGACCGACAACGGATAATAGACCATCGGCTTGTCGTAGACCGGCATCAGCTGCTTGCTGACGGCCCGCGTCACGGGATGAAGCCGGGTTCCCGTCCCGCCGGCGAGGAGGAGTCCTTTGCGCACGAGCGTCGCCATCTTCCGATCACGCGCCTCCGAAGATCAGGCGGCCGGCCGACATGAAGCCGATGAGGCCGTGGCGGCTCCTCGGCACGAGGCAGAACACGACACCGGCGGCAAGGACAGCGGTGGGAGCGGCGATGGCCAGGCCCATAAGCGGCGCGGTCTCCGCCGGCACGATGAAGCGGCGCAGCGCCCAGATGGCGGCGACCACCGCGCAGCCGGCCACCGCCGACGGCAGCATGCTGGTGTAGATCTGGGCCAGCTTCACGGGGCCGTGTCGCGTCGCCAGCCAGTATGAGAGCGGCGTGCGCATGAACAGGCCGGTGACGGCAAAGGCGGCGGCCACCGCCGTCGTTCCGTAGGGCAGGCTACACAGGACGGTGACGATGCTGATGGCGGCATCGAGCATGCTGGCGCGTACGAGCTCTGCCGCGCGCATCTGGGTCATGTACAGGAGGCCCATCACGTGGATCGACGGCTGATAGGCGGCGACGATGGCAAAGCAGGCGACGACGGGCGCCGCCGAGCTCCATTGCGGTCCGAACAGCACGGCGGTTGTCCAGTCGGCGGTCACGGCGATCAGGGCCGCCGCCGGGACGGTGATCATGGCCAGCTTTTCCAGCATCTGGCCGAACGCATGCCGGTAACGCTGCTGATCGGTGACGAGCCGGCTCAAGCTCGGCACGCCGACCGTGTAGAGCGGGATCACGATATTGTTCAGCGGCAGCATCAGCAGCTTTGCCGCGCGCTCGTAGAGGCCGAGTGCGCTGGCGCCCCAGAACCAGCCGATCATCACCTGGTCGACGCTCCGCGACAGGAGGCCGACCATGGTGGTGCCGGTGAGCGAGCCGCCGTACGACAGCAACTCGCCAATGCCGGGCACCAGCGACGGCCGCGACGGCCGCCAGCGGCACAGGGTCCAACAGCCGATCAGCAGCAGCACAGCACCGGTGAGTCGGTGCGCGACCAGGGCCCAATACCCGGCGCCTTCCAGCGCCGCGACGATCGCCACGGCGAAGCTGATCAGCTCGATGCTGGTCTCCAGCGCCGCGACGGCGCCGAACCGCATCTGGCGGCGGAGCAGGGCCCAATGCTGGGCGCAGGCGCCGGTGGCGAAGAAGCCGAGTGCCACCCACCGCGTCACCGCGGTCAGCTCCGGCTGGCCGTAAAACGCGGCGATCAGCGGGGCGGCCAGGAACAGCGCGCTGCCGACCAGCCATCCGAGCGCGACGTTAATCCAGAACAGCGTGCTGACCTGGGCGTGCGTGAGATCCGGCTTCTGGATGGTCGCAAAAGACAGCCCGAACTCGCGGATCGGGTCGAGCATGGCGTAGAGCGCGCCGATCATCGCGACCAGGCCGAACGCGGCTGGCGGCAGCAGGCGCGCCAGCACGACGACGGCCCCGAACTGCGCCAGCACCTTGATCCCTTGGGCGGCAAACACGAGGATGCCCCCACGCACCGTGCGCTGGCCGATATTTTCCAGCAGGTGATCGGTGCGCAGCTCGCGGTGATGCGCGTCCGTATCGGGGGCGTCGCCGCCGGTATTCAGCGGAGCGCCGGCTGGCGGGGGACAGGGCGGGGTCCCGTCGGCGCCGCGCAACTCAGCTCCAAGTGACGACATGGTCCATGGTCCGGATGTACGGGGGCTCCGCAACGCGGCGACGCCCGCCAGTCAAGCCGTCTTGGCGGGCAGGCACCAGTGATCAGCGTGTGACCAGCACCAGGATCACACTGGTGTGACGTGCATTTCCCGCGGGTGCGCGGTCGCCGGGGCGATCGCGGCTTCTTTCGTGCCCACGATCACGGCGGCGTCGCTGGCAAATAGCTGGCGCAGGGCCGTCCGCCAATGCGGCGGCGCAAGGCCGAAGCGTCGTTTCAACTCGCCGAGACGCATCCGGCTGTTGAGGGGTCGACGAACCCTACCGCGATACTCCGCGGCGGTGATCGGATCGATCCGGCTGGCCCTGGCGTCGCACCCCGCGGCGCGGGCCAGCGCCGCGATCTCCTGCGCAAAGCCGTGCCACGTCGTGCCGCCGCGGCACGCGAGATTGACCACGCCACCGGCCCGCCGGAACAGGGCTGCGGGGTCGCGGTCCGACTTGGCGATGATGGCGGCGACCGCGTTGGCGATCACGCCGGCCGGTGTGGGAGCGCCGCGCTGGTCGTTGACCACCTGCAGGGTGTCGCGCTGTCGGAGCAGCGAGATGATCTTGAGAAGGAAGTTGCGGCCGGTGGAATCATAGACCCAGCTCAGCCGCAGAATCAGGGCCGGGGCGCCCGAGGCGAGTACCGCCAGATCGCCGGCGAGCTTGCCGCGGCCATAGGCGTTCAGCGGCGACGCCGGATCGCTCTCACCGTAAGGGTGCCGGGCGGTGCCGTCATGAACGTAATCTGTCGAAAAATGAATCAGTGCTGCGCCGGCGCGCGCCGCGGCGGCCGCCAGAACGCCCGGTGCCACCGCGTTGATCTCCATCGCGCGCGGATCGGTCTCGGCCGCTTCGACATCGGTCCATGCGGCGGCATTGATCACAAGACGGGGAGAAATTGCGCTGACCGCATGGCGAACCGCCGGAGGATCCGCCAGCTCGAGTTCGGCGCGGGACGGCGCCGCGACGTCGTGGCCGGCCGCCAGCAGCAACGGCAGCAGCCGTCCACCGACCTGGCCGGAAGCGCCGGTGAGCAGGATCTTCATCCGGCAACTTTTCTGAGATTGTTGGGCCGCCGGAACGACACGCTCGGCCTCATCGCGCTCTATGCGGGATCACTGAGGCACTGAGGCATAGCCCTAAATCCGCGGGCGCGGCTGTGTCTTCGGCGCCTGCCCCAGATTGGTCGCAGGACCACGGCCGGATCGTGCCTTAGCCTCGTTCGCGGGGTCTCTTCTCGAGATTGAGGTTGAATGCCGTGAGCGCTTCCTGCCGGTCCTGCGGTGCGCCGCTAACGCCGTTCATGAGCCTGGGCAAGCAGCCGGTCTCGCAGGCCCGCTACACGGCTGATGCGATCCATGACGGCATCATCGACGACGAGCCGTTCTACAATCTGGACGTCGCGGTCTGCCCGTCCTGCAGCCTGTTCCAGATCATGGATCAGCCGTCGCCCGAAGTGATGTTCGACGACGACTATCCGTATTACACCAGCACGTCCAAGGGGATGGCCGAGCACTTCGGCCGCGCCGCCGATCTGCTCCGCCACCGATTTGTGCCCGAGGGTGGACGGGTGGTGGAAATCGGCAGCAACGACGGCTGCTTCCTGCGCCACATCGCCGGCGCCGGAGTGAGTCATCTCGGCATCGAGCCGGCCTCGCGTGTCGCCGAGGTGGCGCGTGCGGCCGGGGTCCGGGTGCGCGAAAGCTTCTTCGACGAGCACGTCGCCGACGAGGTACGGCAAGAGCTGGGGCCGGTTCATCTGGTCTACGCCGCCAACGTGATCGCGCACATTCCCGACGTCGGCACCGTCGGCCGCGGCGTCGCCCGGCTGCTCGACGATGACGGTGTCTTCGTGTTCGAGGTCGCCTATCTCGGGGATGTCCTGAGGAATGTCAGCCTCGACCAGATCTACGACGAGCACGTTTTCACCTTCTCCGTGCTGGCGGCGCGCAATGTGTTCGCGCGCTGCGGGCTGGACCTGATCGACCTCGAGCCGCTGCCCGTGCATGGCGGATCGATGCGGTTCTTCCTGGCGCCGGCGGGCAAGCGCGTTGCGGCGCCGATCGTCGGCGAGTACCTGGAGCGCGAGCGGGCGGCCGGGTTCGACGACGCCGATGTCTACGAGCGCTTCCGCCATGCCTGCGAGATCACGCGCAACCAGTTGCGCGGGCTGGTCGACGACTTGGCCGCGCGCGGGGCGGTGGTGGCCGGCTACGGCGCGACCGCGAAGAGCACCACATTACTGAATTATTGCGGCCTGACGGCGCGGCATATCGCCTTCATCTCCGACAACACGCCGGCCAAGATCGGCAAGGTCAGCCCCGGCGTGCACATCCCGATCGTCTCGCCCGAGGAGTTCCGGGCGCGGCGTCCGGACTACGCGCTGTTGCTGGCGTGGAACCATCGCGCCGAGATCGAGGCCAAGGAGCACGATTTCGGCGCCCGCGGCGGCAAGTGGATCCTTCACGTGCCGGAAGTCCAGGTCACCTGACCTAGACCTATACCAGAAAAGACGGATCTCTCCCGGATGCGCGTCGTCGCGACCGATATCCCCGGACTCCTGGTGATCGAGCGCGCGATGTTTCTCGATCGCCGCGGCGCGTTTCATGAGGCCTTCGCCGCCCGTGATTTTGCGGCGGCCGGCCTGCCGAGCAGCTTTCTGCAGATCAGCGACAGCCATTCGCGCCCAGGGGTTCTCCGCGGGCTGCACCTGCAATGGCCCGCCGCCCAGGCCAAGCTGGTGCGCGTCGTCGCCGGACGCATCTTCGACGTTGTCGTCGATCTGCGTCCCGGCTCCGCGACCTGGGGGCGCTGGGCACCGTTCACGCTGGCGGCCGACGAGAACCGGATGTTGTTCATTCCCGAAGGCTTCGCCCATGGCTTCGCCTCGCTGTCCGACAGCGTCGTGATCTATCACCTCGGCGTGCCCTACGATCCGGCTGGACAGATCACCATTGCGTGGAACGATCCGGAGCTGGCCATCGACTGGCCGATCCGCGAGCCGATCATGTCGCCGGCGGACGCCGCTGGAATAAGCCTCGCCGCATTCAAGCGACGGTTCGAATTACCGCAATATCAGACTGCGGGCTGAGCGTCCGCGACGCAGGTCGCCAGCGACTCAACGCAATTCGGCTCGCGTCACGCGAACGTGACGAGCGGCGGATCGTCGCCACTGAAAAGTCACTTCTCCCGGTAGCAAATCCTCGCAAAATGGTCGCGGGTCGGAGGTAATTCGGGCTCGCTCCCCGCACACGAAGGGAGCAGTTCGGAGGCAGCGTATGAGCGTCATTAGTGTCCAGTCCGCGCCGCGGATCGATCCGCTCCCCCGAGACACCTCGCGGCCGACGTTCTCGGTCATGATCCCGGCTTACAACTACGCGGAATACATGCGGGAGACCCTCCTGAGCGTCCTGTGTCAGGATCCGGGTTCAGAGGCGATGCAGATCGAGGTGGTGGACGATTTCTCGACACGCGACGATCCGGAGACGGTGACGCGCGAGGTCGGTGGCGGTCGCGTCCTATTTTCCCGGCAGCCCCGCAATCTCGGGATGGTCGATAATTTCAACGACTGCATTCGCCGCGCGCGCGGGGAATGGATCCACATCCTGCATGGCGACGACAGCGTTCGGCCCGGCTTCTACGCCCGGGCTCGACAGGCGGCGCAAGAGCGTCCCGACATCGGTGCCTGGATCTGCCGCGTGATCTATACCGACGCCGATGGGCTGTGGACGGGCCTCTCCGAGCTGGATGCGCGGGTGGCCGGAGTTCTGGACGACGATTTTGTGGCGCGAGAGTTTGTGACACCGCGGATCCAGTTCGTCGGGATCATGGTGCGGCGCTCTGTCTTCGAGGCGCTGGGCGGTTTCCGGCCGGAGCTGAAGATCTGCCTGGACTGGGACATGTGGAAGCGCGTCGTCCTGCACACCAAGGTCTATTACGAGCCGGAGCCGCTGGCCTACTTTCGACTGCACGCGAGATCGGCCTATGCGAATGCGGTCAGCAGCGGTATTGCGATCGCCGACGAGCGCAAGTCGATCGAGATCTCGAATGGCTACCTGCCCGCTGGCAGGGCCCCCCATTTGCGCCGCGACGCCATGAAGGCGGCCGCCGTCCGCGCCATCCGCCTGTCGCGGACCCGGTGGGGAGAGGGCAATCGCCCGGCCGCTCTGCGGCTCTTGCGCGAAGCGTGCCGGTGCAGCCTGGCACCGGAGATCCTGGCCAGAATGGCGGTGACGGTGCCGCTCATGATGGCGCGCGGAACTGGCGTGCGGGCGTCTTTCGGTCCGCCGCCGAAGCGGGCCGATAACGGCAAGACGGTGTCGCCGGACCATCTGATCGCGCGCGGCGTCTGAGCGCCGCTTGTCGCAGGCTTACTCGATCGCCACACGCGCCGCCGCGATGACCGGCTGCGATGACCGGTACACCTCGGCGACGAATGTCTCGATGTCGCGGCCGCTGACCGGATCGATGTCGAGCTGCGCGCGCTCGGCAAAGGCGACGAATGCCGAATCCTGCATGGTCGCCGCGAAGGCGGCGCGCAGGATCTCCAGGCGAACTTGGGGAACGCCGGGCGGGGCGGCGTAGGGCCGCCCGGCCAACTGCGGCGCGAATAGGAGAGTCAGCGCGTCCTTCTGCTCGGCCGTCTCGGCCTTGTCGATGATCAGCGGCACGTCGGGCAGGTCCGGGTGCTTCTGGACCGCGAACTGCACGAGCACGTTGAGCTTGCGGTCTTTCAGGAGGTCGGCGGCGAGGCTCTTGAGGCTGGTCCAGGAATCGCCGCAGCTGCCGGCGATTTCGCCGCGCTCCATCGCCAGCCGCAGATCGTTGGTGCCGGGATAGCCGGCGACGGTCTTCAGCTTGGCGCCGAACATGTTACGCACGATCGCCGTGTCGGTATAGCGCACGTCGCCGTAGCCGGTGACGCCGAACACGGCGGTCGTCGTGAGGAGGTCGTCCCAGCTCCGCAACCCGGCGCCGTGCCAGGCGACGCAGACGCTGGTGCCCTTGGCGATGCTGCCGATCCAGCCGAGCTTGCTGGCATCGAAGCCGGCTTCGGCCGGCTTCACGACCGGTGCGATGATGAGATTCTGGTCGAAGGTGCCGAGCGTCGTCCCGTCCCGCGGCGCCGCCGAGGCGATGTAGTTGACGAGACGCAGGCTCCCGGCTCCTGGCATGTTCTTCACCACCACCTGCGGCGCGCCGGGAATATGCGCGCCGAAGGAGCGGGCGAGGGCGCGGGCATAGGCGTCGTAACCGCCGCCCGGCCCGAACCCGACCAGGATCTCGATCGTGCGGCCTTTGTAGAAATCATCGGCCGCGGCCGGACCGAGGCCAACGGCAAGTGCCAGCAGAGCGCCGGCGGCGACGCAGCGGCGGTTCATTGATCCGCCAGTGCCTGGCGGGCGCGCTCGACGATGGGCCGCGGCGTGGCGTACATCGTGGCCACCAGCTTTTGGATTTCGTCCCCGGGCAGGGCATCGACGTCGACCCGCATCTTCGCGGCGTCGGCCCGCAACGCGGGATCCTGCATTGTCTCCATGAACGCGCGGCGCAGGACCTCGACGCGCTCCGCGGGAACGCCGGGCGGCAGCACGTAGGGCCGGCCGAACAGTTCCTGGGTATAGACCAGCTTCAGCACCTCGCGGTCTTCCTCGCTCCGCGCGAAGTCCAACGTCAGCGGCACGCCGAGCTTGTCGAGATCGGGATGACCCTTGAGCGCCTCCTGCGCCAGCACGCGGATCTTGCCGCTCTCGACCCAGTCGGGATGCTGGGCGAGCAGGCTCGGCCAGCTCATGCCGCATTGCCCCTGCACTTCGCCGCGCTCGATCGCGAAGGTCATCTCGCGGGTACCGGCATAGCCGCTGACGATGCGGAATTTCGTGCCGAGGATGCGGTTCGACAGCGTCGGAAAGTCCCGGGTCGAGCCGCCCTCCTGGCTGGCCGCCAGCACCACCTGGGTGGAGAGTGCGTCCTGGTAGGTCTTGGCGGGCGCGTCGGCCCGCACCAGGCAGGTGAAGACATCGTTGTTGGCGCTGCCGAGATAGAGAAACTTGCTCGCGTCGTGCTGGACCGGCTTGGTGCCGAGCAGGGGCTCGATGATCGCAGCCGCGAAGATTGCCCCGATGACCGTGCCGTCCTTCGGTGCCACCGCGTACACGTAATAGGCGGCCCGGTTGCTGCCGGCGCCGGGCATGTTCATCGGCACGATGGTCGGCTGGCCCGGGATATGGGCGCCGAGATAGCGCCCCACCAGCCGTCCATACGTGTCGTAGCCGCCGCCGACCGACGAGCCGATGACGATGTTGATCTGCCTGCCCTTGTAGAACTGCGCGACCGGCTCGTCCGCAAGCACCGCCGCCGCCGAGGCGCAGATCGCGGCCCACGCGGCAGCCGGCCAGATGCGAGGGCGGCCATAAACTCAGGCGGCGAGGTTGCCGTGCTTCTTGAGGTTCTCTTTCTGCTTGTCGTTGCGCGGCGGCAGGTTGAACAGCCGCGCCGCGTTGCCGCCGAGGATGTTGTGCCTTGCCTTCTCCGACAGGAACGGCAGGTCGTAGATCGTGCTCGGCAGGTCGAAGTCCCAGTGCGGATAATCCGACGAGTAGAGCAGCTGGGTCTCGGCGTTGATCATGCGGAAGGTGCATTCCAGCGCCTTGATGTCCTGCACCTCCATCGGCTGCGACGAATAGTACATGTCGCGCATGTAGTCGCTGGGCTTCTTCTTGAGCGTCGGGCATTCCGATGTGCGCAGCATGTATTCGTGGTCGAGCCGCTGCATCAGGAACGGGATCCACGCCAGACCGGCCTCGATCCAGATCACCGGCAGCTTCGGGAAGCGCTCGCCGAGGCCGTTGATGACCCAGTTGGTGAGATGGAGGATGTTGTAGAAGGTGAAGCCGAGCGCGTGCACGGACAGGAAGCGGTTGCAGTTCTTGAACACCGCCTCGCCCCAGTTCGGCCCGGAGTGGAAGGAGAGAGACAGGCCGCGCTCTTCCATCGCGCGGTAGACCTTCATGTAGGCGTTGTCGTTGACCGCGAGCGTGCGCACCGTCGTGACCATGAAGCCGGTGACGCCCTTGCGGTCGCCGAACGTCTCCACCTGACGGAGCGATTCGTCGGGATCGGAGAAGGGCAGGCACAGCATCGAGTAGATGCGGCCGCCGGATTCCGGCAGCACCTTCTCGGTGAGCCAGCGGTTGTAGGCCCAGCACAGATTGACCTCCATCTCCTTCTGCGGATGGAGCCCGATGTTGAGCATGCCGGTCGGGAAGAGGCAGGAGTAATCGACGCCCATGGCGTCCATCCACCGCAGACCGAGCTGCACGTCGCGGTGCTTGCCGGCTTCGGTCTTTTCGGTCCCGCGGGCCGGATAGCGCGTGACGCGGCCGCCCATGTCCTGATAGCCGACCTGCGACGGCAGCAGGCCGCCGCGCATCTTGTGGCCTTGCGACATGGCGAGCTGCTTCAGCACGTCGTTTTCCATGAACGGCAGGATCTCGCTGAAGTGCTCGCTCTCGTAGTGATGCGAGTCCACGTCGACGATCGTGAAATCGTCGTACTTGCGCTTGCGCGCCTGCTGGGCGGCGTGGGCGAGAAGCTTGCTGGTGTTCAGCTCCTCGATCGAGATGCGCCGACCGTGGTCAGTGATGAGGTCCATAGCCGATCTCCTCTGTGTCCCGGAAAATTCCTCAGCGTCCCGTCCAGCTCTGCCACATGCCGAGCTCGAACACCTGCAGGTTGCCCGCCCGCAGGAGCTTGCTGGCCGTGACCATGATGTCCGTGGCGGTGACGCCGCTGCGGCCGTTCAGCGGCATGAACTCGCCGCCGGCCTCGATCTGCGCCGCGTAGGTCTTGCACACCGCCGCCATCAGCGCCTGCACCGCTTCGGGCGTCAGCACGTCGGCTTTGCCGTCGGCGAGCCCGCGCTGGACGTCGGCGGCGAGCCGCGTCGCGACGGTGGAGGGCGTGTCGCCGCCTCCGCGCGGCCTGGTGGCCGGAGCCGCCTTGGCGCGGCCGGTCTTCTTGGGCATCGCCTTACGCGATGACATAAACGTCGTCGCCCTTCTGGACCACCTCGTATTTGCGCAGCTTCAGCTTGCGGTTGGCGACGCATTCGCCGGTCTTGAGGTCGTACTCGTAGCCGTGCCAGGGGCAGACGAAATGAAGCTCGGTGTCGGAGAAATAGAGGCCGCGCGAGGTCTGGTCCGGCATGATCCGCTCTTCGACCTTGGCGATGGTCAGCCCTTCGCAGGCGGGCCCGCCCTGGTGCAGGCAGTAGTTGCTGTAGGCGTAAAACTGTCCGTTGTTCCGGAAGACGCCGATCTCGTTGTTCTGCACGATCACAATCCGGCCGACGCCGTCCTTGAACTCGGACGTCTTGCCGACATACTGCTCAGCCATGCGCTCCTCCTGGTGGTCGCCGGTACCGCGCGGAGGGTCCGGGCGCGGTCGGCGTGTGTTAATCGTATGGTACCTTACGACCCCGCCGTCGTACAACCGGCAGGGCCATCTCGGGGAGCGTGCAATGTCGGGCGGCGCCATCGAATCCCGGCGGCTGATCATCCCCGCCCTGGGGCGGATTTATGAGGCCCTGTCGCCGTACAGCTACGCGTTCATGCGGTTCTGCACCGGGGCGGTTCTGGTCCCGCATGGCTGGCAGAAGCTGTTCCACGGCGACATCGGGCGCGCAGCCGCCGGCGTCGCCGCGCACGGCCTGCCGGCTCCGCTGCTGCTCGCCTACGCGGTTGTGTTCACCGAGTTCTTCAGCGCCGCGCTGCTGGCGATCGGCCTGCTGACGCGCTTTGCGGCACTGACGATCGTGATCCAGATGGCGGTGATCACCTTCGTCTGGCAGTGGCCCAACGGCTATTTCTGGACCGACCGCGGCTACGAATTTCCGCTGCTGTGGATGCTGCTATGCATCGCCATCTTTTTCCGCGGCGGCGGCCGCTATTCGCTCGACCGGCTGATCGGATGGGAGCTGTAGCCGCGCCGTCCGCTACACGGTGGCCGTGAGCTCCGTCTTCAGGAAGGCGATCGCGCGTTTCCAGGCATCCTCGGATGCAGTCTGGCGAAAGCGCTCCTTGTCTTCGAAGTTCTGAAACGCGTGACCGGCGCCCTCGTAGGAATGGAACTCGTGGCGGATGGTGTGGCGCTTCAGTTCCGCCGCGATCGCCTCGACGTCGGCCGGCGATGGGTTGGTGTCGTCCTTGCCGAACAGGCCGAGCACCGGCCCGCGGATGTTCTTGGTAAGCTCGATCGGGGCGGGCCGGCCCTCGCCTTCGCCCTGCCGGATGCCGCCGCCATACAGCACCACGGCGGCCTTGACGTGCGGGATCGAGGCCGCCCCGAGATACGCCATGCGGCCGCCCATGCAATGGCCCATGATCGCGATTGCGTCGGCACGCACCTCGCGGGACGCCCGGAGATGCTCGACCACGGCGCCGATGTCCGCCAGCACGTCGGCGTCGGTCAGGCTCTTGCGCGACGCGCCCGTGTCTTCGCCCGGCGGGCGCCGGTGATAGAGATGCGGTGCGGCGACATGGAACCCGTTCTCGGCCAGGCGCATGGCGCTGCGGCTCGTGAACGTGTCGAGCCCGCCGCGATGATGCATCAGCACGATGGCGGGGCAGGGCTCCGGGGTCGGGGGCTGCGCCACCAGAACCCGCATCTGGCTCTGGCCGACGGGCAGGGTGAGTTCGCTCCGCATGATTTTTCTCCGTCATGATCCGCCAGCCGGGCCGGAGACTAAAAGATATTCACCTCGCTGGGAATACCCGAGCCCGGCTTCGCGAACGCTGGGTGGATTAATTCGGCCTCACCGCCGCCAACATCACCTTGCCGATGCTGTCATGGATGACCAGGTCGGCGAAGCGGTCCTGCTCGGTCGGCTCGCGGTTGACGATCACCAGCCGGGCGCCGTTCTCCTTGGCCATCATCGGAAATCCCGCGGCGGGGAACACCACCAGCGACGATCCCAGCACGATGAACAGGTCGCAGGCCAGGGTCACTTCCTCGGCGCGGACCATTTTGTCGGCCGGCATCGCCTGGCCGAACGAGATCGTCGCCGTCTTGACCAGGCCGCCGCAGTCGCGGCAGGTCGGGATCTCGCCGCGGCCGAGGAAGCTCTGCTTCAGCACGTCGAGCTCGTGGCGGAGCGCGCAATCGAGGCAGGTGGCGTAGGTGGCGTTCCCGTGCAGCTCGATGACCCGGTCCTGCGGGACGCCGGCATCCTGGTGCAGGTTGTCGACGTTCTGGGTGATCACCGACGACACCTTGCCGCGCTCCACGAGATCGGCGATGGCGAAGTGGCCGGCGTTCGGCTTGGCGCCGGTCCAGCCCATGACCCCGGAGAATGTGCGCGTCCAGGCTTCGCGGCGCACCGCCTCGCTGCCGACGAAGTCCTGGAAGTAGATCGGCTTCATCTTGCTCCACACGCCGCCCGGGCTGCGGAAATCCGGGATCCCGGATTCCGTGGAGATCCCGGCGCCCGTGAAGACGACCGCGCGGTCCGCGTCGGCAATGAGCTTCGCCAGCCGATCTGCATCCGACATTCGGCCGATGATATACGCTGCGCCGCGAAATCCAACCGCGGACGTGGTCCGCGGGGCCGCCGGTCAGAGTTCGGCGGTCTTGATCAGCTTGTCGGCCTTCTGGTGCAGCAAGTCGATAAGGCCGTCGACGCCGTCGCGGTGCAGGATCGACACGAACTGCGAGCGCCGGACGGCCAGCTCGCTGATCATGCCGGCCATGTACACGTCGCGAACCCGCCAGGCCGCGCCGTCCTGGGCGACCAGGTAGTTCACTTCGACGGTCACGCCGTCCTTGACGATGCGGCTTTCGACCATGCAGCCGTGCTTCGCCGGCTTCTCGCCGGTGATCAGCAGCGCTTCCCCGCCGTATTCATCGAAATTATCCGCATAGGTCGCCACGAGGTAGCGCTTGAACGCCGCGGTCAGGCGCGTCTGTTGGCTCTCGGACAGCTTGTTCCACGCCGGTCCGACCGCGGTCTGGGCCATGAAGTCGATGTCGAATGTGCTGGCGATCACCGGTTCCAGCTTGGCGTAGCGGCCCTGCGGTCCCAGCGCCCGTCCGTCGTGCATGGTGCGCAGCAGGACCTGATAGAACTCGCGCAGCATCTCCGTCGCGTCGGCGGCTTCGGCGTGGGCGCGATGCGCCGGGAGAGCGAACAGGAGAAGCAGTGCAAACATCACGGGGGCGATCAGGCGCCCGCGCGAGCGCAATTTGTCGACGGTGGTGGTCATGGCCGAGATCTCCGCTTTTTCTCGCCGACGTCTCGCCGATAAGGGATACCGGGAACGGCGGGACTCTTTATGCGCGGAAGCCTATGACGGCCGTCACAGGACGGTCAGTGCGCAGACGCACACTTCGGAAGCGCTCTGAGTTTTAGCGAATGCCGATGAGCCGCCGGTGCTCCGGGCCGGACGGCCCGTCAGGCCGTACCGGCGTTGCACACCTGCCATTGGCCGCCCTGGCGGGCGTATAGGACGAAGTAGCGCTTGTTGCCGTCGTGCTCGACCAGGACCTTGAGCGCGTCGCCGCTGCAGGCCTCGACCGACTTGCCGGGCGCGGCGAGTTTCTTGGCCTGGGCGCAGGACGCGACGCTCGGCGGCAGATTCGACGCATCGTCGAGCCGCTTGTTGTTGAACATCACGTAGTAGCCCTGCGGCTGGCCGCCTTTGACCGTGCCCTTGACCTCGATCAGGCCGAAGCGCGAGCGGTACAAGCCGGCATCCTGCTGGCCGTCCGGCATGCCCGCCGGGATCGGGCGGAAGTTGATCGCAGCACAGCTCGGCGGCTGCTTGCCCTGCGACCAGGACGGCGCCGGCAACAGCACGGAAAGTGCTGCGGCAAGGGCCGGGCCGGTAAAAATAATACGCATTGGTTGCCTCGCTTCTGACGTGTCCAGCATCTGCCGAGCTATCTGACGTTGTGGAAAAGGGTAGGCCGCGCTGCACCCGATTTCAAGCAGCGGGCGCGCCCTAAGAGGCCCGATCCCGCGACCGGGATCGGGCCCCTGGCGACGGTTACAACCTATTTTTTCGGCGGATCCGGATCTTCCTTCGTCACCTTGATGGCGACGATCTCGCCTTTCTCGACCGTGATCTGGACCTCGTCGCCTTCGTCGACGTCGTTCAGATTCACGTCGTCGCGAACCTCGAACAGCCTGGTCTTGCCGTTCGGGAATTTCAAAGTCACGGTAAGCCGCGCCACCGTGCCTTTGTACGTCTCGGCCGACGCCGAAACGGAGCCTGCAACCAGCAAGGCCGCTGCACAGAGGCCGACTGCCATCGCCTTAAGCATGTGACACTCCTCATAGTTGAACGTCTGTCGTCAGTGATCGATGACCGACCGTGACCGGTCGGCCGCGCCGCACAGGATGATCAACCAGGGATGCGCGATACGCGCGTTCGACTACCCCCTGTCGCCCACGGTTTGATCGTGGTGCGATGTCCGCCAACGCCAGCCGATGTTAGCGGCGGGACGCTTGTCGAAGCAACGCGGTTGTGGACGTGCTCGCGTTTACCAACGTTAACGCGAGCGCCAGGGTGGGTGTGGCGGACTATTTCATTTCCGGCGGTTTGGCCGCGCGCCAGTTCAAGCCCTCGATCTCGTGCCCGATGCTCGGGAACTGGCTGATCGCCGACGGGATCATCACCGGCCGTGCCGGGCACAGATAGGACGGGTTCAGCTCCGACATCTTGGTGATGCCGAGCAGCCGCATGTCGATCGTGAGCTCGGTCTCGAGGATCTCCAGCATGCGCATGATGCCGGCCTCGCCGGCGGCCGCCAGCGCCCAGCCGTACATCTTGCCCATACCGACCGCTTTGGCGCCCAGTGCCACGGCTTTCAGGATATCGGTGCCGCGGCAGAACCCGCCGTCGATGACGACCTCGGCCCGGCCGCGCACCGCGTCGACCACCTCGGCCAGGACCTCGGTCGAGCCCTGACCGTGGTCGAGCTGCCGGCCGCCGTGATTGGAGATGTAGACGACCGCGACGCCGTGATCGACCGCGATCTTCGCGTCTTCGACGGTCATGATGCCTTTGAGGATGATCGGCACGTCGGGATATTTCTTGCGCACGCGCGCGATCTGCGTCCACGACAGCTTCGCCTGGAAGTCGCGGCCCACCTGGGCGCCGATGCGATGGGCGTTGGGGCCGCCGCCGAGATAGCGGTTGATCAGGTTGCGCTCGCGCCGGCTATAGGCGGCGGAATCGACGGTGAAGCAGAACCCGCGGCAGCCGGCTTTCAGCGCCCGCTCGACATAGGCGTCGACGAAGGCGTCGTCGCCGCGCACGTAGAGCTGGAAGACCAGGCGCTTTTCGGATTCCGGCGCCACCGTCTCCAGCTCCGGCTCGGTGACCGAGCTCAGGAAGCTCATGATGCCGAACTTGCCGGCGGCGCGCACCGGCGCCATCGCCCCGGCGTCGTCGAACACGGTCAGGCCGCCGATCGGCGCCAGGAACACCGGGATGCGCAGCTTGCAGCCGAGAAACGTCGACGAGGTGTCGATCTGCCAGACGTCGCGCAGCACGCGCGGCCGGAGCGCGATGGTGTCCAGCGCCATGCGGTTGCGCGCCAGGGTGGTCTCGGATTCCGTGCCGCCGGTGAGATACGCCCACGGGCCGTCATCGAGCCGGCGCCGCGCCGCCACGATCATCTCCTGCGTGGTGGCGAAACGCTGCGCCACGTCGTCGTTCGCCGCCTGGGCCGGTGCCTTGTCGTTCATGTCCTCTTCCCCTTCGCTCGTCCGTTCGGCTGTACCACGACCGTCAGGTTCTCTCCATAACGACATTGACTTTACCTCGTCTCCCCTCAAAATGAACGCGTTCATAAACGCGGCCGACCAGACATAAAACCAAGGGCCGCCAGGGCAGGGGAGGGACGCGCGATGGCCACCATCGGTGCGGCTGTGGGCGGTGCGGCGGCGGGCAGTGCGGCGGCGGGGAGCGATCGCCGGATCACCGCCCGCATCGAACGCCTGCCCTTGTCGGCGTGGCACTTCAAGATCGGCGTGGTGATCGGCAGCGGCTGGTTCTTCGACGCCTTCGACGCGCTCGCCATCGCCTACGCGCTGCCGGTGCTGATCGGTCTGTGGAAGCTGGCGCCCGGCCAGATCGGCCTGCTGATCTCGATCCCCTATGCCGGCCAGATCGTCGGGTCGATCTTCTTCGGCTGGCTGGCCGAGCGCATCGGCCGCGTGCCGTGCACGATCTACACGCTGCTGGTGTTCTCCGTGATGAGCCTGGTCTGCGCCTATGCGTGGAGCTTCGAATCGATGCTGGTGTTCCGCTTCGTCCAGGGGCTCGGCCTCGGCGGCGAGATCCCGATCATGGCCACCTACATCAGCGAATTCGCCAGCGCCCGCCGCCGCGGCCGGTTCACGCTCACCTATCAGCTGCTGTTCGTGGTCGGGCTGGTCGCGGTCGCGGCGATCGGCCGTCCCGTGGTGCAGGGCTGGGGCTGGCAGGCGCTGTTCTTTATCGGCGCCGTCCCGGCGCTGCTGGTGCTGCCGTTCCGGCGGCTGCTGCCGGAATCGCCGCGCTGGCTGGCCAGCCGCGGACGCTACGACGAGGCCGATCGCGTGCTGACGGCGATCGAGGACGAGGTGTCGCAGCACGGGGCGAAGAAGCTGCCGCCGCTCCCGGCCGACGTGCCGCCGGTCCCGCCGGCCCGGACCCGCGTTGGTGATCTCTTCAAGGGCATCTATCTCCGCCGCACCGTCTCGGTATGGATTATCTGGTTCTGCGTCTTCTTCATCACCTACGGCCTGGTCGTGTGGGTGCCGTCGCTCTATCGCACCGTTTACAGGGTGTCGGTCGACGACGCGCTGCACTACGGCTTCGTCACCAGCTTCGCGGGGCTGATCGGGGCGCTCCTCTCGACCCTGCTGATCGATCGCCTGGGACGGAAGCCGATCATGGCGATCAGCCAGCTGGCGAGCGCCGTGCCGCTGCTCGTCCTGGCGACCCAGCCGCAGATGGCGGTGGCGGACGTCGTGGCCCTGGTCGCGATCAGCTTCGGGTTCAACAACATGAACTCGATCATGCTCAGCATGTACACGGCCGAGCTTTATCCGACCGAGCTGCGGGCGCTGGGCTGCGGCATCGGCAATGCCTGGCTGCGCTTCGCCTCGGTGATCGGGCCGCTGATGGTCGGCGCCATCCTGCCGGTCGCCGGCCTGCAAGCGGTGTTCGTCGTGTTCGGGATTGCCGCCGTGATCGGTGGCTTGGTCGCCTGGGTCCTCGCCGTGGAGACCCGCGGCAAGGCGCTCGAGGTGTTGTCGCCGTCGTTGTCGACGTAATGCGGGCCAGAAGCTAATATCGAACCAACAGGCCGGACACCGGCCGAATCACAGGGAGAGCGCGATGATTCATCAATTAAAATCACTGATTTTGGCGGCGGCGCTGGCCGCGGCGGCGCAGGGCGTCGCGGCACCGGCGAGAGCCGCCGATCCGATCAAGGTCGGCTTCGGCCAGTCGCTGACCGGCGGACTTGCCGTGAACGGCAAGGCGGCCTTGCTCGCCCAGCAGATCTGGAAGGACGACATCAATGCCAAGGGCGGCTTGCTTGGCCGTCCGGTCGATCTGATCTATTACGATGACCAGAGCAACCCCTCGACGGTCCCGGGCATCTATCAGAAGCTGCTCAGCGTCGACAAGGCCGACCTCGTGGTCAGCGGGTATGCGACCGTGCAGATCGCGCCGGCCCTGCCGGTGATGATCCAGAACAACAAGACTTTCATTTCGCTGTTCGGCCTCGCCGTGAACAGCGAGTTCCACTACGACCGCTATTTCTCGATGATCCCCTCGGGGCCCGATCCGAAACCCGCCTTCACCCAGGGCTTCTTCGAGGTCGCGATGGCGCAGAACCCGAAGCCGCAGACCGTCGCCTTCACCTCGGCCGACATGGAATTCGCGCATAACTGTGCCGATGGTGCGCGCGAGAACGCGAAGAAGGCCGGGCTGAAGACCGTCTACGACAAGACCTATCCGCCGGCCACGGCCGATTTCTCGCCGATCATCCGGGCGGTGCAGGCGTCCAATCCCGACGTCGTCGTCATCTGCTCCTACGTGACCGATTCCACCGGGATGGTGCGGGCGCTGAACGAGGTCGGCTACAAGCCCAAGATGGTCGGTGGCGGCATGGTCGGCCTGCAGAGCCCCGCGATCAAGACGCAGCTGGGTCCGCTCCTGAACGGCATCGTCAACTACGACATGTGGCAGCCGGCGCCCAAGCTGGAGAATCCCGAGATCACCGCCTTCTTGAAGAAGTACCAGGCCAAGGCCGGCGCCGAGGGCGTCGATCCGCTTGGCTACTACCTGCCGCCGTTCGCTTATGCGCAGATGCAGGTGCTCGCCCAGGCCGTCGAGGGCACGAAGAGCCTCGACGACACGAAGCTCGCCGATTATCTGCGCACGCAGACCTTCCAGACCATCATCGGGCCGGTCAAGTTCGGCAAGGATGGCGAGTGGGCGCAGTCCAAGATGCTGCAGGTGCAATTCCACGACATCAAGGACAACAGCCTCGACCAGTTCCGCGACGTCAGCCGTCAGACGATCCTCACCCCCACCGACTACGCCTCCGGCAAGCTGATCTATCCGTATTCGGAAGCGAAGAAGTGACGCCGACGCCATCCGGCTGATTAAAGCTCCGGTAATTACAGACTCGTCACAATGGGCACCGTCCGGCTTGTTCCGGACGGTGCCTTCGTTTTACTGTCTGTTGTTCCAGGAGCTGGGGGTGGCCATGCGTCGACGGGCAACTCTGCTGATCATCGCGAGCGTCTCGGCGGGCTTGGCCGGAGCGCCGGCGACGGCGAAGGCGCTGGACGCCCCCGCGGCGACCGCGACGGTCAATCAGGCGGTTCAGGAGGCCACGGACGCCTTCGCCGGAAAGACGGTCTCGCGCGAGGAGCGTCGCCGGATGGCCGACCGGCTGGTCCAGCGCTTCGCAGACCGGCAGCAAATGGCGGCGGCGGTGCTGGGCCGCTACTGGACGCGCACCTCGGCCGCAGACCAGACGAAATTTCAGTCGATGATCATCGACTATGCGCTCGCCTTCTGGGGCGATGGACTGAGCGACATCTCCAAGGACCAGAAGATCACGGTGACGAGCTCGGAGGCCCAGGGCAGCCAGATCCTCCTGCATTCCCTGTCGACCGAGCCCGGCAGCGATCCGACCCCGATCGACTGGCTGGTGGGGACGGCGGCCGACGGCCACGCTGTCATCCTCGACCTGGTCGTGGAGGGGGTCAGCCCCATCAAGACCATGCGCGATGACTTCGCCGCCGTGCTGCGCACCAATGGCGGCGATCTCGGCCTTTTGATGCAGGCCATGCAGAAGAAGATCGACGGGGCGGTCGCGTCGAAATAACCTATCCTCGACCGGGGGAAACACCCACCAGGCGAGGGAACACATGGTCCAGCAACTCACGCATTTCATCGGCGGCAAGGCCGTCGCCGGAAAGAGCGCCCGCGCGTCGGATGTGTTCAACCCGGCGACCGGCGAGTTGACGGCCAAGGTGCCGCTGGCCGGTGCCGCCGAGGTCGACGCGGCGGTGCAGAGCGCCCGCGCGGCGTTTCCCGGCTGGTCCAGGACGCCGCCGCTCAGCCGGGCGCGCGTCATGTTCAAATACAAGGAACTCCTCGAGAAGAACCGCGACAAGCTGGCCCACATGATCGGCAGCGAGCACGGCAAGGTGCTGGCCGACGCCACCGGCGAAGTCACGCGCGGCATCGAGGTGGTCGAGTTCGTGTGCGGCATCCCCCACCTGCTCAAGGGGGAATACACCGAGAACGTCGGCACGAACGTCGACTCGTATTCGCTGCGCCAGCCGCTCGGCGTCTGCGCCGGCATCACGCCGTTCAACTTCCCGGCCATGGTGCCGATGTGGATGTTTCCGGTGGCCATCGCCTGCGGCAACACCTTCGTCTTGAAGCCGTCGGAGCGCGACCCCTCGACGCCGCTGCTCCTCGCCGAGCTGTTCCTGGAGGCGGGCGGACCGCCGGGCGTGCTCAACGTCGTGAACGGCGACAAGGAGGCGGTCGACGCCATCCTGACGCATCCGGACATCGAGGCGGTGAGCTTCGTCGGCTCGACGCCGATCGCGCAGTACGTCTATCACACCGGCACCGCGCACAATAAGCGCGTCCAGGCGCTGGGCGGGGCGAAGAACCACATGGTCGTGCTGCCGGACGCCGACATGGATCAGGCCACCGACGCGCTGATGGGCGCCGCCTACGGCTCGGCCGGCGAGCGCTGCATGGCAGTCTCGGTCGCGGTCACCGTCGGCAAGGCGGGCGATGCGCTGATGGACAAGCTGGCGCCGCGGGTGCGCGGCCTGAAAATCGGCCCGTTCACCGATCCCGAGGCCGAAATGGGCCCGCTGGTCACCAAGCAGGCCTACGAGCGCGTGCGCGGCTATGTCGACACGGGCGTGAAGGAGGGGGCCAAGCTGGTCGTCGACGGCCGCGGCCTCAAGCTCCAGGGCTACGAGAACGGCTACTTCATCGGCGGCTGCCTGTTCGACCACGTGAAGCCGGACATGAAGATCTACCAGGACGAGATCTTCGGGCCGGTGCTGTCGGTCGTCCGTGCCGAGACCTACGACGACGCGCTCGGGCTGGTGAACGACCACGAGTTCGGCAACGGCACCGCGATCTTCACCCGTGACGGCGACGCCGCGCGCGATTTCGCGACCCGCGCCCGAATCGGCATGGTGGGCGTCAACGTGCCGATCCCGGTGCCGATGGCGTTCCACTCGTTCGGCGGCTGGAAGCATTCGCTGTTCGGCGACCATCACGTACACGGGCCGGAAGGGGTGCGCTTCTACACCCGCATGAAGACCGTGACCTCCCGCTGGCCCACCGGCATCCGCGCCGGCGCCGAATTCATCATGCCGACGATGCGTTAAATGTCCCTCTCTGCGCCCGATCTCCTGCAGGGGGCAAAACCCCCTGCAACCCCGGCGCGGAGAGGGAAGGGGCCCGTTGCCCGGGTTTGCAAGGGGCTTCGCCCCTTGCAGGAATTTGGGCAACGGGAAGGGTGAGGTGTCGTGCCGACAGGACCTCCTCACCCGCTCACGGAGCCTGTCCTCGGGCCGCGCTTCGCGCGGACCCGAGGGTTCGCCCGGTTACATGTGTGACCCCCTTCGTTCGCGTTCGCATCCGCGCCCGCGAACGGCTCCCCCTAAAGGGCGGGAGAGGGTTATTTTTGCGGCTCTCGCGGCTGCCGTTTTGCTTCTCTTCGCGGCCACCTGTTCGAAAGCCGACGACTATCCCTCAAAGCCCCTGCGCCTCGTCGTCCCGTACCCGTCCGGCGGGGCCAATGACATCTTCGCGCGGCTGATCGCGCAGAAGCTGACCGGCTCGCTGGGCAAGCCGGTGGTCATCGACAACAAGCCGGGGGCCTCGACGATGCTCGGCAGCGAGTTCGTCGCGAAGTCGCCGCCGGACGGCTACACCCTGCTGCTGAACAATTCCACCCTGGGCACGACGACGGTCCTCTACAAAAAGGTGCCGTATAAGCTCGCCGACTTCGCGGCCGTGGCGCCGGTCGCCAGCACCGGCATCTGGCTCACCGTCAACCCAGAGCTGCCGGTGCGCTCGGTCGGCGACCTCGTCGCCTACGTGAAGACCAATGCGGGCCGGGTGAACTACGCCTCGACCGGCCGCGGCGGCGCCACCCACCTGATCTCCGAGCAGTTCGACCACGTGTTCGGCCTGTCGGCGACCGGCGTCGAATATCGCGGCTCCTCGCCGCTGATCACCGACCTGATGGCCGGCCAGGTGCAGTTCTATTTCTTCCCGGTCAACGGCTCGATGGAGTTCCTGCGCAACGGCCAGCTGCGCGCGATCGCGGTCACCAGCGAGCGGCGCCTGGAGGCCGCACCCGACGTGCCGACATTCACCGAGCTCGGCTACCCGTCGCTGAGCGCCACCATCATCTACGGCATCTGGGCGCCGGCCGGCGTGCCGGCGCCGATCATCGAGCGGCTGAATCGCGACATCGCGGCCGCGGTGCAGGCGGACGACGTCCGCGCCCGGTTCCTGGCCGAGGGGGCGGTGCCGATGACGGCGACCCCGCCGGCCTTTACCGCGGCCTATCGGAGCAATCTGTCCTTCTGGGAAGGCATCATCCGGCCGCTCGACATCGAGCTCGACTGATCGGGGAGTGGCGCGGCGTCCAAAAAGGCGCAAGCAGCCACTCAATTCAGCAAGGTGCCGCGGCAGCGTCCGGTTGCGCGGCGAAGGTCGTCACCCCACATCGACCGGCAAGCGCGCACGATTCGGTGCACGACTGGATCCGTCCGTTGGGACTCACCCCTAGTCCCCGAAAGGACACCATGACCAGCTGCAATCAGCCGCACCACGCCAACCACTCGCACCAGCACGGCCGGAGCTGCGGGCATACCGCCATACGTCATGGCGGCCATGTGGACTATCTGCATGACGGCCATCTCCACCACGACCATGGCGACCACGTGGATGAGCACGTGGTCGAGGTGTCGGCGGGCAACCCGGACCGTTGCACGCCCGACCACCGCTGCGCCGGGCATAACGCCCGCCATGTGCACGGGCCCGGCTGCGGCCATGAACCGGTGCCGCATGGCGACCATGTGGACTACCTGGTCGATGGCCATTTGCACCACCCGCACGGCGGTCACTGCGACGACCACGGCCCGCTGACCTTGGCCTGAACGCCGCTCAAGCCCTCCCTTTGGGACGCCACCGGCGGCGTCTCAAAAAGCGGTTCTAACCCTTGGCGCCGGGCTGCCCGTGCCGCTATCCTTGGGTCCTACCTGAGGGAGGCGGCCATGGCAGCAGCGAAAATCGATTGGGTGCGCAGCATCGATCTCGGCGTTCCCGATCCCAAGGCCAGCGCGAAGTTTTATACCGACGTCTGGGGCCTGACCCCGGTCGAGGAGCGCGGCGGCTCGATCTATCTCCGCGCGAGCGGACCCTTCCACCACGTGCTGGCCCTGCACCGGCGGCCCACGCCGGCCATGCTGCGGGTCGACCTGACCGCGGCCGACCGCGGCGCCGTCGACACGTTGCATGCGGCCGTCCGCAGCGCCGGCGTCAAGGAGGCTGAAGCGCCGGCGCCGATCGCCGAGCCGGGCGGCGGTTACGGCTTCACCTTCAAGGATCCCGAAGGCCGCATCCTGCGCATCCTCACCGGCGACGCGCGCCATGCCGACGCCGGCGAGAAGCCCGATGTCCCGAGCAAGATCACGCATGTGGTGCTGAACACCACGGACCGTACGGGGATCTGCGACTTCTACGGCAAGGCGCTCGGCTTCAAGGTGGTCGACCGCACGAAGGCCATGAGCTTCCTGCGCTGCAACGAGGAGCATCACAGCCTGGCCTTCGCGCAGAGCGATGCGCCCACCCTGAATCACATCGCCTTCATGATGAAGAACCTGGAATCGGTCATGCGCGGCGCCGGCCGGCTCAAGGACAAGGGCTACGGGCTCGACTGGGGCGTCGGCCGCCACGGTCCGGGCAACAACGTATTCGCGTATTTCGTGGGACCGGACAACGTCGTCGTCGAATACACCTCCGAAGTGCAGATGATCGACGACAGCTACAAGGTCGGCGGCCCCGACGACTGGACCTGGCCGCCCGGCCGCATCGACCATTGGGGCATCGCGGTCGGTCCCAGCGACCGGATGAAGGCGGCGCAGAAACAGATCGGCTTCGCGCCGGAGCTGTTCCGCCCCGCCGCCTGAGGGCTAGAGCAGCACGACGTCTCCTCATGCCCCGGCTTCCGGCTTAGGTTTTCAGCAACGTCAACTCGTCAAACGCGGCGTCGCAACAAGCAACAGTCGTCATGCGCGGGCCAAGTCTTTCTTCGCGCCCGCCGGCGCTTCGCGGCGGCGCAGCGCCGTTCCCGCGCATCCACGTCGATCAGCGTGCGCGTTGCGCGACGTGGATGGCCGTGACGAGCACGGCCATGACGAACAATCAAAACTCGGGAGGCGCTCCATGACCACCGGTCACGATCTCAGCTTCAATTATTTCCCGACCGACTATCGCTGGTCGCATGGCTTGCTGATCGGCCTCAATGCCGCCCCCTGGGGCGGGGCCGAGATCGGCGAGGTGCATCGCGTGGGCCTGAAGCTGCGCGGGCGGGAAGGGGACGACACGGCCTGGTTCCGCGCATGGGCGGACATGGCGGGCCGGCTCGAGACCCAGGCGCGCGAGCACGCCGGCGCCGGTCATGACCGCACCGCCGCGGCCTGCTTCTTTCGCGCCGCGAACTACTATCATGTCGGGGAGCGCTTCCTGCACCCGAAGACGGACGAGGGGCTCGCCGCCTACAAGCGCGGCGTCGACTGTTTCAAGGAAGCGGCCAAGCGCATCGGCCGCCCCCGCATCGAGCCGGTCGAGATCCCCTATGAAGGTCGCAGCCTGCCGGGGCTGCTCGTGCACGCCGAAGATAGGGAAGGGCGGGCGCCGGCGATGATCTTTTTCGACGGCTTCGACATCACGAAGGAGATCCAGTACTTCAAGGGCGTGCCCGACCTCGTGGCGCGCGGCGTCGCCTGCCTGATCGTCGACGGGCCGGGCAATGGCGAAGCGATCCGCTTCCGCAATTTCCCGCTCCACCACGAGACCGAGCGTTACGCCACCGCGGCCTACGACTATCTGGCCGCCCGCAAGGAGATCGATCCCAAGCGCATCGGCGTCATGGCGATCAGCCTTGGCGGCTATTACGCGCCGCGCGCGGCCGCCTTCGAGCAGCGCTTTGCCTGCTGTATCGCCTGGGGCGCCCAGTGGGATTATTGGCAGACCTGGAACGACCGGTTCGAGCGCCTGGCCCGCAACACGACGCCGTCGCTCTCGGTGCCCTGGCAGCACCTTCTCTGGGAGTTCGGCGTGTCGACCAAGGAAGAAGCGATGAAGCGCCTCGAAGGGTTCCGGCTCGACGGCGTGGTGCAGCGGATCACCTGCCCGTTCCTGATGGTGCACGGCGAGGGCGATCAGCAGATTCCGCTGGCCGCGGCGCGCAAATGCTTCGACGCGGTCGGCTCGAAGCGCAAGACGATGAAGATCTTCACCCGCGAGGAAGGCGGCGACCAGCACTGCCAGATCGACAACGCCAGCATCGGCACCGCCTATATGTGGGACTGGGTCGAGGACGTGCTGCAGCCGCGGGGTTGAGCCCGTCGCGCTACGGCTCGCGATTGAGCTCGGTCACGCGCGCCAGCGCCGCGTCGGCCGAGCGCTCGGTGAACTCGGCGATCGTCTGCAGCTGCTCCCTGGTGTAGCGGCTCATCAGATCGGTCATGGCGGCCGCCAGCGGCTCGAACATGGCGGCGATCCGCGCCAGCTTGTCGGGACGGGCGCGGACCAGGACCTTGCGCCGGTCGCGCGGGTCGGCGACCCGCTCGACCAGTCCCTTGCCCTCGAGCCGGTCGATCAGGCCGGTGACCGCACCGCTCGTCAAGCCGGTGCGGCGCCCGATCTCGCCCGCGCTCGCCGGACCGTCGATCAGGATCAGATCGAGGCATTCCATGTCGGAGGAGTTCAGGCCGACCCGGCGCGCCACCGCCTGGCTCAGCAGCACGCCGGCGGCGGAGCTTCGCCGGAGCGCCATCATCATCCGCTCCCCCGCCCGGTGCTTGTTCGCTTGACGCGATCTGGTGTTTGCCATTATCTTAGTTTCTAAGATTCTTCTATTCTAAGAATTCTGCCACGGCCGTCCCGGTCTGTCGAGTGCCAGGGGGGTCGCGACCGAGCCCCAGAGACCAGAAGCCGTGTCCGTGTGTTTACGAACCCTCAAGCGAAGCCCGCCGCTCGGCCTGGGCGGTCGCCCGCCACCCCGGCGGCCGGAGCGATTTTGCGCGGCGGATGTCGGACTCGCCGGCCCCCGCACGTCATGTTGGGGGGCTGGCGCGGGAACCCCGCGACTTTAGGCGGTGTTCCCCTGCACATGGCTGCCATGCCGTCTTGTCAAAATCTATCATTTGACAGTATCTATCGAACGATATAATTCCCGGCCCCAATGAACGACGCAGCAGCGAAATACCGCTCGGGCACCTACACGCGCGGCGAGGACACCCGCCGCCGGCTGGTCGAGACCGCCATAGAGGCGTTCGGAACGAACGGCTATGACGGGACCACCACCCGGATGCTGGCCGAGCACGCCGACGTCACGCTGCCGTCGATCCAATATTATTTCGGCAGCAAGGAAGGGCTGTATCGCGCCGCCATCGAGCACATCATTGGCGAGATGGAGGGCCGCCTCGAGGACGTGGCCGCGCGGGCCCGCGCCACTCTGGCCAATTCCAAGGCGACGCGGCAGGAGCTGCTGAGCTGTCTGTGCGGGCTGCTCGACGCCCTGTCCCGGCTGATCGTCGGCGGCGACGGCAGCCGCAAGCGCTTCATTTCGCGCGCGGAAATCGAGCGTAGTGCCGCGTTGACGCCGCTGCACGAGCAGATGCGGCGCCACATGATCGAGCCGTGCACGGGACTGCTCGCCCGGCTGATCAGACGGCGGCCCGACGATGCGAAGGTGATCGTGCGCACGCTCGCCATCATCGGGCAGGTGTCGGTGTTTTGTCACTCGGGCGCCCGCCGCATTCTAGGTGTCGCCGATCTCGGCGAATCGCAAATGGCAATGATCCAGGACATCGTACGCGAACACTGCAAGGCCATCGTCGACAGTGCCGCCCGCGAGAGCCGCCGATGACGATCAGGACATCCTTGCTGGGCGCCGTTGCGGTGACGGCGCTGCTGATCTCCGGATGCATGGTCGGCCCGGACTTCGAGCGTCCCAAGACGCCGGAGAAGGCCGGGTACACCGCCGAGAAGCTGCCCGAGCTGTCCGCCGGTTCGCCGCAGATTCCCGGCGGAGAGCCGCAGCGCTTCGTCGACGACCTGGACATCCCCGGGCAATGGTGGACGCTGTTCCACTCGCCGGATCTCAACACGCTGATCGAGCAGGCGCTGCGGGCCAATCCCAGCCTCGAGGCGGCGCAGGCGACGCTGCGCCAGGCGCAGGAGAACGTCTACGCCGAGGAAGGCGCGTTGCTGCCCAACGCCGACCTCAGCCTGTCGGAAGCCAGGGAAAAGATATCGGGCGCCAGTTTCGGAAGTCGCGGTAGTTTCCCGCCGTTCCAGCTTCACCAGGCGGCGATCAACGTCTCTTACGGCCTGGACGTCTTCGGCGGCATCCGGCGGCAGGTCGAATCGCTCCAGGCGCAGGCCGAGTTTCAGCGCTTTCAGCTCGAGGCCACCTACCTGACGCTGACCTCGAACGTCGTCCTGGCCGCGGTTCAGGAGGCGTCCCTGCGCGCCCAGATCTCCGCCACCGAAGACATCATCCAGGCGCAAAGCGAGCAGCTCAACCTGCTGCGCCAGCAATTCGAGCTTGGCGCCACCTCGCGCGCCGCGGTGCTCGCCCAGGAATCGACGCTCGCCCAGACCAAGGCGACCTTGCCGCCGCTGCAGAAGCTGGAGGCGCAGCAGCGCAACCTGCTTGCCGTGCTGGCGGGGCGCTTTCCGAACGATGCGCCGGCGGAAATCTTCGATCTCGGCGTGCTGAATCTGCCGCAGGACCTGCCGCTCAGCCTGCCGTCGAAGCTGGTCGAGCAGCGGCCCGACATTCGCTCCGCCGAGGCGACGGTTCATCAGACCAGCGCCGAGGTGGGCGTCGCGACGGCCAACATGCTGCCGCAGATCACGTTGACCGGCAGCTATGGACGGACCGCGGTCCACTTCTCCGGACTGGGGAATCCCTCCAATGCCGTGTGGAGCATTGGTGCCGGTCTGGCGCAGCCGCTGTTTCACGGCGGCACGCTGACCCACCAGAAGCGCGCCGCCGAGGCCGCCTTCCAGGCCGCGGCGGCGCAATATCGCAATACGGTCCTGACCGCGTTCCAGAACGTGGCCGATGCGCTGCGGGCCCTCGAAGCGGACGCGAACGCGCTCGCGGCCCAGGTCGAGGCCGAGCGCTCGTCGCTCGACAGCCTCGACATGTCGCGGCGGCAGTTCCAGCTCGGCGCCATTCCCTATGCATCCTTGCTTGACGCGGAACGGACATATCAGCAGGCGAGGATCAACCTGGTCCAGGCGCAGGCGAACCGGTTTTCAGATACCGCGGCGCTGTTCCAGGCGCTGGGCGGCGGCTGGTGGAACCGGGGCGACGTGACCGACAAGAAAATGAAAATGATCAAGGCTGGGAGCGGAACGCGGGTCGAGGCTTCTACGGTGGAGAGCGGACAATGACCAAGCGTGGCTCGATGACCAAGCGCATGATCATCATGCTGATCGGGGTCGGCGTGGTGTTGGGGCTGGTATTCGGATTCCAGGCCTTCAAGGCCAAGATGATCCAGAAGGCGATGGCGGGGCTGGCCAATCCGCCGCAGACGGTGTCCACGACCGTCGCCAAGCCGGACCAATGGCAGCAGCGGCTCGAGGCCGTGGGCAGCCTGCGCGCCGTGAACGGCGCCGATCTGTCGCTCGAGCTCGCCGGCATCGTCGACAACATCACGTTCAATTCCGGCGACGACGTGCCGGGCGGCGCCGTCCTCGTGCAGCTGCGCGCGAACGACGACATCGCGAAGCTTCATTCGCTGGAGGCGTCCGCCGAGCTGGCCCGGATCACGATGGAGCGCGACCAGAAGCAGTTCCGGGTGCAGGCGGTCAGCCAGGCGCAGCTCGACACCGACGCCGCCAACCTGAAGAGCGCGATCGCGCAGGTGAACGAGCAGCAGGCGGTGATCAACAAGAAGACGCTACGGGCACCGTTCGCCGGCCATCTCGGCATCCGCCAGGTCGACCTCGGCCAGTACCTGACCGCCGGCACCATGGTGGTCACCCTGCAGTCGCTCGACCCGATCTACGTGGACTTTTTCCTGCCGCAGCAGGCGCTGGATCAGCTGTCGGTCGGGCAGCCGGTCGCGGCGAAGGTCGACACCTATCCGGGACAAAATTTTGCCGGCGAGATCTCCGCGATCAATCCGAAGGTCGATGCGGCGACGCGCAATTTCCAGGCCCGGGCGACGATCAAGAATCCCGACCATAAGCTGCTGCCCGGAATGTACGCGACCGTTGGAATCACGATCGGCGCGCCGCAGCGCTACGTCACCCTGCCGCAGACGGCGATCACGTTCAGCTCGTACGGCGACACGGCCTATATTGTGGACAACAAGGCGGCACCCGGATCGGCCCAGCCGCAGCTGGTCGCGCGGCAGACCTTCGTCAGCACCGGGCCGACGCGCGGCGACCAGGTGGCGGTTCTCAAGGGCATCAACGAGGGCGACACGGTCGTCACCGCCGGCCAGGTGAAGCTGCGCAACGGCTCGCCGGTGATCGTGAACAACACGGTCCAGCCGAGCAACGATCCCGATCCGCATCCGAGCGAAGAACAGTGAGCCAGCCCCTGTCCGCGTCCTCGCCCGCTTTATGCGGGCGATCGGCCGCCCGAGCGAACCATGGCTGGCCCGCCATGTGCTCGCGAAGACGTGACAGCGGTGCCCGGCATGACGGCGCAGAAAAGGCGCATCCTCCAGGCCCAATTCCTTCAGCCCCGGTCCCGTACAGCCCGAAGGCCTTACCATGAAGTTCACCGACATTTTCATCCGCCGGCCGGTGCTGGCGAGCGTCGTCAGCCTGCTCATCCTGGTTCTGGGGCTGCGGTCGGTCTTCACCTTGCCGACCCTGCAGTACCCGCGCACGGAAAACGCGATCGTCACGATCACGACGACCTATTACGGCGCCGACCCGGACGTCGTGGCCGGGTTCCTGACGACGCCGCTCGAAAACGCCATCGCGCAGGCCAACGGCATCGACTATCTGGCGTCCACCAGCCAGACCAGCGTCAGTACGATCACGGCGTATCTGCGGCTCAATTACGATCCCGACAAGGCGCTGACCGAGATTCAGACCAAGGTCACGTCGGTGCGCAATCAGCTGCCGCCGGACGCGCAGCAGCCGGTCATGACCGTGAAGATCGGTCAGACCTTCGACGCGATGTATATCGGATTCAACTCCGAGGTCCTGGCGCCGAACAAGATCACCGACTATCTGGTGCGGGTCGTCCAGCCGAAGCTGCAGGCCGTCGAGGGTGTGCAGACCGCCGAAATCCTCGGCGGCAAGAACTTCGCGCTGCGTGCCTGGCTCGATCCGCAGAAGCTCGCCGCGCTCGGGCTGACGGCCGCGGATGTCAGTCAGGCCCTGTCGACCAACGACTTCATCTCCGGGCTCGGCAATACCAAGGGCCAGATGGTGCAGGTCAACCTGAGTGCCGCGACCAGCCTCCACACCGTGGAGGAGTTCAGGAACCTGGTGCTCAAGCAGGCGAACGGCGCCATCGTCCGGCTCCAGGACGTGGCCAACGTGACGCTCGGTGCCGACGATTACGAGTCCGAGGTCAGCTTCGACGGCAAGAAGGCGGTTTATATCGGCATCCAGGTGGCGCCATCGGCGAACCTGCTTCAGACGATCGCTGGCATCAACAAGGCCTGGCCCGATATCAAGGAGCAGCTTCCGCAGGGCCTGAACGGCGAGGTCATCTACGATTCGACCGCGTTCGTGAACAGCGCGATCCGCGAGGTGATTTCGACCCTCGTGCAGGCCTTGGCGATCGTGACGGTGGTCGTGTTCCTGTTCCTGGGCTCGCCGCGGTCGGTGGTGATTCCGGTCGTGGCCATCCCGCTGTCGCTGATCGGCACGTTCACGATGATGCTGCTCTTCGGCTTCTCGATAAACCTGCTGACGTTGCTGGCTCTGGTGCTGGCGATCGGCTTGGTCGTCGACGACGCGATCATCGTGGTCGAGAACGTCAATCGCCACCTCGAGGAGGGCTTGAGCCCGTTCGCGGCGGCGATCCAGGGTGCCCGCGAGCTCGGCGGCCCGATCATCGCCATGACCGTGGTGCTGATCGCGGTCTACGTCCCGATCGGCTTTCAGGGCGGCCTCACCGGTGCGCTGTTCACCGAGTTTGCGTTCACCCTCGTGGGTGCCGTCACGGTGTCGGCAATCATAGCGCTGACCCTCTCGCCCATGATGAGCGCCAAGCTCCTGAAGCCGCATAACCCCGAGGCGCGAGACTGGCAGGACCGCCTCGTCGATTTTCTCGACCGGGTGTTTGCGCGGGTTCGCGCCGTCTACGAACGCAACCTCAGCGGCAGCCTGAACTACCTGCCGGTGACGACGGTCTTCGCGATCTTGATCCTCGGCAGCATTTATTTCCTGTTCCGGGATGCGAAGACCGAACTGGCGCCGCAGGAGGATCAGGGCGTCGTCATCACCCAGTCCGTCGCCGCCCCAAACGCGACCCTGCAGCAGCGCCTGCTCTACGCGCGGCAGATTTTCGAGATCTTCACGTCGTATCCGGAGATGGGCCACGTCTTCCAGCTCGAAGCCCCCGGCCAGTCGATCGCCGGTCTCGTGTTCAAGCCCTGGGACGAGCGCAAACGGACCTCGAACCAGATCCAGCCGGATTTGCAGCAGAAGCTCTATGGCGTGGCCGGTGCCCGCGTCGCGGCGTTCCAGCCGCCGGCCCTGCCCGGAAGCTTCGGCTTGCCGATCCAGTTCGTCATCGGCACCACCCAGCCCTTTGCGCGGCTGAGCGAAATCTCGCAGCAGTTCATGCTCGATGCGCTGAAGAGCGGCATGTTCATCTTCCTCGACAACGACCTCAAGGTGGACTTGCCGCAGGGAACCGTGGAGATCGACCGCGACAAGGCGGCGCAGCTCGGCCTCAAGATGAGCGATGTCGGGCAGGCTATGGGTTGGATGCTGGGCGGCGGCTATGTGAACTACTTCAGCCTCGACGGGCGCTCCTACAAGAAGATCCCGCAGGTCGAGCAGCAGTACCGCCTGAACACCGATCAGCTCCTGAACTACTACATCCGCGCCGCCGACGGCTCGACCGTGCCGCTGTCGACGATCGTGAAGATCACGCAGAAGACCATTCCGCGCTCGCTCAACCATTTCCAGCAGATCAATGCGGCGACGATCACCGGCGTCGAGGCGCCCGGCGTCGCGCGCGGCGACGCGGTCGCGTTCCTGACCAAGCTCGCCCACGATACGCTGCCGCAAGGCTATTACGTGGACTACGGCGGTGAATCGCGCCAGCTCATCCAGGAATCCGGCGGCTTCGTCATCACCTTCGGGTTCGCGCTGATCATCATCTTTCTGTCGCTGGCGGCTCTGTTCGAGAGCTTCCGCGACCCGGTGATCATCCTCGTCTCGGTGCCGATGTCGATCGCCGGGGCCCTGATCTTCATCAGCGTCGGCGTCGGCGGCGCCAGCATGAACATCTATACCCAGGTCGGCCTGGTGACGCTGATGGGCCTGGTCAGCAAGCACGGCATCCTGATCGTCGAATTCGCCAACGAGCTGCAGCGCCAGGGCAAGTCGAAGCGCGAGGCGATCGAGCAGGCGTGCGGAATCCGGCTGCGACCGATCCTGATGACCACGGCGGCGATGGTGCTGGGCGTGGTGCCGCTGTTGGTGGCCTCCGGCGCCGGGGCGGTGTCCCGCTTCCAGATGGGCCTGGTCATCGCCAGCGGCCTGTCGATCGGCACGCTGTTCACGTTGTTCGTGGTCCCGGCGGCGTACATGATCATCGCCGCCGATCACAGCCACGAGGGCGAAACCGAGGAGCTGACCCCGGTCGCGGCGGAGCACTAGAACGCGTTCCGTTTAGGCGAGTTCAAGCCCAAGTTACCTCTCCCACCACCGGGAGAGGTCGCGAGCGGCAGCGAGCGGGTGAGGGGCACCGGTTCAGCACAGCGCTGGTTTTTCATCACAGCGACGCGGCGAAGTTTCCCCTCACCCGGCGCTTCGCGCCGACCTCTCCCCACGGGAGAGGTGAATAGCTGGATCCGCTCTAACCGCCTAGACCGGCTTGTCCCCCTGCACGATGACGCGGCGCAGCAGCCGCCGCTCCGTCGACGGGAAATCGGTGCGCGCGTGCAAGGTGCAGCGGTTGTCCCACATGATGAGATCGCCGGGCCGCCAGACGTGCTCGTACACGAACCGGCGCTGTTCCTGGTGGTCGAACAGCGTCTCGAGCAGGCGGTCGCTGTCCGCGCGCGGCATGCCGACGATGTGGTCGGTCATCAGCCGGTTCACGTAGAGCGCCTTGCGGCGCGTCGCCGGATGCGTGCGCACGACGGGATGCGCGTAAGACGGCGCGTCGGGCTGCATCGCCGGAACGCCCGGGCGGCGCACCGTGGCATTGGTCGCGTAGTCGTAGACGTTCATCGCCGTGAGGCCGTCGAGGCGCTGCTTCGTCTCGTCGGGCAGCGAATCATAAGCGGCATACATGTTGGCGAACAGCGTATTGCCGCCCTGGCTCGGGATTTCGACCGCGTAGAGCAGCGTCGCCATGGTCGGCCGCTCGGCGTAGCACTGGTCGGAGTGGAAGAACATCTCGCCATCCGGCAGCACGCCGATCGGCTTTCCGTTCTCCCGGATGTTGGAGACCAGCATCACCCCGGGCTGGTACGTCTGGTCATGCTTGGTCACGAGCTTGCCGAGCTCGCCAAAGCGCGCCGCAAAGCGCGTCTGGTCCTGTTCGCTGAGCGTCTGGTCCCGGAACAGCACGATACAGGAGCGGTGCCAGGCGTCGCGGATCTCTCCGAACGTCGCGTCGTCGAACGGCTGGGACAGATCGATGCCGACGATCTCGGCGCCGATCGCGGGCGAGAGGGGGCGAATAGTCCCAACCGTGGTGCGGTCGCGGGCGGTCGAAGCCTGTGCCAGATCCATGCGATCCCTCACTGTATTTGCCGGCGGGGGCGCACCCCACGAGGCAGCGAACCAACCCGGTGCGCGCTTCCGCCGCCACCAGCTCCTCGAGCATCCGTCGCGCCGCGATCCCGCCGCCGTCATGCGTCATGTCGATGCGGGGAGCGTCCGGCCGCATCTCGATGTTCTCCTGCTGCGCCTGGATGATCTCCAGGTCCTCCAGGAACGCTGTATGGACGTTCTGGTACAGGAGCTCCGTCATCCACGGCTTGTCGGTCTTGAAGTTGTGCGCCTGCGCCCAGAAGTAATGCGTCGTCTTGTCGGTCTCCGGCGTGATGGCGTTCAGGTTCCGCATCTCGATCCCGCGGCTGCGGTTCCCGTCGCGCGCCCCCGTGCCCGACACGGCGGCGCCGACGTCCAGCCTGACGAACGCCGGCGCCGTCCAGTCGATGATCTGCCAGCGGTCGACATTCTCGTCGGGCTTGAACCCGCCGGCCTTCTGGAAGAAGGGCGGGGCGGGGCTCTCCATGATCCAGCGGGTGACCCGCACGCCCGTATTGAGCTTTTCCCACTTCATCGGGGTTTGCGCGATCTTGTCGGTGCCGAGCGTCGTCGGGTGCACGAAGGTGAGATGCGACAGGTCGAGGAGATTTTCGACCAGGAGCACGTAATTGCCCTTGAGCTGGAGCCGCTCGCCCTGCGCCCGCCAGTCCGGATCGTCCATCCAGTGGAAATCCTCGATCTTCGCGGGGTCCGCCAGCGCCGGGTCGCCCATCCAGATCCAGATCCACCGGTAGCGCTCCACCGTCGGATAGCTCTTGACCCGCGCCTCCGACGGCACCTTGGCCTGGCCGGGAATGAGAACGCAGGTCCCCGAGGGGTCGTAGGTAAAGCCGTGATAGGGGCACTGCACGTTGTCGCCGACCAGCTTGCCGCGCGAGAGCTGCGCGTGACGGTGGCAGCAGCGGTCCTCGAGCGCGACCGGGCGGCCGTCCTCGGTACGGTAGAACACGACGGGTTCGTTGAGGAGCGTCCGCCGCAGCATCTTCTGGCGGGTGACCTCGTGGTTCCAGGCGGCGACGTACCAGCAGTTCCGTAAAAACACGGCGTTGGCTCCCGGGTGTTGGCGATTTTGTTCAGTGTACGGACCGAACGGCGCCCGAACAATCGCTTTTTAGTCAGGCATTGACCGGCGCCGGCGGCGCGCGTCCCCGGATCAGGTCTGCCGCTTTCTCCGCGATCATGATGACGGCCGCGTTGATATTGCCGCCGACGAGATCGGGCATGACCGACGCGTCGACGACGCGCAGGCCTTCGGTCCCGCGCACCCTAAGCTCGGGATCGACGACCGCGGTCTCGTCGGCATCCCCGCCCATTTTGCAGGTGCCCAGCGGGTGATAGACGGTCGTCGCGGTGGCGCGCGCGTAGGTGTCCAGGTCGGCGTCCGACCGCTTGTCGGGGCCCGGCGCGATCTCCTTGGCAATGAAGCCCCGAAGCGCCGGCTGGTCGAACATCTCGCGGGCCATGCGGAGACCGGCCCGCATCGTTTTCAGGTCGGCGTCAGTCGCGAGAAAGTTCATCTCGATCCGGACCTTCCGGCGCGGGTCGGATGATTCAAGCCGCAACCGGCCGCGGCTCTCCGGCCGCAGCGGGACCGGGCGGCAGGCGAACCCATCCACAAACGCAGGTTTGAACGGGGGCAGATACGGCCCGGCCTCCCACGGCGCGGCAATGAAGAGGAACTGCAGATCGGGCATGGTCTCGTCGGGTCGGCTCTTCAGGAACGCCATCACGTTGTTCGGGAGGCTGGCGGCGATGCCGGTGCCGAAGAAATGCGCTTGCGCCAGGGCTGGAACGATCCGGTCGAGGCGGAGGGAGCGATGCAGAGGGCCGGGCTCCTTGCGCGCATAGTGCAGGCTCGCCGAGAGATGATCCTGCAGGTTCCGCCCAACGCCTCTCAGGGCGACCCTGACGCCGATGTCGTGCGCTCGCAGGTCCTCGGGATCGCCGATCCCCGAGAGCATCAAGAGCTGCGGCGAGTTGATGGAGCCGCCGGCGAGGATGACCTCGCGTTCCGCCCGAGCCGTTTTCATCTCGCCGTTCTCTTCATAGTGCACGCCGGTCGCGCGCTGGCCCGCGAACAGAAGTCCTGTCACCAAGGCGCGCACCGCAATCCGGACATTGCCGCGGGCGAGGGCAGGCCGCAGATACGCGACCGCGGTGCTGCAGCGCCGCCCGTTGCGCACCGTCGACTGGGCGCGGCTGAAGCCCTCCTGGCGCGCGCCGTTGTAATCCGGTGTCGCGGGATGTCCCGCCGAACGGCCCGCCTCGAAGAAGGCGTCGATCAATGGGTCGGGGAACTTGGGCGAGCAGGTGGTGAGCGGCCCGTCGCCGCCGCGATATTCATCGGCGCCGCCCTGCCAGCTTTCCTGCCGGCGGAAATAAGGCAGCACGTGCGCGTAGGACCAGTGCGGCAGTCCGGCCGTGGCCCACCGCTCGTAATCCTGGCGATGGCCGCGCACATAGGCCATGGCGTTGATCGACGACGATCCGCCGACGACACGGCCGCGGAACATGGGGATGCGCCGGCCGTTCATCGTCGGCTCCGGCTCGGTGTCGTACATCCAGTCGTGCCGGCGGCCCAGCACATTGCGGCCCCAGGCGAGCGGAATGCCCAGCATCGGGTCGCGGTCCCAGCCGCCGGCCTCGAGGACCAGGATGCGGACAGACGGGTCCTCGCCCAGACGATAGGCGAGCGTGCAGCCGGCCGATCCGGCGCCGACAATGATGTAGTCGTAGGTCTGTTCGCCACTCATCCGAAATGTCCTCGCACGGCGCGCCCTAACGTCCCGCGGCCCTGGCCTTCTGGCACGCCCGCCAGACTTTCTCGCGGGTCGCCGGCATGTCCAGGGGGACGCCGAAACCGCCGGGGATGGCATTGGCGATGGCGATCATGATGGCGGCCAGCGACGCGGTCGTGCCGGCCTCGCCGACGCCTTTGACGCCGATCGGATTGGTCTTGGCGGGGACGACGTGCGCATCCGTCACGATCGCCGGCATGTCGTCGGCGCGTGGCATCGCATAGTCGGTGAACGAGCCGGTGATGAGCTGCCCGGTCTCGTCATAGCGTGTCGCCTCGAACAGCGTCTGGCCGAGGCCCTGGGCGACGCTGCCGTGCAGCTGCCCGTCGACGATCATGTGATTGAGGATGTTGCCGCAGTCGTCGACCGCCGTGTAGCTGACGACGTTCACGGCACCGGTGTCAGGATCGATCTCGACCTCGGCGACGTGGCAGCCGTTGGGAAATGTCTGCGGCGTGTCGCGGGTCGTATTCGTGTCGAGGCTCGCGGCGATGGTGCCCGCCTTGGCAAGCTCCGCCGCCTTGGCCGCGACCTCGAACAGGGACAGCGACCGGTCTGTCCCAGCGACTTCAAAACGCCCGCCGCGATAGACGACGTCGGACTCCGCCGCCTCGAACAGCCTGGCGGCGACGGCTTTGCCCTTGGCCAGCACCAGATCGACGCTGTGGACGATGGCACTGCCCGCCGTGATCGTGGAGCGCGACGCGACCGATGGGAAACCGGTGATGTTCAAGTCGGTATCGCCGTGCCGATGCTGGATCTTGTCCGCCGGAATGCCGAAGCGCTCGGCCGCGAGCCGCGGGAAGACGGTCGCATGCCCCTGGCCGGTCGACTGGACGCCGAGGCCGAGAACCATCCGCTCGCCGCCGGGAAACGCAATCGAGGCGCCTTCGGTCGGCTGCGCGCCGGCGTGCTCGAGAAAGCAGGAGACGCCGAGGCCGCGCCACAGACCGCGCTTGGCCGAAGCCTCACGGCGCGCGGCAAAGCCCCGGATATCGGCGCGCGCCAGCGCCTTGTCGAACACCGTCTCGAATTCCCCGCTGTCATAGGTCGTCGCGACGGCCGTCTTGTAGGGCATCGCGGATTTCGGAATGAGATTGCGCCGCCTGAGGTCCAGCGGATCGATCCCGATGACCCGCGCCGCCTCCTCGACCAGCCGCTCCAGCATGTAGTTGGCCTCGGGCCGGCCAGCGCCGCGATAAGCGCCGGTGGGCAGCGCATTGGTAAAGATACAGCGCACCGCGACGTCGATTTTCGGGATCAGGTACATCCCGGGAAAGCAGCGGGCGAAATTCGAGGTCGAGAGATTGCCGCTGGCATTGGTGAGGAACGCGCCCATGCTCACGGCGTGGCGGACGCGCAGCGCCAGGAATTTTCCGCTCTCGTCAAGGGCCAGCTCGGCCTCGGTGAGCGCATCGCGGGCCTGATTGTCGGACAGCATCGCTTCCGAGCGTGTCGACATCCAGTGCACCGGCCGTCCCAGAAGCTTGGCGGCGAGCATGACCACCGGATATTCGGGGTAGGCGCCCGTCTTCATGCCGAACGCGCCGCCGACATCCCCGGTGATGACACGAAGCTTGTCCTTGGCGATGCCCATGATCGCGACCATCTGGTCGCGCATCGGTCCGGCCGCCTGCGAGCAGACCGTCAGCGTGGTGTGTCCGCTGGCGGCGTCGCAGCTGGCGGTCGCGCCGCGCGGCTCCATGCTCGCGACCATCAGCCGCTGATTGACCAACGAGACGCGCGCGACCTTGCTTGCCCGCTTGATGATGCTGTCGATCTCGCGCGCGTTGCTGCCGTCGTCATTGACGATACCGGCCCAATCGAACGCGAGATTGACCGGGACCTCCGGATGGACGAGCGGGGCACCGGGCTCCATGGCCGCCCGCAGATCGGCGATCGCGGCGGTTTCCTCGTAATCGACGGCGACGAGCTCGGCGGCGTCCTGTGCGGCGCCGGCGCTCTCCGCGATCACCGCCGCAACGGCCTGTCCGATATGGACGACGCGGTCGCGGGCGAGGGCAGGGCGGAACGGATTGACGAACGGCATGCCGCCGCGTCCGGTCATCGGCGGATGGCGCGCCACGCTGCCGATCCCGGCCTTGTCCATGTCTTCAGCGGTCAGGACCGCCAGCACGCCCGGCGCAGCCCGCGCGGCCGCCGTGTCGACGGAGCGGATCCGCGCGGCGGCATGTGGCGATCGCACGAAGGCGACGATGGCCGCATCGTGCGGCTTCAGGTCGGCGAGGAAACGGCCGGCACCGCGGAGCAGGACGTCGTCCTCGACGCGCAGCTCATGGGGATCGTTCTCGGCGGATTGGGTCATGCGGTTCCTAGTGGTGCGACTCTGACAGATGACACCCAGTGCAGGACATCCTTAGTCGTCACCCCGGCCAAGCGGCTCAGCCGCGCGAGCCGGGGTCCATGCGCTCGTCCGGGGTGACGAGGGAAAAAGGATCGGAACTCATCAACTAGATGACGGCGGGGCGTGGCGCCGTCAACCTCCGCCGCGCAGCGCCCGGTCGAGGCCGCGCAGCAGCGGCAGGATGACGTCGATCGTGGGCGTGGCGACGCGGGCCTGCCGGGCGAAGGCCTGGACCTGGCCCAGGATGGCCTCCGCCTCGATCGGTTTCACCGGGTCGCCCGATCCTCTCCAGGGGTCCGTAGGTTTCGGCATCGGCACTCTCTGAAATACACCGCGATGCCAAGATTTCCAAACCGTAGGGTGGGACTGGTGACCGGCGCTGTTTTCGTCCGATTGCGGGCGCTGACTGACCGAAGTAGTGGGGCGGTAAATCGGTGAGCGGATGTCGGAAGATCGACCGACGTAGCAGATCCGGCCGAGGGATAAGCCGCGCCGAACCGATCGGCCCGCCAAAGGCCGGAATGGGGCTGTCACTTAACTACAGGCCGTAGTCCTGCCGCAAAGAAGCCACGAGCGGAGCGCCAACAGAGAAGTAGGCAGCGATCGCCTCGTTCGAAAGTCCCATGTCAACGAGGGCTGCCAGTGCCGGCCTACCGATGGGCCAGCGCTCGTCAGCCGCGAATTTTTTTGTAAGCGACGCTTCGACGGCGTCTCGTCGCGAGAGCTCGCTGATTTCCGTCATCGTTCCCTCCTATCGCCATGGGATGTTGGTCGATATCACGACCTCATTCCGTCATTCGCGAGCGCGGCGCGGACGTTACGCGGCCGCGTCATCACGGTCGCGTGTTGGGAGAACGCGCCGGCTGCGCGTTGACGGACGTCCGATGACTGCGGCTTGGCGCCCGAGAGTAGCCGTGTTGATTGACTTGCGCTTGCGCGAGCGCGGGAAGGGCGACCGCTGTGAGTCCGGCGGCGGCAATCATGGCGCCGCGTGTCATTTTTACCCCTGGCTAGCTATCGGGCCGTTGTCTTGCTACAGGAGCGTGGGCACTATGACGATGGCGGATGTGCATCACTGCTCGTCGGCCTGAAGCTTAAAGCGACGCCATTTATGCAGTATCGGAGACCGGTCGGCTCTGGGCCAGCGTCAAAAACATGGCCGAGATGCCTGCCGCAGCGGCGGCAATGGACTTCCGTGCGCACCATCCAGAACAATCTATCCTCTGTGGTACCGATGGCGTTCTCCAGCGGTGCCCAGAAGCTGGGCCAACCCGTGCCGCTCTCGAATTTCGTCTCAGAGGAGAACAGATCTAGGTCGCAACCGGCGCAGGCATAATTGCCCTGGCGCTTCTCATGCAGCAGCGGGCTCGTGAATGGGTGCTCCGTCGCGGATCGCCTCAACACCGCAAATTGATGGCCGGTTAAGCGCTTGCGCCATTCGGCGTCGCTGTAGGTAACGGCAAATACCTCGGCGGCTCTGGAATGACCGGCGCGGAGCGCCATTAGTGCTACGGCAGCATTCGTCATAAGCAGTCGTCTGCTGATCACCAAGTAAGCCTCCTGGTCGGGCCGCACGGCGTGTTTTAGTACATACGTTCAGAGATCGCGTACGGTTACAGATCGCGTTGCAACAGCGGGCTCCATCGCGCTTCACTGCGTCAATGCCGATGACATCAAACCGCAACATCGCCCATAGTGCCTATTTTGCACCTAGCGAACTTCAGCTTTGGCACGCGGATCGTCAGTCACGTTGCAGGAGCGGTCATTCGAGCACTGGGGCGCTAGAGTCCTGACCCTGCGCGAACGCCGTATGAGCACGTCACTCGCGGCTGGCAGTTCAGCGCCCCTCAGGCGTCGAGCCACGCCGACCGAACGGCCTACTCCAGCATCGCTGATTGCGAGTGCGGTCTGCTCGCCATCGGGGCGTGCGGTAAATTCTATATTACGGGCCATGACGTAACCAACCCTGCGCCCCGTCCGAACTCCTTGCATCCGGGGGGAGGAGGGGGACTTGCGGAGTGCGGCGATGGCATTGCAGCCTCGAAACTACAGCGCCGTGGTGCAGCCGTTGAGTGCCCGCGGCTCCGGCGCGGATAACCGCGCGTGGGACGCGATGATGGCCGCGGCTCAGCGGGGCGATGGGTCAACCTATCATCGCCTCCTCTCCGAGGTGGCCGCCTGGTTGCAACGCTATTATGCGCGGCGATTGCCACAGGCGATGATCGATGATGCGATCCAAGACACTCTCATCGCGATCCATGAGAAGCGACACACCTACGACCCCACCCGCCCGTTTGGCGCCTGGCTCGCGGCCATAGCGCGTTACAAGTGGATCGATGCGCTGCGGTCCCTGAAGATGAAACCAACGGAGGCACTGGACGACGACATTCCCGTCCCTGATCACGAAGGGGCCGTTACGAGTGCCTGGTCTCTCGAACGGTTGCTGGCGACGCTCAAGCCGGCACAATCTCAAGTAATCCGCCTCGTCAAACTGCGTGGGCTCAGCATCGAAGAAGCATCCAAGGCCACCGGCCAGTCCGCTGCGCTCGTCAAGGTGAATATCCACCGAGGGCTTAAACGATTGACCTCACTCCTTCGGAGCGAGTCCGATGCGGACTGACTCGCTCATTGACCGCCTTGCGAACGAGCTGAAACCGGTGCGTCGCCGGTCAGTCCGACGCGACGCGCTCGCACTCGTTGTGCTGTGCGCCGTCGAGCTCGGCCTGTTTTTCGTTATGGGCATGATGCGGTCGGACATGCTGGTGGCGATGCACCTCCCGTCATTCTGGTGGAAGCTCGCGAGTCTCGGGCTCATCGGGCTCGTCAGCGGCACGGTCGCAATCCTGTCGCTCGATCCGGCGCGCTCGCCGCGTCGGGGCCTCCGCCGGACCGTAGCGCTGATCGCGGTGTGCTTGGCGAGCGGATGGCTCCTCGACGCGTCGCGCGATGGGTTCTCGGCCCTGATGAGCCGCCTCGATTGGGTCCACGGCCTGCAATGTCTCTACAATGTCGTGCTTCTTTCCGTGCCACCAGTCATCGGCCTTGGCGTCCTGATGCAGCGCGGCGCGCCGACCGATCTCGACGGAACCGCATTAGCCGCGGGTTTGGCGGGTGCGGCATGTGGGGCCTTCGTGTTCGTGTTCGCTTGCCCTTTTGACGATCCTCTCTATGTCGCGGTCTGGTATTCGCTCGCCTGCGGCGCCATCACGCTGTTCGCTCGATTTACGCTGCCGCGCCTGACCCGTTGGTGACCCGGGGCTGCCGGAGGTCCGGCGGATATTTCTCGGCTGCGTTTGATCTGCGCTTGGCGGCCCGCTGGTCGCCATGGAGCGAAGCTCGCCCAAGAAGCCCAACACCCATCGGGCTGCTCCGTCGATAGTGGCAGAGAATTACAAACGTGGAACCGATCGCGATCCATGCGCTGTAACCGAACGACCACGAGGCCCGAAAGTCAGACTGTGCGCCACACGGCGCACGGACCGACCACAACCAACCGGAGTGAGAGATATGTCAGTACGAAACAAACTGTCCGCGGCGCTTCTGGCCACTGCCGTGACGGCAGCACTGGGCTCGGCCGCAATCGCCGGCCCGCTCACCAAGGCGGAAGCTGATGCCGCCCAGGCCGCCGGGAAGGAGAAATGCTTCGGCGTCTCGCTGAAGGGACAGAACGACTGCGCCGCGGGCGCCGGCACCAGCTGCCAGGGCACCTCGACCATCGACTTCCAGGGAAATTCCTGGAGGTTCGTGCAGCACGGGACCTGCACGACGTTGCAGCTGCCGGGCGGCCGGCATGGTTCCCCGACACCGCTGACGCGCGATCGGCCCGCCTAACCGAATAACGCCCAGCCGGAAAGCGGAGACGAGAATGAACGCAATCACACGCATCGGAGATTCGCTCCGCACAGACGGTTTCCGCTTTCCGGCATTTTCCGTGACCGGCTTGGCCGGCACGAGCTTCAAGCACCAGCATCTGCCGGCCATCCAGGCGCAAGCACGCCGGCACGGCTTCTTCGAAGTGCATGCCGAAAATTACATGGGCGCCGGGGGCCCGGCCCACCGTGCGCTCGAGCGCATCCGCACCGACTATCCCGTCTCGCTGCACGGTGTGTGCATGTCGATCGGGGGCCCGCAGGCGCTCGACCTTGCGCACCTCGCCCGGTTTCGCTCGCTGGTCCGGCGCTACGAACCGGCGCTGGTTTCGGAGCATCTGGCGTGGTCGACGCACGGGACCACGTATTTCAATGACCTGCTGCCGCTTCCCTACACGCAGGCCACGCTCTCCCGCGTCGCCGATCATATCGACGAGGTCCAAACCGCGATCGGCCGGCCGATCCTCCTGGAAAACCCGTCGACCTACGTCGCGTTCCGCGCGTCGACCATGCTTGAGACGGATTTCGTCCGCGCGCTCGTCCGGCGCACCGGATGCGGGCTGCTTCTCGACGTGAACAACGTGTTCGTTTCGGCCACCAACCACGGCTATTCCCCGCTCGACTATCTGGACGCTTTCCCGCTCGAGCACGTGGGCGAGATCCATTTGGCGGGTCATACAGAGCAGGCCGATGACGAAGGAGACCCCCTCCTTATCGACAGCCATGACCGGCCGGTGGCGCAGCGCGTCTGGAACCTGTTCGAGATCGTCGTCCGGCGCCAGGGGCCGCTTCCAACGATTGTCGAGCGGGACGGCAGCATCCCCGAATGGCCCGCGCTGCAGGCCGAAGCCATGGCGGCACAGGCGATTCTCGACCGCCACGTTCCTATTATCCGCGAGCCCGCCCATGCTGTCAGGTGAACGCGCGCGCGCGGGCGGCCACGGCCTGCCATCCTATGCCGATGTCCTGTCCCCGGGCTTGTTCGATCCGGCTTACGGGACACCGGCCGACTTGACCGGGCCCAACGGCAAGGGCGCGGTCAAGCGATACAATGTGTATCGGAACAACGTCACCGTCAGTCTGATCGACGCGCTCGCGGCTGTCTTTCCGGCGACGCAGCGCATCACGGGCGTGGACTTCTTCCGCGCGATGGCCCGCTTCCACATCCGAGCCACGCCGCCGCGCTCGCCATTGCTGTTCGAGTACGGCCGCGACTTTCCGCGCTTCATCGAGACCTACGAGTACGCCCAACCGATGCCATGGCTGGCCGACGTCGCGCGCGTCGAGCGGGCTTGGTTGGACGCCTATCATGCCGCCGACCTGCCGCCCCTGGCAGGGCCGGAGCTCGCTGCGATCCCGCCGGAGGCCCTGGCGAGTGCCGTCTTCGAGCCGCATCCGGCGACGCGGATCGTCCGGTCCGAGTTTCCTGCCGTGTCGATCTTCGTCATGAACCGCGGCAACGGACCCGTTCAGGCCATCCGGAACGTCGTGCCGGAGGATGCGCTGATCACCCGGCCGGACCAAGACGTCGCCGTGCGGGTCCTTCCGCCGGGCGGGGCGGAATTTCTGACCCAACTCGTCTCGGTCACCCCGTTTGGAGAGGCTGCCGCCGCCGCGCTCGAGGCGTCGGCTGAGTTCGATTTACCGACCAACATCGCCGGCATGATCGAAGCCGGCGTCTTTGCGGCAGTACACGCTGGAGAACCATCATGAACATTGCGACGCAACCGCGCATCGTTCGCGGCACCGGAAAGCTTCAGCTCCTCGGTATCGTCGACAGGGCGATCGGACTTATCCGTGCCATTGCCCAGCCTTCCTTCGTCCTGCTGGTGCTGCGGATTGCGCTGGCGGTGCCGTTTTGGCGGTCGGGAATACTGAAGTGGTCGGGCTTCCTGCAGTTAAACGACACCGCCGTGCTCCTGTTCAGCGAGGAATTCAAGCTGCACCTGCCGGGGGGTCCGTATTCCTTTCCAGCGCCGGCGCTCATGGCCTTCATGTCGGGATCGGTCGAGATCCTGGCTCCTATCTTCCTCGTGCTCGGCCTGGGGACGCGTTTTGCCGGGCTGGCACTCCTGGTCATGACCTGCATCGTCGAGCTCACCGTTCCCGACGGCTGGCCCGTTCATCTCACCTGGGCGGCGATGGCGTTGTGCGTCATGGCATTTGGCCCCGGCCGCCTGTCGCTCGACTACGCCGTCCAGAAGGCGCTGGGGATCGACCGGTCGTAGCGAAGGATATTCAGCGCCTCGCTTGGGTGCTTCACCTCTCGGCCTGGCAGGAGATCATCATGGCGCAACCGCAAAAGCGCGAGGCGGCCCTGATCAGGCTGAGACGGGCCTTGAGCCCTGCGGCCGGTACGGTGCTGCGCGTTGTCCGCATCGTGGCCGGCGTGACGCGGGTCGTTCAGGGGGTGTCCATGCCGTGGCTGCTGCTTGGGACCAGACTCTGGCTGGGCCAGGTCGTTCTGATCCAGCAGGCCATGGCGATGATGCTGGCCAGTCACGCTTGGCAGGGCGGAGCCGGCGGGGGAGGGCTTGCCACGGCGTTACCCCTCGGCGGACTCGGGGACACGCTTCACGTTCTCGGGCCGCTTTTCCTGATGACCGGCCTTCTGACCCGTCCGGTGGCTTTGGCCATGCTCATCGAACTGACGTCGCAGGGACTTGCAGAGCCGAGCGCGCAGAGTGCCGCGCCCGAAATAGCACTCCTCGCCTGGTTGCTGGTGGTCGGACCCGGAGCGCTTTCGCTCGACCGTCTGCTGGGACGCGGATTGACCTGGAGCGCATTCGGTCCGGCCAGGATCATCGATCGGGTCTACGGCTGGGCCACCCGGACGCTGGAGCCAGCGACCCTGCTCTTGATGCGGCTTGGCATGGCGGCGGTGGTCGCCACACCCGTCGTGGCACCGCCGTCCTGGTTGCGCGGCATCGGAGTCTTCCCGGCGTCGATGCTCCCGGACGGAGTGCTGGCTGCGCTCGCCGGCTCGCTCGTCGTCGGCGCCGCGACACGACCCATCGCGCTGATTTTGGCGGGCATGATCCCGCTCAGCGGGATCACTATGTCGATGGACGATCGGGTCGACCTCCTGCTGCTCTGTCTCATCATGGCCGCCGCGGGAGCCGGTCGGCTTTCGCTCGATTCTTTGGTGGTCCGCTGGGCACAAGGTGCACGGGACGAGCACGGCGACGCCGAGGCAGATCTGCCGCACGTCGTCGTGGTCGGCGGCGGGTTCGGCGGGGTTGCGGCCGCCCGCGGCCTACGCAACGCGCGGTGCCGCATCACCCTGATCGATCGGCGCAACCATCATCTCTTCCAGCCGCTGTTGTATCAGGTGGCAACGGCGGCGCTGTCACCGGCCGAAATAGCGACGCCCATCCGAAGCCTGTTCCGCCAACAAGCAAACGTCCGCGTCTGTTTGGCCGAGGTGACCGGGATCGACACGGGGACGCGCGAGGTTCTGCTTGGCCGGTCACGGATGCCGTTCGACTATCTCGTCCTCGCGACCGGCGCGCGGCACAGCTACTTCGGCCAGGATTCGTGGGCCGGCGTGGCGCCCGGATTGAAGAGCATTGAGGACGCCACGGCGATCCGGGGCCGTCTGCTGCGCGCCTTCGAGGAGGCCGAGAACGCCGTCGCGGATGCGGAGCGGACCGCCTGGCTGACCTTCGTCGTCGTGGGCGGCGGTCCGACCGGCGTCGAGCTGGCTGGCGCCATCGCCGAACTGGCGAGGCACGGGATGGACCTCGAATATCGTGCAATCGATCCAGCCGACGCACGGGTGATCCTCGTCCAGGCGGGGCCCCGGATCCTGCCGACCTTCGCGCCGCCGCTCTCGGTCGCGGCGGAGCGCTCGCTGCGCGCGCTGGGTGTCGATATCCGCCTGGATGCGGCCGTCCGTCACGTCGATGGCAACGGCGTCGTGATCGGCGAGCAGCACTTGGCCGCCCGCACGGTTTTATGGGCCGCGGGAGTCGCCGCTTCGCCGGTGGCCGAGTGGCTCGGCCGGCCGCGCGATCCCTCCGGCCGCCTGATCGTGAGCCCGGACCTGTCCGTCCCTGGATTGCCCGGCGTCTACGCGGTCGGAGACACGGCGGCGTGCAAAGCGTGGCGCGGCGGTCCGGTGCCCGGGCTGGCGCCGGCGGCAAAGCAGGCAGGGTCCTATGCCGCACGGGCGATCCGCGCGGCTTTGAACAAGCGGCCGCCGCCGGCCCCCTTCCGCTACTGGCATTTGGGGAGCCTTGCGACGATCGGTCGGCAGGCCGCCGTGGTCGAGCTGGGTCCCGTGCGCATCTCCGGAGCTCTCGCCTGGTGGTTCTGGGGCGCGGCGCATGTGCTGTTCCTGGTCGGCGGGCGGAACCGGGCCACCGTCGTTTTGGATTGGCTCTGGGCCTATCTGACTTACCGGCGCAGCACCCGGCTGATCACGGGCGAAGCGTCGGCCACCCTCGGACCGCTAAATCCCGCCGCGGGTACTCGTTTGGCGCCTGGCTCGCGGCCATAGCCCGTTTCGCCGGTGCTCATCTGCGCATGCGTGCCGTCGCCATCAATTGCGACCATTTGCAAATGCGTCGCGAGCAAAATGCGTCGCGAGATTGTGATCGCCGGCGCCGGCGCCTTTCGTAACCGCGCGTATGGCGAAGGCGAACATGAACATGAAGACGCCGATGGTCGGTTCGCACGGGATGCGCCCGTCCTGGAGCTGGAAAATCGCGATCGACTCAGCGGTGCCGAGCCCGTTCTTGTATCGCCATATCCAAAGGTGAAGCCATGGTCGCTTTTTTGCTCCCGCCCTTCCGGAAGATCTTCGCCATCTGCCTGCTTGCGCTGGTGATGTCCGGCGCTGCGTCCGCGCGATCGCCGATCGCGGCGGTGAACACGGAACACGGCCTGGCGGTCAAAGGCTATGATCCCGTCTCCTACTTCACGGACCGCAAGCCGGTGCGCGGGTCGGCCCAGTTCTCCACGTCCTACAAGGGCGTCGAGTATCGCTTCGTGTCGGCCGAGCACCGCGACCGCTTCCTCGCCGAGCCGGAGAAATTCGCGCCGCAATACGGCGGCTACTGTGCCTTCGCGATCGCGCTGAATACGATCGCGGATATCGACCCCGACGAGTGGGCGATCGTCAACGATAAGCTCTATCTCAACAACAGCTTCTTCTCGCAAAAGCTCTGGTCCCTGGACAAGTCCGGGAACATTGTCCACGGCGACCAGAACTGGCCGCTTGTGCCGAAGCTTTCTGAGCCCAACGGCTGACTTCAGTTGGCTCCACAAACAGGCCGCCATGCTCGAAATCGACCGACGCGTCTGCTTTCGCCTTGGCGACGCAAGCCCTGCCGCGAAGCTGCCCGGCCCGCTCCGCCTCGAAGACAGGCAGGCCGAGGCGCTCTCCGAGCTCCTGCAGGTCTTCGCCTGCGGCGAGGAATCGGCGCCCCTCGCGTTCGCGCGCTTTGAGGGGGCGCCGCTCGAGGAGGCGGCTCGCCGCGGGCTCGCGCGCATCGTGGGGGAGGAGCTCATCCATGAGCGGCTGCTGCGCGGCCTGCGCGCAGCACTGCCCGCACCCGCGCGAGATCGCGAGCTGCGACACGCCTTGTTCCGCTTCTACCACGGCATCGCTTACGTCGACGTCGGGCTGCATCTTGCCTCGATCGCGTCGCTCGATTCCGCCGCGTGCCTGATCCTCTCGGCACTGCTGCAACCGCATAGCATCCTCGCGCACGAGGCCAACGTCGCCGATATCCTCCGTCGCATACATCGGGACGAGGCCACGCATGTCCGGCTTTCGCGGCGGATCGCCGCCGATCTCGTTGGCAGGGATGTCATCGGTGCGATTGCCGAAAGCACCCGATGCGGTCTCGTCGGCGTCCTGGCCCGGCGCGGCGCTGCTTTCGAGCGCCTCGGCCTGGATGCGGGACGGCTGTTCCAGCGCATTTGCCGCGTGCCGGACGGGCTCTTTCGGTGACCAAGCCGTTCTCGCCGCCGTTCTGGTCTGACGGCACGCCGCTTTCGGTCCTTGGCACCGGTGCGGCACTTCCGGGCGAGCCGATCGCGACGCAGGACCTGCTGATGACGGTGGACCGGCGCTTCGGCCTGTCGCTGTACCGCCGTGGCATGGTGATCGCGCATAAGCTCGGGATTCACACACGCCACCTGTGCCGCGATATGGCGATGCGCCTGGAGGCCCCCCGGATGGGTCACCGCAATCCCGAGCTCGCCGCCGCCGCCCTGCGGAACGCACTCGCCGAGGCGGGGCTCGCGTCGCGGGATCTCTCGTACCTGATCGGCCATACGGCGACGCCGGCGCGTCTCATGCCGCCGAACATCGGCGAGGTCGCGGAGCTGCTCGACTACGGAGGCCCCTTCGCGGAATTTCGTCAGGCTTGCACCGGCTTTGCGAACGCTCTGGTGTTTGCGCAGGGGCTGCTGCGCGCCGGCGCCGGTCCGGTCGCGATCGTCGGCTCCGAAACCGGTTCCGTCTTCTTCGATCCGCACCGGGCGGCGGAGGACACGGGACAGCTCGTCAATCTCGTGCAGATGGGCGACGGCGCGGCTGCGATAATACTCGCACGCGACTGCGACGGCGCGGGCGCGCGCCTCTCGAACGTCTACTACGGCCAGGCTGGGCGCGGGCGCACGCCCGGCCTTACGGTCACAGACGGCGGATCGGACACGCCGAATTGCAATGCCGGTTTCCCCGAGTTCCGGCACGATTTCGTCGCGATCCGCCGCACGGGCCTCGATTTGCTTCTGTGCTGCGCCGCGGCGGCGACGCGTGCGGCTGGCGGGTCATCCGACTATATCCTGCCGCACCAGGCAAATGGCCGCATGGACGCGATCCTGGCGCCGCCGCTTGGTCTCTCGGCGGAGCAGATCGTCGTCACAGCCGATCGGCTCGGAAATACGGGGTCGGCGGCGATCTGGCTTGCCCTTGACCAATTGAGGTCGACCCTCAAACCGGGCCAGACCGTGATTGCCCTCGGCGCCGAGGCCACCGATTTCATGTTCGGTGGATTTCGTTACCACCATGGCTGAGCCGACCTGCGACCACGGGGCGATTGCCGCCGTGTCCCCTGGCGACCGGGAGCCGATGGTGGCCGTTGAAGATATTTCGAAACGCTACGGTCGGAGGACCGCGGTCGCAGGAGTAACGCTCACCCTGCGCGCGGGCGAGATCTGTGGATTTATCGGGGCGAACGGCGGCGGGAAGACCACCACTCTTCGTATGCTTGCCGGCATTCTCAAGCCGGACGGGGGGCGAGGGCGGGTGCTCGGCTTCGACCTCGTCCGCGAGAGCGCAAAGATCCGCGAGCGGGTCGGCTACATGTCGCAGCGCCTGTCGCTTTATGCCGAGCTCTCGGTATTCGAGAACCTCCGCTTCCGCGCCGACATCTACGGGCTGAGCGATGCGCGCCGGGCAGCCGAGGCCGCGATCGGGAAATTCGGGCTCTCACCATGGGCCCGCAGCCCGGCGGGCTCGCTCTCCGGCGGCTGGGCGCGGCGCCTTCAGCTCGCACCCATGACCTCGCCGAGGCGGAGCGATGCTCTCGCGCCGCTATCTTCGGGGACGGCCAGATCGTGGCCGCGGCCCGGGTCGAGGATGCGGTTCTCCCGTGGTCGCCCCCGACGCGCGAGCGTCGAGCATGATCCTCTCTGTGCCAAGGCGGACGGCTGGACGGCGCCTCGCGCGAATGATGGCGGTCGCGCGTGTCGAGACCATTCGGCTCGTCCGGGACCGAGTGGCCGTATCCCTCATTGCCTTGGTGCCGGCGGTGCAGATCCTGCTCTTCGGGTACGCCGTCAATCTCGATCCGAGAAGCGTTCCCATCGCGATTGCCGGAGGCGATGCGTCTTCGGCCGAGCGTGCCGCTCGCATCGTGGGCGAGACCGGCTATTTCAGGATCGTCGGCGATCGGTTGCCGTCTAGCGAAGCCGAGCGGATGGTCGTCAACGGGAGTGCCCTGGTGGGGATCGAGCTCGGAGCCCCGCCCGTGTCGGCGCCGCGCGTGGTCGTGGACGCGAGCGACCCCGGTGCCGTGCGTCCGGCTCTCAGCGCGCTCGAGACCGCATACTGGCGCCACGCCGCAACGACATTGTCGCTCGGCGCCGGCGCTTCCGTCCAAGTCGACTGGCTGTTCAACCCTGACCGCCGCACCTCCTGGACGATCGTTCCCGGGCTGGTCGGGGTCATCGTCATGATCAGCACGCTGATGTTGGGCGCGTTGACGCTCGCCCGCGAACGGGAGCGCGGCACATGGGAGGCGCTCTTGGCGACGCCGGTCGAGGCGCTCGACGCGCTCGTCGGCAAGCTGGCGCCCTAC
>WNFI01473488.1_pt1 | contig 145981 bp, 161 predicted proteins | sample 5400471 | NCBI WGS metagenome assembly WNFI01 (sample SAMN13153348, study PRJNA577476) | soil metagenome | isolation source: 100 cm saprolite on Douglas fir-dominated hillslope | place: USA:California | collected 2013-09-17
GACGATCTCGACCAGCTCCTCCGCCCGTTCGACGAAATCAGTGTGCGGAAATTCCTTGTAGCAGATCAGCACATCCGCGCTCTCGCGCATCGCCGTGGTCAGATGACAGTGCATGCCGAGCGCCATCAGCGTCGCGATGCTCTGGCCGTTCGGCGGCAGCTCGTGGACGACGCTGCCGGAGAAGCGCTGGGTGATGGTCCCGGACCAGTCCACTTCATGGGCCGCGAGATCGTCCATCGTCATGGCCCCGCCATGCGCGGTGGCAAAGGCCGCGATTTTCTCCGCGAGCACGCCGCGATAGAACGCCTCGCCTTTGCTTTCAACGATCAGTTCGAGGCTGCGGGCATGAGCCTCGGAGCGGAAGATTTCGCCTGCCCGCAGTTCGGCCGCTACTGCATGCTGACCAGGGTCAGGTCGGTGAACCAGGATTGCGCGGACACGAAACCCTGTACCTTTTTGCTCATCGCCCGCGGGTTGAGATCGTGGACGATGAAGAGCCAGGGTGGATTGTCGACGAGCCGCTCATGCGCGGTCCGAAACGACGCCTCGATCGTCCCCGGATCGGTGGCTTCCGACAGAGTGGCCAGCGCCGCCTCGAACTTGTCGTCCTTCCACTGCTCGAAATTCGACCCGGCGGGTGAGAAATTCGCGGCGGCGAAATAACGGGCCATCTGGCCGACATCCGTCGACGGCGAGCTCACGTTGAGCGCCATTGCACCCTTGAGGGCGGGGTTGTCCGCCGTCAGGCGGCCGGCGTTCAGCAGCAGCTGCCACTCGACCACATCGAACGAGACATTGACGCCGCAGGCTTGCTGCAGGTTGGTCTGCAGCAGCTCGTTCATCGGCAGCGGCAGCATCTGGCCGGAGCCGGACGTGGAGATCATCACCTTGAACGAGAGCGGCTTCTCCGGCGTGTAGCCGACCTCGGCGAGCAGCGCCTTCCCCTTCGCCGGATCGAAGCCGTACCGGTTTGCCGGGTTCCCGAAGTTCGGGTCCTTCGGGTTCAGCCAGCCGAGCGCCGGCTCCGCCGTGCCGTTTAGCAGCTCCACGAGGGCGCCGCGGTCGACGCAATAATTGAGCGCCTGCCTGACGCGCACGTCTTTGAACGGACTATTCGTCGCGCCCATGTTGTAGAACCACGGCCAGACATGCGGATAGGAGTTGGTGACGATGTTGAACCCCGCGGCCCTCAGCGAGGCGATGCCGTCGGGCGGCGGCACCTCGATCCAATCGACTTGGCCCGAGCGCAGCGCGGCAAGGCGCGTGTTCGCCTCGGGGACCGGCATCAGCAGCACCGAATCGACCTTCGCCCTCCGACTCATATCCCAGTAGCCGTCCCAGCGCGACAACCCGACCGATTGGTGCGGCACCACCTTCGAGATTCGGAATGGCCCCGTGCCCGCTGCCGGCAGCGTCGCGACCTTGCCCCAGTCTCGCCCTGCCTTCTCGAAGGAGGCCGGCGAGGTGAAGAGCAGATAAACCACCATCGTCGGGAAGTACGACGCGGGCTTGGTGGTGGTGAGCTCGACCGTCGCGTCGTCGATCTTGCGCCAGGTGGCGAGCAGCGGGACTCGCGACCGCGTGATGCCGGACGCGTTCGCCTCGAACTGCGGACTGTCGCTCTTGAAGTAGCGGTCGATGTTCCAGATCACCGCATCGGCGTTGAATTCGGTCCCGTCGTGGAACTTCACGCCCTTCCGGAGATGGAAAATCCACACGTTCTTGTCGTCGGGCGTCTGCTCCCAGCTCTCGGCAAGGCCTGGTCGCAAACCGGCCAGCTTGTCGGCGCGGGAGAGGTCCCAGAGGACCAGCCCCTCGAAGATCGGGTAGCCGAGGAAGCGCATCCCCTCAAACCCATTGTTCGGCAGACCGGTCGTGGTCGGTATGTCGGACGCGGTCATGGCGATGCGCAGGGTCTGCTCCGCGCGGGCCGGCGCGTGCCACAGGAGCGCGGCTCCGAAGGCGAGGACCAAGACGGTAAGACGCGTGCTCATGAAAGCTCCGTTTTTAGGCAGCGGCGGGTGACGGCCAGCGAGGGCGTCACGCCGCCTCGGGTTTGGGGAGACGGGCCGGAAAGAGGCAGCGTGCCGAATGGGCATCGCCGACCGGGATCTCCGCCGGCATGCCACTCGTGCACTCAGCGACCGCCAAGCGGCAGCGCGGCGCGAAGCTGCAGCCGGGGGGAAGATCGGCGAGGCTGGGCGGGGCGCCGGGAATAGCTTCGAGCGGCCGCCCGCGCATGCCCTTGTGCACCATCGAGCCGAGGAGGCCGCGCGTGTAGGGGTGCGACGGCTCCCTCAGGACGGCCCCGACGGCGCCGCGCTCGACGATGCGGCCGGCATACATGACGGCGAGCTTGTCGGCGATCTCGGTCGCCACGCCGATGTCGTGCGTGACGAAGATCACCGCCATGCCGAGCTCGCGCTGAAGCTCGCGCAGCAGCAGCAGGATCTGGATCTGCACGGTTGCGTCGAGTGCGGTCGTCGGCTCGTCGGCCAGCAGCAGCGACGGCTGGCAGGCGAGCGCCAGCGCGATCATCGCGCGCTGGCGCATGCCGCCCGACATCTCGTGCGGATAGTTCTGTAAGCGCCGCTCGGCCGAGGGAATCTGCACACGATCGAGCAGCTCACGCGCCCGCTTCAGCGCGGCGGCCTCGCCGATCTTCTGGTGGCGGGTCAACGTTTCGGCGATCTGCTGGCCGATCGTGTAGACCGGGTCGAAGGCAAGCATCGGCTCCTGGAAGATCATCGAGACGAGCGGACCGCGAAGGTCGGCAAGCCGCCTTTCGTCGAGCGCCGTCATATCATGCCCGCCGATCCGTATCGTACCCGAGATCTCCGTCTTCCCCGGCGGCAGGAGACGCATCAGTGCCCGCAGGGTGACGCTCTTCCCCGACCCCGACTCGCCGAGGATCGTCATCACCTCGCCGCGTCGCAACGAGAAGTCGACGCCGTTGACGGCGGCGACCGTGCCGTCCGGCCCTTTGAAGCGGACGGTGAGATCGCGGACCTCGACCAGCGTCTCGCCGGCGCCCGTCACTGCAGTCCCCCGTCGGCAACGCGTGGGGCCGCCCGGCTGTGGCCGGACCCGGGGTCGCTCATGTGGCAGGCGACGAATTGCTGGGCGCGCTCGTCCACCAACGTCGCATCCGGCTCGCGCCCCTCGCAAACGCCCTCGGCGAAGGCGCACCGGGTCCGGAAACGGCAGCCGCTCGGCGGATTGATCGGGTTGGGCGGATCGCCGGTCAGCGGCGGAGCGGTCGTTCGCCGCTCGGGGTCGAGTGACGGCATCGCCGAGAGCAGCGCGCGCGTATAGGGATGCCGCGGACGCTCATAGATGGCGTCGACCGAGCCGATCTCCACGATCTTGCCGAGATACATGACCATCACGCGGTCGCTGAGATACTGAACGACGTTGAGGTCGTGGCTGATGAACAGGTAAGTGAGGTCGAACTCCGCTTTAAGCTCGGACAGGAGATTGAGGACCTGGGCCTCGATCGACTTGTCGAGTGCTGAGACCGCCTCATCGAGCACGACAAGACGCGGCTCCGGTGCCAGCGCCCGCGCGATGTTGACGCGCTGCCGCTGCCCGCCCGAAAGCTCGTGCGGGTAGCGCCGGGCGAAGAGGTCCGGCTCCAGCCCGACGCGCCCGAGAAGCGCGCGTGCGCGCTCCCGGGCGGCGCGCGCCGAGAGACCGTGGACACGCGGTGTGAAGGCAACCGACTCCTCGATCGGCAGCCGCGGGTTGAGCGACGCGTAGCTGTCCTGGAACACCATCTGCACGTTGCGCCGAAGCTCACGGACGCTGATGCCGTCGTGGGAGCCGATCGGCTCCCCGTCGAAGATCACCTCGCCGGCGTCGGCCTTAATCAGCCGCATCAGGAGGCGCGCGGCGGTGGACTTGCCGCAGCCGCTCTCACCGACGACGCCGAGCGTCTCGCGTTTGGCGATCGAAAATGAGATGCCGTCGACCGCCTGGACCCACGCCGAGGTGCGCCCGAAGAATCCGCCCCGGATCGGGAAGTACTTCTTCAGATTGCGGACGAGGAGGAGCGGCTGGCGCGGCCCGCCGCGATCCCGCCCAACCTCCTCCCCCATCTCGATCGGGCTTGCCCCGGCGTCCATCGACTACTCCATCTCCTACTTTCGCTTGGGGGGCGAGCGACCACTTCGTTGGCAGTTAGCGCGCAAACTGCCCATTGCGGCGTCTCCTCCGCTGGGAGAAGGCGCGCCGCTGCACAGTGGAGCAACCGGCGTGCCACAATCCTGCACACCCCCGAGTTGGCATGGAGATTGCCACTCCACCGAGATCGCCAGTCGAGGTGACCGGGCCGAGCGATGACGGAGTTCCAAATTGCACCCTATCGCTCGCAGCATTTTGAGGGCGTCAAGATTCTATGGCGAGAAGCTTTTCCTGATGATCCGCCGTGGAACGCCGCGGAAATCGCCATCCCTGCGAAACTGGCTGTGCAGCCCGACCTTTTCCTGGTCGCTCTGGATGGGGATCAGGTGATTGGCTCCATCATGGCCGGGTACGACGGACATCGAGGTTGGCTTTACGCAATGGCCGTTCTGAATTCTCACCACCGCAGGGGCGTCGGGGCAGAACTTGTACGTGGAGCAGAGGACCGACTTCAGTCGCTGGGATGCGACAAGATCAATCTACAGGTCAGAGCCTCAAACACCACCGCCGTCGAATTTTACAAGCGGCTCGGCTACGTGATTGAGGAGCGTATAAGCATGGGGAAGCGAATGTCCGCGGTGCCCCGCCTTAACTGAGACACTACCCGAGCAACCGGTACGACCGGGCGCCCTCATTCGGAGCCGACGCATCATGACAGACGACATTGAAGCCGATTTCACCGCCGCCGTTCGCCGGGCGGGGCTCACACTCGACGAGGATCGGGTCGCGGCGATGCGCGATGCCTACCGCGAGTTACAGAAGCTTCTCGCCGTCCTCGATGCCCCGCTAGTCTACGCCGAAGAGCCCGCGTTCGCTCTCGACCTGACGCGGATCGAGGGGACGCGGTGAACCCCGCTTTGCCCCTGCCGACGATTGCTGAGTCGTCGCGCGCGATCATGCGCGGCGAGCTTTCGCCCGTCGATCTCGCGGGAGCGGCGCTGGCACGCGCCGAAGCGTTGGCCCCCCGCCTCGATGCCTTCATCCGCCTCACGCCCGAGCGCGCGATCGCGTCCGCGCGCGCCGCCGATCGGGAGATCGCCGCGGGCCGCCGCCGCGGGCCGCTCCACGGCATCCCGTACGGGCTGAAGGACATCTACGACGTCGCCGGCCTGCCGACCACCGCGCATTCGAAGCTGCTCGTCGATAACATCGCCGAGAACGACGCCGCGACGACGGCACGCCTCGAGCAAGCTGGAATGGTCCTCATCGGCAAGCTCGCGACGCACGAGTTTGCGACCGGCGGTCCGGCCTGGGACCTGCCCTGGCCGCCTGCGCACAATCCCTGGCACACCGACCACTTCACCGGCGGATCGAGCTCGGGGTCGGGCGCGGCTGTCGCCGCCGGCATCCTGCCAATGGCGATGGGCAGCGACACCCGCGGCTCGATCCGGGCTCCGGCCGCTTATTGTGGCACGGTCGGCCTGAAGCCGACCTACGGGCTCGTCAGCCGGCGCGGCATCGTCCCGTTGAGCTTCAGCTTCGACCACGCCGGCCCGCTCACATGGACGGTGGAGGACTGCGCGCTGGTCATGCAGGCGCTCGCCGGCCACGACCCACTCGACCCCGCCTCCGCCAACGTGCCGATCCCCGACTACACGGCAGCGCTGAAGGCGGGCGTTGCCGGGCTGCGCATCGGGTATGCGAAGCCGTTCAATGCCGAGGTCGCCGTGAATGTCGAGCAGGCCGGCGCCCTCGATGCCGCCGCCGCGCTGTTCGCGCGGCTCGGCGCCGAAATCGTCGAAGTAACGCTGCCTCCGATCGACCGGTTCAATGCGTGCGCACACGCCATCTCCGGGACCGAATCCTTCGCGCTCCACCAGAAGGATTTGCGAACGCGGCCGGGCGCGTACGCGCGGGTGACTCGCGAGCGCCTGATGCTGGGCGCCTTCGTGAGCGGCGCGCAGTACGTCCAGGCGCAGCGGGTCCGCCGCATCCTTACGACGCAGGTCGATGCGCTTTTCAAAACCTGCGATGCCCTGATGATCGCCCCCGTGCCCGGCCCCGCGCCGCGGCTGGACGCCGTGGAAACCGGGCCCTGGCGTCGGCAGCAGCCGCTCACCGCAATCTTCAATGTGACCGGTCACCCGGCAATCTGCGTGCCCGGCGGCTTCGCCGCCAACGGCCTGCCGCTGTCGGTCCAACTCGCCGGCCGCTTCTTCGACGAGGCGCGGCTGCTCCGGATCGCGCACGCCTATGAGCAGGAGGCGGCGTGGTACCGCAAGCGGCCGACCCTGGCAACTCTCGGCTGAGGACCCCATGCTCATCTATATCGTTCGTCGGATCCTCTACGCTGTGCCGGTCGCCCTCGGCGTAGCACTCGTCGTCTTCATGCTGGTGCATCTGGCACCCGGCGATCCGATCTCGGCGATTCTCCCGCCCGACGCGCCGCAGGAGCTCGTCATCAAGCTCACGGCCTATTACGGATTCGACAAGCCGCTGCCGATCCAATTCTTCAAGTGGCTCTCGGTCGTGCTGACCGGCGATCTCGGCACCTCCATCGCGACCGGCCGGCCGGTCGCCGAGGAGGTCGGCCTGGCCTTCAGCAACACGCTGATCCTCGCGACGAGCGCAGCACTGCTCAGCTTTGCCGTCGCGGCCCTCCTCGGAACGATCGCCGCCTATACGCGTAACCCGATCGCCGACCGCGCCGTCACCGCGATCGCGGTGATCGGGGTCAGCGTGCCGCATTACTGGCTGGCGATGGTCCTCGTCATCATCTTCGCGGTCGAGCTCGGCATGCTGCCGCCGATGGGGATCGGCCCGGAAAACGCGGGCGGATGGCGTCCCGATCCGGCCCATCTCGCGCACATGGTGCTGCCGACCATCGCGTTGGCCGCGATCCCGCTGGGCATCGTCACCCGGACGATCCGCGCGACGATACGCGAGCAGCTCAACCAGGAGTTCGTGATCGCACTCCGCGCCAAGGGTCTCACTCACCGGCAGGTCATGGCCCATGTGGTGAAGAACGCGGCGCCCACCTGTCTCGCGGTCATGGGGCTGCAGCTCGGCAACCTGATCGGCGGCTCGATCCTCATTGAGACGGTCTTCGCCTGGCCCGGTACGGGCTTTCTGCTCAACAGTGCGATCTTCCGGCGCGATCTCCCGGTCCTGCAGGGCACGACGCTTCTGCTGGCGATGTTCTTTGTCTCCCTCAACCTCGTCATCGATCTCTTCCAGACGCGGATCGATCCACGCATCAAGCGCGCCTGATGCGAAGGTGATCGCTCCGATGCTTCTCAACCCCACCCTTCGGCTCTTCGGGCCACGTGCCGCAAAGCGATCCGGCCGGCGCGTCTCCGGCTATTGGACGGGCGTTGCGCGCCGACTGCGCCACGATCCGGTGACGATCGTCTGCGGCCTCGTCCTGCTGGCGCTTATCGGCAGCGCCATCGCGGCGCCACTCCTCGCCCCCGCCGATCCCTACAAGACCTCAATGCTGCGCCGGCTCCTAGCGCCCGGCGTCAGCGGCTATATCCTCGGTACTGACGAACTCGGCCGCGACATGCTGAGCCGGCTGCTCTACGGCGGACGGCTGTCCCTCTTCATGGGGCTCGCGCCGGTCCTCAATGGGCTGCTGATCGGGGGGACGCTCGGAATCCTCGCCGGCTACGTCGGGGGCGCCTTCAATAGCGCCATCATGCGGACGATGGAGGTGTTCTATGCGTTCCCCTCCGTTCTGCTCGCGATCTCGCTGTCGGGCGCTCTCGGCGCCGGCATCGGCAACACGATCCTGTCGCTGACCATCGTCTTCATCCCGCCGATCTGCCGTGTCTCCGAAAGCGTCACGACCCAGATCAGGAGCCTCGACTACATCGATGCCGCCCGCGCGAGCGGCGCCGGCGCCCTGACCGTGATCCGCGTCCACGTGCTGCGCGTGGTGCTCGGCCCGATTTTCGTCTATGCGTCAGGGCTCATCAGCGTCTCGATCATCCTCGCGTCAGGCCTGTCGTTCCTCGGCCTCGGCGTCAAACCGCCCGAGCCCGAATGGGGCCTGATGCTGAACACGCTACGCTCGGCGATCTATACGAGCCCGATCGTCGCGGCGCTGCCTGGCGTCATGATCTTCATCACATCGATCTGCTTCAACCTGCTCAGCGACGGGCTGCGCTCGGCGATGGACGTGCGCGAGTAGGCGCGCCGGCGCCGTCACTGGACGGTGACGGTCGAGAAGTCGACATACCAGCTCTTCGGGTGGATGAACCCTTTGACGCGAGGAGACAGCGCGGTCGGCCAGACGTCGTGGACGACCCAGAGAAAATACGCCTGATCGACCATCCGCGTATTGATCCGGGCGAGGATGGCGTCGAGCTGCGGCCCGGCGGACGTGCGGCGCGCCTCGGCGACCAGTGCATCAAGCTCGGCGTCGTTGATATATCCCCAATTGTTGCCCTTCGGCGGCACCAACTGGCTGTCGGCGAAGCGGACGAAGGCATTGTACGGCTCCATCGTGTTCCAGCTGTTGTTGATGGCGCCGAGATCCCGCCCCTCCGGCGAGGTCGCACCGCCGCGCGCGAGATTGAGCAGAGCCTGCCACTCGAAGACCTCGACCTGCATGTCGACGCCGACCTCTTTCAGGTTCTGCTGGACGATCTCGTTCATCACCAGCGGATACATCTGGCCCGAGCCCGATGTCGAGATCGCCGCTTTGAACTTCAGCGGATGCTTTTCGTCGTAGCCGGCATCCTTGAGCAGCCGACGCGCCTCGTCCGGGTCGTAGCGGATCTTGAATTGCGGCGCGCCGAACCAGGGATCGTTCGCCGCGACCTGCCCGGCGGCCGGGATAGCCAGCCCGCCGAGGAGATTGACCATCCCGTCGCGGTCGACGGCAAGGTTCAGCGCCTTGCGGACCCGGACATCGGCGTAGGGGGAGCCCGGCAAAACGTTAAAGCTGTAGGGCCAGACATGCGGGATGGCATTGGTCGCGACGGTGAACCCCGACTGCTTCAGCTTGGGCACAGCGTCCGGCGCCGGCAGCTCGGCCCAGTCGACGCTCCCCGAGAGCAACGCGGCGGTACGGGTCGAGGCATCCGGCATGGGCAGCAGGATCATCCGCTCGGTCTTCGGCACGCGGGCCGGGTTCCAGTAAGCCTCGTTGCGCAGGAGCTCGGCCCGCTGGCGTGGGATGAACTCCTTGAGGCGCCACGGACCCGTGCCGGAGGGATTCCGTCGGAAGGCCTGCCAGTCGCGGCCGACCTTCTCCCACTGCGCCGGGCTCGCGATCAGGAACCGATTGAGAAGGAACGGCATGGTCGTATCGACGCCCTTGGTCTGCAGCTCGACATGGCTGTCGTCGAGCTTGCGATAGGCGACGATCGGCCACAGCGAGGCGATTGTCTGGGTCCGGATGCCGCGGTCGAATTGCGGCGACGCCTCGTTCAGCGCGCGGTCGAGATTCCACACGAGGGCATCGGCATCGAAGAGAGAGCCGTCATGAAAGTGCACCCCCTGGCGCAGCTCGAAGATCCAGCGCGACGGATCCCTCTCGTCCTGCCGCCATGACGTGGCAAGCCCCGGTACGAGCTGGGCCGGACGATCGGTGCTCGACAGATCCCACATGATCAGCGGGTCGTAGACGGTGTAGCCGAGGAAACGGATGCCCTCGGTGCCTTGATCCGGGGCACCGTCGGTGAGCGGGATGTCGGCCAAAGTCATCGCAATCCGCAACGGCGGCGGGTCCGCCGCGATCGATGGCGCGCTCGTCAGCGCCAGGACTGCGGCGAGGGCGGCGCCACCGATCCAGTGTCCCCTCTTCATGCGCTTCTCCTACTTTCGGTCGAGTAAGGCTTCGCCCTACATCGAGCAAGAAGCGCGCCAGCACTGGCACGCCGCTTGCGATGCATAGGGCAGCCACCGTCACGACAACCAAGGGTCCGTATGCCCACTCTCGAACCGCATCGGCTCCCGGCAACGGAGATCGTCCGCCGGATTGAAGCCGGCACGCTCACGGCGGAACGGGTCGTGGCCTCGTGTCTCGAGCGGATCGCCGATCGCGACCCGGTGGTGCGCGCGTGGTGCCACCTCGAGCGCCAGGCCGCCTTGGCAGCGGCCCAGGCTTATGACCGGAAAGGCGGCGATTGCCTCCTCCGCGGGCTGCCGTTCGGCCTTAAGGACATCTTCGATAGCGCGGACATGCCGGCCTCCTATGGGTCCCCGATCTACGCCGGATGGCGCCCGGCGACCGATGCAAGCGCCGCAGCGCTGCCGCGGGCGGCCGGCGGAATTCTCCTCGGCAAGACCATGACGACCGAGTTCGCGAGCCGGCATCCGGCAGCCACCACCAATCCGGTCGATCCGGATTTTTCGCCCGGCGGCTCGTCGAGCGGCTCGGCCGCCGCGGTCGCCGACCTGCACGTGCCGGTCGCCATCGGGACACAGACCGGCGGCTCGGTCATCCGGCCGGCTGCCTATTGCGGCGTCGTCGGCTTCAAGCCGAGCTTCGGTCTTTTCCCGCCCGCCGGCATGCGTGCCAACACGGAAGCCCTCGATACGGTCGGGCTGATGACGCGCTCGGTTGCCGACGTGGCCCTCTTCCGCGCCGCGATGATGGCGATCCCTTACACGCCGCCGGTTCCGCCCGAACGGCCGCCGAGGCTTGCCCTCTGCCGCACCCCGCATTGGGACGAAGCGCTCCCCGAAGGCCGCCGGACGCTGGAAAGCGCCGCCGAGCGGCTCGCCGCCGCCGGCGCCGCGGTGATCGAGACCGCGCTGCCCAACGGGTGCGGCAACCTGCAAACGATTCACCGGACCCTCGCGCGGTTCGAATCGCCGCGCAATCTCGCGGCCGAGCTGGCACGCCACGCGGCGCTGCTGAGCCCGGTCATGCGCGAGCAGATCATCGCGACTGGGCGAACGATCTCCCTCGACGATTTCCGCACGGCCCAGGCCGGTGCCGAACGGGCGCGTCTGGCGGCAGCCGATTGGGCCCATGAATTCGATGCCGTCCTGACGCTGCCCGCACCTGGGCAGGCCCCTCGCGGACTCGCGGAAACCGGCCCGCCGACGTTCAATTATCTGTGGACGCTGCTCTACATGCCCTGCATCACCCTTCCCGCGGGACACGGCCCTGACGGGCTGCCCGTGGGCATCCAGCTTGTCGCGCGACGTCACCGCGACGCGGCCTTGCTCAACGTCGCGTCCTGGGTTGAGCGCCGCCTCGATGACGCGGGAGCCGCGTCGTGACGGGCGACCCGACGAGACTGACGGCAGCCGACGCCGCGCGTCGCCTGAAGGGCGGGACTCTCACCGCCGAGGCGCTGACGCGCGCCTGTCTCGACCGCGTGGCCGAGCGCGGCGCGATCGCCGCATGGGCGGCCTGTGACCCCGATCTGGCGTTGCGCCAGGCGCGCGCGCTCGACAGGGCAGGCCGTCCCGGGCTCCTTGGCGGCGTACCGGTCGGCGTCAAGGACATCATCGACACGGTCGACCTGCCGACCCAGCACAATTCTCCGATATATCGGGGCCACCGCCCCTTCGCCGACGCAGCCTGCGTCGCCCTCACCCGGGGCGCCGGCGGCGTCATTCTCGGTAAGACGGTGACGACGGAGTTCGCCAACCGGCATCCCGGCCCGACGGTGAATCCGCACAATGCGGCGCACACGCCGGGCGGATCGTCGAGCGGCTCCGCCGCCGCGGTCGCCGATTTCCACGTGCCGCTCGCATTCGGGACACAGACCGGCGGGTCGGTGATCCGCCCCGCCGCCTATTGCGGCATCGTCGGCTACAAACCGACTTTCGGCGACTTCAGCCGCGTCGGCGTGAAGGTGCAGTCGCATAATCTCGACACGCTCGGAATCCTCTGCCGCAGCCTTGACGACGCGGCGCTGATGCGGGGCGTCCTCACCGGCGAGACGCACACCGTGGCCCGCGCCGTGGGCGCGCCGCGCGTCGGGCTTTGCCGAACACCCGCGTGGGCGAAGGCGGAGCCGGCGACGACGGCGCTCCTCGACCGCACGGCCCGGCGCCTCGCCGACGCAGGCGCTACGGTGAGCGAGCTCTCCTTCGCCCCACCCTTCCAGAACATCCTCGAAACGCAGGAACGCATCGCGGATTTCGAGGCGGCGCGCAATTACGCGTTCGAATACGAGACCCGTTTCGACGACCTCAGCCCCGAGCTGCGGGAGGGATCGCTCGCACGCGGGCGCGCCCTCCCGCTGGCGGCTTACATTGAGGCCGTCGAAACCGCTGAAGCCTATCGCCGACACATCGACGATACGTTCCGCAAACTCGACCTGATCCTGGCGCCGAGCGCGCCTGGCGAGGCGCCCGAGGGGCTTGCTTGGACCGGGGACCCGCGCTTCAACGCGTTCTGGACCCTCGCGTGGACGCCGTGTGTGACGCTGCCCGCCGGCACCGGCCCGCACGGCCTGCCGCTCGGCATCCAGCTGGTGGGAGCCCGCGGACGCGACCGCGCCCTCTTTGACGCCGCCGCCTGGGTTGAGGCTCGGCTCTGACGCACGCCCTTCCGACGCCCGAACAGATAGAGGAGACGGAACCAATGCGGTCCATGACACCGAGATTTTGCACCGCGCTCGCGGGGGCGATGCTCACCCTCGCCGGCGCGATGCTCGTCTGCATCCCGGAAGCTTTGGCGCAAGGTGTGCTGCGCATCGGGATGACGGCGTCCGACGTCCCGCTGACGACCGGCCAGCCGGACAACGGCTTCGAAGGCTACCGCTTCGCCGGCTATCCCATTTACGACGCGCTGGCGAACTGGGATCTGTCGACCGCCGACAAGACGCCCGACCTCGTGCCCGGTCTCGCGGTCGAGTGGCATGTCGACCCGGCCGACCCGAAGCGCTGGCTCGTCGCGCTGCGGCAGGGTGTCAAGTTCCACGATGGATCGCCCTTCGACGCCGACGCGGTGGTGTGGAATTTCGACAAGCTGATGGACGACAAGGCGCCGCAATTCGATGCCAAGCAGGTCGCCCAGGTGAAGAGCCGCATCCCGTCGATCGAGAGCTACAAGAAGATCGACGACCAGACCGTCGAGTTCCATACGCGCTTCGTCAACGCGCTCCTTCCGTACGAGCTCGCCTACGTCTTCTATTCGAGCCCGAAGCAATGGGAGGCGGTCGGACGCGACTGGAACGCCTTCGCGTCGAAGCCGTCGGGCACCGGGCCGTTCAAGGTCGAGCGTCTCGTTCCACACGAGCGGCTCGACCTCGTCGCCAATCCCGACTACTGGGATAAGGCGCGCGTGCCGAAGCTCGAGCGGCTGGTGCTCATCCCGATTCCGGATCCGTCAACCCGCACGGCGGCTATCCTGGCCGGCCGCGTCGACTGGATCGAGGCGCCCGCCCCCGACGCGGTCGACAAGCTGAAACAGAGCGGGATGAGCATCGTCATGAACACCTATCCGCACAGCTGGGCCTACGCGCCGAGCGTCGCCGAAGGCTCGCCCTGGCGCGATCTTCGCGTCCGCAAGGCCGCCAATCTTGGCGTCGACCGCGAGGGTCTGATCAAGCTGCTCGGCGGCACGGCCGAAGCGGCCGCCGGGCAGGTGCAGCCGACGCATCCCTGGTTCGGCACGCCCTCCTTCAAGATCAAATACGACCCCGACGAGGCCAAGCGTCTGATGCAGGAGGCGGGCTATGGCCCCAACAAGCCGGCCAAGGTGAAGGTGGCGATCTCGACCTCCGGCTCCGGCCAGATGCAGCCGCTCCAGATGAACGAGTTCATTCAGGAGAATCTCAAAGAGGTCTATTTCGATGTCCAATTCGAGGTCATGGAATGGAACGCGCTGCTTTCGGTCGGTCGCGTCACCGCCGATGCACCGGAGATGCGCAGCAAGGGGATCAACGCGATCAACATCAGCCGGGCCAACCCCGACCCGTACACCGCGCTAACCCGTCTCTTCCACTCGAAGTTCGCGCCGCCGGTCGGACAGAATTGGGGGCTCTACGGCCGGCCCGAGCTCGACCAGACCTTCGACGCGCTGTTCCGCGCCTTCGACAAGCCGCAACAGGCCGAGCTGCTCGCGAAGGCGCACACGATGCTCGTCGACGATGCCGCGTATATCTGGATCTGCCACGACCTGAACCCGCGGGCGATGACGCCCAAGGTCAAAGGCTACGTGCAGGCCCAGAGCTGGTTCCAGGACCTGACCCACGTGTCCATACAGTAGCGAAGAGCGGCTCCTTGTCATCGCGAGGAGCGCTAGCGACGAAGCGATCCACTCGTTGGAGCCCTGGATCGCTTCGCTGCGCTCGCGATGACGGAGCTTTGAGGCGGCGCTAGTTTTGCGCCAGATACTCGCGCGCCTGGGTCAGCTCGGGCCGCGGATCGCCGCCGTCCGTCATCGCGACCAGCCGCTCGAAGTAATAGCGGGCCTTGTCGCGATTGCCGGCGTCCGCCGCGGCGCGGCCGGCGCCATAGAGCCCACGGAACCGCTTCGGGTCGTGGGTCTGCGAGGCCTCGTACTCCGCCAGGGCGTCCGCCGGCCGGCCGCTTTCGAGCAGCATGTCGCCCAGCAGCTCGCGCGCCGGCAAGAGCCGGCCCGGCGTGACGGCGGACTTCTCGCTGGCGTCCTCCATGTCGGCCGACGCCCGCATCTGCTTCAGCGCCTCATCGCGCTGTCCCTTCGCATGGGCCAGCCATGCCGCGGCGGCGAGGTGCTGGACCTCCACCTCGGTCGCCCAGTACCCGTCTTTCGCCTTCAGCTCGTCCGCGATCTTGCCGAGCGCCTGAACGTCCGGCTCGGCACCCGCGGGATCGCCGCTGCGGGCCGCGCCCATGGCGCGGGCGAAATGGGTCATCGCCGTCGTGTACGGGAAGCGGCTCTCCGCCAGCTGCAGACGTTTCGCATCCGCCCACGCGCCACGCTCGACCGCATAGCGCGCGGGAACCGCGGCCGTCGCATAAGGTCCGGCGTTCGGGCCCGGGCCCGCCGCGTTGGCCTGCCCCACTTCGTCCATCAGACGCTTGGCGTCCCGATCGTGGGCCATCTGCAGATCGGCATAGACCATGTAGTCGGTGGCGTGCAGCGCGCTGGTTGGCTCGCCCTGCGCCTTCGCCGCGGCCGCGGACTTAACGTTGGTCGCGACCGATTCCTTCCACGCGCCGACGCGGGTGAAGATATGCGAGGGCATGTGCAGCGCATGCGGGGCTGAGGGCGCGATGTCGGCATAGCACATCGCCGCCTCAAGCCCTTTGTCGGCGATCGCCGGATAGTCGTAGCTGTGGATCAGGTAATGCGCGACGCCCGGATGGTCCGGGTGCTTCGCGAACTGGGTCTGGAGAATGGCCGCCGCCTTCAAGGTCGCGGCGAAGGTCTTGTCGGCCGGATCCTGGGTCGCGGTCAGATAGAGCGCCGAGAAGATCTGCGTCTCGTCATCGTCGGGAAAGCGCTGCGCCAGGGCGCCGAACGCGTCGGCGAGCGACTTCATGCGGGCGCGCTGCGGCCGCTCGGAGAAGCGGTCGTAAAAGGCGCCGATCGCCTCGATGTAGAGCCGCTCGCGCTCGGTCTTGGCGCCGAGCGCCCGCCCCTTGGCGATCGCCTCGTTCGCCGCCTGCGCCTGCGCCGGCGTCGGGCCGGGACTGAACGTATTGCCGAGCAGGATCGAGGCGATCCCCCAGGTGGCAATGGCGCAGCCGGGATCGCGTTCCAGCACGCCGCGGAAGGCGCGCTCGCCCTCCTCCCACCAGAACGAGTGCAAGAGCTTCACCGCGCGCTGCAGCTCCGGCTGGACCGCGTCGGCGCAGGAATTGGCGAAGGTCACGGTGCCCAGCTGCTCGGGCGGCGTGCCCTTCGGCTCATCCGCCCAGGTGGCCGCCGGGGTGACGAGAGCGAAGCCCAGGAGCAGTGCCCGCAGGGTCGGGATCGACATGGCGTCCTCCGATCTAAAAAGGCGTTTCTAAACTGTCCCGGTCCTGGCCTTCTGTGTCGTCATTCCCGCGCCGGTGTCGCGCTTCGCGCGCGCACCTGAGCGGGAATCCATGATTCAGCGGCGCGATGGATGCCCGCTTTCGCGGGCATGACGAAATATCCATGAGGCGCCTCATCCCGGGGGCGTCTCGAAGGACCCGATACTAGCGCGCCCGCATGAGATCGTCCAAATCCCGCGCCACCTGGTCCCCATTGCGGTCGCTGGGCCAGGCCGTCACGAAGCGACCGTCGGGATTCATCACGTAGAGATACGAGCTGTGGTCGATCAGGTAATCGCCGTCGTCCCGGTCGACCCGCTCATAAAAGACCTGATAGCTGCGCGCGGCGGCGGCAATCTGTTGCGGCGTGCCGGTGAGCCCGACGATCCGAGCGTCGAACGCCGTGACGTACTCGGCGAGGACCGCTTGCGTGTCGCGCCGCGGATCCAGCGTGATGAACAGCGGCTGGACCCGATCGGCAAGCGGGCCGAGGTGTTGGAGCGCCGCCGCCATCTCGCTGAGCGTGGTCGGGCAGACATCGGGACAATGCGTGTAGCCGAAATACACAAGCAGCCATTTGCCGCGATAGGTCTGGTCGGTGACCGCACGTCCATCGGCCGCGGTCAGCGCGAACGGCCCACCCGCCGCGGTCGGCGGCGCTGCCGACGGAAGCTGGGCGAAGGCGTGTCCGCCGCCGCCGAGCAGCGCGAACGCAACAGCGAGACTGGTCAGTAAGCGCGTCATGCCCGCGCATGTTGAACGACGTGGATGCCCCGAACAAGTCGAACAAGTCGGGGCATGACGGAGCAAGAGAACGGACTGGACCCCAGCTTTCGCCGGGGTGACGAAGAAAGAACCGGGGTGACGAAGACAGAATCAGTTGCTCCGGATCATCGCCAGCACGCGGCGGATGTCCTTGTCGTTGTCGCGGAGCCGCGACGCCCAGGCGTTGCAGATCTGGCGCATCCACACCACCGCCGCCGGATCCATCGGGTTGACGACGAGCTTGCGCTCGATCTCATCCACCGCGCGGGTGTCGATCTCGACATACTGGCGCAGCGCCTTGTCGCGCTTGTAGTAATCGAGCAGGCCTTTCAGCTCCCGCACCGCCTTCACATTGGGGCTATCGCCGAGCAGGGCGGCGTCGGGCCGCGGCGGCGGCGCGGGTCCGGATGGTGCCGCCGCGGCCGGGGGCATCTCCTCCTCTTGTTCGACGTCGGCGGGCTCGGGGGCGCCGGTATCGCCCGCGCGGTCATCGCCCGTCGGGCGCTGGGAGAAATCCGGCAGGCTCGTCGCGCGCTCGGCCAAGGTCGAGATCGTGGCTTCGAGATGCTTCAGTTCCTCCAGCATCTCCTTGTCGGCCACGTTCGCGAAGCGGGGCGCGGCGAGCATCGAGCGCATGCCCTCGAGCGCACGCAGCTCGGCCTGCAGGAGGTCGCGGCCGCCCAGCGGCAATACCTGCTCTTCGATAAGCCGGTCGAAGAAGTGAGTCAGCGCGCGCATGGTGGGGCGGAAAATCATCGACCACAGACTATAGAAGCGGTCCTCCAGCTCCTGCCGGCGGTCGGTGACGACGTCCTTGAGATGACTTTCAATGACGTTACAGAAGGCCTCGAACTCGCTGATCTTGCCGCGGAAGGCGAGATAGTCCGAGAAGTTGTGGAAGTGGTCGTCGCCCTCGACGCTCAGGGCCAGGCGCAGGATTCCCTGCGCCTGCGAGCCCAGCCGGCCCAGCATTTCGAGCTCGGGATTGATGCCGTGCCGCCTGCGCGGCCCGCCAATGGTCGGCGGACGCTTGTATTTCGGCTTCTTGTCGTTCGCGGACACGTTCTGGTCCGCGCCGACAGGCGCACCGGCGGGGGGTTCATCGACCACCGGGCAGATCCTCCGCCGGGCCAACCGCGGAGGGTTTCTCCCGCGGCGGTTCAACGGTTGCCAAAACAGCGGGGGGGGGAACGATGCGGGCGGTGGTGCTGCGCGAGTACGGAACGGCGGGACAGAGCTTACGGATCGAGAGCGACTATCCGGACCCCAAGCCCGGGCCGGGACAGGTCCTGGTCGGGGTGAAGGCCAGCTCGGTCAATCCGATCGACGTGCGGATGTCCGGCGGCTATGCCCGCGCCCGCCTCAAATCCCTGGGCATAACGCCGCCGATGGTGCTGGGCCGCGATGTCGCGGGCACGGTCGAGGCGCTGGGCACCGGGGTCGACCGCTTCAAGATCGGCGATCCGGTGTGGGGGCTGGTGGTCTCCAGCGAGCCCGGCGCCCTGGCGGAGCTGGTCGCGGTGCGCGCCGAGCTGCTCGTCCCAAAGCCGCCGTCGGTGTCCTGGCATGAGGCCGCGACCCTGCCCTATGCCGGGCTCACGACGTGGTCGGCGTTCGTCAACGACGCCGGCCTGAGGCCCGGCGGCCTTGCGGGAAAGCTGGCCCTGGTGCTCGGCGGCGCCGGCGGCACCGGCAGCTTCGCGGTGCAGCTGCTGAAGCTGTGGGGTGCGAAGGTCGCCGCGACCTGCAGCACGCGCAACGTCGAGTTCGTCGCCGGCTGCGGCGCCGAAATGGTCGTCGACTACACCAGGGACGATTTCACCCGCGTGCTCCGCGACGTCGACGTCGTCTATGACACGGTGGGCGGCGACGACGATCGGGCGCTGAGCGTGCTCCGGTCGGGTGCGGGCGCCACCTTCGTGTCCATCGTGCATCCGGTGATCCCGATCACGGACGAGCTGGGCTGGGACGAGGGCATCAAGCGCGTGAACGCGATCCGCCAGGCCAAGGCCGAGGAGCAGCGCGCGAAATTCGATCGCTTCTATTCCTGGGCGATGATCAAGCCGGACAATGCAATGCTCGCCGCCGCGACGAAGCTGTTCACCGAGCGCAAAATCAGGATGTCGATCGAGAAGGTCTACAAGCTCGACCAGATCCGCGAGGCGTTCGCCCACTCCGCCACCAACCGCGTGCGCGGCAAGCTGATCGTGGAGATTGACTAGCAGGCAGCGCGAGCATCACGCAAAGGGTGATCATTTCAACGCCGACACGATCTCGCGCGCCGCGTCCTGCAGGTCGCGCAAATGTTGCGCGGCCATCTGATCGACCGTCAAGGCGCGCCGCGCCCATATAATGTTGATGCAGCCATGAACCTTGCCGCCCTGGAGCAGCGGCACGGCCATCCCGGCGAGGTGGTCATCGAACATGCCCTCGTAGAAGCCGCCGAGGAAATAGGGGTCGCGCAGGCCGTAGCCGCGCGCCCTCGTCTCGCGCAGAACAGCGTCGAGGCGCTTGGGATCGCGCGCCAGCCGGTCTTGCGGATTGCGCGAGTTCCGCAGCCGCGTGACGATCCGCCGCCGCTCCTCATCCGGACAGAAGGCGAGATACGCGCGGCCAAGCGCCGTCATCAGCCAATTGACTCGATTGCCGACGCGCGCCGAATTGAAAACAAACGGGCTCAGCGCGCGACTGGTCTCGACGATTTCCAGGTGGTCGCCGGCCGGGACGCCCAGATCCGAGGGCCAGACGATTTTGTGGCACAATCGATCGAGCACCGGTGCTGCGACTTCGGCGACATAATCGAACCGGTGCGGCTTGCGCAGGATGCCGGTCAGCTTGGCGCTGGCACGATAGCGACCGTCGTCAATCCGGCGGTAGACCATGCCTGCCTGTTCGAGGGTCGCGAGGATCCGGAGAAGGCTGGGCTTGGAGAGACCGGTGGTGCGATGGACCTCGTGCAGCGTCAGCGCCGGCGCGCCGTGCAGGGCCTTGAACACCTGCAACCCACGCTGAAGGCCTCGAATGGTGCTGGTTTTCGCCATGTTGCCCGCGCGGTCGCCGCGCCTCGCGAATTCCGGCTGGCGGAATTCTATCAGTTTCCCGTCGCCGTGCCAGACCGGGATGGCAATGATCGCCACGCTGTCGACCAGAATCGATCAGGGAGAGCACCATGAGCCTGCGTCTTCCATTGCGGTTGGCGATCGGCGCGATCGCAGCGACCCTCGCGCTCCCGGCCCTGGCCGCCGACCCGTTTCCGGCGCGGCCGATTCACATCATCGCGCCCTGGGGCGTCGGAACCCCGCCCGACATCGTCGCGCGCATCCTCGGCGACAATCTCGCGCCGCGCTTCGGACAGCCGGTGATCGTCGACAACAAGCCCGGAGCGACCGGCACGATCGGGCTTGCCGAACTCGCCCGCCAACCGGCCGACGGCCATACGCTGGCGACGATCACGATGCCGGTCACGGTGGCGTCGGCGCTTTATCCGGACCTGAAGCTCGATCTCAGCCGCGATTTCGCACCGATCGGGCTGGTCGGCTGGGCCTCCAACGTATTGGTGGTGAATGCGCACTCGCCGGCGGCCTCGGTGCCGGAACTGCTTTCACTCCTCCGGGCAAAGCCGGGCCAGCTCGCTTTTGCGTCGGGCGGCAACGGCACGCCGGCGCATCTCGCGGGCGAGTTGTTCCTTCAGACGACCGGAACGGCGGCGAACCACGTACCGTACAACCAATTCCCGCAGGCTGTCGCCGACGTGATCGCCGGCCGGGTGGAGTTCATGTTCATGAGCAGCGTGGCGGCAATCGCGCAGGTGCAGGGCGGCAGCCTGCGGGCGCTGGCGGTCACCGCGCCGGAACGCATTGCCGCCCTTCCCGCCGTGCCGACCATGGTCGAAGCGGGCCATCCCGACGTCGTGGTCCGCGATTGGAGCGGCGTCATCGCCAAGGCCGGCACGCCGGAGCCGGTGCTGGCGCGCCTGCGCAGCGAGCTCGCCGAGGCGCTGCGGTCGGCGGTGGTTCGCGAGCGCCTAGCCCAGATCGGCATCGAGCCGGACATTCAGACCGCGGCCGCGTTCGGCGATCTCATTCGTTCCGAGACGGCACGCTGGAGCCAGCTCGTCCAGACCGCCGGGATAAAGCCGAACTGAGGCCCTCGACTCAGGTCCGAGCGCGCGGGTTCAAAGGGCGCTGCCTCGTGGTAGATTGCCATGAGGCTGGCGCCCCGGCGCGTCGACCAGGAGCACGACCATGAAGCTGCAAGCACTGGGATATGTGGGCGTGGCCACGCGAAACCTCGACGACTGGACGGGCTTCGCCACCAGCTTCCTCGGCATGCAGCTCGCGGACCACAGCCGAGCCACCCGCGCGTTCCGCATGGATGACCGCAAGCAGCGGCTGGTCATCCAGGACGGCGACGGCGAAGGGCCGGCGTTCTATGGCTGGGAGACCGCCAGCGCCGCGGCGCTCGACGCCGTGGCGGCGGACCTCGAGCGGGCCGGCGTCCAGATCGCGCGCGGATCGCGGGCGCTGGCCGACGAGCGGCGGGTCAAGGATCTGATCGTCTTCGCCGATCCGGCCGGCAACCGGGTCGAGATTTTTCATGGTGCTGAGTCAACCACCGAGCCGTTCACGCCCGGGCGTTCGATTTCCGGTTTCCGGACCGGCGCACTCGGCATGGGCCATGCGGTGCTCACCGCCGAGCGCATCGACGAGCTGATCCAGTTCTATCGCGACGTGCTCGGCTTTCGTCCCACCGATTACATCCTGAAGCCGTTCAAGGCATATTTCTTCCACATCAATCCCCGCCACCACAGCCTGGCCTTCATCGACACCGGCAAGAACGGCATCCATCATCTGATGGTCGAGCTGTGCTATCTCGACGACGTCGGCCAGGGCTATGACATAGCACTCGGCAAGCCCGAGATGATCGGCACCACGCTCGGCCGGCACGTCAACGACTACGTGACCTCGTTCTATTCATGGTCGCCGTCGAAGTTCCTGGTCGAGTACGGCTGGGGCGGCCGCTCCGTCGAGCCCGGCAACTGGACGCCGCACGAGCGGACCGAGGGGCCGAGCCTGTGGGGCCACGACCGCCAGTGGCTGTCGCAGGACGCCCGCGCCGACGCGCGCGCGATGCGCATGAAGGTCGCCGATGCCGGCGGCCGCGTGCCGGTCCAGGTGATCGAAGGCAATCACCACGTCGCCGCCGACGCGTGTCCGTGGTGGGCGGACAACATCGAGACACGGAAGCGCGGCTAACGCCTTCTCCGCTCCGACGACGACGAAGAAAGAGCGCGGTTACGCGCCGGTGGAGCGCCGGCACGCCGGTTCGGCGAGCCGACGTCCTCCGGGACTGCGGGTCAGTGAGCGAGCGCGATCTGGACGCCCTCGGCGGCGAGCGTGAGATTCAGCCCTTCGGTGGTCGACGTCATGTGGATTGTCACGCCATTCTGGTTCTCCATCGCGGTCGCGCTGGCGCCGCCCGCGACGGTGGCCCCGGCCGAGGCCGCCGTATAGACGCCGTTGATGTCCTGCACCCTCTTGAGGCCGACGACCGAGCCGGTCGCCGTGTACTCGTCGACGCCGACGCTGGCCAACGAGAAGCCGCTCACCGTTACGGGGTAGCGTTTGCCGTGGAAAATCAACGTACCATGGCCCCAGCTGTAGCCGATCCCCGCGGCGGCCGATCCGCCCGACAGTTCGATCACGGCGTCCGGCGCCTGTGCCGACGCCGGCAGGGGGTGAGACAGCAAGAGTCCAAGTCCCAGTCCGAGCATAGAGATCGTCTTACGCATGGCACTTTCTCCTTCTTCAATAGTGGTTGATGGCTGATCTTGCGCTTGTCCGGATTTGCAGGTGGTGCAGGCCTGCGGCGTTGGCTTGCGCAACGTTGCGGAGTTTTATCGCGCTTGCGAAAAGGCGTTCCGGGCACACCAATGCACTCTGCGCACGCAAACACAAAGCGGCGCGCCCGATCTCACTGAGGATGATGTCCCGCGCTACGGCGCGATCGCCCGCCTGCACTCCGCGGTTCAGGACGGGCGTGCAGGCGCCAGGGGGATCAGGTCGTCCGGCGCGGGGTTCTGCCCGCTCAGGACAAGCCGGCTTTTCGCAACCCGTCCAAGACGAAGTTCATCGCCGTTTCATCGACGAACCAGCGCCTGAGATACGCCTCGCTGCCGGCACCGTGCAGCTGCCGCAAGCGCGGCAGGTAGATCTCCGCTTCGGCGCGCCGTCCCATCTGCCCGAGCGCCGCCACGACGTAGGTCAGCGGCGGCAGGAAATCGGCCTTGAGCCGCAAGCCGCCCAGACCGACTTCGACCGCCTCCTCGAACTCCCCGGACAAATAATGCGCGCCGGCGAGTGCGGTGTGCCAAATGAACCGCCGCACGTCGTGCGGGCTGAGCCGGAACGCGGTGGCCGTCGACTGAAGGCTCTCTTGCGGCCGGTTCAGGTAGTTCAGCAGGAACGCCTGATTGGCATAGGCCGCCGCGTAGCTCGGATTGAGCCGGATCGCCTCCCGCATGGCGACCAGGGCGGGCTTCACCTGTCCCAGGTGATAATTGACCAGACCGAAGGCGAAATGGGACTGCGGATCGCGGGGGTCGAGCCGCATGGCCCGCTCGGCGAAGCGCGAAGCCTCGACCAGGGTCGCTCGGGTCGCGTCCGTCCAGCCGCTCAGCGTCGAATGGACAAGGGTGATGCCGAGGGCGGCGGCGGCCTGGGCGTAATCGGGATCGAGCTCCAGCGCCTTGAGAAAAAACCGCTGAGCGTGCGATCCGTCCTCGTTCGTGTAGCGATAGTGATGCCATAGGCCGCGCTGGTAGCAGTCGTAGGCGTCGAGCTTCTCCTGCGGCGAGCTCGCGATCCGGTCGCGCTCGGACCGCAGCAGCTCCGGTTCGACTTCGCCGACGATGCTGGTGGTGATCTCGTCCTGCACGGCAAAGAGGTCCGTCAGCTCGCGGTCGTAGTGCTCGGCGAACAAATGGGCGTTCGAATCGGCTTCGATGAGCTGTGCCGCGATGCGCACGCGAGATCCGGACCGGCGCACGCTGCCCTCGAGCACGTAACGCGCGCGGAGCTCCTGGCCGACGGCCCTGACGTCGACGTGCTTGCCCTTGTAGGTGAAGGTCGAGTTGCGCGCGATGACGGGCAGCGTGCGCCAGCGGGCGAGCTTGGTGATGATGTCCTCGCTCAAGCCGTCGGCAAAATAATCCTCCGCCGGATCGCCGCTCATATTGGCGAACGGGAGCACGGCAATCGCCGGACGATCGACGGTGCGCTGCACGACGATCGACGAGGTCGGCATCCTTATCAGAGGTTCCACCGCCGCCGGCCCTTCCGGGATTTCGAGGCGATAGACCCGGATCGGCCGCTTGATGTTCTTGAGCTTGCGAACGCCGATCTCGGTGAATTTCGCGCCGCGCCGGTCGCCGACCTGATCGGCGACGACCTGCGAGACGAAAATCGCCCCCGGATCCGCCAGCCCTTCGAGCCGCACGGCGATGTTCACGTCGTCGCCATACAATTCGTCGGGCTCGACGATCACGTCGCCGACATTGATGCCGATCCGGAACTGGACGCGCTCCTTCGCGGACCTTGCCTTTTCGTGCGTCTGCACGGTGCGCTGGATCTGGATCGCGCATTCCGTCGCGTCGACCGCGCTGGTGAACTCGGCCAAAGCGCCGTCGCCGGTGCTCTTGAACACCCGGCCGCCGTGCTGTGCGACGAACGGCAGCAGGATATCGCGCAGGATCGATTTGAGCCGCCGATGCGTGCCCTCTTCGTCCACGCCCATCAGCCGGCTGTAGCCGACCGCGTCGACGGCCATGACCGCGGCGAGGCGACGTTTGAGATTCTTGCCAGCTGTCATCGATGTGCTCGGCGCGTGGCAAACATCGGGGCTCCGGGCGAGCTCGCGCTCGTCCGGCTCAAGGAGCGTTTCGCAATGGCCGGCTGAGCCCCCCGGCGCATACTAGTGCATTCGAAGCAGCATCGCATCCGACACGTGATCGCCGGCGACACGCAAAACCCCCACATCTGGCGCTCGTCGAAGGCATATCGTAGGCTGCAATCGTAGGCTGCAATCCACCGATTTAGATAAAAAGGGGGCAAAATGGCCAATGCGAAGAGCAAAGGCGGCGACGGGGATCACGATCAGATGGCGGTGATCGGGGAGCTCATCTGCCGGCTGAACCCGTACACGCGGCGCTATGATGAAAGTTCAGGCAGAACCACGGGCGACATGGACGTCCTGCTGGCGCCGGAGGATCCCGGCGATCCCAGGAATGACTACGCCCGGGTCCAGCTCGAGGTCGACACCAAGTATCCGGGCCAGTGGAGCTTCAAAGGGCAAGCGCAGAACGTCAACACGGCAGCGCGGATCCGCTATCGCTATCCGGTCAAGAACAAGGACGGCGAGTTCCTGTACTGGGTCGACGATTACCTGCTGCTCGGCTTCGAAGGCTCCGGCGGCGGCTGAGGCTGAGACTGCATACCCCCCACCCTAACCCTCCCCCGCAAGGGGGGAGGGAATAAGAGCATCGGGTGGGGGTGAATGCCCTGTCTACATCTTCCTCGTGAACGTGCCGGCTACATCTTTCTCGTGAACATGCCGGCTTCGCGGGTCGCGATCTGCACCAGCTTCTGCTGGGCGACGCGGCGGTCGCGCTGCATGTAGAACTGCGAGGCGACGTGCAGCGCCATGCGGTGGAACGTCGACCTGTCCGGGTCACGCTCGTAGGTCCGCGAGCCGTCGTAGATCCTGAGCTTCGTGTCGAAGCGCTCGAGCAGCTTCTCGATCATTTCGAGCGCCGCCTCCTCCTCCATCGTGCGCAGCAGCGGGTACATGCGCTGGAGGATCTCGATCTTGCGGTGGTGCATCTCGCGCGCGTGCTTGTTGGCGACGCGATAGGCGGTGAGCTTGACGAATTTATGCTTCTTGTCCCAGACCGCGTACATGTGAACCATCGCGATGTGGATGAACATCGGCTTGATGGAATACATCATCGCCGACATCTCTTCGTTGCGCGGCAGGATGCCGAGCGTCGGCGGAAACTCGTCGAACACCTTGCGGGCAACCTCCTGGGCCGCCTTATGCGAGGCGCGCATGATGCCCTCGGCGCGGTCTTCCGGATCCGCCCAGTCGAGCTGGCGGTCCGGCTTGCGCGAAGCGTCGTGGAACTCGAACTCCTTGAATCCGAACAGGCCCTTGCGGCCGAAAAACCGTCGTAGCCCCAGCATGTGATCAGGGCGGACCGTTGTTCGAGATCGTCGCCGCGTCCTCGATCTGCAGCTGCACGCGGGTCTGCCCCTGCCACTCGTCGGCGCGCAGGCGGCCGGCCAGGTGCAGGCTGAGACCGGTCCCGTCGCGCAGCATCTCGCCGAGCGGCGAGCCGACGGCGCGGAAGGCGATGGCGGACAGGCGCGCGCCGCGCTGATCGGCAAGGAAGCAGCGGACGTGCCGCTCGCCGACGATGTCGGCTTTCGCGACATGCACGGCGGGAAACGCAAACCGCGGCTCGGGATTGCCGACGCCGAACGGGCCGACGCGGCTCAAAGTCGTGATCAGATCGGTCGTGGCCGCGCCCAGCGACAGCGCGCCGTCGAAGGCGAGGCTCGGCGTCGAATTGACGATCTGCGCCGTCACCCGTTCGGCCAGGAAGTCCTGGAGCTCCCCCAGACGCGCCGCCGAGACGGTGAGGCCGGCTGCGTTGGCGTGACCGCCGCCGTTGATCAGCAGCCCGGCCTCGCGCGCGGCGATGACCGCCGAGCCCAGATCGACTCCCAGCGCCGAGCGCCCCGATCCCTTGCCGATCCCGTCGGCGAGCGCCACGACGAAGACCGGCCGCTCATAGCGCTCGCGCAGACGGCCGGCCACGATGCCGATCACGCCCGGATGCCAGCCCTCGCCGGCGACGAAGATGAAGGGCCTCGGTCCGCCCGCGGACTCGACCTGCGCCGTCGCCGCCTCCAGCACCCCGGCCTCGATGGCCTGGCGCTCGCGGTTATACGCGTCGAGACGCTGGGCCAGAACCCGCGCCTCCTCGGGATCGCTCGTGGTCAAGAGGCGCGTCCCGAGGTCCGCCTCGCCCACCCGGCCGCCGGCGTTCACGCGCGGCCCGAGGATGAATCCCAGATGATAGACATCGCAGCGTTGCTGGATATGCGCGGCGTCGGCGAGCGCCACCAGTCCCTCATTCCGCCGCTGCGCCAACACTTTCAGCCCCTGGGTGACGAATACCCGGTTGAGGCCGGTCAATGGCACCACGTCGCAGACCGTACCCAGTGCCACCAGGTCGAGAAGCTCCAGCAGCGCCGGCTCGGCGCGAGCGGCATACCAGCCGGCCTCGCGCAGCTTGCGATTGACCGCGACCGCCAGCAGGAAAGTGACCCCGACCGCCGCCAACTGGCGATGCGGCGTGGTCTCGTCGAGCCGGTTGGGATTGACCACGGCGGTCGCCAGGGGCAGGCGCGGCTCGGCGATGTGGTGGTCGACGACGATCACGTCGAGCCCGGCCTCCGCCGCGCTGGCAAGCGGCACATGCGCCGTGATGCCGCAATCGACCGTCACGACGACGGCGGCCCCTTCCGCCTTCAGACGCAGCAGCGCCGGCGCGTTCGGGCCGTAGCCTTCGCGCTGGCGGTCGGGAATGTAGACCCGGACGCGGCCGCCGGCGGCGGTGAAGAAGCGGTTCAGCAGCGCCGAGGACGTGGCGCCGTCGACGTCGTAGTCGCCGAACACCGCGATCGTCTCGCCGCCCTGGACCGCGCGGGCGAGGCGCGACGCGGCGGCGTCCATGTCCTTCAGATGCGCCGGGTCGGGAAGCTGCTCGCGCAGACGCGGCTCGAGGAACGCCGGCGCCGCCTCGGCGTCCACGCCGCGCGCCGCCAGGACCCGGGCAACGATCTCCGGCACGCCGAGCCGTTGGGCGAGCCCGAGGGCCGCGCGGTCGTCATCGAGGCGCGCGCGCCACCGCCGTCCGGTGGCCGATCGCTCGACGCCGAGAAAGCCTGGGACCCCCGTGTTCACCCCTGGGACCCGTTACCTAAGCGACTTGGATGCATAGCTCACCCCCCACCCGCTCGCTGACTTGCGCTGCGTCGCCGGCCTTCGGGCCGCCGACGGGCGCAAAGAAAAGACTTGGCGCGGCCTCCCCCGCAAGGGGGAGGCAAAATGAGTTGCGCTAGCCGGGAGATTCGAGGCCGGGCTTGCGCGTGAAATTATGCGTCGCCTCGATCACGCGCACCGTGCCGGTCTTCGAGCGCATGATGATCGAATGCGTCGAGCCCACGGAGGCGGATCGCCGCACCCCACGCAGCATCGACCCGTCGGTGACGCCGGTGGCGGCGAACATGACGTCGCCGTGCGCGAGATCGAGCATCGTGTACTTGCGATTGAGGTCCTTGATCCCCCATTTCGCCGCGCGCTGCTTCTCGTCGTCATTGCGGAACAGGAGGCGCGCCTGCATCTGGCCGCCGATGCAGCGCAGCGCCGCGGCGGCCAGCACGCCTTCCGGAGCACCACCGCTGCCCATGTAGATGTCGACGCCGCTGTCCGGCCGCGACGTCGCGATCACGCCGCTCACGTCGCCATCCGAGATCAGCATGATTCGCGCCCCGGCTTCGCGCACCTTGGAAATCAGGTCGGCATGACGCGGCCGGTCGAGAATGCAGACGACGAGATCCGAAATGTCGGATTTCTTTGCCTTGGCGAGGCTCTTGAGGTTGGCCTTCGGCGCCTCGTCGAGATCGACCACGCCGTCGGGCAGGCCGCCGCCGACCGCGATCTTGTCCATATAGACGTCGGGCGCGTTGAGGAAGCCGCCCTCCTCCGCCATGGCGATGACGGCGAGCGCGTTCGGCCCGCCCTTGGCGGTGATGGTGGTGCCTTCGAGCGGATCGAGGGCGATGTCGACGCGCGGCCCTGTCCCCTTGCCGACCTTCTCGCCGATATAGAGCATCGGCGCTTCGTCGCGCTCGCCCTCCCCGATCACCACCACGCCCTGAATGTTCAACCCGTTCAGGGCACTGCGCATCGCGTCCACCGCGGCCTGATCGGCCGCCTTCTCGTCGCCCCGGCCCATGAGCCGGGACGCCGCCAAGGCCGCCCACTCGGTCACGCGCACCACTTCGAGCGCCAGATTGCGGTCCATCCGTTCGGCCATCGTGTTCCTCCGCGAGCTAAAGTTTTTCTATCCGGATGGCACGGGGCGGCTCGAGCACGGTCTTCAACGCCTCGATCCGTTGCAGCGCCCGATTCATCGCCGCCTCTTCCGTGTCATGCGTCGTCAGGACGACCGGGACCATCTCGTTCGGGCTGCGGCCGCGCTGCAGCATGGCTTCGAGCGACACGCTTTCGTCGCGCAGCGCCGCAGTCACGTCGGCAATCACGCCCGGACGGTCCACGACCATCAGCCGAATGTAATAGGAGCCGACCCGGCGTTCCATTGGCGACACCGGTGGCAAAGCGAGGGCAGCGACCGGGACGCCGAAGGTCGGCGTCCGCCGGCCGCGCGCGAGGTCGATCAGATCGGCCACCACCGCCGAGGCGGTCGGGCCGGCACCGGCCCCGCGGCCCTCGAACACCGTGCGCCCGACATAGTTGCCCTCGGCGACCACCGCGTTGAACACGTCCTCGACCGCCGCGATCGGCGTTTCGACCGGCACCATGCAGGGATGCACCCGCTGCTCGAGGCCATGCTCGGTCATGCGCGCGATCCCCAGCAGCTTCACGCGGTAGCCGAGCTCCTTCGCGAACTCGAGGTCGAGCGGCGAAATGTGCCGGATCCCTTCGATATGCACGCCGCCGAAATTGACCGCCGCCCCGAACGCGAGACCGGCGAGGATCGCCAGCTTGTGCGCGGCATCGATGCCGTCGACGTCGAAGCTGGGATCGACCTCGGCGTAACCAAGCTTCTGCGCCTCGGCGAGAACATCGGCGAACGGACGCCCTGTGCGACGCATTTGCGTCAGGATGTAATTGCAGGTGCCGTTCAGGATGCCGTAGATGCGGGTGATGCGATTGGCCGCGAGACCCTCGCGCAGCGCCTTGATCACCGGAATGCCGCCGGCGACCGCCGCCTCGTAGGCGAGGGTCACGCCCTTGGCCTCGGCCTGCCTGGCAAGCGCGGTGCCGTGAACCGCGAGCAACGCCTTGTTCGCCGTGACAACGTGTCGTCCGTGGGCGATGGCCGTCTCGCAGACGCGCTTGGCGATCCCGTCCGAGCCGCCGACCAACTCGACCACGATCTCGGCGTCCGCTTCGGCGGCCAGCGCCGCCGCATCGCCGAACCACTTGGCTTTGCCGAGGGCGACGCCGCGGTCGCGCGCCTTGTCGCGGGCGCTGACCGCGGTCACCACGATCGGGCGGCCGCAGCGCCGGCTGACCAGCTCGCCGTTCTCGGCCAACAGCTTCAGCACGCCGGACCCGACGGTGCCCAGCCCGGCAACGGCGATCTTCAGCGGTGAGTCCACGGACATGCGCGTCAGCCCCTCTCACCAGAAGCGCGGTGTCGAGTGCTTGCCTCTCCGCCCTTTGGCGCGGAGAGGGAGGCGAACGTCAGTGAGCCGCGTGAGGTGGGCATTTTCGGGCTGGCAACGATCTGCGGCAGCACCCCCACCTCACCTGACCTCTCCGCCCCCGGGGGCGGAGAGGGACAAGATGAGAGGGGCCATGATCAAGAAACCGCCGCCCGGCTGCCGGACGGAGTGGCGCGCGACATGTTCGTCTGCGCGGTCGCTTTCTGGGACTGAGTCTTCTGCGTTGGCGGCTCCGGCAGCGCGTCGGCCGAATTGAAGAAGGCCTTGATGTTGCGGCAGGCCTGCCGGATGCGCTGCACGTTCTCGACCAGCGCCAGGCGGACATGGCCGTCGCCGTATTCGCCGAAGCCGACGCCCGGCGACACCGCGACGTTCGCCTCCTTGAGCAGGAGCTTCGAGAACTCGAGCGAGCCCATCTGCGCGAAGCGCGGCGGGATCGGCGCCCAGGCGAACATCGACGCCGGCGGGCTCGGCACCTGCCAGCCGGCGGCGGCGAGGCCGCTGATCAGCGCGTCGCGGCGCTGACGGTAGGTTTCGCGGATCTCGACCACGCAATCCTGCGGGCCGTTCAAGGCCGCCGCGGCGGCGACCTGGACCGGCGTGAACGCGCCGTAGTCGAGATATGATTTGATGCGCGCGAGTGCGGCGATCAGCTTGCGGTTGCCGGCGGCGAAGCCGACCCGCCAGCCGGCCATCGCGTAGGTCTTGCTCATCGAGGTGAATTCGACCGCAATGTCCTTCGCCCCCGGCACCTGGAGGATCGACGGCGGCGGCTCATCGCCGAAATAGATCTCGGCGTAGGCCAGGTCGGACAGGACGTAGACTCCGTGCTGGCGGCAGAACTCGACGCATTCGCGGTAGAAATCGAGCCCGACCACCTGCGCCGTCGGATTGGACGGGAAGCTCAGCACGAGCGCGATCGGCGGCGGCACCGAATGCTTGACCGCGCGATGCAGGCTGCCGAAGAAGTCATGCCCGTCGCCGATCGGCAGGTGACGCAGCGATGCGCCGGCCATGATGAAGCCGTAGGGATGGATCGGATAGCTCGGGTTCGGCACCAGGATCGTGTCGCCGGGGCTGGTGATCGCCTGCGCGAGGTTGGCCAGCCCCTCTTTCGAGCCGAGCGTGACGATGGTCTCGCTTTCCGGATCGATATCGACGTTGAAGCGCCGCTTGTAGTACGCCGCGTGCGCGCGGCGCAGGCCCGGAATGCCCCGCGAATTCGAATAGCGGTGCGTGCGCGGGTCGCGGACCGTCTCGATCAGCTTTTCGACGATATGCGGCGGCGTCGGCATGTCGGGATTGCCCATCCCGAGGTCGATGACGTCCAGCCCGCCGGCGCGCGCCTTGGCCCGCATCGTGTTGACTTCGGCGAAGACGTAAGGCGGCAGACGCCGGATGCGGTAGAAATCTTCGTTCATGGTCTCAAACCTAGCCCCGAATTGGGGCCACATTCCGACGCCAGAGTAGCCGAAAAACCGCCCCGCCGCCCGACTCCGGCCGCTCAGTCGTCCGCCGCACAATCTAAGGCCGCGCGCCGCCGTAAGCGACTGTTTTTTCGAGCAATGGCGCGACTTCGGCGGCTTCCCTTGGGGCCCGGCGGGGGGTACGGTGCAGCGCACCATGGCCGAGCCTTCTCCCCCGTCGCCTCTCCCCCGCCCGCCGTCCCTCCTGCGCCGCCTCACCGAAGGGTCGTTTCTCTTCCTGGTCGCCTTCGTCGTCGCCGGCGGCGTCGCCTGCTACTGGCTCCGCGGCCCCGAGGTGTTCTGGCAGACCTCCGAGGAGCATCTCTGGCTGTTGCTGGCCATCGCCCCGGTGCTGGCGGGGGCGGTCCTCCTGGGGGCGTTCATCCAGGCGCTGATCCCGCCGGGATACGTGCGCGCCCGGCTGGGCGAAGGTGCCGGGTTGCGCGGCATCGGCATCGGCAGCGTCATCGGCCTGTTCGTCCCGGGCGGACCGATGATTTCGATGCCGCTGCTGATGGCGGTGATCGAGGCCGGCGCCGACCTCTCCGCCTGCATCGCGTTTTACATGTCGTGGTCGCTGCTGGCCCTGGCGCGGATCATCCAATGGGAGCTGCCGCTCATGGGATGGCGGTTCGCGCTGATCCGCTTCCTGTCGTCGGTGCCGCTGCCGCTGATCGCCGGGCTGATCGCCATTCCGCTGTTCAAACGGCTGCCGCACTGCCGGAAATCGGAGTATCCGCCGTAAGCGATAAACATTGATGCGCAACTCACCCCCCACCCGCTCGCTGACTTGCGCTGCGTCGCCGGTCTTCGGGCCGCCGACGGGCGCGAAGAAAAGACTTGGCGCGGCCTCCCCCTCAAGGGGGGAGGCAAATGATGGCCGCATCACTCTCTCTCACCTCCCCCTTGAGGGGGGAGGTCGGCGTGCAAGCGCCGGGTGGGGGTGGGCCACAAAGCTCCGCGGATACAGATGATCCTGGCCGCGTGCATCATCTGGCCGATCGTCATCGTCTGCGGCGTGGCCCTGCTGAACGGCCCGCTGTCGCGCCAGCGCCAGGCGTTTGCGCTCGCGCGCAACAACGGGATGTTCATGGCGATCCGCATGCCGCTGGCGCTGGTCGGCGCCGGCTTCGCCGGGACGCTGCTGCCGGCCGACCTGGTGGCGGAATGGCTGGGCGGCGCGTCCGGATGGATGGGAATCCTGATCGCCTCGATCGTCGGCGCGTTCGTGCCGAGCGGCCCGATCGTGTCGTTCCCGTTTGCGCTGGCGCTGGCCAAGGCGGGGGTCGGCATGCCGCAACTCGTCGCGTTCCTCACGTCCTGGTCGCTGCTGTCGCTGCACACGCTGGTGGCGTGGGAAATCCCGGTGCTCGGCGTGCGCTTCCCGGCGGTGCGCTACATCTGCTCGCTGGTGCTACCGCCGATCGCGGGCGTGCTCGCCGCCCTGATGACCGGCCTGATGGCTCAGTAGTCGACGAAGACGTCGTAGACGTCGGCCCGCTGCGCGGCGCCGTCCGTCACCGCGATCCGGTCGATGGGCAGTCCGGCCCCGGTCAGGATGCGTTGCATCGCCTCCGTGCGCGCCTGTGCCTGCCCTGGGGATGACATGTCGCGCGCGTACTGCGCCGGCACCAGACGCACCCGCCCGGCATTGGCCACCGCGAAGGACGCCGCCTCCTGCAGGACGCGTTGCGATGTGCTGCTGGGAACCGTGCCGGCGCGCGCAAAGCTCACCGAGCCTCGGCGTTCCGACGTGGTGAGCACCGGCGCCACCGGCGGGACCGGTGCCGCGGCCGCGACGGCCGGCGCCGCCCGCGCCGGCGCGGCTGGCGGCGGCTCCTCCACGGCGGACTCACCTGGTTGCGGCGGTTGCGGGGCCCGAGTGACCGGGGCGGGCGTCAGGTTCGGTACGGGCGGCGAAAGCAACGCGTCGATCGGCCCGGGCGGCGCGCGCGGTTCAGCGGGACGCGCAGCCGGGGATTGTGCCGCCGGCGCAGCCGTCGGTGCGGGCGTCGGCGCCGCCGGCGGTCCGGGAAACTTGCCCTCGGTCCTGAGACCGGTATCCGCACTCACCGAGGCGTTGCGATCGGCGGTCAGGGCCGACAATTGACGCTGCCGCTCGGCGCGCGTTTCCGGGGTGTCGCGCGGCGGCGGCGGCGGCACCGTGCCGAGATTGGGGAACGGACGGCCTTCCGACGGCGGCGGGTCGACGATCGGCGGCGGCTCCTCGGGGGTGTCGCTGAACCAGTTCTTGACCTTCAGCTGCGCCGTTCGCGACCATTCGACCGGGTTGTATTCCGGCGGAACTTCGCTGCAAGCGGCCACACCGACCGCGATCAGGAGGAGAAAGATCCGGGCCGGCGATTTTGCGTTGCGGCGAGTGCGCCGCAACAACGACGCGAGTTCCATCACATGCTTCCGCCGCAGCGCACCCAAGGAATTTTCCGATGAAATGCCGGCCAGTTTCGTATAGAAATCTTAAACATTTCCGACCTTTATTGTGCGCTTCGGCGACCCCATCTAAGGGTACCGCATCGCGATCGGAATCGAGCACACGAGCATAGGGTTTGCGTCATGGCCGATCAATCAGGGCCGCTGCCGAAACGAGCGCCTGGCGCGAAAGCGCCGCAGGCGCCTGAGGCGGCGCCTGACATGAAGCTGCCCGATCCGGTCGAGCTGTCGCGAATCATGAGCCGCATCGCCGAGCAAAGCCACGGCCTGGTCAGCGGCTTTCTGACCCGTCAGGCGCCGCAACAGGTCGAGACCCCCGATCCGCTGAATATCGGCCAGGCGTTCTTCGACATGACCGCCCGCATCATGGCCAACCCGATGAAGCTGGTGCAGGCGCAGATGTCGCTGTGGAGCGACTACATGTCGCTGTGGCAGTCGACCGCCCGCAAGATGCTCGGCGAGCCGTCCGAGCCGGTGGTGACGGCCCCGCCCGAGGACCGGCGGTTCAAGGACTCGCTGTGGGACGAGAACTACATCTTCGACTACATCAAGCAGTCCTATCTGCTGTCGGCCCGATGGATGCAGTCGCTCGTGCGCGACGTCGAAGGGCTGGACGAGAAGACAGCGAAGAAGGTCGATTTCTATACGCGGCAGTTCGTCGACGCGATGGCGCCGAGCAACTTCGCGGTGACCAATCCCGAAGTGCTGCGCGCGACCATGGAAAGCGGCGGCGAGAACCTGCTCAAGGGCCTGTCGAACCTGCTCGACGACCTCGAGCGCGGCAAGGGCCGGCTGTCGATCAAGATGACCGACCTCGAAGCGTTCAAGGTCGGCGAGAACATCGCGGTGACGCCCGGCAAGGTCGTGTTCCAGAACGATCTCATGCAGCTCCTGCAATACGAGCCGACCACCGAGACCGTGGCCAAGCGGCCGCTGCTCATCATCCCGCCGTGGATCAACAAGTATTACATCCTCGACCTGCGCGAGAAGAACTCGTTCATCAAGTGGGCGGTCGGCCAGGGCCACACGGTGTTCGTCATCTCGTGGGCCAACCCTGACGAGAAGCTCGCCACCAAGACGTTCGACGATTACATGGTCGAAGGTCCGCTCGCCGCGCTGGACGCGATCGAGAAGGCGACCGGCGAGCGCGAATCGAACGTGATCGGCTATTGCCTCGGCGGCACGCTGCTCGCGTCCACGCTGGCCTGGATGGTGGCGCGCAAGGACGACCGGATCCAGAGCGCCACGTTCTTCGCCTCGATGGTCGATTTCGAGGAGGCCGGCGAGCTCGCGGTGTTCATCGATGAAGAGCAGCTCGCCTCGCTCGAGGAGAAGATGAGCGAGAAGGGCTACCTCGAAGGCCGCGACATGGCGATGACGTTCAACATGCTGCGCGCCAACGACCTGATCTGGTCGTTCGTGGTGAACAATTATCTGCTCGGCAAGGATCCGTTCCCGTTCGACCTGCTCTACTGGAACTCGGACTCCACGCGCATGCCGGCAGCGATGCACAGCTTCTACCTGCGGCAGATGTACCAGGAGAACCGGCTGTCGGCCGGCGAGATCAAACTGCTCGGCACGCGCATCGATCTCACCAAGATCAAGCTGCCGGTCTATATCCTGTCGACGCGCGAGGACCACATCGCGCCGTGGCGCTCGACCTATGTCGCCACACAGCTCTATCGCGGGCCGGTCGAGTTCGTGCTGGCGGCGTCCGGGCACATCGCCGGCGTGGTGAACCCGCCGGCCGGCGGCAAATACAGCCATTGGATCGGCAAGAGCACCCCGCCCTCGCCCGACGACTGGCTGGCCGCGGCCGAACAGCATCCCGGGTCGTGGTGGCCGCACTGGGACGGCTGGGTCAAGAAATTCGCCGGCGAGCAAGTGCCGGCCCGCAAGCCCGGCGACGGCAAGCTCAAGGCCATCGAGGCGGCGCCGGGATCGTACGTGAAGGTCCGCGCCGTCTAGGCCGCGGCGCCGCGCGCTCCGCCTGACCGGGCCGGCCGGCCGGGCGACCAGACGCCCCGGCCGCCGTGGTATGGTTTTTTGCCGCCGCCAGAGCCGGCCTTTGAACAGGGTGATTCTCCGTTGACCAGCAGCCGCCTGCCGCCGTTGCAGGCCCTCCGCGCGTTCGACGCCGTCGTGCACCACATGAGCTTTGCCAGGGCGGCGACGGCCTTGTCGGTCACTCCGGCCGCCGTCAGTCACCAGATCAAGGGCCTCGAGGACTGGCTGGGGGTGAAGCTGTTCCGCCGGCTGAGCCGCGGGATCGAGCTCACCCAGGAAGGCGAAAACCTGGCCCCGGATGTGCGCGACGCGTTTTCACGCCTGGCGGCGGGCGTCACCCGGATCCGCGAGGACAACATCTCCGGCGTGTTGCGGGTGAGCGCCTCGCCGTCGCTCGCCTCGAAATGGCTGGTGCCACGCCTCGAGCGCTTCAGCCGGCGCCACCCGGAAATCGACATCCGCCTGAGCGCGAGCCCGGTGCTGGTGGATTTCGCCCGCGACGGCATCGACGTGGCCCTGCGCTACGGGACCGGCCGCTATCCGAGCTGCACCGTCGATCTGCTGTTCCCCGCGGAGGTGTTCCCGGTGTGCAGCCCGACGCTTCTCGCGGCGGGCCCGCCGCTGCGCGAGCCGCGCGATCTGAAGCAGCACGTCCTGCTTCACGACACGAACAGCGAGGTCGAGGGACGGCTTCCGGACTGGCAGGCGTGGTTGTCGAAGGCGGGCGTCAGGGACGCCAATGTCAGCAAGGGTCCGCGCTTCAACAACTCCTATCTCGCCATCGATGCCGCCATTGCCGGCCAGGGCGTGGCGCTCGGCACGGCGGCACTGGTCGCGGCCGATGTCGCCGCCGGCAACCTGGTTAGGCCGTTTTCGCCCACCTTGAGGGGCGACATGGCGTATTACGTCGTGGCGCCGAAGGCGGGCTCGAAGCGGCCGAAGGTGAATGCCTTCCGGCGCTGGCTCCTCGCCGAGTCAGGACATGCAGCGCCCGTCCCGGTCCGTCCGCGGCCCGCGCGCGCCAAGCGTCCGCCGGCGAGCCGGACGACGAGCGGTCGCCGCGAGGCCTAGGCGTCGGCGCCGGCGGGACGTCGGCCTCAGACGCGGATTTCGAACCCAAGATCGATGTCGCACGCGGCATGGCCGCCGCGCACCCCCCAGTTTTCGGCCGGGACTTCGACCAGAACGATCTTCACGTCCTTCGCCGGCACGCCGAACGGCTCGAGGTTGCGCACGATCGCCTTGTACAACTTGCGCTTGGCCTCGAGCGAGCGCCCGGCGAACATGGTGATCTCGATGCGGGTGAATCTCTCGCTGAACGCGGGCGGGATGACGAAGTCCTCCGGCGCATGGGCGACAAACCGCAACACCTTGTCGTCGGGCGGGATCTTGATCGTTTCGACGAGCGCCGAATGGATCGCCTCGATGAAGCGTGCCTTCCGCTCGCCCACCCAGCCGCCGCGCACCTCGATCAACACATCCGGCATGATCAGACTCCCTGGTTTGCCCGGCGGGCAAATTCCCTCGTGCCCGGCAGAGACTAAATGACCGCGGATCGGAACGGCAAATTAGATTCGCCGCCGGCGAGGTGAGTTCGGCTCATGTCGCTCCGGGGTTTTCTAAATCGACATCCGGCGGCGGTTGTCCGATGCTTCGGTCAACAGCCGCCGCACCGGCGGAGCGTCAAGGGGGCCCGCATGCGAACAGATTCTCCGCGCAGCTGGATCATCGTGGTGACGCTCAGCGGCGCCACCTCCATCGCCTATATCGACCGCATCCTGCTGTCGGTGGCCGCCCCCGCCATGATGGCCGATCTCGGCATCGGCGCCGCCAGCACCGGCGTGCTGCTCTCGGCGTTCTTCTGGTCCTACACCATCATGCAGGTGCCGGCGGGCTGGCTGGTCGACCGGTACGGCTCGAAACAGGTTCTCGCCGCCGGCTATGCGCTGTGGTCCCTGTCGTGTGCCATGACCGGCTGGGTTACGTCGTTTGGCGGGCTGATCGCCTCGCGTCTCGGCCTGGGCATCGGCGAATCGCCGGTGTACCCGGCCGGCTACAGCCTGGTGGCGACGACGTTCTCGGAACGGCATCGCGGCCTGGCCAGCGCCATCTATGCCGACGGGGCAAAGCTCGGCCCGGCCATCGGGGCGCCGCTCGCGGGATGGCTGATCGTGAGCTACGGCTGGCGGACCATGTTCGTGATCGTGGGACTGGCCTCGCTCGCCTGGCTGGCGCTCTGGTGGCCCGTCGCACCGGCGCACGAGGTCAAAGCCAACGCTCCTTCGCAAGCGCGGGCCAGTCGCGCCGAGCTGATCCAGCTTCTGAAGACCCGCGAGATGTGGGGCATCATTCTCGGGTGGTTCGGTTATCTCTACGTGTTCTTCATCTACGTGACGTGGCTGCCCGGCTATCTCGTACTCACCCGCGGCTTCACGATCCTGAAGGCCGGCTGGTATTCGTCGCTGCCGTTCATCGTGCAGTTCATCTTGAGCCTGGTCGGCGGCTGGGCCGCGGATGCCATGATCCGCAAAGGCGCTTCGCCGACGGTGGTGCGCAAGACCGCCATCGGCATCGGCCTTAGCTTGGGACTGGCGATCGTGCCGGCCGCCGTAGCCGACGACGGACAAACCGCGCTGATCCTGTTCCTGACGGCGCTCGCCGGCATGGGCATCGCCTCGGCCAACATGTTCGCCCTGCCGCCGGCGATCGCCCCGAAGGGGCGCGGCGGCCTGGTCGGCGCGATCCAGAACTCGGCGGGAGCGCTCGGGGGCGTCCTGGCGCCGATCGTGACCGGCGCTCTCTACGACCGCATGCATTCATTCACCGCCGCCCTTTTGGCGGCGGGGGCGATGCTGGGCGTATCGGCGTTCGGCTATCTGATCCTCCTGACGCGGGTCGAGCCCCTCGAGGTGGCGCCGGCCGTCCCGGGCGACGCGGCTCTGGCGCCGGCGCGGACATGACGTCGGTGGCAAACCAGGCTCCGGTGGCGCTCGATCTCGATCACGTCGGTGTTGCCGTACGCCGCCTCGATGCCGGCCGCGACGCGCTCCTGCGCCTGGGGTTCCGGCTGACTCCGCGCAGCCAGCATCGCGGCGCACGCACACCGGGCGGTCCCGTCGAGGAATGGGGATCGGCCAATCACTGCGCCATGCTCCGCCAGGGCTATATCGAACTGGCCGGTCTCACGGACCCGAGCAAGTTCAGCAACGTGAGGAGCCTCGTCGAGAAATACGAGGGCACCCATATCGTGGCCCTGGAGCCCAAGACGGCGGAGGCCGCGCATGCGGAGCTGACCGCGCGCGGCGTGCCGGTCGACGCGCCGCGCGATCTCGAGCGCATGGCGGCCTACGGCCCCGACGAGCGCGACAGCCGACGCGTCGCATTCCGCAATCTGTATCTGGCACCCAGCGCGTTCACCGAGGCACGGCTGATCTACACCGAGCATCTGACCCGCGACGTCATGTGGCAGCCCCATCTGATGGAGCACGCGAACGGCGCGCTCCGGCTGCGCGACCTCTTCCTGTGCGCGCCCGAGCCGGAGGTCACGGCGAAGAAGCTGGCGCCGGCGTTCGGCGTCGATCCGGCGGCGACCGCGGACGGCGAGCATGTGCTTCGCTTCGCCAACAGCGCGGTGCGCGTGCTCAGCCCGGCAGCGTGGAGCAAATGGGCGCCCGGTGCGAAGCTGCCGCCGCTGCCCGCCCCGGTCGGCCTGGGCCTGCAGGTGGCGTCATGGGGCGCGACGCAGGACTTTTTCCGCCGCCAGGACTTCAGCGTTAACGCGTGTCCGACCGGAGGAATCTGGATCGGGCCGGATCAAGCCTGCGGCACTGTGATGCATTTCTCCGAATGACCGGCGAGCCGTCCCGGCCGATCGCACGCCGTTAACTATCTCGACCTAGCTCTTCTGGCCTGAGTCTGCGCGGCCAGAGCGCACGAGACGGCGCTCCACGCGGCCCCCGTTTTGTCGCAGGACTCTTCGTTCCACATGGCAGAATAATTGTGCGCACGCGTTGCTGCGCCGCAGCATCACGATGGATTGTTGTTACGCACGCGGCGTCTGAAAGCGCTAGATTCGAGAGTCCAATCTCGCTAGTTTTTGGCATGACACGTGATTCGGCCCCAGCTGCATTCCGCGGCAAATCGCGGGCCACCCCTCGACGCGCGAAGCCCCGCTTCCTACATTTGCCCCCACAATAATGAGGCAGAGATCACACGCTTATGCCTCGCACGAAGTCCGCTATCGTCAGTGAAGAACAGAGAGCGCCAGGAGACGCCATGAACCTGCACACGAGCCGCCGCACGACGAACGCCAAGCTGATCAGTTGGGTGGAGGAGATGGCGGCGCTCTGCAAGCCCGATCAGATCTACTGGATGGATGGCTCGCAGGAAGAATACGACCGGATGTGCGCGCAGATGGTCGAGCGCGGCACGCTGATCAGACTGAATCAAGCCAAGCGCCCCGGCTGCTATCTCGCCCGCTCGACCCCGTCGGACGTGGCGCGCGTCGAAGAGCGCACCTTCATCTGCTCGCGGAACAAAGAAGACGCCGGCCCGACCAACAACTGGGTCGCTCCCGACGAGATGAAGCGCACATTGCAGCCGCTGTTCGACGGCTGCATGCGCGGCCGCACCATGTACGTCATCCCCTTCAGCATGGGGCCGCTCGGCTCGCCGATCGCGCATATCGGCGTGCAGCTCACGGACTCTCCCTACGCCGCGGTCAGCATGCGCGTCATGACCCGCGTCGGGCAGAAGGTGCTCGAGGTCCTGGGCGACGGCAAATTCGTCCCCTGCCTGCATTCGGTCGGCGCACCGCTGAAGCCCGGCGAGACAGACGTGCCGTGGCCGTGCAACAAGCTCAAATACATCGTGCACTTCCCGGAGGACCACACGATCTGGTCGTACGGCTCCGGCTATGGCGGCAACGCGCTGCTCGGCAAGAAGTGCTTCGCGCTGCGCATCGCCTCGATGCTCGCCCGTGAGGAGGGCTGGCTCGCCGAGCACATGCTGATCCTCGGCGTGGAAAATCCGAAGGGCGAGAAGACCTATGTCGCGGCGGCGTTCCCGTCGGCCTGCGGCAAGACCAATTTCGCGATGCTGATTCCGCCGAAGGGGTTCGACGGCTGGAGGGTCACGACCATCGGCGAGGACATCGCCTGGATCAAGAAAGACAAGGACGGCCGGCTGCGCGCGATCAATCCCGAATACGGCTTCTTCGGCGTGGCTCCCGGCACCTCCAACAAGTCGAACCCGAACGCGCTGAAGATGCTGTCCAAGAACACCATCTTCACCAACGTCGCGCTGACCGACGACGGCGACGTGTGGTGGGAAGGCATGGACGGCGCGCCGCCGGCGCACGCCATCGACTGGCAGGGCAAGGATTGGACGCCGAAGAGCGGCACCAAGGCGGCGCACCCGAATTCGCGCTTCACCGTCCCGGCCTCGCAATGCCCGAGCATCGATCCGGCGTGGGACGATCCCGCCGGCGTGCCGATCTCGGCGTTCGTGTTTGGCGGCCGGCTGAGCAAGACCTTCCCACTGGTCTTCCAGGCGTTCGACTGGTCGCACGGCGTCTATCTGGGTGCGACACTCGGCTCGGAAGCGACCGCGGCGGCGGACAACCAGGCCGCCATCCGGCGCGACCCGATGGCGATGATCCCGTTCTGCGGCTACAACATGGCCGATTACTGGGCGCACTGGCTGAAAATCGGCAAGGGGCTCGCCACGCCGCCGGCGATCTTCCGCGTGAACTGGTTCCGCAAGGACGGCTCCGGCAACTTCATCTGGCCGGGCTTCGGCGAGAACATGCGCGTGCTGAAATGGATGGTCGACCGGATCCACGGCCGCGTCGATGCGGTGGAGAGCCCGTTCGGGCTGATGCCGCGCCACCAGGACCTCAATTGGGCCGGCACCGCCTTCGACAAGTCGTCCTTCCACGCCATCACCGACATCGACCGCGAAGAGGCGCGGCGCGAGGCCGAGGACCAGAGGAGCTGGTTCGATACGTTCGGCCCGCGTCTGCCCGCCGAGATGGAAACGCACCGCCGGGACCTCCTCGCCCGGGTCGAAAAATCGCCGCCGGTGTGGCGCGCCCCCGACTGAAGGCGCGCGGACTCGAGTCCCAATCCGGGGCCGGCCACACCGCGCCAGCCCTTTTCCTCTAGGCCCATTCCACGGGCCCTCACAGAGTTAACGGAAAAACTGTGGGAACCTTTGCCCGGCAAAAATCCCTTGGCCCATGCGGAGTCGTATGAATTGCAAGGGCGAATGTCATAAAAAGTTCACTGTTCTCAAATAAAATAGTCTTGCGCATTGGGAGCCTTTTCCCCTAATTACCGTTCCTGAGACGCCAATCGCACGTGCCAAGGCCCCCTCGTGGGTACAGTAACGACGTGTACGCGCCTTTTCGGTCGAGCCGGTCGACAGTGGGCCGGTACCTTAAGGGAAGTGGATACGATGGTTCCTGGGCACGACTTCGCGCCCTATCCGCGCATCGACGGGTAAACGTTCCTGCGGCCGGCTGAGTTATTGCCGGACCGCCCGCGTTTCCGTCTTTCCACGATAAACGCGCCACTCGCTAAGCACCGGAAAAGTCCGGATTGAGTGTGCGTTCTTCGAGTTCTCCAGCACCCACGCTCGAAGTGTATGCGCGAACAGGGGGTCGACATGGAAAAGAAGCACATCACCTATCCCGGCCGCATTGTGATGGTCGGTTTCGGATCGATTGGCCAGGGCGTTCTGCCGCTGATCCTGCGCCACATCGAGATGCCGCGGCAGAACATCACGATCGTGACCGCCGAGGAACGCGGCCGCGAGATCGCCGCCGAATACGGCATCCGCTTCGAGCTCCGCCCGATCACCCGCGCGAACTATCGCGACGTGCTGACGCCGCTGCTCGGCCGCGGCGATGTCCTGCTCAACCTGTCGGTCGACGTGTCGAGCGTGGCGCTGATCGAGCTGGCCCAGGCCCAGGGTGCGCTCTATCTCGATACCTGCATCGAGCCGTGGGCCGGCGGCTACACCGATCCGGCGCTCAGCCCGTCCGAGCGCTCGAACTACGCGCTGCGCGAGAGCGCCTTGGCGCTGGCACCGCGGCTGGTCGGCGGCCCGACCGTGCTGTTGACCCACGGCGCCAATCCCGGCCTGGTCTCGCATTTCGTCAAGGAAGCCCTGCTGAACATCGCCCGCGACACCGGCCATAAGACGCGCAGCCCGCGCGACCGGATCGGCTGGGCGCTCTTGGCGCGCGATCTCGGCATCAAGGTGATCCACATCGCCGAGCGCGACACCCAGGTGGGCGGCAGGCCCAAGGCACCGGGCGAGTTCGTCAACACCTGGTCGGTCGACGGCTTCGTCGGCGAGGGCTCGCAGCCGGCCGAGCTCGGCTGGGGCACCCATGAGCGTCACTTCCCGGAAGACGGCCAGCGCCACGGCTTCGGCTGCGACGCCGCGATCTACCTGGAGCGGCCGGGGGCGTCCACGCGCGTGCGCACCTGGACGCCGCTCGAGGGCTCGTTCCACGGCTTCCTGGTCACGCACAACGAATCCATCTCGATCGCCGACTACTACACCCTGGACGAGGGCGGCACGGTCCATTATCGCCCGACCGTCCACTACGCCTATCACCCGTGCGACGATGCGGTGCTGTCGCTGCACGAGCTGGCCGGCAAGAACTGGGCCCTGCAGGCCACCAAGCGCCTGATGATGAAGGAGATCGAGACGGGCATCGACGAGCTGGGCGTGCTCCTGATGGGCCACCAGCGCGGCGCGTATTGGTTCGGCTCGCGCCTGTCGATCGACGAGGCGCGGCGGCTGGTGCCGCACAACAATGCGACCAGCCTCCAGGTCACCGCGGCGGTGCTGGGCGGCCTGATCTGGGCCATCGAGAACCCGCGCTCGGGCGTCGTCGAGGCGGACAATATCAATCACCGCCGGGTGATGGAGATCGCCCGGCCGTATCTCGGCGAGATGGTCGGGGTCTACTCCGACTGGACGCCGCTGGACGGCCGCAGTCCCCTGTTCCCGGAGGCGGTCGACCCCTCCGATCCCTGGCAATTCAAAAATTTCCGCGTCGCCTGAGCGGCTGGACGCAAGAGGAACCCAAGATGACCAAAAAAATCGCCCAGTTCGTCGCCGAGCGACGACCGCAAACCCCCTGCCTGATCGTCGATCTCGACGTGGTGACCGACAACTACAAGAAACTGCGCGCCGCCGTGCCGCAGGCCGGCATCTACTACGCCGTCAAGGCCAACCCGGCGCCGGAGATCCTGAAGCTGCTGACGAAGCTCGGCTCGAGCTTCGACACCGCCAGCGTCAACGAGATCGACATGGTGCTGGCCACCGGGGCGTCGGCCGACCGGATCTCGTATGGCAACACGATCAAGAAGAAGGCCGACATCGCTGCCGCCTACGGGCGCGGTGTGCGCCTGTACGCGCTCGATTCCGAGGCCGAGCTCGGCAAGGTCGCCGACGCGGCACCCGGGTCGCGCGTGTTCTGCCGCATCCTGACCTCCGGCGCCAACGCCGAATGGCCGCTGTCGCGGAAGTTCGGCTGCGACGCCGCGATGGCGAAGAAGCTGCTCATCGAAGCGGCCAAGCGCGGCGTCGTCCCGCACGGCGTGTCGTTCCATGTCGGCTCGCAGCAGCGCGACCCGGGCCAGTGGGACGCGGCGGTGGCGCAGGCTGCCTGGCTGTTCCGCGAATGCGAGGACGCCGGCGTGCAGCTGACCATGCTCAACATCGGCGGCGGATTTCCGACGCGCTATCGCCGGACCATTCCGACGATGCCGGCTTACGGTGCCGCGATCGAGGATTCGCTGCGGCGGCATTTCGGCAACCGCATCCCCGATATCATCGTCGAGCCGGGCCGGCAGATGGTCGGGAGCGCCGGCGTGATCCAGACCGAGGTCGTCCTGATCTCGAAGAAGTCGGAGACCGACCGCAAGCGCTGGGTGTATCTCGACATCGGCAAGTTCGGCGGCCTCGCCGAAACGATGGACGAAGCGATCCAGTATCCGATCAGCTCGCAGCGCAAGGGGCCGCTCGGCCCGGTCGTGCTCGCAGGCCCGACCTGCGATTCCGCCGATATCCTCTACGAGCGGGCGGACTACCGGCTGCCCGAGGACCTCGAGATCGGCGATACGCTCGAGATCCGCGCGGCGGGTGCGTACACGACGACCTACGCCTCGGTGGCATTCAACGGGTTCGAGCCGTTGAAGACGTACTGCATCTGAGCTCCCGCCCATGGTGACCTTCACGCAGGAGCGGGACGAGCACGGTCCCGCCATCGAGCGGCTGCTCGACGCCGCGTTCGGCGAGGCGCGCCCGCATAAAACGTCGCAGCGCCTGCGCGACGGGCGGGTGCCGCTCCGCGAGCTGAGCCTCGTGGCACTGGACGGCCAGGAGCTCGTCGGCACGGTCCGGCTGTGGCCGGTCCTGGCCGGCAGGCGCCAGCGCCGCGCCCTTCTCCTCGGCCCGCTCGCCGTCGATGCGCGCTTGCGCGATCACGGCGTCGGCGGCGCCCTGATCCGGGAAGCCGTCGAGCGGGCGCGCGAGGCCGGCGAGGCCGCGATCATCCTGGTCGGCGATGCGCCCTACTACGCCCGCTTCGGCTTCTGCCCCGATCACACGACCGGGCTGTGGCTGCCCGGGCCGGTCGACCGGCGGCGCTTTCTCGCCCGCGAGATCAAGCCCGGCAGCCTCGCCGGCGCCAAAGGGCCCGTCCTGCCGCTCGCGGCGTGACCGACCTTCGGCGTTGACCCTGGGCGCCGGCGCCGTACTGTCGAGCGATGGCGCGGACGGTCCCCTGGGTTCTTCTCCTGATCGCGATCGCTGCCGCGGTTGCGCTGGGCCGCAATCCGCGCCTGAACGTCCTGGTGCCGCACGGCGAGCGTGAGCTCGTCGTCATGGACTTCTCGACGCCGTTCCCGCTGGATCCGCCGCCCGAGGGCTGGGTGCACCGCCGCTTCTGGACCCGCCCGCCGATGCAGATGTCGTTCGCGGAGAAGGACGGCGTGCCGGCACTGCGGCTCGCCACCAGCTCCAGCGCCTCGATGCTGTTCCGACATGTCGACGTCGACCTGCAGGACTATCCGATCCTGGCGTGGCTGTGGTATGTCGAGCGTCCCCTCCATTCCGAAAGCGACGAGCGGACGCGCGAAGGCGACGATCACCCGGCGCGGCTGTTCCTCGCCTTCCAGACGGCGGCGGGCGAAAGCCGGCGCATGGAGATCATCTGGGGCAACAAGCTCAGGGCCGGCGACTACAAAGTCATCGGCAGCTTTCCGCACTACGTCGCCAACGGCGGCGACGATAACGTCGGGCATTGGATCAGCGAGACCGTCGACCTGCGCCCGATCTATCGCCACATCTGGCCCGATGCGGCACCGGCGCATCTCGTCGATCTGGCCCTGTTCTGCGATTCCGACGAGACCCACGGCGAGACCGTGGCGTATTTCGCCGACGTCAGGCTCGCCCGGCCGTAGCCGGAACCCCGAAAGACCGCCAGAGGCCGTGCCGGCTCTGCGCGTAGGCCGTGGCGCCATAGCGCGATAACAAAGGGCCGCTCCGCGAGCCCAGGGCGAGCACCGCCTTGGTGAGTCCGTCGGCAACGACGCAGCGCTCCGCAACGACCGAGACGAAACCGTCCCCGCCGACCGCCCGCCGCCGCCGGCCATCGACATGGCGGCGGTGCGATCGGCCGCTGCTGCTGGCAAGGCTGCCGTTCGAGAGTTCGATCATCGCCGCTGGCGCCGGTGCGCGCGGCGAGTCCGTGCGCAAGAGAACATGCTCGCACCCCCGCCCCGCCACCCGCAAATCGCCGCCGGCGTTGACGCAGGCCTGTGCGGCACCACGGCCGAGCAGCCGCTCGACCGCCAGATCGACCGCATAACCCTTGGCGATGCCGCTCAGGTCGATCCACAGCCGGCGGTGAAACCGGACACGGCCGTCGGCGCCGACCTCGATATCGCGCCACGAGGTGCGAGGGTCGGGCGCCCGCTCGCCCTCGGGCCGCGGCAAGGTGCCCCAGGCGACCAGCTCGGCCGCGACGGTGACGTCGAAGGCGCCGTCTGACGCCGCGGCCAGGGCGCACGCCCACCGCAGCACGTCGGATGTGCGCGGATGGACCGCGACCGGACCGTCCTGCGCCGCGTGATTGAGCCGGCTCACGTCGCTGCCGGGCGCCTGGAAGCTCATCAGGCGATGGACGAGGCCGACATCCTGGAACGCCGCGTCGATCGCCGCATGGGCCTCGTCCGCCGGGAGCCCGCCGACCCGGACGGCGACGGTGGTGCCCAGAAGCGGGCGGCAGCGTTCAACGAGCGGCGGGTGCGATGACGAGCGCATACGTCGCCAGAAGCCGCTTGATGCCGTCGGTCACGTGGCGGCACGACAGCGTCGCCCCCGAGATGTTCTGGATGTCCGCCTCAAGCTTCAGCCGGGCGCCGTGCCGCTTGCCGTCGAACTGGCGGCGCCACGCCGCGTCGCGGATCTGGCCGCCGTAGTTTTCGCGATATTCGAGGATCTCGACGCTCTTGACCGCACCCTCGTCGTCGAGCGCGAGCGCGAACGGGATGAAGTCATGCTTGCCGATCACCTCGTCGACGATGAACCAGCCGCCGGTCGACGCGCGCCACAGCTTGAGCGTGGTGTTGCGGACACTCACGTCCGCCGCTTTCTCGATGGCGCGGACCTGATCGCGGGTGAGCGTGCGAACATCAGCGGTGAACGTGGCGCCGGGAAACATCAGCGCCTGCGCCTGCTCGACCGTGAGGTAGACGGCGGCCTGCGCCGGCACGCTGAGGGTCACGGCTGCCAGCGGAAGCAGGAAAAATCGGTGCGACATTGTCATCTGCAAATAAGTCGCAGTTGCATCAAGGCTGCAGACTTATAAAGGGCTTGGCGGCGCCCGGCAAGCGCCGCCGCAGCAAACCTGTCATTGCGAGGAGCGTAAGCGACGAAGCAATCCAGCGGCCTGGATCGCTTCGCTTTCGCTCGCGATGACGGAGACGGCTATGGCCGCTCCGTCACTTATCCGAGCAGAGATGCCCGGCGTGGCCCCAATTTTCCTTCGGTACGTCCTCGAAGATGACGTGCAGGGATTCGGGCTTGGTGCCGGCGATCTTCTCCATATCGCGCGTGAACGCTTCGACCAGATGCCGCTTCTGATCGAGGCTGCGGCCCGACCACATCGACACACGAATCACTGGCATGCGCTTCCTCCTTGGTGTTCGTCTTTGCTCTTTCGCTTCTACGGAAACATGGCCTCCTGCTGCAGTCCAGTCGTCTCGGGCAGGCCGAGCATGACGTTCATGTTCTGGATCGCCTGGCCCGAGGCACCCTTGACCAGATTGTCCTCCGCGCACAGCACGATCGCGCGCCCGGGAACCCGATCGGCGAATACACCGATATGGGCGTAGTTCGAGCCGCGCACATGCCGGGTTGCCGGCGAGACGCCGTCGGCCAGTACCCGCACGAACGGCTCGCCTTCGTAGCGTGCTTCGAGCGTGCGCCTGAGATCGGCAGCCTTGGCGCCATTCGCCAGCCGGACATAGATCGACGCCAGGATGCCGCGGTTCATCGGCATGAGATGCGCGGTGAAGTTCACCACCACCGGCTTGCCCGCGGCCTTCGACAGCCCCTGCTCGATCTCCGGCGCGTGCCGATGCTTGGCGACGCCGTAGGCGTGGATGCCTTCCGACACCTCGCTGAACAGCATCTCCTCCTTGGCGGCGCGGCCGGCGCCGGTCATGCCGGATTTCGCGTCGATGATGATGTCGTCGACGTCGATCTGCCGCGCCTCGACCAGCGGGATCAGCGGCAGCTGCGCCGAGGTCGGGTAGCAGCCCGGATTGGCGACCAGGCGCGCCGCCTTCACCGCCTTGCGCTCGATCTCGGTGAGGCCGTAGACCGCCTCCTTCTGCAGACCGGGGGCGCGGTGCGCGTGGCCGTACCATGTCGCATAAGTCTCGATGTCGGCGAGCCGGAAATCGGCCGACAGGTCGATCACCTTCAGCCGCGTCGGCAGCTTGGCGATGACCTCCTGCGTCGTGCCGTGCGGCAGTCCGCAGAACACGAGGTCGACCGCGTCCCAGTTCGCCTCGTCGATCTTGATCAGCTTCGGCAGGCCGAGATGGCCGAGATGCGGAAACACCGCCCCCAAAGCCTGGCCGGCGTGGCGGTCGGCGGTCAGGAGGCGCATGTCGGCGCCAGGATGGTGTGCCAGCAGTCGGATGAGCTCGGCACCCGTATAGCCGGACGCGCCGAGAATTCCGACCCTGACCTTGTTCGATGCCGCGCTCATGGCGAGCTCCTTGTCCTCTGATCGTAGCAAAAAAGCGTGCCGCGGATTAGACAATAGGGCTGCGAGACGACCGGCGACGCGGTCCCGCAAGCCAGCACTCATCGTCGTCGGAATGGACCGGCATGTATTCGATCGTCACCCCCAACCGCAACCGGCTCGACACGCTGGTCCAGGTCGTGCCGAGCTGGCAGGCCGCCCCGCTGGTGTCCGAGATCGTGATCGTCGATTTCGGCAGCGATCGGCCGATCGGCCTCGCCGATTTCCCCGACCGCCGGAAGCTGAAGCTGGTGCAGGTCGGCGCCACCGAGGAGTGGCGCATCGGGCTCGCGATCAATCTCGGCGTCGACCACGCCGCCTGCGATGCGATCCTGAAGCTCGATTCCGACATCGAGATCACGCGTCCGGACTGGCTCTCCGACCTGGCGCTCGACGGGGCCTTCTATCGCGGCCGCTACACGACGACGGTGTCCAATGGCCAGGCGGTCTTTCTGAAGCGGCACTGGCAGGCCATCGGCGGATACAACGAATGGCTGTCCGGCTACGGCTTCGACGATTCCGATTTTTACATGCGGATGCGCCGCAGCGGTCTCGAAGAACGCGCGGTCGAGCCCGATGTGCTGCGCGAGCTCCAGCATTCCCTGGACTCCCGAACCGCCCCCACAATCGCCACCGAGTTCTTTCAACTCAATCCTCCGGATCCCAAGGCCCGCATGGTGTTCACGGCGAGCCGGAACACGTATCTGGCCTATATGTGCGGCTGGTCGCCGCAGATGCGCCGGCGTTACACATCGACGCCGCTCGCCGACAGCGTGGTCGGCCTCGAGCTCGCTGCCCCCGGCGAGGCGTATCGCAAGGCCAGCGCATTCGCGAATTTCCTCGGCCTCGTGCGCATGACCGGAGCGCCGGAGCATACGGATCTGCTGGGGGCCATGATGGCGAGATTCCTGTCCGAGGATGGCGGGCTCTGAAACGAAAAAAGGGCTGGCAAACCGCCAGCCCTTTTCGATCTCGCCGTGAAGATCGCGGCTAGCGTTTCGAGAACTGGAAGCTGCGGCGCGCCTTCATGCGGCCGTACTTCTTGCGCTCGACCACGCGGCTGTCGCGGGTGAGGAACCCGACCTTCTTGAGCACGCCGCGCAGGCCCGGCTCGTAGAAGGTCAGCGCCTTGCTGATGCCGTGCCGCACCGCACCGGCCTGACCCGAGAGGCCGCCGCCGGTGACCGTCGCCACGACGTCGAACTGCTCGCTGCGATTGGCGACCAGGAACGGCTGACGGATCAGCATCCGGAGCACCGGCCGCGCGAAATAGACGTTGCCGTCACGGCCATTCACCGAGAAGCCGCCCTTGCCGGGCTTCAGCCACACGCGGGCGACGGCGTTCTTGCGCTTGCCGGTCGCGTAGGAGCGGCCGAATGAGTCGCGCTGGGGCTCGGGCAGATCGGCCGCGGGCTGGGCGACCTGCTGGGCCGCCGAGGCCATGGCGAGGTCGGCCAGGGTGCGCGTGCGCGTCACGGGCGATCCCCGTTCCGGCCGCTCGGACCTGTCGCGCGGTCCGCTACCGGTCCTCGTGGGTCTCTCCGCCATGACTTACGCGCTCCTCTTGTTCTTCGGGTTGAGCTTGGCGAAATCAATCGTCTGCGGGTTCTGCGCCTCGTGCGGATGCGTGGTCCCGGCATAGACCTTCAGGTTACGCATCTGCTTGCGCGCGAGCGGACTGTCCTTCTTCATCATCCGCTCGACCGCCCGGACGAGCAGCCGCTCCGGAAATTTGCTGCGCAGCGTCTGCTCGGGTGTCCGCTCCTTGACGCCGCCGGGATGGCCGGTGTGCCAATAGAACACGCTGTCGGTCATCTTGCGGCCGGTGACCCGCACCTTCTCCGCGTTGATGATGACGACGTTGTCGCCGCAATCGACATGCGGCGTGAAGCTCGGCTTGTGCTTGCCCTTGAGACGCAGCGCCACGAACGAGGCGAGGCGGCCCAGCACGACGCCGTCGGCATCCACCAGGATCCACTTCTTGGCCTTCGCCGCCGCGGCCGGCGTCAACGAAACGGTCGACATGACTTCATCCCAAATGAGGCTCGGGGGACCCCCCTCCCTAAACCCTAGGGTCGGCCCGCCGAAGGTCGCGGAATATCTACCGCCAGTCGCTGCAAGTCAACCGCAAAAAGCGCTGGCGCATCAGCGCCTTTACTTAGCGGTATTATGATAAGAAACCGCTAAGCCCCGGTCTGTAAGCCCTTTTTCAGGACCGGCTGCACGGATTGCGGCGGGATCGAATAGGTGACGGTCACATGCGCCACCGGCTCGGCGTCGCCGTCCGAAAACAGCATCACTTCACCATAGGCCAGACGCTTGCCGCAGCGGATGAGTTGCGCCTCGGCAATGACGTCACGCGCCGGCGGCCGGCGCAGGAAATTGATGTTGAGGGTCGCCGTCACGGCCAATTCGGCCTGCTCGATCAGATTCATCAAGGCGCCATAGACAGAGTAATCCGCAAGGGCCATCAGCACCGGCCCGCTGACCGTACCGCCGCTCCGCGTGAACTCGGGCCGGAACGGCACCCGGACGCGGGCGGTGCCCGGACCCAAGGCCTCGACGTCGAACGCCAACAAAGCCACCAAAGGCGTGCTCTGGCGCGTGCGCTCGCTGAATTCGCGCGGGGTCATGGGCGGCATGGGATCTCCCGATGAGAAAAGCTCATCCCTCGGCTGAACGATACTAAACATTGATCATTAATTTAAACATTGTTAAATTTCACGGGCAATGGTGGCGATCCCCGAACCCGCCGAGACGCGCCGCGAGGCCAACCGGAAATTCCGGCGCGATGCCGTGCTGGCCGCCGCCCACAAGGTGTTCGGCGAGGCCGGGCTGGACGGCGCCACCATCCGGGCGATCGCGCAGGCCGCCGGCTACACCCCGGGCGCCGTTTACTCGTATTACCCGACCAAGGAAGCGATTTACGCCGACATACTCGCGCACTCGCTGGGCGCCCTGCGGGCCGCCGTGGTGGGCGAGATGGAGCGTGCCAGCGACGGCGAGCCGAAGCTGCGCGCCGCGATCCGGGCGTTTTTCGAGTATTACCGGCAGCGGCCGCAGGAGCTCGAGCTGGGCCTGTACCTGTTCCACGGCGTGCGCCCGGCGGGGCTCGGCCGCGACCTCGACCGGTCCCTCAATTCGCGTCTGATCGCGGTCATGCGGCGGATCTCCGCCGCGATCGCGCAGGTCGGCGGCCTCGATCCCCTCGCCGCCCATCGCGAAACCGTCGCCGCGGTCTGTCACGTGATGGGGGTCTTGCTGATGGCCAACACCGGCCGGCTGAAGATCTTCGACAGCGAGCCGGATGGGCTGATCGAACACTATCTCGACGGTCTGATCGCGCGGCTCGGCCGCGCCTGACCGTGTCATCAGGGAGGATCGCGATGGCAAAGCAGGACAGCGTGCGCGTCGAAAAGGACGGCCCGGTGACGACCGTGATTCTCAACCGGCCGGAGGTGCGCAACGCCGTCGATCCGGCGACCGGCCGGAAGCTGGTCGACGCCTTCCTCGCCTTCGAGGCCGATCCCAAGGCCACCGTCGCCGTGTTCTGGGGTGCCCGCGGTGCGTTCTGCGCCGGAGGCGACCTGAAGGCGCTGTCGAAATCAAACGGCAAGCAGTGGATGGCCGATCTCAAATACCAGGAGACCGGCGACGGCGAGTTGCCGCCGGGGCCGCTCGGTCCGTCGCGGCTGCAGCTGGCCAAGCCGGTGATCGCAGCGGTCGCCGGTCCGGCGGTCGCCGGCGGCATGGAGCTGGCGCTGTGGTGCGATCTCCGGGTGATGGAGCGCGATGCGTATTTCGGGGTCTATTGCCGGCGCTGGGGCGTGCCGCTGATCGACGGCGGCACGGTCCGCCTGCCGCGCCTGGTCGGCATGGGCCGGGCACTCGACATCATCATGACTGGCCGCAAGGTCACGGCCAAGGAAGCCCTTGCCATCGGCATGTGCGACCGGGTCGTTCCCAAGGGCAAGAGCCGCAGCGCCGCCGAGGCGCTCGCCCACGAGATCGCAAGGTTCCCGCGCGAATGCATGCTCGCCGACCGCAACTCCGCGCATCGGGCCTGGGGCATGCCGCTGCGCGAGGCGATGCGACAGGAGTATTGGAACGGCCAGTCGTGCCTGGGGAACGAAGGCGTCGGCGGTGCCGGCCGTTTCGCCGGCGGCAAGGGCCGCCACGGCGACTACAAGAACATCTAGCCCTGCCCGATGCTCTCCGGCCGCTTGCCAGCGAGGGCGCGCGGCGCCACATTGAGGGCCCCGGGAGACGACGCGTGACCGCCCAACCCAGCTCCGCCGCTAGTGACTCATTGCTGCTGCGCCAGGATCGCGACGGCGTGGCGACTCTCACACTGAACCGGCCCGCGCAGCGCAACGCCTTGTCGGTGGGCCTCATGACGGCGCTGCAAGCCGAGCTCGACCGGATCAAGGACGACCACAGCGTGAAAGTGGTCGTGATCGCCGGCAACGGTCCCGGATTTTGCGGCGGCCATGATCTCAAGGAGATGCGCGCCAACCCGGGCCGCCAGTCTTACGAAGCGCTGTTCCAGCAGTGCTCGCGCCTGATGATGTCGATCGTCCGACTGCCCAAGCCGGTGATCGCGCGGGTCCACGCGGTGGCGGCCGCCGCCGGCTGCCAGCTCGTCGCGACCTGCGATCTCGCGGTCGCCGCCGAAAGCGCCAGGTTCGCGGTCAACGGCGTCAATATCGGCCTGTTCTGCTCGACCCCGATGGTCGCGCTGAGCCGCGCCATTCCGCGCAAGCCGGCGATGGAGATGCTGCTGACCGGCGATCTGATCGACGCGCGCACCGCCCTCGCCCACGGCCTGGTGAACCGGGTGGTGCCGGACGGCGAGCTGGACGTGGCGATCGCTGAGCTGTGCGGCAAGATCGTCGCCAAATCGCCCTACGTGCTGGCGATCGGCAAGGAAGCCTTTTATCGCCAGGCCGAGATGGGCCTCGAGCAGGCCTACGCGTATGCCAGCCAGGTGATGGCGACGAACATGCAGGCGCGCGACGCCGAGGCCGGGATAGACGCCTTCATCGCCAAGCGGCCGATGCCGGATTGGCAGGGCCGTTAACGGCTGTCCGCTAAGCGGCGGATTTCACACGGCAAAACTGTGCGGAAACGCACGTTTTTTTAACCAGTGTTAATGTAGGCTGGAGCCTGCCGAGTCGAGACCGCCGGCCAGAGGGGCAGCTGGACGCGGCGGTCCGTCGATGAAAGACGCCATGCATGCCTGACCGCAAGGTCCTGCTGACCCCGACCCCGCGCTCAACGCGCCAGATCGCCCGTGAAGTCGTCACGCAGGACGAGCTTACCCGGGCCGCCCAGCAGCACGAGGATTTCATCTACTCGCGCCGCGGCGGCCAGCGCATGCACTTCGCCGGCCGCGATCTGTCGCGATTGAACCTGTCGGGCTTCAATCTGCAAGGCGCGGTCTTCACCGGATCCGCCTTCATCGAGGCCAATGTCGCGAACGCGATCTTCGATTCAACGATCCTGTTCGGCTGCGACCTCAGCGATGCCAATCTCCAGGGGACGTCGCTGCGCGATGCCGACCTGCGCGGCGCCTTGTTCCGGCGCACCAACCTCGCCGGCGCCAACCTGTCCGGCGCCGACTTGCGCGAGGGCCGCCTCGCCCACCGCGACCGCGACAAGGGCTTCAAGGAAATCGTCTACGACGAGGTCGGGCCGGCCGACATGCAGGGCGCCAACATGACCAGCGCCAACCTGTCGCTTGCCCGCCTCGCCGCCACCGTGGCCGACCGCGCCGACTTCACCGACGCCAACATGCGCGGCTGCCGCCTGGCGCGGGGCAACCTCAAGCGCGCGATCCTGCGCGGCGCCGATCTGTCACACGCCGATCTCAACGGCGCCAATCTGCGCGGCGCCAATCTCCGTTACGCGGTGCTGGTCGGCGTCGACCTCACGACCGCCGACACCACCGAGGCCGACCTCACCGGCGTGCTCACCGACGCGACGCGCGGCAAATCGCTCGACATGCTGCCCCGGCCGCTCGACCAGCTGCTCGCTGACCACGACCGCTTCGTGCGCTCGGCCGGCGCCGAAGGCCGGCCGCTCGACCTCTCGGACTACGATCTGCGCAAGGCGCTGGCACTCACCCGCTTCTCGCTGGCGACCATCAAGGCGCAGGGTGCCGTGTTCTACGGCCTGGACCTGCAGAACGTGCGGCTGCAGGCGGCCCATCTCCAAGGGTCCGATTTCCGCGCCTGCCGGCTCGCCGGGGCCGATTTGCGCGGCGCCAATCTCAGCGAAGCCCTTCTATCGCATGCCGACTTGCGCGACTGCGACTTCAGCGCCATCCTGGTCCGTGAGGCGGTCGCACTGCCGACCAAGCTCATCCAGGCCGAGCTGCGCGGCGCCGATCTCCGCGGCGCCAACCTGAAGGGAGCCAGCTTGCGCGGCGCCGACCTCACCGGAGCGCGCCTGGAGGGCGCGCAGCTCGACGGCGCCGACCTGGCCCACGCGATCGGCGCCCCCGAAGGAAAGACATGACGTCAGCGCCGAACCCCGCCGCCCCCTCGCCGGTCAACCACGACGCTTACAGCGACGATTATCTCCGCGGCATCCTGCGCCGCGTGCGCACCATCGCCATGGTCGGCGCCAGCCCGAACTGGAACCGGCCGAGCTACTTCGCGATGAAATATCTGCAGCATAAGCGCTACCGGGTCATTCCCGTAAACCCGGCGGCGGCCGGGCAGACGATCCTCGGCGAGGCCACCTACGCGGCGCTCAAGGACATTCCCGGGCCGGTCGACATGGTCGACATCTTCCGCAACTCCGAGGCCGCCGCGTCGATCACCGACGATGCGATCGCAATCGGCGCCACGGTCGTGTGGATGCAGCTCGGCGTCCGCAACGACGCGGCAGCGCACCGCGCCGAGGCCGCCGGGCTCACCGTGGTCATGAACCGCTGCCCGAAGATCGAATACGGGCGGCTCCACGGCGAATTGTCGTGGGGCGGCATCAATTCCGGGATCATCTCCGCCAAGCGCCGGCGCCACGTGTAGCGCAGATTCCGGTTAACCAAATCACCCACATACGAAGCATCCAGAGAATTCAACCACAGAGACACAGAGCGCACAGAGGTAAGAGGCTCTCTTGCTCTTCTCCGTGACGTCTGTGTCTCACGCCGATGGGCGGCAGCGTGCCCGCCGAATTCCCCCTCGTCACCCCTGCGAAAGCGGGGGTCCATCGTGCCGATTGAACCATGGACCCCGGCTCGCGCTTCGCTTGGCCGGGGTGACGATCGTCCTATCTGTGATCTCTCTGTCTTTGTGATAAAAAAGATTCTGGGGAGACGGCTACGCCGTCCTGATCTCGATCGGGCGGAAGCCCTCGACATCGCCGATATCGGTCAGCACGAGCAGGATTCCGCCGTCCGGCGTGCGCAGATCGCGCGCCAGGATCCGATGGCCTCCGAGCTCGCGCAGCACGACCTCGCCGGTCGCCGCGCGGTGACTGGCCATGCGCTCGGCGAGGACCTCGGCGGCCCGCCCAGGCGGCGACGGAACCTCGCCGAGGCGGATGCATTCCCAATAGAATTTCTCGAAACTGACGCCGGGGACCAGAAATTTCGCGGCCCGACCGGCACGCTGCCGGTAAACCTCGTTGCACACGACGAAGCGGTCCTCGGGGTCCCAGAACGAGAACCCGTTGGTGCCGTGCTCCATGGCGTACAGGAAGCGCATATTGGCGCGGGCCGAGACGCTGCGCGCCTCCACCACCGCCGTGATGTCGCGCGCGACACCGCGATAGCCGACGAATTCGCCGTCCGCCGCGAAGCGCGGCATGCCGCTGAGATTGAGGTGCGCGATGCGCCCGGACGGCGTGCGCACCTGGCACAGAAATTCGCGGAACATGCGCCGGGCGGTGATATTCGGCTCGAACTGCGTCCAGCTCGGATCGTCGGGGTGTGCCACGATCAGGTCACCGAGACTGCGCCCCAAGGCGTCGTGCACCGGAAATTCCGTCTGGCCGCGCCCGGCACGGGAGACGTAGGTGAACCTGAGCGCCGGATCGGTCTCCCAATACCAGTCCGACGCCGCCTCCGCGAAATCGCGAAACCGAAGCTCGCTCTGCTCGCGCCGGCGCATCTGTGTCACCAGCAGCCCGATCAGCACCGCGATGATCGTGTCGGCGACGATCACCCAGCCGGCGGCCATATAAGCCTCCCGCCACCAGTCCGCCAGCACGACCGACGTATCGAGCACGGTGCGGACGACGACCGGAAACTCCTCGAGGCCGGCATACCCATAGAGACGGTCTACATGGTCGGCGGCGCTGACGGCCCGCGCCGAGCCGGTCCGCGACCTCGCAAACAGCGCGGGCAGGACCTTGCCTTCGACATGGCGACCGATCCGGCCTTCGACCCAGGGATAACGAGCGAGCATCACGCCGTCGTTGGTCAGCATGGCGATCGCCGCGTTGGGACCGAGATCGATCGCCGCATACAGGCTGGCGAGATAAAGCGGGTCGATCCCCGCGACCACGATCCCCTCGAACCGCCCCTCGGCATCCTCGACCCGCCTGGACAGAAGCAGGCTCCAGCGGCCATCGAGGCGGGTGCGGAAGGTCGGGGTCAGCAGCACGCCGCGGTGCCCTGCTTCATGGGCCTTGAAATACGGGGTATCAGCCAATGACAGTTGCGGCGGCGGATTGCTGCGCGCGCTGGAGATGGACTGGCCGTGGGCATCGACGGCGAACAGGTTGTTGAGCTGCGGCAACGTCGTCACCATCGCCTGCAACGCGCGGTGTCGGCTCTCGCCGTCGCTCGGCCCGCGTTTGAGGTCGTTGATCAGGTCGAGTAGCGCCAGATCGGCGCCCTTCAGGACCGCCGCCGTCTGTTCGGACTGGCTGAGCGCCAGCCGGCGCAGATCCGCCCTGGCCTTGTCGAACGCCGCATCGCGCATCTGCCAGAGGACGAGCCCGAGAGCTACGAGCGACCCGGTGATGAGCACGGCGCCGAACCAGATCAGCAGGCCGCTCGGCGAGCGCGAGATGCCGCCCTCGCGCGGCACGATCACACCGGGCGCGGCGGTTTCGGCCAAACGGTCGTCCGCGGGTTGGGCGGCTTGAGGTGCATCCCCTGTCATGCGGGCCGATTATAGCGCCGCCCGAGCCCGGCCGCATCGGCCTCTGCCGGCCCCCTGTCCGGCGTGTTAAGACACCAGAGCAGCCCTCCGCGAGGACCCGTTTCATGCCCGACGACAAGCCCCACAGCTTCGGCTTCGAGACCCGCGCCATTCATGCCGGTGCGACCCCCGATCCGACGACGGGTGCGCGCAGCACGCCGATCTACCAGACCACGGCCTACGTCTTCGACGACGTCGACCATGCCGCCTCGCTCTTCAATCTGCAGACCTTCGGGTACATCTACAGCCGGCTCACCAACCCGACGGTGGCGGTGCTCGAGGAGCGCCTCGCCAATCTCGAGGGCGGCCGCGGCTGTGTCTGCGCCGCGTCCGGCCACGCCGCCCAGCTGCTGGCGTTTTTTCCCCTGATGGACAACGGCGACGAATTCGTTGCCAGCCGCAACCTGTACGGCGGCTCGATCACCCAGTTCACCCACACGTTCAAGAAATTCGGCTGGACGGCGCATTTCGTCGATCCGAGCGAGCCCAAGAATTTCGAAGCCGCGCTGACGCCCAAATGCAAGGCGATCTTCGTCGAGGTCCTGGCCAATCCCGGCGGGGTCGTGGTCGACTTAGAGCCGGTCGCCGAGATCGCCCGCCGCGCCGGGATTCCGCTGATTGTCGACAACACGCTGGCGACGCCCTATCTCTGCCGCCCCTTCGACTGGGGTGCCGACCTGATCGTGCATTCGACCACCAAGTTTCTCTCCGGCCACGGCCATTCGATGGGCGGTGCGGTGATCGAATCCGGCCGCTTCGATTGGGCCAAGAGCGGCAAGTTTCCATCGATGAGCGGGCCAGATCCCGCCTATCACGGTCTCACCTTCTCCGAAACCTTCGGCGATTTCGCCTACACGATGAAAACGCGCGCGGTGGCGTTGCGCGATCTCGGCCCGACCATGGCGCCGTTCAACGCGTTCCTCACCATCACCGGCGTGGAGACGCTGCATCTGCGCATGCAGCGGCACGTCGAAAACGCGCAGGCCGTCGCCGAGTTCCTGGAGAAGCACCCGGCTGTCGCCTGGGTTTCTTATGCGGGTCTCAAATCCAGCCGCTATCACCAGCTTGCGAAGAAATACATGCCGCGCGGTGCCGGCTCGGTGTTCACGTTCGGCGTGAAGGGCGGGTATCAAGCCGGCGTCAAGGTGGTGGAGACCGTCGAGCTGTTCTCGCACCTGGCCAATATCGGCGATACGCGCTCGCTGATCATCCATCCGGCCTCCACCACCCACCGGCAGCTCACCGAGGAGCAGCAGATCAAGGCCGGGGCCGGGCCCGATGTCGTCCGTCTGTCGGTCGGCATCGAGACGGTCGACGACCTGATCGCGGACCTGGATAGAGCGTTGAAGGCGGCGGGCTCAGTTTAGGCACGCTCTCGTGAATGACCTCTCCCGTGGGGAGAGGTCGGCGCGAAGCACCGGGTGAGGGGGTCAGCCTCGACAGGCACGACCGCTCTCACCGTGGACGCTGCCCCTCACCCGCTCCCGGGGTGCCGGGGGCTTCGCCCCCGGAAAAAGATTCCGGGCGCTCGCGACCTCTCCCGGCGGGAGAGGTGAATAATCCAGCTCACACGAGATACGTCGAGACCTCGATGAGGTTGGCGTCGGGGTCGCGGATGTAGAGGGAGCGCATGCGGCCGGTGGCGCCGGTGCGCTCGACCGGCCCGGATTCGATCTTCACGCCGCAGGCTTTCAGGTGCACGCGCACCGCCTCCAGCGACTTGGTGGTGACGAAGCAGAGGTCGCCGGAGCCCGGGGTCGGCCGGATCGCCTTGGGCTCGAATTCGTGGCCGGCCTGGTGGAGGTTGATCTTCTGCCGGCCGAAATGCAGCGCCTTGCGCTTGTCGGGCCCGAAGGTCCGCACCTCCATGCCGAGGACGCGCGAGTAGAAGTCGCACGTCTTGTCGATGTCGCGGACGGTCAGCACCAGGTGATCGAGGCGATCGATGGTGACCGGCGCCGACATGTGCGCCTCCATTTATTCAGCCGGCGCCGCGGCGACCTGCGCGGTGGGCTCGGCCCTATCGTTCGGCAGGAACACCGCCGAAATCGCGACCACGGCGGCCAAGCCGCCCATCAGCGTGAACAGGCTGTCGAAGCCGCCGGTGGTGTCATGAATGTAGCCGATCAGCGGGATGGCCAGCGACGCAACGCCCAGCGCCAGGACGAATTTCGCGCCATAGGCGGTGCCGCGCCATTTGCCCGGCGAGAAATGCGCGAGCAGGCCGTTCTCGGCCGGGATGGTCGCGTAGTTCGAAAACACCATCGCGACGGTCAAGGCCAGCAGCGGCCAGCCGCCGACCGTGGCCGCGAGCAGGATGAGCGGCGTCTGGACGATGAACCCTACCATATAAACCCGCTTCATCGAGAACCGGTCGGCCAGGCGGCCGCCGACATACTGCGACATCGCGCCGAACAGATAGACCACGGTGACGAGCGCGCCGGCGCCGAGCACGCCGTTGCTCCCGACGTCGGCCATCCGCTCCGCGAACACCTTGGGCAGCATGATCATGTAGGCCGCACCGATGAGGCCGGTGCACAGCATCGTGAGGGACAGGACGAAGAAGGCGCGCACGACCGCGCCGCGCGACGGCTCCGGCTGCGGCTTCAGGTCGACCCTGGTGTCCGCCACCCGGCCGGCGGCCCAGGCGGCGGCCAGCCCGGCGCCGACCAGCATCGACGTGAACCCCGGCACGATGAACGCGGCGCGCCAGGAGATGAAATCGGTCAGAGCGCCCGCGATCAGCGGCCCGATCGCCAAACCCACCGATCCGAAGATGCCGTTGACGCCGAGCGCCTTGCCGCGATTGACCGCGGCGCGCACCAGCCAGGCCATGCCCACCGGGTGGTAGATCGAGGCGAAGGTCCCGATCAGCGCCAGGCCGAGTGCCAGTTCCAGGGGGCTTCGCGCGAGACCTGTGAGCACGGCGGCGGCACCGGCGCCGATGAAAAAGACCACCATCATGCCGAGCGTCGACCAGCGGTCGCCGAGCCAGCCCGCCGGCAAGGCCGCGACGCCGAACAGGACCTGGCCGCCCAGCATGAGCGCGATCAGCTCGCCATACGGCAGGCCCCATTCGTGCTCGAGCCCGAGTACAACGGTAGGGTAAAGGATCGTCAGGATATGCGAATAGCTGTGGCCGACGTTGGAAAATGCCTGCGCAAGTCTCGCCGATGGCCTAGCCATGCCTGGATGGTGCCATTCGCGGCCGGCGGCAAGCAAGGTTCGCGGCCGCAATCGCGGCATGCGTGAAAGGCTTAGCTGGGAGCTCCCAGCTTCGCCGTCTCGGCCCTGAGCCAGTCGAGATAGGCGGGGTTGCCGTCCAGGATGGGCAGCGACACCACGCACGGCACGGTGTAGCTGTGCAGCGCCTTGACCCGCGCGGTTACGGCGGCGACCAGCTCGGCGCGCGTCTTCACGATGAGCACGGCCTCGCGGTCTTCGGTGAGCTTGCCCTCCCACCAGTAGACGGACTCCATGCCGTCGATCACGTTGGCGCAGGCGGCGAGCCGCTCTTCGACCAGGGTGCGCCCGATCTTCTTCGCCTCCTCGCGCGAGCCGGCGGTGATGTAGCACAGGCGCAACTCCATCCGGGTAAGCTACGCCAAGAGATGCGCTGCGCAAACGGCGTTTTAACCAGATGAGCGTAGGCTTGGCGAAACTCGACCGACCCCATAGGATACCGGCTCGCATGGGCAAACCTTCGGACCCGATCCCGTTCCGGCCGCGACGCCTGACCGTCGTCGAGGGATCGTTATCGGGGACGGACGCGGCACCGGTGCCGCAAGCCGCGGCGACAGCGCCGCAGCCCAAACCCAAGCCGCGCGGCCTGCCGTCGTCGCCCGGAATGCCGACCGATGTGCAAAAGGGCTGGCTCGCGCGCGGCCTCACGCAACCCGGCGGCAAGCTGCCGCTGTTCGACGACGGCGGGAAGCGGATCGACACACGCACCATCCGCGCCTGCATCGACCAAGGCTGGGCGGAGCCGTGGTTCTCCAACCCGCTCAAGCCGGACTGGCTGGTCTGCCGGCTCACCGAGGCCGGCCGCACCGTCGCCTCGCAGCCCTAACCTTGCGGCCTTGAAAGACAACGTTCTTTGGGCGGATGGACTTAACCATACCGCGTCGTTAACATTTTGAGCGAGTCGGTTTCCAAGGAGCCGGCGGCCGCCTGTGGCGGCGCCGGCACAGACAGGACATGACTACACACCGGTTCGAAGTCGCGATCTACAACGAGACGATCAAGAAATCCGTCCGCGAGGGCGAGCCCAACCGCACCGGCCTCTCCGACGAATGGGCCGACACCCGCTACATCGAAGTTCGGGCGGACACCCCCGACGCGGCAAAGCGGAAAATCCACGTCCGCTATCCCGAGCACCGTGGCTTTGTCGTGCTCGAGGTGCGGCAGATCGACTGAATCGGCGCGCCGCCGCGAGCCCATTCCTCAGCACGCGGCGAGCGTTTCCCTAAAGCCCCTCGCGAATGAGGTGTTGGCCATGAGCACCGAGCAAATCGAGAGCGAACGGCGCCAAATCGGTTTCTTCCGAAGGGCCATTCCGCCCGATCTGTGCGCCCGGTGGATAGATCCCGCCGGTCATACCGGGACCGAGAAGAGTTTGGCGTACGAGGAACACAGCGGCAACCGCTTCGGCGTCGATGTGGCGCGGAGAGATGCCCGCATTGTGAAGTCGTCATACCAAGCCGAGATCAATCGCTGGGTGGAAGCCCTCATCCGCCGGACCATTGCTCCGTTTCACCGGTTCCACCTCAGGGATTGGGAACAGCCGCAGTTGCTGCGCTACGTGCCTGGCGGCAAGCACGAGATACACGCCGATTCCGAAATTTATGAAAACGGATGCTGGCGGCAGGTCCTCGAGAGAGACTATTCGCTCGTCGTTTTTCTCAACACGGATTTTACGGGCGGCGGCTTCGACCTGCCCAATCAAGACCTGCACATCCATCCGGAAGAACCCGGCAGCGCGCTTTCATTTCCCAGCGACCACCGGTTCTCCCACGCCGTCATACCCGTCGAAGCCGGGCTCAGATATACGATCGTGAGCTGGATTCGAAAACTCGGCGTGATGATGTGGCTGGCCATGTCGTTGGCGGAGTGGTCGATTGAGACATCCGAAGCCGTGTTGTGGACCGTGACGACCGTTGCGTGACTGGCAAGGCCGCTGTTGGCGCGAGCAGTCGAATTTCCGGGTCGGCGGTTGCACCCGAAGCATCCACTGGCGATATTGCTGGATATATGGAAGACCGCCATGACGGACACGTCGCAGAAACGAGCCCTGAAGAACTATCGCAAGCGCCTTAACAAGCGCGGCATGGCCCGCCTCGAGGTTCTCGGGCTCGATGTGGATCGTCAGCTGATCCGGTCGCTGGCGAAGCGGCTCGCCGAAAACGACAGCGACGCCAAGCGGATTCGCACGACGGTGAGCAGGACCATCCACGGCGAGGTGCCGGAAAAGGGACGCATCCTCGCCGCATTGCGACGCTCGCCTCTGGTCGGGGCGGATCTGGAGGTTACCCGCTCGGTGACTTATGGCCGCAAGGTTGACCTGTGACCCGCTATGTCCTCGACACCAACGTCATCAGCAATATCACCAAACCTGTTCCCTCCGGGGCGCTCACCGCGTGGATGGCGAACCAAGCCGATGAGGACCTCTTCATAGCGTCTCTGACGGTCGCCGAGATTCGGCGCGGGCTGCTGGAGAAACCAGCCGGAAAGAAGCGGCGCGAGTTGGAGGACTGGTTCGCCGGGCCCGAACGGCCCCAGGCTCTGTTTGCCGGCCGCGTCCTCCCCTTCGATGAGGCGGCTGGGCGCGGCTGATGGCGAAGGGAACGGCCACGGGGCACCCGCGCAGTGCGCTCGACATGATCATTGCAGCCATCGCCGAGGCGAATGATTGCGTTGCGGTCACTGACAATGAAAAGGACTTTGCCGGACTGAAGTTCGTCAATCCCGTGCGGACCGCGACATAAATGACCGTAGAGACATAAATGACCGTAGAGAGGGCGGAAATGGTCGGAGCGGCGGGATTTGAACCCGCGACCCCCAGTCCCCCAGACGCGTTATTTATCAATGATTTAGACCTGTATTTTGGGTCTTAGGTTTGATAAACGGGGCGCGTTTTTGTGGTCCGGTACAAGCGACAAACCACGAGAGGGACCGATCTGGATGTCGACGCGGTTAGAGCTAGAATAGAGGCAGCTTAGCCGCATCTATTCACTTAGCCGCATCTATTCACCACGGGAGCGCAATGTGACGCGCGCCGGCACCTCATAGCGCTGCAAGCGCGTTGGTTTGTGGCGCCGGGTTTGACGCCGATTTCAGTTCTGATTGTGTCGTGGTTGGAAGTTGCGGAATGGGCTCGGCAGGGCGACAACGCCCCGGGGTTCATGGTCCCGAGGCGGCAAAGCGTCCAGCTAAGACGCGGATGCGGGCGGTGCCCTCGACCACGCGGGCCGCAATCTTGATCAACCGCAAGCGGAGCGTCACAAACTCCGCCGTCAAATCCGCGCCGAGCAGGATTGGATCATCGGTGCCGCGCAGGCATTTCTCAGGTTGATGAAGCCTTGACCCGCTTATGCCGGCGGCGTCGCGCGGGCTCGCACCGGGCGGCCGGCTCCCGCTTCCCCTAGCTCTCGAATTGCTCCTCCCGCTCAAGGAGCCAGCTCGCATAGCGGTGCAGGAATTCCCGCTCGTCGATCTCCAGGGTCCGACGGCGGTGAATCGCGGCGTCTAAAATTTCGTCGGCGATCTTGATATCGGTCGTGGAGATGACTGACGACCGAAAAACGCGTTCGCTGGCCATGCGCGTGAACTCCCCTGAAAAGAGTTGAGCCGAGCAACCTTACGAAAATCGTATAGGTCAATGACCTACTGTGTCAATGACTCACCGGGTCAATGACACAGCAGGGCCACGCCCAAACCGCGCGGCCAGCCCCACCCCTCCGTATTGCGTAACAATCCATCATCAAGCAGGGTGAATTGTGGTGGCACAAACTGGGGGGCCGCGTGGCGGAAGTCATTGGAACGGGGAAACAATTTCGCGCGTGGCGCCAGCGTATGGGCTGGCTGCAGTCGGAGGCGGCTGATCGCCTAGGCGTGAGCATCTACGCGGTGCGACAGTGGGAACAGGGCACGCGGTCCATCTCGCCGATGGTCAGCCGCTTCTGTGATCTCATCGAAAAAACGGAGAAGCGCAAGATGGTTGTAATCAGACGTCGCTAGATATGCCGCTGCCGGTGCGCTATCCTCAATTTCGCAACTAGGGAGGACAGTATGCGCACCGCCGCCGTCACTCTCTACGCTGGGCTTCTCGCCCTGCTCTCGCCCGCCGCGACCGCAATCGAGATGACGGTCTGCCGCGATGTCGGGCTCGTCATCCAGGGGCTTTGCGGGCCCAACATGCCGCCCTGCACCCAGGATCAGCTGCGGGCGATCATGTCGAGCTGCGATGGCGAGCGACAGCTCGCCGCCTGCGGCCTCACCAACAACGATCTCCTGCCGCAGTCACCAAATTATCGCCGTGCGAACGCCTGTCTTTTCCCGCCTCCGCCCCCGGCCGCAGCCAGAGTGGTGCCAGTCCCCATGCCATACCCTGTTTATGTGCCCGTGCCGGCCGCGCCGACGCCAGCCCCGGAGCCGCCGCAAATTCTAACTATTCAGCCCGACGGCGGCGGCTCTATCGATTGCTACCGTTTCCCGATTTCGGCTGACTATAATTGCGGGGCTGCGGGGACCATCCGTACCCGTTAAAGCCGGGAAATGCTCAACAACGTCAGGGATGATCATTCCGTGGCAGAATACCGGGCGCGGCCGTGAACTGGCGGCGCGGCCTCCTACGACTGTGGCTGCTGGCGTCAATTTTGTGGGTGGCTTTTGCGGGCGTTGTTTTCGACCTGACGACGGCCGGCCCAGCCCTGTGGCACTCCGTAGGATCAGAGCAGCGAGACGCAGCCTGTTTCGCCGACCCCGAAGCGTATAAGAAAAAAAACCCCTTCGACTGCTTTGACGACGAGCCCTCTATGTCGCAGGAAGAGGCGCGCAATTTAGTGGTCGCCTTTGTTGCTGCCGGCATTGGGGTGCCGGTCGGGGCCGTCCTGGCATTCTTCGCGCTGGTTTGGGTTGGCCGGGGATTCCGGTGAGGGCCGTCACGAGTTCACGCAGCTCGAAGAGCTGGCGCGCATTCGCCACGCGAGCGGAATGACGGGGAATTGACGGGAGAATCAGGCCCCGGACCGCGGCGCGAAGAAGCACTGGACCTTGCCGCCGAAAAAGCACAGGTGGAAATCCTCGTCCTCGGACGGCGTGGCGCCGGCGAACGGGACAATGATCTCCCGGGGTCCGGGGGCTTCGCCCCCGGAAGAGTCCGCACCGTCGCCGAGCTTCATGGCATAACCACCAGGGTTTTCAGCGGTTGGGGCAATCTAGCATAAAAGAGGGAATGCAGATGCGTATCACCACAGCAATCGCAACGTTAGCGATGATGGCTTCGGCGCAGCCCTCTTTCGCCCAGCAACCTTCGCAAGGCCCATGGCAAATTGTGCGCGGCGGAGGCTCGCGCCCCTACTCAAATATATGGCTGCTCGACACGAACACAGGGCGACTATTTTACTGCAAAGCGGACGAACCAATCGCACCTGGTGTGACACAGGACTCCTGCATGGAGAAGGGCAAGACGACTGAGCAGGACCAAATCCGACATATGAACGACCAAATGGAGGACCTATTAAAAAACAGATTAAAAAACAAAAAATGAGCGGCGCTGAAGCGAGAAAAACGAGGCACCCCTGACCCGCCATCGGCTCCCATTTGAACCCCCCGCACAGGTGCTGCCGTGAGTTTCTTCGTCTGGAGTAAGATGGGGATTGAATCGGGCGAGCAGTTGGGGGAGATCGTTGCCCGCAAAGAAGCTGAGCGCCAAGCCGGGCGCAATATTTTCTGGTGGGGGATCGGGACCAGTCTCGGGCCAAAATTAGGCGAAGTCGCGCGGGCGGCCGGCGGAACCCTGCCGGTGTTATTTACGAAGATGCTCTCGCGGGCCAAGCCTGTCGACACGACGCCGGCAACGGTTTGGAGATGGACGGCGTGGGAAGATGCAAATGGGGAAGTTCACGACATTCCCTCGCATGTCAGGCTGCTCAGTCGAGGAGCGGCCGGGAAACACCGACACTATGCGCTTGTCTGTCGTTCCGAGGCGCCCATCTTCATGCGTGAAGGTGGCGCGAGATTCGATCCGACGCGCTGCCTGACGCCTGCCGGAAAAATACCGGACGCGCGCCAAGTCACGGCGCTGCTCGACGGCGACCCGGATGGGCATGACACTGGCGCCTATCGAATCTGTTTCCAGGCAGTCCTCGTCGCCCCCTTGTGCGTTAAACTCGTTCGCCGCGACGAGGCACATGACTAACCTAAATCGTGGAATGACCCGCGCATCGCCATGGGCGGCAAAGCTACGGGATCATGGGAGCAGCAACTGAAAGGGGGCGAAAAAACAGTGAGTGTTCCGCAGGCTATCATCATCGCAGCCATGATCGTCGCGGGTGCCATTATCGGCAGTCGCTACATCCCGCATTACGAAATCTCGGCTGCTGGTGGCGGTGCCTATCGCCTGAATTCAATTACGGGTGAGGTCATCGTCTGTATTTCACGGGGTAGCGCGTCGTCACCCTACACGGTCGTCTGTGAGTAAGTTTCACCGGCCGATAGCCTTCTTGATGCCGGTCCACGCGATCTGTGTCGTGTCGTTGCCGGAGATCTTGTCGAGGGTGCGCAGGCCGCCGAGGCCGAGCAGTGCATAGAGCAGGGTCTGCGCGTCGTTGTCGCTGAGCTGCGGAAACGGCGGCACGCTCACGGCCAGGATGGCCAGCACCCAGCCGGCCAGCGGATAGACCGCCCATTTCAGGGCGAGCACAATGAAGCACAGCCACATGACCGCCGGCCGCGCCGCGGCGACGAACCAATGCGGGCTCGCCGCCTCGGTCTTGTCGATGTCGCGCTGGTCGCGGTCGGCGTCGATCGCCGCCTGCAGCAGCGCCGACTGTAGCTGCTCCTGCGCCTTGGCCTTCTCCGCCGGGTTCGGGATGAACGACAGGATCTTGTCGATCACGCCGCTGCCGAAGAGATTGGCCAGCCACACCGGCATGGTTATGCGTCCTTGAAGAAATCGTGGGCGCCGATCGACGCGGTCTTGGTCATCTCCGCGTCCCAGCTCGGCTGCACCGCCTTGGTGTGGTAGTACGCAGCACCGCCGGTCGGGTCGGGAACGGTTCCGGCCAGCACCTCGGCGACGGTGCCGCGGATGCGGGTGAGCAGCGGATCATTCGTCGCCAGCGCCAGCATCTTCGGGCGGTTCCGATCGTCGATGTTCCAGCTCGAGAACTGCGCCCGCTTCAGGCACACGCTCTTAAGGTCGCGACCCCACCAACCGGGGTGTCCGGCGCGGTTCTTGATCACCCAGGAGACGGCGACCCACCCGTCCACGCCCTCGCCGCGCGCCTCGCCCCACACGGTGCGGGCGACAATCTCGAGATCGGACAGAACATCGGGATCGTCATACGAGGGATCATCCATGTGGCGGCGGCTCGCGCAGGATCTGGCGCATCAGGATGACGTGATCCTCTTTCAGCGACGCCAGCTGGCGGTCGCATTCGTCGGCGTGGTCCTTGTAGCGGGACACCTCGTGGCGCAGCAGGCTCACCTGGCCGGCGAGATCGTCGACATAGGATTTGCGCGCCGCGTCGCGGCCGGCCAGGCCGGCGACCATCAGGGTGGCGGCCGAGACGATGAACGCGGCGATGGCCAGCCACATGCCGAGGACCGCATCGGTGGCGATATCCATCAGCCGGCGACCCGCACGCGCTGCAGCACGGCCAGCGTATAGATGGTCGCGAAGATCACCGCCGGGATCTGGTCGGCGAACAGGAACGCCGTCGGCCGCGTCACCCCGTCGGCGAACCGGCCGAGCCACATGTAATAGACGCAGCCCGCGGCCGTGATCGTCATGATCAGCTGCTGCGGCAGCAGCCACAGCAGGCGGAAGAACGGCGGCAGGCCGCGATCGGCCAGCGCGTAGGCCGAGCATAAGGCAGCTCCAATCAAGGCCAGCCCGAGGCCGGCGCGGCTCGGGATGGCGGAGAACAGCGACGAGATCGCCGTGACGCCGTTGGCGCCATCGGTCAACAGCAGCAGGCCGCCCCAGATCAGGTGCAGGGCGACGGCGCCCCAGATCGGCAGCGGACTGATCCGGGCGTTCCACATTCCGCATTACTCCCGGGGCCCGACATACGGATTGTGCGGCGTCCGCCCCTTGGCATGCTCGCGGCGATAATCGAATTCGGGGTTGTCTCGTAGGCGCGCGAGGATCGCCGACCGTGAACGGCGTCGCTTTACGAAAAGCGTAATATCTGACAATATATAAGCGAGTTAATGTCAAGTAATGGCAAGTAATTACAGGTACTGTCAATCAATGACATCTATAGACAAGTCGAGCGCCGCGACGCTCGCCAAGAGCATCACGACGACCGCTGAGAGCGCAGCGATGAGCAAGCCGCTTCCGAAATTCGAGATCTCGCCTGCCGGGCCGGATACGGTCTACTTGAGGGTGAGAGTGCCCGTGCAACGTTCGCCGGGCGCACCCGATCACCTCTGGTGTGTCGTCTACGACGAAGAGACCGCGCATCGCGATCTTGTCTCGTGGATGCTCCGGTTTACTGAAATTATGGTTCGCCGAGCTGATTAGCCCCCAGGCTAAGAGTTGCGGCCGCGGGTCCACACGAACCCATACGTCCAGATGTCGAAAGTGGCCGCTGTCGAGTTACCACGCGCGCCGAGCTGCGCCGACGTGTTCGTTCTCTTCTGAAGCGACGCAGACGAACCCGAGCCAATGACCTGATTGCCGACGTCAGAGGGACCGAAGTCGCCGGTTGCGCTCACCGCTTGGTCGGTTTCGTCGGGCGACGTGAAAATCATTGCGGATGCGCCAGCGGAGTTTCCGTAGCCAACCCTGAAAAGGGCCTCCACGATGTACCCGGACGGGACGGTCAGGCTGAACAGAGTGCGGTTGGCCATCGTTACGGCGACGGCCGTCTGATCGTGGAACGATGTCCCGTAAATAAACGTGTCGCCGCGCTGCTGGATTTGTAGGATGTTCGGCGTAGCGTCCGTCTTGAACCAGCCAATCACGCGTTTTAGCGTGTAATTGGTTGGCATCGTCGGCGCGGTGCCGCTCAGCGAGATCAGGTAGTCGATCACGCCCGTGTCCGGCCGCATGATCTGCCAAACGAAATACGGAGTCGTCCCGGCAATCGCGCCCGTGTCCAGACCGCCGTTCCCAGTCCCCACCGCCCACGCCGCCATGGTCTTCGTGTAGGTCGTGGTGACCGTCATGAAGCTGGCGTTGGTGCTGTCGAGGCACGATCCGGGGCCGATGGTCAGCGTCTGCGCGCCGCCGGGGGCGCCGATCTCCAGGCCATCGATGAAGCCGCGCAGGGCCGCCGCATTCGGGCCGCCGGCCGGGTTCAGCAGCTCCCACCGTGTATTGGCGAGGTTGTAGCGCCAGAAGCATTCGGCGGCCGCACCGGCGAGGTCGGCGATCGCCAGAGATTTGCCGCCGTTCTTGGTGATGGTCCGCGCTGTGAACCCGTCGACCGCAAGCGTCGGCGAGCCCGTCGCGTTCGCTGCGATCAACCGGCCGAAAACGATCTGCCCATCCACCACGCCCTTGAGCGGGGGAATCGTCGCCAGGGTGAGCGCATCGGCCGTGCCGCCGACCACGCCCCAGCGGATGAAGGTCCCGGCGGCTGCCGCAAACCAGTTCGATCCGTCCGACACGAGCGTTACGCTCTCGCTGGGGTTCAAAGTGATCGAGGCGTTGGTGCCGTCAATCTGATCCGTGCCGTTCGGCGCAATGCTGGCTGCGCTCGCGCCGACATTCTTGAACGGGAAGGCGTTGCCGTTCGCCGATGAGGCCGCCATCATCGTGGCGACGGCACCATTCGACAGATTGATCAGCTTGCCGCGGTCGCTCGACTGGACGACGTAATTGGCGCTCTGCGGATTGACCGCGTTCAGGAACAGGGACAAGAACGCGTTGCTGGCCGCCGTGTTGACGGCGTTGGCGAGGTTCAGCAGCGGGTCGGCCAGCTTGTTTTTGATGGTCGCCCACGAGACCGCGTTGGCGGCGACGCGCGAGCCGTCGTCGGGCGGCGGGCTCGTGTTGTAATTCGTGACTGATTGCGGTGAATACGGATTGGTCATTCAGACGACCCCGAAACGAAAAACGCCGCCCGGTTGGGGGGCGGCGTTCGGTTGAAGCAGGCGATGAAGCGGCGGTTTACTGCGGCGGCTTGGATGGCGGCGCGTTCTCGGTCCCGGCGACGAGCAGGCCGAACAGGGCGCGCCCGGCCGGGCTGTCGGGCCCGATCCTGGCGAGGGTGCGCATCTGCTCGATGGCGTTCGGGCTGGTCAGGATGTCGGCCAGCCGGCGGGTGTTGAAGGCGTAAGAGGCTCGAGCGCCGATGTCCTTGCCCAGCTCGAGCCACGAGCCCGGCGAGGTCGCGGTCTTGAACATCTCGCCGATGGTGCCGCCGCGCGACAGCTCGGCCTGGATTTCCTCGTTGAAAGCGGTCATCGAGCCGGCGCGGGGTGCCGTGCCCTGCGCCTTGAAGATCCGCATCAGGTTGAAGAACGCGCGGCCGGCCTCCTGACCATCGGGCAGCGCCTCGATCGCCGCGCGCAGATTCTTCGCCTGCTGCGCGTTGCCGGTCATGGTCGCGGCATAGCCAGCACCACCGAAGCGGTTGGCGCCGCCGCTGAGCTGCTGGGTCACCTCGTTGAACGCCTGCTCGAGCTTCAGGCGCACGAAAATCCGCGCGGCCGCCGGATCGGCTTCGGCGACGGTGCGCACCGCGTCGCCGATCTGCGTCTCGCTGCCCGGCAGCGGATTGGTCTCGAAGATGATCTTCGCCTGCTCGGGGAATTTCTTCGCCTCGGCGAGCTGGCCGATGGGCGAGCGGGACAGCGGCTCTTCGACGTATTTCTGGCGGGTCGACTGGATATTGCGGGCGCTGGCATAGCGCGCCATTTCGGCGTCGAGCGCGTCGGTGATCGCCCTCGCCGCACCGCCCGCGTTCGTCGCCGCGTAATTCTCGCCCGCCCGCTCGGCGCTGCTCGCCACGTCGTCGAGATATTTCTTGGCCGCATCGAGGACCGGCGCCGACTGGTCCGCCATCCCGCGCAGATCGCCATACTTGATCGGATTGGCGCGCGCCGACTTGATCGCCTCGACAACGGCCGGATTGTCGGCCAGGTCTGCGAACGCTTCCGGCGACAGGCGCGCCGCCGGATTGTTCGCGGTCGCGTCATAGGCCGCCTGGCTGGCGGCGTTGGTCGCGTCGCGGGCCTGCTTGACGGCACCCGCGGCGGCGGCCTGCACCTTCGGCGCGATCTCGGTCGGCTCGGCGGTGCCCGGCCCGATGTTTTCGAGCGCGCCGCCCGGACCCTTCATCGCCGCCTCGTTGGCGCCGGCCCGCGGGCCGGTGACGCCCTCGAACGCTTCGGCGCCGCGCGGACTCTGCTCGACGACGCGGCGCAGATTGGTCAGCCGCGTGTTGCCGCCGGTGACTTGGGCGATGGCCTCGTCGGCCGTGAGCGGCGTGCCGGCGGCCTCGGCCTGTTGCATCAGCAGGTCGGCCTCGTGGAGCTGCACGTCGGACACGCCGCGCAGCGCGTTGCCGATCTGGCGCGACGGCGCGGACCCGAGGAATGACTTGGCCAAGGAATAGAGCCCGCCGCTCGCCAGCGCGCCAATGAACCGGCCCCATGGTCCCGCCAGCTGCTCACCGGCCTCTCCGCCCAACCCCGAGATGGCCCCCAGGACGGGCGCGAACGGCACCGACACGGCGCCTTCGACGGTCGAGCCCGCGTATTTTCCGCCGCCGGTCTGCGGCTCGTAGAGCGGCTGGCCGCTCAGCCCTTCGATCGCCGACCTGATCTCGGTCGACGTCGGGCCGAACGATTTATGATCGGCCGCCGTCGGCGGCGCGCTGGCGTAAACCTTGGCCTTCGCCGCGTCGATGTCGCCGACCTTGTCCGAGATTTGAGTGGCCAGGTTGATGAGATCGGCCGGCGCGCCGAACAGCTTGGCCGCCCCCTTCGGCAGCGCGTCCAGGATGGACATGACGATGTCCATGGTCTGGCTCTGAGGGCCATAGGTATCGAGCGATGCCTTGCCGGCGGCGGTCGGCGACTTGCCGACGTCGGACGGCGGCGAGTTGAGTGCGGTCAGAACATCGGGTGTCAGCGCCCCGGCGCCGGCCGACGGCCCGCCGTTGTCGTTGAGCGCCGACAGGATGTCCGGCGACAACGGATCGGCCGGCGGTGCAAGAGCCCCCGCGGTCCCGGAGGGGGGGACCGCGGCAGGCGGAATGGTGGTCATTTGTACGTCTTGATCGGCGCCCAATCCGTCGGGCTGGGACCGGTGCGGTGATATTCGATCACGTAGGCGGGATTGATCCCGGCCCCGACCGGCTTGCCGGCAGAATCGAAGCCGAGCATGCGGACACCGCTCGCGCCCGTGCCCGGCGCGGCGCGATAGTTCCTCTGGCCCGGGCTATAGCTCGACAGCGGGTTCGGAATCGCCCATTTCTGATCGAAGCCCTCGAAATTCGGCGTGCCGGATTTAAAGGCGTTGTCGGTACCGTGCTTCTCGAAGGCGGCGTATTGGTCCTTCAGGTGGTATGCCGTCGCCGCCATGTTGTCGATCAACGTACTGGCCGCGCGCGGGTCCATCTCGGGATTGGGCGTGTTCTGCAAGGCGCCGGTGAATTCGAGCTGCGACGGCCGCGCCGACAGCTGGCGCGTCATGCCGATCGCCACCTGATAGGCCGCCTTGTTGAAGGTCTGGGTGTCGGCGATATTGGCGACGTTCACGCTGTCGCCGAGGCCGAGCGCGTTGACCAGCCGCTGCATCTCCACCTTCGACTGCGCGAACATGCCGTAACTGGCGAGCTGCTGCGCCTTCGACATGATCTCCAGCGACTGCAGGACCTTGTCGGAGTCGGCGTTGGCGTTGCGGAAATCGATCCGCATCTCCTGCCATTTCTGCTGCGAGCCCTTCTGCGCCTCCAGCTCGGCCGGCGACATCTGGGCCGGCACCAGCACGCGGCCTTGCGGGGCGGCCGGCGCTGGAGCGGGCGGCGGAAGCGGGGCCGACGTGACTGGCGTGACCGGGATGGCGGGCATGGACGCGGCCGGCGGTGCGGCGGGCATCGGGACCGGGGCTCCAGCCGCAAGACCTGCCGGAGGCGCCGGCATCGGGACCGGCGTGCCGGTCACTCCCATCTGGGCCGGTGTGACGGTCGGCATTGGAACCGGCGTCGCGGGCATCGCGTTCGGCGGGGCCACCGGCGGCGCCGGAGCGGCGGCGAGAGCCGGCGGCGGCGCACCGGCGCCGGTGATCACGGCCGCCGTCGGAGACGCCACGGCCGGCACCGATCCTGGCAGGCTGCCCGGCGGAACGGTTTCTAGCCGCTGCGTCGGCTCAAGTCTCTGCGGCGTGTTCTCTTCGCGCGCGGCCGTGTTCATCCCGGTCGCGCGCGCGCCGCCGCCCTGCGCCTCGGCAAGAGCGCTTTCGCCCTTGGCCTGGCCCTCGAGCGTCGGCACGTTCAACTTCAGCCCGGTTTCGACGGCAACGCGCTTCACGATGGCCTCGGTCATCGCCTCGCTGACCTTGGTCGGCGTCAGCTGCAGCGGCGCCAGATACGAGTTCATCACCGTGGTCAGGTTCGTCTTGAACTCGCCGCCATAGGCGTTGGTGAACGAGCCGGCTTCCTGGGTCGCATGTGTCATCAGGTTGTTGATCACGGCGGCCGTCTGCGGCTTGTTCGGGTCGAAGATCGCCTCGGGCTGATTCTGCACATAGGTCGGCAGCAGCTTCCGCCAGTCCTCGCCGATCTGATGGAAGGCTGCGTATTGCTGCTGCGCCGTCTGGTGCATCAGCACCGCGTTCTGGTGCATGATCTCCTGCGCCCGCATCCCGAGTTCCTGGGTCCGGTACTGGCCTTCCTGCTGGAGCTGGAACAGCCGCAGGCCGCGGTCCTGGATCTGGCTGTATGCCTCGGCCGCACCGGCGCCGCCGCCCGTCATGTCGGTCATTGCGGCATCTCCCCGAAGGCGCCCGGCAGGACCGTGCCGTCAAGCCCGACCGACGGCTGGCTGAGCGCTGCCGCGCCGCCCTGGTCGAAGCCGTTCCAGTTCCAGCTCGCCGGGCTCTGCTGAATCTGATTGAGCTGGTCGACGAGGGCCTGCGGTGGGTTGGAGCCGCCGATGCCGAGCAGACTTTGCAGCGCGCCGCCGAGCGGGCCGCCGCCGAGGCTGCCGAGGCCGAGCGAGCTGGTGAGGTTCGTGCCGAGCGTCTGCCCCAAATTGGTCAGCGCCGCCGCCTGGCCGGCCGTCGCGCGCGCGGCCAACTGAGAGAGGAACGCTGAATTTTGCGTCAGCGAACTTTGCAGGCTCGTGCCGATCTGGCCCTGAATCTGGAGCTGCTGAATCTCGCGGCCCAGCTCGGAATTCGCGAGACCGGCCTGTTGGTTGATGAAACTGCCCTGTTGCTGCAAGGTCTGGAGCTGATTCGAGAACAGCCCTTGCGCGAGCTGCTGCGCCGCTGACGCCGATGCCTGTCCGAACTGCGCATCGTTGGCCGACAGCGCGTTGGTGGCGAAGCTGGAGCCTTCGAGGCCGCGCGCGGCGAGGGTGCCCTGGATGTCGGATACACCCTTCTGGCGCGCCATCTCGATCTGCTGCAGTGGTGCGAGGATCGGCGCCAAGCCGCCGCCGGTGAGGTTCGTGCCCAGCACGTTCTGCAGGAACGCATTGCCGGCCGAGCCCGCGTTGGCCGAGAGGTTGCCGAGGCTCTGCATGATCCCGGTGAGCGATGCCTGGAAAGGGTCGCTGGGGTTGGTCGTCAGGTTGGAGGTCAACCGGCCGTTATTGACCGTGAGATCGTTCGAGAAGCCCGGCGTCGTCAGATTGAGCGAGCTGATCGGCTGGTACGCGCCCGGGCCGATGCCGAGACCCGACAGCGCATTGGTCGCCGGATTCATGAAGCCCCAGAGCTGGCCCGCCGCCGAGCCGAGATTCGGCTGCTGGGAGCCGTTGCCGCCGCCCATCGGCATGAAGCCGCCGCCCCCTCCCCCGCTCGGGCCGCTGACCATCTGGTCGACTGAATTGGCGGTGGCCGCTGCCGCTGCCGCCGCCGTGAGGCCCGCTACGACACCCATATCAGGCGCCCCCCGCCATCTTGTCCCAGATGTTTTCCTGGTGCGTGTAGCCGCGCTTCCTCAGCACCGGACCCAGGAACTCGAGGAACGCCTTGTCGTGATAGAGGATGCGCACGTAGCCCGGCGCGAACTCCGCCTTGAGATCGGTTTCCGCGCGGTCGATCAGCGCAATCCCCGCTCCGGTGTGGCGCAGCGCCTTGTCGACATAGATCGCGTCGCCGTGCGCGTGTGGGGTCGACCAATAGTGCAGATGCCCACCGACGACGATGAACGAGCTGTAGCCGATCAGCTTGTCGTCGAGCCGCGCCGCCAGGATGCGCAGGACGCGGGCGTCTTCCTGGTCCTGATATTTTTTCCAGTTCACGTCGAGCGGCATTTTGTCCTTGTGGACGCCGACTTCTTCCCAGTGCGCACGCACGAGATCGGCGAGGCCGTCGTCGAGCAGTCCCGCCAGTGGTTCCCAGGCGATCGACAGGCTCATTTCTTGTACATCTCGAAGATCAGGTGACAGCGCGGGTACTGGCCCCAGTTCGCGGCGCAGTGCCGGACATGGTTGTTGAAGTAGGCAAGAACGCCTTGCGGCAGGTGCTGCATTTCCTCCTGCGAATAGAGGAAGCACCCCGGGTTGGTGACCAGCGCCGCGTGGAACCGGCCCGTGCGCTTGTGATACGGGCCGTCGTCGACATGCCAGAAGATCGTCGAGCCGGGGTCGAGCCGCGAGACCATCGCGCGCGCCATCTCGCCGCTGAGCAGCGTTTTGCCGATGTCGTTCGCCATGACGGCGTCACGCGCCTGGTTGAGCAGAAGTTGCATCGACGGCCATGTCTTGAGGTCCGGCAGGTCGACCACCGGCAGGTCGTGCAGCCAGTTCTCCTTTGTGATGCCCTCGTGGCCGCGCAGCAGCAGCGACGCGCCGAGCCCGATCTCGGGGTGCCCGACCTCGCCGCGCGCGGCGACCGGCCGCCAATGCTTCGGGTGCCGGCGGTGCAGCGCCGCGACCACGTCGAACGTGTCCAGGTGCGCGATGGCGAGAAAGTTCCTCACCGGATCTCCACCGACTGAAAGACGAGCGCGTCCTCACCGACGCCAAACAGGTCCTTGACCGTGCCCACCGTGCGCGCAACGCCGTAGCGGCACGCGTGCTCGAACAGGCGCGCTTCGGCCTTGCGGCATGACCACAGCACCAGCGCCGCGGTCCGCGTCCGGTAGAGAAACGCGACCACGGCCTCGAGCTTGTTGCGCGGCGTCGCCCACGGCGCCCACATCGCTTCCACTTCGATCGCCCGGCCGCTCGACAGCGCATAGCGCCAGCCGATCAGCCAGCCGACCGGGATCACCCCGCGGTCCGTGCGCGCCAGCAAGGTCGTCACGCCGGCGCCCGGCCGGATCAGCTCGATGCCCTGCGTGAAGATCGGCCAGAACTCTTTCGTCTCGATGCCCGGCGGCAGGCCCTTGATCGCACCCGCCCGGTAGGCGGCCCACAGGTAGCGAAGGTCCTCCGTCACCATCGGCCGCGACGTCGCCGCGCGAGCCAGCGCCCAGCGCAGGCGCGGGCCGCTACGGCCCAGGCGATTATTAAGACCGGCTGACTTTGAGCTTGAGGACGATTTCGTTGATGTTGAAGGCGTTGGTCCCGGTGACGGTGGCGAAGATTTGGAAGAGGTCGGATTCGCCGGCAAGGGTGAACTTGTTGCGGGCGACGCGGCCGGTGAACGCCGCGCTGAAGTAGCTCCCGCCGCCAAAGTAAGTGTTTCCGTCGTTGAAGAAGCTGCCGGCGGCCGTGGACTGGAGGGCCGCGATGGTGATGGGCTGGTCGAAGATTTGGCGTCCGTTGTGCTGGAGCGTGAGAGTGAGGGCGGAGCTGACGAGGGGCTGCTGATAACGGACGTATCCTTCAACATCGAAAACCTGTCCCTCGGGTAGCTCGATCATCTTCGAGAGTCGCGACGCCGTGATGTTCACCGAACCGCCGTCGCCGGCCCCCGTGCCCTCCATGCGGTAGACTTTGCCGTTGGCATCGCCCATGTAGACGCCGATGAGGCCGTCCTGCGGGCGCTTCATCATCCACGCCGTTGTCGGCTGAAAGGCCAGCGCATGCGCCGTCGTCCACAGCGACCATGCCGAGGAGCGGATCGGCAGCCCGTCCTTGCGGTAATAGCGGTTCACCCAATCGTCGGTGATCGACTTGTAATAGACCCAGCACTGCGAGACGCCGGTCGGGAAGCAATAGAGCCGGTAAAGGATCGGGTCGTAGACCAGGGTCCAGCCGGTCACGCCCGCGATCTTGTTCTGAATGGCGCGGCTCAGCTCCTGTGTCTCGACGTCGCCGTAGTTGATGGTGCCGAACATCGTCTCGATCCGGCCCATGCGGCCATAGGCGACGTCGTTGCCGATATACGTCATCGCCTCGTCGCCGACCGCCCCGATGAACGGGTACTTCTGGTCGATCTGCATGTCGCGGCCGTCGATGCCGTGAATGAAGTTCAGTGAGCCGCGCTGCGTCGAGACGTATTTATCGGTCAGGAACTCGGCGAAGCCGTTGATCGGCGACATGTCCTGCGTCTGGACGAAGAACGGATCGCCGACGCCCAGCGACAGCGACGGCTTGTTCGCGGTCGTGAGGTTCGTCGGGTCGCCAACCGCCGAGGCCAGGATCACATGCGGTGTCGCCGATCCCGCCGTGACGTTGGCGAACCAGGCGCGCTCTTTCGAGACGAGGCTGTATTTGGCGAAGAAGTTGACGCCGCCACCGAGATTGTGGGCCAGCGCCGCGAACGTTGTGCCGTCCCAGGTCGAGACGACCTGCTGGAGTGCCAGATCGGTCACCAGCACCTTGTTGAGCGCCGGGAAGTTGGCGTTATAGGCGCCCCGCAGCTTCGACCCGAAGGGCACCGTGGCGATATTGGTGAAGCTGACGCCATCCCACTTGTAAAGCGCGGTCCCGGCCTGGATCAGGGTCGACAGCGTCCCGTCCTGTTTCTGCAGCTGGGCAAAGCCGTTGATCGACTGGCCGTTCGGCGCCGTGCCGACGAGATCGAACGGCGCCCGCGGAAAGAACGCGGCCGAAAACAGGTCGAGTCCGAAATTCTGGCTGCCGTCGGCGCACTCGCGGTCGTCGATATCGGTGGCCAGCTCGCGGGTGTTCATGCCGCCGCCGAACCGCATCGTGATCGCCGGCACGTCGCCTTGCTTTTGCCCCAGCGCGGGGTTCGGCGCCTGCCCTGTCTTTTGCGCCGTCACGGGACTATCTCCGCCGCCGCCGTGTCGGGCCGTAGCTCTGCGGCGGCGTCTCGCGGCGAATCCAGCGGATGGCGGCGGCCTGCGAGCGCTGATATTCGGCTTCGTCGTATTCGCTCGGCCGGCGCGACCGCTTCCACCGCTGCGCGACGCCTTCGATGAGCTGGTCGACGACGGTGTCGGTGAACGGGAATGTGTCGGTCGTGTTCGCGAGCGCGATGCGCGGCTCGCCATACACCTGATAGGTATCCGACTGATCGGCGGTCTGCGGCGTGAAGTCGAACCGGATTTTTCCGGTCACGTCCGAGATGCACCAGCGGATCGGCGTGCCGATGAAGATCGTCGGGTCCGGCTGGTCGATGATCATCTGCTGGAAGCCGCCCGGATAGGGCAGCAGCGGCAGCCGCCGGGTTTGATTGACGACCGTGCGGACGATTTCCATCTGCGGCGTGGTCGTCGGGATCGCATACTCGCGCTGGGTCGCCACGGGCGTCAGCGACCCCTGCACCGTCAGGCCGGGCAGCAGGTCGGCCGAATCGGCCAGCTCCTGGACGACTTCGTTCCACGCCTGGATGCAGACGCTGATGTCGTTCGCCCGGGGGTCGCCGGTGAACGAGGTGAGCAGCCCGTCGGCGCCCTGAACGATGGTCAGGCGCTCCAGGACCTTGTTGACGCCGTCGAGGAACTGATAGCTCACAGCAGCCACCAGACGAAGGCGATGATCAGGGCGACGATCAGCAGGATCGGCACGCCGAACAGCAGCAGCGCGCCGAGATCGGCCATGTTGTTCATGCCGCGTCAGCCCTTCAGGTGCTTCTCCAGCGCCTCGAAGACCTCGTCGCGGCTCGCCGTACCCTTGAACTTGAGACCAAGCTTCCCGGCTTCCTCGATGAGACCCTTGGTCGTCATCTTGGCGAAGCGCCACAGCTCGCTTTCCGGCGACGGCGGCGCCACCGGCGGCGCGGGCGCGGGCACGGCCACATCCGGCGCTTCGAGCGTCACGAATTCGCGGATCGGCGCGTGCTCCGGCTTGCGTGTCATCGCGTGGATGATCTGATCGAGCATCTGCAGCGCGCGCTGATGCTCGATCTTCCCCGCCTCTTCGGCGTTGATGAGCATGTTGATCAGCACGGCTTTGCGCTCGGCGTCGCGGTGCGCAATCCCGAGCCGGGCGCAGAGCCGCGAAAGCTGCCAGCGGTCGGCGAAGTCGTAGGGCGTCTTGAACTGCGCGTCCTGGATCTCGGGGCGGTTGTAGCCAAAGGCGCCGTTCGCCCGGCCGCCGGTGCCGGGGATTTGCTGGGTGCTGGTGATCATGGACTCTCCAAAGAAAAGGGCCGCCCTTGCGAGCGGCCCCGAGTGCGGTGTCAGATCGTCGGTTACTGCAGCAGCGTGGCGCCGGACCGGATTCCGAGAATCCAGTTCGTGTTGAGCAGCGCGCCGGTGTGCCAGCTCTTCCAGCCGAGCGACGACAGCTCGTTCAGCGGATCGCCGGTGCCCGCCGAGCCGCGGGCGTGGGTGATGAGCTGGATGCCCGGCAGCTTGTCGCCCGCCTCGTAGATTTCCCGGATATGTTCAAAGCCGAGACCGACGCTGCCGTGCGCGTCCTGGCCCATCACGATCGAGGTGTAGAGGTCGGCGTTGCCGGTCGTGTTGCGCAAGGTCGTGCTGGCCGCGCCGACCCCCGTGCTGACCGTCGCTTCCGGATGGCTGACCCAGCGGATGCGCGCAATGCTGTCGATGCCGAACTCGCCGGGGAAGGTCTCCACCTGGCCGGCGTAGCGCTCGACCGGGATAAAGTCCGCGAAGGTCCGGATATCGGCCTCGACGTCGACATGGCACAGACCGAGGAAGCTGGTCGGCACCGGTGCCGTGCCGAATGCCTGCTCGCCGCGGCTCTCGCCCATGAACTCGGTCGCGACGTTGTTCTGCAGGACGTTGACGCCCTTTCGGCTGATGCCGGAGGTGATCGCCGAGCCGGTAGTGCCGTCGTTGGTGGCGCCGGCCGGGCGGTAGATGGTGACGTTGGCCTCGAGGATGTTGCGCTGCAGGCGGTTCAGCGACTGGCCGGAGTTGATGCCCATCTTCACGACCAGGTCATCGGCCTGGCCGTTGAAGTTGATCAGGTCAACCTCTTCGGACAAGATGATGAAGTTGCCGTATTTCTGGACGGTCGCCGTGGTGTCGGTGACGGTCGGCTGGACCGAGGTTCGGGTCGGGAACGAGACGTTGCCGGTCAGCTCGGCCAGCGGCGTGGTCGTCGCCGTCAGGTTCTCGATGCGGCGCCACTTCGCCGAGAAGGTGCCGGAGTGCTCTTCGATCTCGGCCGGCACGGAGCCGGCGAAATACACCGCGCGCGGACGGGCGGTGCGGAGAAGAGTCTCCTGGAACACGAAGTTGACGGGACCCGCGATATTGCTGGTCGTGGTGATCGGGGCAGCCATGTCGGCTCTCCTGTTAGCGTCGGGCGAGAGCGGCCTGTTGCCGCTTGAATGCCCTGAATTGTGAATCGGACATCGCTCGCAGGGCCGCAGGGTCGACCGGTTCCGTCGGTGGGGCTTTGCTCGACACCCGGGCAGCGGCAAGCACCGCGGCGCGGGATTCGGCACTCGGAGCCGAGGCCACCGGGCGAAGCTTCTCTTCGAGCTTCGTCGCGACGGCGCCCAGCACGTTCGCCCACACGTCCGGCTTCTGCGCGCGCTGCATGAACGCGGTGCGGAAGCGGATGTCGCGGGCGCCGAGGCCCTGCAAAAACCCATAAACGACTTCGGGATCGACCGACTTCAGGAACTCGGACGAACCTTTGATGGTGTCGACGACGTGATCGATCTCGGCCTGTGATTCCCGCTGCTCGATGCGCTGTGCGGCGCCGAGGACGCGGTTCACGGTGTCGGGATCGATTGCCGGAGCCGCCGGAGCGCCGCCGGGATTCTGGGCGGGGGCCGCTGCCGACGAGGCCGCGGGCGCCGCCGGTTTTGCCGGAGGCGTGGCGGTGTCGAACTCTCTCAGGAAATCGTCGAGATCAGGCTTCTTCGCCGGGGGGGCCGCGGCAGCAGCCGTGGGCTGTGCGTTGGGGGCCGGAGCAGTGCCGGTCTGCGATGTAGTCATACTTAGTTTGCACCTTTCAGAAAATCAATCGCGTCCTCGATGCCTTGGGCGCGACCGCTCGAGTAAATCCATCGGTTGTGCTTAGCGTCCTCGCCGTCCGAGGATGGGAACCACGGGAGCAAGGGCTCGCGGGCCTGCCGCAGGTCTTCCAACAGGGACGGCAAGCGCGGGTCCACCCGGAGCGACGACAGCAGCGCCTGGGTTTCCGCCGACAGCTCCCGCAGGGAGTCCCGCCGGGGCGGGAGCGGCGGCTTTGAAGAAAGCGTCGACATCTTCGACATTGGTTCGCCTCAGGGCTTCGTGACGGATCTTGTCGAGATCGAGCGGCTTGGCGCCGAGCTGGCGCGCGGCCCCCTCCATCTCGACGAGCGCCTTGGCCACGCCCATGAACAGCGCGTTTTCCTGCGCTTCCTCCTGGGGGCCGGCGGCGCCGATCACGTCGAAGGTCACGACATCGGGCAGATGGTCGGCGTCGATCTCGACGTAGCCCTTGTAATCCTCGACCCAGATCAGTCGCCGCTCGCCCTTGAGCGCCATCCGGGCGAGGCGGAATTCCTTGTTGAGGCACTCCAGCATCGGGCCTTTTTTCAGCGCATCGACGAAGTCGACCGTGCGGATTTGCCCGCGCACGACCTCTTGATTGACCGCGTAGGCCGACTTGTGCGTCTGGGTCGACGCCCCGAGGCGGACCTGGTTGACGCCGGTGAAATCCTGGTGCTGTTTGGCCAGCACCGTGAAGCCTTCGAGCAGCGCGCCGGGGTTTCCGATCCTGTGAACGGTGGGCGGCGACATCGCCGGCCACGAGGCGCCCGGCTCCAAGCGCGGCGCGCCCATCTTGGCGATCCACGGATCGTGCGGGTTGTAGCTCACCGGCGGCCGGGCCATCAGGTCGGCGGCCTGGATGTAGTCGTTGAGCGCTTCGGTGGCCGCCTTCTGGATCGGGACGCCCTTCATCAGCGGGCCGACGCCGTAAGGGCTGGTCGGGTCGTCGCGCTGGTAATGCCCGATCGTGTAGCTGCAGAACGGAACCGGGTTCTCGCGGATGCGGACGATGGCGGGATCTCCGGCACCCACCGCAATCGTGATGATCAGGTCCGGCGCGAAGACGCTCCTCGAGCCGGTGACGTGCGTAAGATCGCCCTCCCACTCCAGCAGCAGGACCGAATCGTCGGCTTGATCGGCGCGCCCCGGCTCACCTTCGCGCTTGGCCTGGTGCATCGGCGACAGGCGCGCCACCGTGTCCGGCAGCCAGCCCATCTCTTCATCGCCGAGCGAGGCGGCCAGGCGGAGATCGGCGAGCTTCTGCCAGTATTCCCGGATATGGCCGGGCTTGATCACATGCCCCTCGTGCGTCGCGAACATCGCCGCGTCGTCGAGGAAGAGATTGCGGATCGTCACCGGGACGAGGATCGGCGTCAGCCGGCCCCCGTCGCCCTGATAGGTCGAATCGTCCTGCAGGTCGAGCCGCGCCAGGACCGAACGCATCGCCGCCGTGCCGTATTTGAAGCACTCGGCATTGAACAAATCCCATCGCGCCTCGAAGCCGTACCCGCGGTGGAAATGAGTGAGCGTCGCGCGCGTGATCGCGTCGGCGCCGGACTGGTTCAGCCGCGACGAGACGCCGACGTCATCGCCGCCGACGATGGCGGATTTCTTATCCCACCGCTCGAGATAGCTGTCGGTCAGCGCGGCGTGCGTCCGGAACCATCGGCCCTGATCGGAAAACAGCAGGTTGCGCGCATCGGTGACCAGCACCTCGAGCGATTCCGCCTGCAGCGGCAGGTCAAGCTCCGGCAGCCAGTCCGTGCTGCCGATCGGCATGCCGTCGGGCGTGACCCGCTCGTCGCGGATCATCGCCACCTGCATGTCGACCTCGGTCCATTTCGTTTCGAGGTGGCGGCGCGCCGCCTTGCGGCGCGTGTATTCGCGCTTCACCCAGTGGGCGAAGTCGGCCAGCAGCCGGCCGCCGCCATAGAGGTCGAGTTTGGGATTCGGCGCGGGCGGCTTATCCGGCGGCGCGCGCTTTTTCGCCATCTTCCTCGTCCATGAATGAGACCGCGGCGGCGAGCGCCACCTGCAGGCGCTGGTCGCGCGTGGCACCGGTCGCCATGTAAATCGGCTGGCCGAGACACGGCCCCTTGCGCCGCAGCGCCCACAGCACGGTCCAGCCCGGCAGGCCGTCTTCGGGCCGCTTGGCGAACCAGCCCTCGGCGACGTAGATGCGGCCGCGCCGGTCCTCGAAATATCCGAGCGGCTTCACCTCCCATTTGTTGCAGAGGTATTCGAGCTGCTGCTCGAAGCTGAGCCGAAAGAAATTGCGGGTCGCGGCGCGATGCAGATCGGTTATGCCTGCTTGCGCCATGTCGTGAGCTTTCTTGGTGGCGGCCCCGCCGGCCGCAGCGGACGGTTGGCCTCGGCGTAACTGAGCCCGTATCGCTTCATCATCAGGGCGTAGCGCGTGGCGGCCATCAGGTCGTCGCGGAGCTTCACGACCTTGCCGTCCTCGCGGTGATACGAGCGGAACTCCTCGAACCATTCGGCGAGATGCCGAAAGACCTTGAAGCGGCCGGTGCGCATCCGCTCCAGCATCTCCTCGATGCCGGGCTCGACCGCGTTGCCGCGGTCGTCGCCGTAGGTCGCGTGCTCGGGGAGCATCGCCACGCCATGGCCCAGGTAGATGTTCTTCAGCGGCTCGCCCGAGCCCTTGTCGCGCTCGAGCCCGTCATGCGGCCATGAGACCGGCACCCAGGCGGCGCGCTGCCTGATCGACTGCGCGTGATAGAGCGCGTCCTTGCCGCCCTGCCGGTAGGCGTCGACGACGTAGACGATGTCGCGGTCGCGATCCCAGGCCAGCACCACATAGGCGGTCGGATGGTCGACGCCGAAATCGAGACCCGCGATCTGGGCGTAGAACGCCGGGACCTGGAACGGGTCGCATTTGATCGTCTCTTCGTCGACCGGGAACACGCGGCCGGACCCCAGAATCGGAATTCCCTTGGTGCGGGCGTCGCGCTCCCAATCGGGATACGACGCGAGAAGCTGGGCCTTCATCGCTTCGTCAAGATGCGGCGCGTCGGCCCATGTCGCATTCACCAGCGACACCATCTCGGCCAGCTCGGGCCGCTCGAAGTGCCGGACCAGCTCGGTCTCGCCGAGCAGCGGCGTGAATGTCACGATGAGCAGCCCTCTCGCCGTCAGGATGCGGGTGAGCGACTCCGTGAAAATCTGAAAGTCTTCCGGCTCCTCATCGAGCCAGGCGACATCGATGTTCGTGCCCTGCCACTTGCGCCAGCCCTGCTCGTAGGTCTTGAGCACGCAGGTCGACAGGCCGCCGTCCTTGTGACGGACGCGGAAGCTGTCGACGACGTTCGACACGCCCGCCTGCCGGTAGTTGAGCTTGCCGACGACCAGCTCGCCGGGCACCCGGCCGGTGAAGCTTTCGGCCGGATCGCCCAGCAGCTCCTTCTGCACGATGTCGCGGCTCGTCTCGTTGGTCGGCGAGCCGGTCCATTGCAGCGTGTGCTTCTCGAAGCGCCGGCCGATCCACCACTCGGGATAGCGGCCGGTCAGGTGATAGGCGTACTCACTCCCGGCACAGAGCGTCTTGCCCACCCGGTTGGCGGCCCGGAGCATCCGCTGGGACTTATTCGCTCCCTCGGCATGAAACCGGGCCTGCCACGGGTAAGGCCGATATCGCAGAAGCGCGCGCTGAGCCAGGCGCTGCTGAAGAACCGCGAGCGCCTGCTCGCGCGTGATCTGCATCAATCCCAGCCATCAAGCCAAGCATTGACGCTCACGGTGCCCGAGACGCTCGTCAGGCTCGCCTGTACGCCGTCGCTTGCAAAGAAATCAACAACGCCGGACTGCGCACCAGCCAAGATGCTGATCGCCGTCACGAGTGCAGCGCCGGAATCCAGGTCGATCAGGTTAAGCGTCGCAGTCCCGGTGCCCGTCTTGCTCCACAGCAGCTTGTTCTGCCGAACCGTGGATCTCGGGCGCGACTGCGCCGGGCCGCTGCCGTTTGCGGCTGCGGCTGACAACAGAAGGCGCTTGGTCATTATTCGCCTTCAAGGCTCCGGCTGCCGCACGGCACGGCCGGCATGTCTTCGCGGCCATGCTCGGCCTGGAAGTGCTGCCTGCCGCCGGTGTGATGCGCAGCCGCGTCCGGCATTCCGGTGCCATCGACCTTGGGTCCCTTGGACTTTGTGGCGAACTTGCCGTCCGGCGTGTCGCTGTCCAGCTTGCCGAACCCCTTCTCGCGAGCGCCCTTTTTCATATCCATCTCCTTTTGTGTGAGGATTGAGTTTCAGTAGACGCCACGCCGCTTCTTTCGGGCCGCCGATGTCTTGCCGAGCTTGCGGTTCGCCTTGGCGTCGATCTTTGATTCGGTCGATTTCGACATCCGCCCGGCCTTGACCGCCTGCGCGGCGCGCGCCTTGGCGTTGCCGGCGTGCGCGCGGTCGGGCATCGGGTAAGCCCGCCGGCCGGGCAGGCCGAACTCGGATTTGGGCAACGCGTCGCGGGTCGCCGACGTGAGCGGGCCGGTGGCGCGGAGATCGCGCGCGCCGATGGAGCGAGCCATGGGGAGCCTCAGTTGATGGTGCTGAGCGCGTGCCCGATGGCGCGCGCCGGGGACAGGTAGTGCTTGAAGCGGGCGAGCTGCGCGTCGCGCGCTTCACGCCAGCGGGCGGCGATTTTCATGCCGACGAGATACAGATCCTCGGTGGCGACGAACGGGACGACCTGGCGCCAGGGCGTCGGCGCGTCCGTGTCGTCGATTTCCTCGGCGAGCACGGGGCGACCCACGTGAAGGGCGGCCTGGAAGCGGGCGGAAGACGCGAGCTTCCAGCCGTCGAGCGGCCGCAAGCCCAGCGACACCTTGGCCTTGGCCAGTGCCCGATTGCGCACGGACAACGGCCCGTAATCGCTCATCTGGACTTCGCCGTTCCAGACCAGCCCGTCGATGCGGGCCTTCTGCTCCTGCGTCATCAGATCGCGCGGCGTCACGACGCCGGCCCCCGCGTCGCGCAGCAGCTTGATCACGACAGAGCGCCGGCCGAGGGTGCCGCCGTGAAAACAGAATTCGGTGTCGGGCTCCTCGTCGGTCCGCAGCAGCCGCTCCCGCGCCGCGCTAAAGCCCAGCTCTATATCGAAGCTGTTCCTGCAATACGGCTTGAGCCGCGTCGCCATGCCTGGCACCAGGCACCAGCAGGACTCCGCCAGCTCGGCCGCCGCCGGCAGGAATTTCTGGCGCTCGGCCATGTCCGGATACGGCGAATCGTTGAGCGAACCCGAGGCCCCAAAGCGTTCCGTGCAGACGACGGTGAAGCGGCAGCCGGCGCGTCGCATGTCCCGGGCCCACGCGACCCCGTCGGCGTTGAACCCCTCGAAAATCAGGTTCATGGCCGGCGACGTCCTGACGGTCATGCCGCCGTCGGACACTGTGTGCCCGAGATCGACCAGCATGCCGGTGATCGCAAGCTTCGGGTCGTGAAGCGTCTCGTGGCCTTCGGCGCAATGGTTGACGTCGGTCCACGCGAAGTGCATCAGCCCGGCGCGGGGTCAGTTGAACGCTTCGACCTCAAACAGGTTGGCGGTGACCTCGCTCGCCACGGCGCCGGTGCCGACCTGGCCCGTCACCTTGACCACGATGCCCGCGTTCTCGGGCTCGGTGCCGGAGAGCGGCGCCGTGATGCCCTGGTGCGTGCCGCCGAGGATGTTCTGCCCCTGGGCGATCTGCGTATTCACCGCCGAGCCCTTGTAGACCTGGAGCTGCATGTTCCATGCCGAGCTGGCAATTGTGCCGATGGCCAGCGTGAACGACACGCCGGTCCCGAAATACATGCGGACGGTCTTGGTGTGCGCCGAGGTGCCGGTGGTGCCGAACGCGGAGACCATGACGCCGCGACCGAGCGTGTCGAAGGCGTTGGCCGGGATCGTGAAGGTGAACAGCGTGTCCTCGGTCGTGTCGGCGCCGTTGCCGGCACCCGCGATCGAGACCTGCCGGTTGATGTTGCCGGCTTCCTTGAGCATCGCAGCACCCGTGCCGGCGCTGCCGAAGACGGTCTGCGCGTTCGACGGCTCGAAGACCGTGCATCCCGAGAAGTCGTAGGTGCCGCTCGCGGGCGTGTCGCCGGTGTTGTCGAGCTTGCGGTCGAATTGCTGGAGCACCTGGCGGGCGAATTTCGGCCAGTTCTCGCTGATGCGCGTCATCAGTGACGCGGCGGAAACGGTCATGAAGAGTCTCCTGGTTCAGGGTCGCGAAAAAGCCGGGGACGCCCGAAGGGTCAGGAACCTCGACCCCGGCTGGATGAATTCAACGAGTGCGGTGTGTTTGACCGCCGCTAGGTGGCGGCGGCCGCGCGGAACTGCGCGTGGGCGTTGCTTGAGCCGTGCTCGGACGGCGGCTAGGTCAGCTCCTGCGATCAGGAGGGATCGGCTGGCGGCTCCGGCATCGCAACGGTCTCTGCCGCCGGGGTCACTGCCGGTGCCGCGGGTAGCTCATTGACTGCGGCCGGCAGCGGCGCAGGTGGCTCAGCGACTTCGCCGGCCGGCGCTGGCGAGCACAGCCCGATCTCGAGCTGGCTGCCGACGCGGAGACCAAGCCGGGCCACGTCCTCGGGCCGCACGCGGAGATCCGAGGGGTTCGCCATGACGGTGTCCGGCCCTGGCGCGATCACCAGGGACACCGACCGGCGGTCGCCGTCGAAATGATCCAGGAGCGCCTGCACGACGCCGGTGAGCAAGATCGAGCTTGTCATGATGTCACCCCTACTTCGGCGGCGTGCTCTGGCTCCAATGCCGCTTCAAATATTTCCAGCCAACGAAGCCGCCATAGATGGCGAGCGCCGCGACGATCAGGCCGACGACGATGTCGAGCGAACTCATTGGGCAGTTCCTTCCCGTGGCGCCACCGCGAAATAAACGGGGCGGCCAAACGTGAATGCGATCAGAGAAATGAGGCGGCGAGAGCAGAAAACGTTTGACGTGAAACGGTGTTCAAGCCCCGGCTACCGGTTGACCTGCGATCTCCCGGGCACTCAGGCCGACGGCGACGGCCCGCGTAAAATGTCGAGCGTGTCGTCTTCGCCAAGGCGGCGCATCAGCACGTCCTTCACGAACGACGGCACAAGGCCGCCGGGAACAGATGAGCCGTCGGTCACGCGGAGTGTTGTCCAGTAAGCACCGTCGCGCTGCCAGACCACCGCCGCGAAGCCGGCAACACCCATCGGGTCGACGCACTCCAGCAACCCGGCGAACCCGCGGCGCAGATCCCCGTAGGTCGCGCTGCCGTGTTTTCGCCGCAGCACCTCAAGCCGCTGACCGGTCGCCTTGAACGTCACCGAGCGAAGGCGGAGACGAGCTGCGTCCATCCCCGTGGCCTTCTCGGCCCAGGACAATGGGACCGTTTTGAAGTGGCTGGATGTATGAGGGCAGTACCGGGGCGGGGGCGACGGGCGTGGGGGTGCCCCCGGGGGCTCTCCCTTGGCCGTGGCGCGCGCGGGGCTTGACCCCCAGTCCGCCGAGCCGAAGAAGGCGCAGCAATATCAAAGGGTCTTTCTGGTTTCTTTCCAGCGTCCCTACTCGCCCCGAAGCTTGCGGAGGAGGCCCGCCTGCAACACCGGGTCATCGCCAGCCAGCGCCTTGACGATCTCGTCATCACTCGTGCGATTGATGGTCAGGGTGAAATCATCGTTGAAGAGTCCCAGGGCCTTCCCCAGCAGTTCACCGGCCCGCACACGGGCGCCCGCGTGGTCCCCAGTGAACGCTTCCCGCTCCAGCAACTTCCGAATCTCGTCACGGTCCAGCTGGTCGTTTTTGCCAAGCCGCAAAAGGTACCGGCGAACCTTAACGTTCCTTATCAGCCGCGACGCCGCAACCGCTAGTGTCTCGTCATCCCCCGCGTACCCCGCTTCCCGGGCCGCGCGCGTGCCGTTGCCGTGCGCGTGGTAAGCCTCCGCAAAGCGCTTCTGTCGCGCCGTCATCGGGCCTAAGCCGTCGATGACGATTACCTCTGTGTCGTCGTCGTCAACCTCGCCTAGGGCAGCCTTCGTCATGACCTCCCCATCGCGAATTAGAAAATGTGACGTGTGCCGCTTTTCGCTTGAACCCGGTACAGCCATGCCCTAGTATTAGGGCACGCCACGGGCATTAGGTCCGAGGCGCTTACAGGGCAGGAGGCCCGAACCGATGAATAACCTTATCCCCCATGACGCCACGCTCCGCGCCGTCCCCAAGGCGACGCGTACCGTATCCGTCGAGGTTCGCAACGTTTACGGCGCCCTCAAGGCGTATCCGCTTTGCATCAACGCGAACCTGTTCGCGGAGCTGGCGGGAACAAAGACGCTCACGGCTCGCACGCTCTCGATTGCCGAACAACTCGGGTTCGCGGTGATCAGCACCGCGAATGCCGATTGGCGCGCGTGCGCTTGAAAGGGGTCACAATGTTCCCGAACCCCAATTCAGCGCCGCTCCTCATCGTCGACACCATGACGCTTCCCGCGTGTTGGGCGGCGGCGTTGGTCAATAATGATTACTCGGGCCTTGACGCGACCGACGCCACGGCTTGCCGCAATATCGTCTCGGGTCTCGCCAGTCAGGGCTTCCGGGTTGTCGACGTGGCGCGCGATGACAACGGCGAGGGCGCCGACCCCCGCTTCACATGGTCGTATGACACTTACGGCGGAACGGCGCGCGGTGGCGACGTGCTCGATTACGTCGTTCATTGCCTCGGTTGACGCAAGCTTAGGAGGCCCGCGCGCTAGGTTTCGCGGGTCTCCGAGGGTTGCGCCAACGCGCGCCACACCGGGCAACTAGGTCCGGTGTCACCCCTGGGCACTGGAGGCCCGTTGTAAATGACCGATCTCTATCGGCAGATCACGGACAAAATCGTATCGCAGATTGAAGCCAACCCCGGCTCATGGCTGAAGCCATGGGCCGCGGCGCGCGCGGAGGGCATGCCATTCAACGCGACCACGAGCGCGCGCTATCGCGGGGTCAATGTCTTGCTGCTGTGGAACTCCGCCGCTGTCCAGGGCTTCAGCGGGAACCAATGGGCTTCTTACAAGCAATGGGCCGCGCACGGGGCGCAGGTGCGGCGCGGCGAGAAAGGCACCATGATCGTCTACTACGGCACAACAGCCGTCAAAGACCGATCGGACCCCAGCGCGCCCGAGCAACAGATTCGGTTTCTCAAATACTCGCACGTGTTCAACGCGTGTCAGGTCGACGGCTACACGGTAGACCGGCCGGCGATGCCTGCCCTTGCCGAACGTCTCACCCGTGCCGAGCAATTCGTGTCGGCCACGGGCGCCAGCGTCCGCTACGGGTCGGACCGCGCGTTCTATGCCCCGGGCCCGGACATGATCGCCATGCCGGACTTCGCGCAATTCACCGGCAGCCCGACCAGCACGCCGACGGAGGCGGCTTACGGAACCCTCCTCCATGAGCTGGTTCATTGGACCGGTCACGAGCGGCGGTGCGCGCGCCAATTCGGCAAGCGGTTCGGCGATGACGCCTACGCGGCGGAGGAGCTGGTTGCGGAGCTGGGAGCGGCGTTCCTTTGTGCCTCCCTCGGTATCTCGGCGGACCCGCGCCAGGATCACGCGCAATACCTCGCATCCTGGCTCAAGATCATGAAAGGCGATCGCAAGGCGATCTTTACCGCCGCGAGCAAGGCGAGCGACGCGGCGGACTTCCTCGGCAAGTTCTCCGCCGAGCCGGTATCCATCGCGGCTTGACGTATCGCCTAGGAGCGGCGCGCAAGGGCCGCCGCTCCGAACGATACGCCAAGGCGTACCGGTGGCGGGCACTCAGGCCCGCCACCACCCCCAGGGCAGGAGGCCCGGAACCTATGTCGGCTTTCGTTTGCGGCAACTCGCATATCACCGCGCTTGCGGTCTACGCCTATCGGCACGGGATTTCAAAAATCCCGGTTGAACTCCTCGGCTCGGAATTTCTCTCCGAGAATCTAAAATCCGTCAATCACCTGTACGCGGCCCGGCATGGGACGCAACTCGGCACGTTCGAGCTGTGTGGCGCGATCACGTTCCAACGCTTCTCCGCCGTGCAAATCATCAAAGCCGCCGAATGCCTCGCGTATCAATCGTGCGAGCACCCCGGATACGAGACCAGCACGGCCTACGCGATCACGGCAGCCATTCAGATTCACGCGCTGAACGCGTTCCCGGGCTGGCGTCGCCCCGTCGATGAACTGCCCGGCTACGATCGGGCGCGGTGGCATATCGCCGCCGACGCCGCTTGGTCACGTTGCGCATGACGCAGCATAGGACGGGCGCCACCGTGCGCCCGTCCGAGGGTGCGCCACGCATCAAGCCGGGCAATCAGGCTCGGCTCATCTCAGGGCTAGGAGGCCCGTTCCATCATGACCAATCGTAAGCCGAAGCACGTCGCCAGACTCCGGACCATCGTATGCAGCAATTGCGGAAGCGATGACGTCCGCCGCGACGCAACCGCATCCTGGAATATCGAGACTCAGGCGTGGGAACTGAGCGCGGTCCAGGATCAGGGCTATTGTCAGCATTGCCAGGGCGAGGCGTCGCTCGTCGAGCTGATCATTGATCCGTCCGCGCCGTCACTGCCGGAGATCGAGCCGCCCGAAGAGCACCGCTTGACAGGCGTCGACGAGCTGGAAAGCAAGATCAGCAACCTTCCGGGGTGCGTCTACGTCTCCGAAGCCAAGGGCGGCTACCGCTGGGGTAACCTCGCCGGGCGCGGCAAGGGGCCGTTCGGGCCGTTCCGCAACAAGCGCTCGGCCCTCGCCGATTGCTTCGCGAAACATCCCGGCTGCTGATTTCTACACCACGCGGGGCGGTCGCAGGGCCGCCCCCTTTTTTTCGTGAGGCGCCACGTGATCCGAAGAGAACCGCCGCAAGGGTTGCAGGCGCCGATTGCCCCGGCCGGCGAGGTGCCCTACGTTACGGGCATGGCCGAACAAACCCCCACCCTGCTCGAGATCGCGGGCCTTGCGCTCTTCGGGCCGCAGTGGCAGTCCGAGCTGGCGCGTCAATTGGACGTCAACGACCGGACGCTAAGGCGCTGGTTCGCCGGCACCGTCGAGCCGTCTCCCGGCGTGTGGCAGGACATCCGCAAGCTTTTGGAGCGCAAGCAGGTCGCGTGCGCAAAGGCCCTGGAGAAGGTCCGGGCGCGCTGCGCCTAATTTTCAGCTGTGACGGTGACGCGGGGCGCCGAGCTGCGCGGCCGATGCGCTCGTGATCTCCGCATCGCCGACGCCGTTGGCCAGATTACCGCCCCTTCTACCTGATCCGCGGCTTTTTGGCTCATGTCCGCCGCGTCTATTATGGGTCACCGCTTTGTAACGAATCAGGGCGTCAAACTCGGCGATCTCGGCGAGTGCGGCGCGGTTGCGCCGTTTCAGCGTCGCAACCGATGAGCCAAATTCGTTGGCCAACGCCTTCCACGGCGCGCCAAAAGCCCGGCCCCAAACCAAGTTGCGCTCCTCGGCCGTCAGGGACGCGCCGCTGATCAGGTGCAACGCACGGTCAAGCCGGTCGATCGCGGCCGACGTCGCCGTGCGGAGAGACCGGTTGCGCTCGCGCTGACTTTCAGCTGTGTGCGGTCCCCAGTCCCTGCGGTCGCGCAACGGTTCGGGCGTGCAGCTCCTGAAGGTCGACGGCAGGGTGCCGGTTTGCGGCAGCCACCGCAGCGTCGCCGCCGCGTCGAGAAACATGCGCTCCATCACCAGCACCCAATCCAACTGTGTCTGACGTCCCACTGCTCGCTCCTCGTCGTGGTCGTGCCGGTTTAATCGCGTCTGCGCTCTTGCGCTCTGAATGTTGTCGGCCCCATTCGGGCCCGTCTCATCCCACTTCCACTTTTTGCCCGGTGGTGAGTCCGGGCGGCGGGCATAGAAGGCCCATTGCTGGGCCAGCTATATTCCTTGCCCAGGCGGAGCCGCCGGGACGACGAACATACGTTCACAGCACCTGACCGCGCGATTAGGCGCGGCCGGACCCGGTCGAGCGGTGGCCCGTCAGTGCTGGTGGACAACTCGGCGGCACGACCCGCGCGCCGTGAACGCGACGTCGCGGTGTCGTTGGGGCAAGATCCCCGTCGAGCGCTCTCGAGAACCTGTGATGCGGCGAAGCCGGCGCTTTATCGGCCTCGCCCACGTGGCACGGAAAGTTCTGGACGAACCGCGCGGGTTCGCCCTCGATCCGGGCGGCAGAGCCGCCAGTGGGGCCGTGGCTCTCGGATTTGAAAACCCGTAGGGCGGGCGGGATCATCGTGACGCCCGCCCCCCAATGGAATCAGTAAGCTCGCGGTTGCGGTCATCTTCGTCGGTGCTCGACGCGTCGTATTCACCGGTCTCGGGATCGTATTCGCCAGGAGCAAAAACATTTTTCGTCGAGATTGGAATCACTCCAAGCTCGCGCAGTTTTTCGCCATAGCCCGCTCGATCACGGCTCTGCGCGACCAGCTTTTCGACCCGGCGCGACCCGTCATCGCGTTCGTCGGCGATCTGCGCCTTGATCCACATCTTGAGCGCCGCCGCATCGATCCCGCTCACTCTGCACGTGGTCGCGAGACCCTTGAGGTCTAGGGCCAGGTCGTGCTGGCGTTCGAGCAGCTCGCGATAGCAGCTCGCGGCCTCCGCGAAATCGATGGTGAGATTGGCCTCGGAGGACTCGTCCATCATGCGGCGCTCCGGTGCCGATCCGGCTGTTTTTTCGGTCATGCGCCACCATCTGGGGCCTTGCACCACGCCGCGCAACGCCCATGTTTTTTATCCATCACAAGGCGATGCAGCCGTCACGGCCCGCGAGGAAATTGCGATGGTTATCCGTCACAAGCCAAAACATCTGTCGGGAAATGGAATTGGACCGAAGATCGATTTTCAATGGGAGCGCCCCGAGAAGGGCTTCCATCTGCCGCGCCCTGTTCGCGAAATGATGAACCTCGGCGGTGATGTCGTGCTGGAGCAGGAAACTCGCCCTGTTGGTCGAGGACGATGGCTACCCTGCCGTCCTCTGGACGAGTCCCCCCTACTCTATCGGGTCTTCTCGGCGGTCAAGACTGTCCCCCAGGCCATCGATTTTGCTTCACAGTATGGCCCGCTAACGCGATTGGGTCGGGGTGGCGCCCCCGGAGAAGATCTGAGAGAGATTCTCGAGCAGGCATCTCAGATGCGTTTTGTGCTCTTGCACGCAAACGATCATCAAATGCTCGCCATGCTCTTTAAGGACGGCGGCGTCAAGCTAAACGCGTGTGGGGCGCTGATCGAAGCTCTGCCTCATGGCCACGGCATGCGGGTCAAGCTGTCGCCCAGATCCCTCGTGGACGCGCTTTGGCTTCAACTTGCACTGGCGGGCGACCGCATGGACCAGAAGAAGGAGTGCCCGCATTGCGGGACCATCTTCGGGGTCGGACCAGGCTCAGGCCGTCGGCTGGACTCGAAGTTCTGCAGCGACGGGTGTCGGACTGCCCACAACAGCCGGAAGCGCCCAGTCAATCAAGGCCGAGCCCGTCGCCGAGCCCACGCCTGACGCATGCGCGTTTTCGTGACCCCGTCATGCTCGTGCCGGCCGGGAAACACTTGTCCCCGGACCTCGGGAGACGCGCCGACATTGTCGAGGTATTGTTTCGCCAGTGTGCTTAGCCGGTTGTAGTCCCGTCGCCGCTTGCCGTCGAGGCTCTCCCTGATATCCATCCAGCGTGCGCCGGCAAGCCGCCGCGTCACAACGTCGGCGCCGATCCGGAGCCGGTGCTGGGCGCGGCAGCCTCGTGAACAGTGCCGTCGCCGCGCCAACTTGGCGATCAGCCCCGGCGACCCCCGGTAAGTCTCGCCGCACCGCGGGCAGGTCCATTCTGCGGTGCGGTATTTATCTGCGAGCGCGCCGGCCGTTTCCGCTCCGCCGGCGAACGCGATCGTCCTGACTCTCTCGTGCGACAGACCGAACGCTGCGCCGAGCGGCCTTAGGAGGGCGCCGTCGTTGCGCAGCTTGATGATGACTTCATTGCGAGCGTCGAGGTCGGTGAGATCATCGGTCATGATGTTTCCGGTATCGGCGCTGTCGCCCCGGACTGTCAACATTTTCCATTTGCCCGCGAGACCGCATCGGCGTTATTTTTTCTCCGATAGCCGAGCGTCGCGGTTTTCTCGCGCCCGTCAGCGGCCAGAACCCTCATCGGGTCAGAGCCCAGAACAAAAGCGAGCCTCGGCCTCCTCCCATACTTGCATTTTCCTGCGAGCACGCGGCTGCATGCCACGCGCTCGACGGAAGGAGTCCGCGATGGCTCGCGATCGAATCGTGGTGCCGATCAAGTCCGCGATGGTCCCGCAAACGATGGCCAATCAAACTGTGGCGATCAGCAAAGCCGACGAGAAACCCGGTTTGTCGCACTCGGCGACAAAATCGGCGGACGAGTTCGGCCAGGCGTACCACGATGCCCGACTAGCCTTCCGACACTTCGACGCCGAGTGGACCGGCGCACTCGCGGCGACCGAGGACGACGAACGGAACGCCCTCGCCACGCTGGCAAGGTTCTGCGTCATCGCGGATCGGCACGCCGATCGGCGGCTAAAGTGGCTCAATGAACAGGGCGTGAAGCCCCATGCGGGGGCCAAGTCCCGCTACCACGTCATCACCAAGGCGATGGTGTTCTCGGCCGCCAAGGGATCACGCCGCGACATCATGCGCCGCCTCGGGCAGCGGTTGACTAAATTTGCCGGCGCCATCGACCAAGCTGCGGCGATGGCGCATGGCGATCCGGATCACGCGGGCGAGCTGCTGCGCAAACACGGCTACGCGCCGCTCTACACGGCGTTCGCGCGGCGGAACAAGCCCCCTGTGCCTGATCTCCACTCGTGGAGGCGTCGGTTGGACGAGTATCTGACCAAGCTGGGCGTGAGCGCTGAGGACCGGACGCGGATCGCAGCGATCGTGAGGCCCTATGTTGAGCCACCCCGGAAGGAAGAATTTTGAGCGACGACGACGTCACGCCGCTGACGCTGGCGGAAGCCTGCGCGTTCTGCAAGATGACGCGGGCGCAGTTTAACCGGCATATCAGGCCGCATGTGACCGAGAAGCGATTCGGCGGTTCCAACCGCGCACCGACACAGTTTCTGCTGGGCGATCTGCGGAACGCCTACCGCCGGATCTTCGGCCACACGCAACCGGAGGCACCCGCTGCAGCTCCCAACGCCTTGGACAAGCGCCGGGAAGTCATCGCGAGGTTGAACCGACGGCTGGCGAAAAAGGGCCTGCCGCCGCTGGTGTCCTAGGCGGTGCCGCGCTTTTTCTTCTTCGGCGCCGGCAGCAACTTGGGCTGGCGCAGAAAATCGACGTCACCCACTTCATCGCCGGTGATTCCCAGGGCTTCGCGCCGCAGCGCGAACTCCTCGACCTTCGCCTCCCAGGCGATCAGCTTTTCGAGCGCGTTAATGGCCATCTCGCGGTTTCGGACCGTGTAGATGTCAGCCATGTCGTTGTTGTTGATGCTGGCGATTTTGTGCCCCGTGATGGCGCAGATTTCCTCGTCTGTGCAGGCGGCCTCGGCGAGATCGCTGCGGATGGTACGGCGCAGGTCGTGGAGGGTCACGTCCTCGATGCCGAGCAGCTCACATTCCTCTCGCCAGCACTGCGAGAAATTGTGCTCGTCCCAGTGATCGCCGGCCGGCGACGACAGGAGATAGTCGCCGCGCCAGACATGCTCACGCAGCGCCGCCTCGAGCTTCGGGTGCAGCGGGATCTCGACGACGGCGCCGGTTTTGTTCTGCACGATATGCGCGAACACCCATTGCCGGCCGCGCATGTCATTCGCCTGGAACAGGTACGTGTCGGGCGCCCCGCCGGCCGCGAGGGCGATATTTTGCGAGCGCGCCAGGTCGAGAAGATCGCCCCGGCGCTGGGCCAGGTAGTAGGCCAGGAGGCTCGCGATGCGCATGTAGAGGCCGCGCTGGTCGGCCCGGCGGCGGTCCTCGTCGGTGAACAGCGCGGCCGGATACAGCTTGGCCCGCTGGTGAAGGGTCAGCCCGTCGAAAATCTTCTGCTGCGCGTGTCCGAGTTCGGCGCATTTGCTGCGGTACAGGGCGTCCAGCTCCTCGATCGTCATATCGTAATCGATGCGGGGCTTGTCGTCGCCGATGACGCCCAGGTCGCGCAGCGCGTCGCGGAGATGCTTTTTCTGGCGGTTGCGCTCCGCCACCGACTTGTAGAGCGCCGGACGCTCGGCTTCCGGCAGCCCGTCGTACATCGTCTTGCGCTTCGCCACCGTCCACCGCGCCGTGCGCGGCGGCGGCTTCGGAACGAACACCTGATCGGCGACGCTGAAGGTCAGCCCGTATTCCTTGGGCCGCTCGACCGCCCAGTTCAGGACCAGGCGCATCGCCTTCAGCCGCTTGTAGCGGGTGTCCGGCAGGGGGATCAGCGTCTTGAGATAGTCCTCCAGCGCCTTGGCCGTCAGGTCATGCCAGCCGGTTTGGCCGAAGTGCTCGCGCAACGGCTCCAGGTGCTCGCGATGATACCCGCGCGTGCTCTCGTCGCAGCGCTCCAGGAACTGGCTGCTGGCATAGTAGTCGCGCACGATCTGATCGAAGGTGCCCGCCCGGCCGCGGTCGATGACCGGCATCTGCTTGGCCAGAGCGTCGTGTGCGATCTGCACCGCCTCATGATCGTCGCTGCTGCCGAGCTGCGTCTTGGTCGCGACGTGCCGGTAGTAGAACTTCACCGCGCCCTTGTAGCGCGAGGTGATGACCTTCACGCCGTCGAGCTGGAGCGGCTTGATTTGCGCCCGCTGAAGACCACCATCGGCCATGCGAATCTCCCCTGGAAAAAATCTGGAAAGAAACCGGTTTTTTCCGGAAAGAAACTGGAAAAAATCGCTCTTTCGAGACCGAGGATATCGCAGAATTTGTGAGGTTTTTCAAGTGGTCGGAGCGGCGGGATTTGAACCCGCGACCCCCAGTCCCCCAGACTGATGCGCTACCGGGCTGCGCTACGCTCCGACCGATGCGGGGACAACGGGTGCCGATGGGGTGTGGAAAACCGGTCCGTTCCGACGCAGGCGGCACTATGCCGCAGCCGCCCCGCCGCAGCAACCGTCCCGCCTTCGCTGAAGCTACGGCGGGCTGCCGCCGTCCAGGCCGTCCGGTCAGCCCCGGGCGCGGCGCAGCATCTCGCGGACTTCGAGGAGCTCGTTCAGCGCCGCTTCGATATCGGCCCGCGGCATCGCCGGCTCCTCCGCCGCCGCGGCCTGCGGAGGCTCGAGCGCGTCGGGCTCAGCGGCCGCGATCTCCGCGTCGCCGTTGGCCTCCGCGTCGGCCCGCCCCGGCGCGTCCTGGCGCCCAAGGTCGCGCAACAGGCGCTGCACGCCCTTGATCGTGTAGCCGTTGTTATAGAGGAGCTGGCGGATGCGCCGCAGCAGGTCGACATCCTCGGGGCGATAATAGCGGCGCCCGCCGGCCCGCTTCAGCGGCCGGATCTGCGTGAACCGGGTCTCCCAGAAGCGCAGCACGTGCTGCGGGACGTTGAGGTCGGTGGCGACCTCGCTGATGGTGCGGAACGCACCCGCCGCCTTGCCCGGCCGCCGGCCGGGGCCCAAGTCGCCAGGCGACGTGGGCGCGGATGGGCCTCTTGCCGCCTCGTTTTCCATTGGAAGCGTCATGGCCCGCATTGCGAACGTACCGGTCCCCCGTTGGCGAGGGCGGTCACGTCTTGGGTGACGACGAGGCGGCGCCGGCCGACGGGCCTGGCGCCGAGGACGCCTTCGCGCCGCCCTTGGACAGCGCCCGGTTGATCTTGTTCTTCAGGACGTGCGAGGCGCGAAATACCAGAACCTTACGCGGCAGAATGGGAACTTCCTCGCCGGTCTTGGGATTGCGGCCGATCCGCTGCCCTTTCTGGCGGACCGAAAAGCTGCCGAAGGACGAGATCTTCACCGTCTCGCCGCGGGTCAGCGATTCCACCATTTCATTGAGAATGGTCTCGACCAGGGCGGCCGAGTCATTTCGGGACAGGCCCACCTCCTGGTACACCGCCTCACTCAGGTCGGCCCGCGTCACGGTCGTCTCAGACATGGCTTTTCCCCCGCGTTCTTGTGCGACAGCTGAGTGGACAGGACTCGCGCATGACAGGTTCGTGTAAAACCTTACCTCAGCCAGGGAAACCCGTCAATTACAGGGGGATGGCGCGCGTCCTTGAATGGTCTTTGAACGCGGGACGGCAACTGACGGAGATCGGCCTCAGATCGGCGCGCCCTGTGCCGCCTGTCACCACCGCCGGTTTGTCACCAGCGGATGACGCTGGCGCCCCAGGCGAGCCCACCGCCGATCGCCTCGAGCAAGACGAGCTGGCCGCGCTGGAGGCGGCCATCCGCCGCGGCCTCGGCCAGCGCCAGCGGGATCGAGGCGGCCGACGTGTTGGCATGATGGCCGACCGTCAGCACGACGCGGTCACTGCCGAGCCCGAGCTTTCGTGCCATGCCCTCGATGATTCGCTTGTTCGCCTGATGGGGAACCAGCCAGTCCACATCACGGGCGGTGATCCCGTTCGCCGAGAGCGCCTCTTCGACGACGGACGCGAGCTTGCCGACGGCGTGCCGGAACACCTCCTGCCCCGCCATCCTGAGATGGCCCACGGTCTTGGTCGAGGACGGTCCGCCGTCGACGTACAGGGAATCGTGGAACCGGCCGTCGCTGTGGAGGTGGGTCGACAGGATGCCGCGATCCCCGGCCGACCCCGCCGACGTGGTCGCGCGCAAGACGACTGCCCCCGCCCCGTCGCCGAACAAGACGCAGGTCCCGCGATCGTTCCAGTCCAGGATGCGCGAAAACGTCTCGGCGCCTATCACCAGCGCCGTCTTCGCCTGCCCGCTCTTCAGGAAATTATCGGCCGTCGCCAACGCGAAGATAAAGCCGGCGCACACCGCCTGGACGTCGAAGGCAAAGCCGCGCGTCATCCCGAGTCGCGCCTGGATCTTCGTCGCGGTCGCGGGAAAGGTCTCGTCGGGCGTGCTCGTCGCCACCACGATGATGTCGACCTCTTCGCCAGTCATGCCGGCGGCCCGCAATGCCCACTCGGCGGCCTTGGTCCCGAGATCGGAGGTCAGCTCGCCCTCCGCCGCGATGTGGCGCTGCTTGATGCCGGTCCGCTCGGTGATCCACTCGTCCGAGGTATCGACGAACTTCGCGAGGTCGTCGTTGGTCAGGACCTTTTCCGGCAGATACGCGCCGCAACCGGCGACCACGGAACGGATGTGCGAGGGATGTTGGACAGGTCTCGCCGCCCGGATCGGCTTCGAAAGCTTTCCCGTCATCCGGTCGCCGCCCGCGGTTTCGTCGCGACGGCGTGAAGGTGTTCGAGCTCGGCGCGTATTTTGGAGTTGAAGTCGTTCGCCGCCATGTCGATGGCGACCCCGATGGCATTGGCGAACCCGAGCGCGTCGGTGCCGCCGTGGCTCTTCACCACGATGCCGTTCAGGCCCAGGAACAGCGCGCCGTTGTAGCGGCGCGGATCGGTGCGCTTGCGCACCTTGTTGAGGGCGTGCCGCGCAAACAGATAGCCGATGCGCGCCACGAACGACGAGCGGAAGGCGCCGCGCAGGAATTCCGAATAGAGCTTCGCCGTACCTTCCGCGGTCTTGAGCGCGATGTTCCCAGAAAAGCCGTCGGTCACCACGACGTCGACGGTGCCGCCGGTGATGTCGTCGCCTTCGACAAAGCCATGGAAGCGGATCGGCAGATCGCTGTTGCGCAGCATGGAGGCGGCGGTGCGCACCTCCTCATGCCCCTTCTGCTCCTCGGACCCGACGTTCAGCAGCCCGATGCTCGGCTGCGACACGCCCAGCACGGTGCGCGCGAACACCTCGCCCATGACCGCGAACTGCACCAGGTTGTCGGCGTCGCATTCGACGTTGGCGCCGAGGTCGAGCATGACGCTTTCGCCGCGCAGCGTGGGAAAATACGACGCGATGGCCGGCCGATCGATGCCGGGCAACGTCCGCAGCACGACCTTCGACATCGCCATCAGGGCGCCGGTATTGCCGGCCGACACCACGCCCGCGGCTTCGCCGACCTCGACCGCGTCGATCGCCAGCCGCATGCTGGACCGGCGGCCGGACCGCAACGCCGCGGACGGCTTGTCTTCGTTGGTGACGAACTCCGGCGTGTGCCGGATCTCGCACAGCGGCTTCAGCGCCGTCATGCGCGCGAGCAGCGGCGCCAACCGGACTTCATCGCCGAACAGCAGATAGCGGACGTCGGGGAACCGCTTGCGGGCGATATTCGCGCCCTGGATGATCATCTGCGGCGCATGATCGCCGCCCATGGCATCGAGGGCGATGGTCAGGCCGCTGCTCACGTGAGCTCGCGCCGCTTGCCTAAGCGGACTTGGCCGGGGTTACTTCGCGGCCGTCGTAGTAACCGCAGGCACTGCAGACGTGATGCGGGCGCTTGAGCTCGCCGCAATTCGGGCATTCGACATGCGCCGTGGTGCTCAGCGCTTCGTGCGAGCGCCGCATGTCACGCCGCGACCGCGACACTCGTTTCTTTGGAACCGCCATGATCTTTCTTTCCCTGCCGCTCAAGGCGGCAGCTTGCAACCTGACGAATTGGCTGGAATCGCCTTTAAATAAACAAAACCAAAGGCTTTCTCAAGCTTAGCTTTACTCCTTTTGCGTCTTGAGTTTTGCAAGCGACGCAAAGGGCTTAGCCGGCCCTTCGGAGCCCGGCTCGGGCCGCCAGGCCGACTCCAGCGCGGCCCCCGGCGCATGCGGGTACGGATCGAGGGCCACCACGAGCTCCTGCGCCACCGCCTCGCCGATGTCCAGCGGCCCCTCTGGCCACGGCTCGACCACGCTCTCCGCGTCCGGATCGATGGTGACGTCCGTGCCGCTGGGCGCTTGGCCGTACAGCACCGTGAAATCCTGGGCGATCTGGCCTTGCACCGGCTCCAGCGTGACCACGCAGGCCTGGGTCACGTCGGCGTCCAGATGGCCGCTGAGGCGCAGCGCGGTCCCGCCTTGCGTGCGCCGCAGCCGCACCCGCGCCTCCAGCCGGCCGACCCCCAGCAGGCCGAACCGGCGCGCCAGCGCCGCGCGTTCCTCGGCAGTCGCGGCGATGTCATGCGCCGTCTCGACGCTGCCGACGCGCGAGAGGTCGATCGGCCGCGAGAATTCCGGTGCGGTAGGGTTCGGATCCGACATGGCAGGATTATACCGGCGGCACCTCGGGAAAGGTAACGTTCCCGGTCCGCAGTTGCTCCACGCTCTGTCCGGCCAGATTGCGGACCGATGACCGCACATAGGCGCACAACGCCGCCCCCGCCGCCGGCGCGTCCGCGCCGAGGCTGCCATAAAGATTGCGGCGCAGCGCCGCCGACAGCGTCGCGTCGTCAGCAGCGAGTCCCGCCTCATAGGCCGCCATGCGGCCGTAGAGCGCCTCGGCCATCGCGCGGACGCGCCGGCCGACGCCCAGATCACCGACCCCCATTTCACGCAGGCTGCGGTCCATGTCCGCGAACATGGTGTCGAACAGATCCTGCGACAGCCCCGCCGCACCGGTTTCGGCCTTCAGGCGGTACAGGATCGCGAACATATGCAGCGCGATCAAGTCGAACCGGCCGTCCAGCGTGTCCGGCACACCATACGCGGCATAGAAAACCGGCCGGCGGGCCTGCGCCACCAGCGCGCGGTAAAGGGCTGCCGCAGCATTTCGATTATCGGATCGCCGGGACGGGAAAAGCCGCGACCAGAGCATGCCCACTCTCATGTTAACCGTGTTCCGCGCCGCTTCTTGTTGACACCGGCAAAGGCCGGTGCATTCTATCGGCGCTCCGGCAAGCGGTAATGAGTCGCGTGGTCTCATCCGATTTGCCAGGGGCCATAACATAACATCCGCTGTCGGGAACTGTGCAATGCAGGGGATCAGGGTTCGGGGTGGACTAGTTCCATGGGGCGTGGCGTGTGCGCTCGGCCTCGCGGTGGCTGCCTGCACGCCGCGCGTCGATCATCGCGGCTATCTGCCTGACGTCGACGAGGTGGCGCGGATCAAGCCGGGCGTGCAGGGCCGCGACGAGGTGCGGGAGATTCTCGGCACGCCGTCGACCGCCAGCACCTTCACCGATGACCGCTGGTACTACATCAGCAAGAAGACCAGCCAGACCGCCTTTTTCAATCCCACCGTCCTCGAACAAAAGGTGCTCGAGATCGATTTCGACAATTCCGGGATGGTGCAGGAGGTTCGCGATTACACGCTGAAGGACGGCGAGCAGATCAACCCCGTCGCCCGCAAGACGCCCTCGCCCGGGCGCGAGCTCGGCTTCATGGAGCAGCTGATCGGCAATATCGGCAAGTTCAACTCGCCGCAGGGCAACACCACCGGCAATCCGAACCGCACCGGCCCCGGCTACTAACCGCCCGCTTCGCAAATCAAAAACCCCGGCAGATGACTCCGCCGGGGTTTTTTTGTGCGAGCCGGTCAGGATGAGTGAGCGAGGATCGCCAGCAGGAGGATCGCCACGATGTTGATGATCTTGATCATCGGGTTCACCGCCGGACCGGCCGTATCCTTGTAGGGATCGCCGACGGTGTCGCCGGTGACCGCCGCCTTGTGGGCGTCGGAGCCTTTGCCGCCGTGGTGGCCGTCCTCGATGTACTTCTTGGCGTTATCCCAGGCGCCGCCGCCGGAGGTCATGGAGATCGCGACGAACAGGCCGGTGACGATGGTACCGACCAGCATGGCGCCCACGGTCGTGAACGCCGCGGCCTGGCCGCCGATCCAGCTGATCACGAAATACACCACGATCGGCGCCAGCACCGGCAGGAGCGACGGAATGATCATCTCCTTGATCGCCGCCTTGGTCAGCAGGTCGACCGCCTTGCCGTAATCCGGCTTGGCGGTGCCTTCCATGATGCCCTTGATCTCCTTGAACTGGCGGCGCACCTCGACGACCACCGAGGCGGCCGCCCGGCCGACCGCGGTCATGCCCATTGCACCGAAGAGATACGGCAGCAATCCGCCGATGAAGAGGCCGACCACGACATAGGGATCATTCAGCTCGAAGTGCAGGTTGAGCTGCGGGAAGTAGTGCTTCAGATCCTCGGTGTAGGCGCCGAAGAGCACGAGCGCCGCGAGACCGGCGGAGCCGATCGCGTAGCCCTTGGTCACGGCCTTCGTCGTGTTGCCGACCGCGTCCAGCGCATCGGTCGTCTTACGGATGTCCTTCGGAAGCTGCGCCATCTCGGCGATGCCGCCGGCATTGTCGGTGACCGGACCGTACGCATCGAGCGCCACCACCATGCCCGCGAGCGCCAGCATGGTCGTCGCCGCGATCGCGATGCCGAACAGCCCGGCATTGAGATAGGACACCAGAATGCCGGCGCAGATGACGATCACCGGCAGGGCGGTCGCCTCCATCGACACGGCGAGGCCCTTGATGATGTTGGTCGCGTGTCCGGTGGTCGAGGCGTCGGCGACGCTCTGCACCGGCCGGTAATCGACGCCGGTGTAGTACTCGGTGATCCACACCAGGAGCCCGGTGACCGCGAGGCCGGTCAGCGCGCAGTAGAACAGGTGACGGCCGGTGAAGGTGACCGTGCCGATCGTGTACGTGGTCGAGAAGCCGAGATACCACTCCGTGATCACGCCAACCAGGATCGCCGAGATGACGCCGGTGACGATCAGGCCCTTGTAGAGCGCCTTCATGATCTTGCCGTCGGCGCCGAGCTTGACGAAAAACGTGCCGATCACCGAGGCCACGATGCAGCCGCCGGTGATGAGCAGCGGAAACATCATCATCTGGCTCTGGGTCGGACCGGTGAAGTAGATCGCGGACAGGAGCATGGTCGCGACGATGGTGACGGCGTAGGTCTCGAACAGGTCAGCCGCCATGCCGGCGCAGTCGCCGACATTGTCGCCGACATTATCGGCGATCACGGCCGGGTTGCGCGGATCATCCTCGGGGATGCCGGCCTCGATCTTGCCGACCAGGTCGGCACCGACGTCCGCCCCCTTGGTGAAGATGCCCCCGCCGAGACGGGCGAAGATCGAGATCAGCGACGCGCCGAACGAGAGCGCGACCAATGCCTCCAGGATCGAACGCAGGCTGGCGGGGTCGCTGCCGCCCTTCCAGCTCAGCAGGATGCCGTAATACCCGGCGACGCCGAGCAGCCCCAGCCCGACCACCAGCATGCCGGTGATCGCCCCGGCGCGGAAGGCGACGTCGAGCGCCGGCTGCACGCCCTGGCGGGCGGCGTCGGCGGTGCGCACGTTGGCGCGCACCGAGATGTTCATGCCGATGTAGCCGGCGGCCCCCGACAGCACCGCGCCGATGATGAACCCGATCGCGACATGGATGCCCAGCGTCGCCGCAAGGATGATCGCCACCACGACGCCGGCCATCGCAATGGTCCGGTACTGGCGGTTGAGATAGGCGCGCGCACCTTCCTGGACCGCGGCCGCAATCTCCTGCATGCGCGCGGTGCCGGTGCCGGCGGCCATCACCCGGCTGTAAGCGTAAGCGCCGTAAATAAGCGCCAGCACGCCACAGACGATGACGATCCAATAGGCTTGGGGCATGGGTCGAGGTCCTTCGGTTTCTTTTTGGGTTCTACCAGCGAGGAAGTCACGGCCAGATCAAGGAAATTTGCGATTCGCCGGCCGCAAAGCGGGCGCGAACATGCCAGAAGCGCCCTGCCCTGGCAAGCGCGCCCGTGGCCGCTCCTGGCCTGATTTCCTGTGATTTTTGGGAGCTATTCGATGGTAATTCCGGCCGCCTTGATGATCTTGTCCCATTTGGCGACATCGGCCCGGATAAAGGCATCGAACTCCTCGGGCGTCGACCCCACCGGCTCGACCACCAGGTCCTGCATCCGCCGCCGGAAATCGTCGGTGCGCTCGGCGGCCGCGATGTCGGCGGCGATCTTGTCGACGACGGGGCGCGGGATCCCGGCCGGACCGACGAGGCCGATCACCGAGCGCGCCTCGAAACCCGGCAAGGTCTCGGCGACCGTTGGGAACTCCGGGTAGGCCGGCAGGCGCTTGGGGCTCATGACCGCCAGCGCCTTGAGCTTGCCCTCCCGGACATGCGGCATCGTCGAGTACAGCACGTCCACCATGATCGGAACGCGGCCGGCGATGACGTCGGTCAGCGCCGGCGCCGAGCCGTTATACGGGACATGGACCAGTTGAATCCCGGCCTGCTGGGCGAGCAGTTCGGTGGCCAGGTGGGTCATCGTTCCGGTCCCGGGCGTCGCGTAGGTGACCTCCTTCGGCTGGCGCTTCGTGGCGTCGATCAGCTGGCGGAGATTGTCCGCCGGATAGGACGCATTCACCGCGATCACGAACGGGGCGAACACCAGCAGCGAGATGTTGCTGAAGTCCCGCAGCGTGTCGTAGGGCAGGTTCGGCCGCAGGCCGGGATTGACGGTGTGGGCCGAGATCACGACGCCCAGGGTGTAGCCGTCCGGCTTGGATTTGGCGACGAGGTTGGTGCCCACCACCGTCCCCGCCCCCGGCCGGTTCTCGACCACCACCGGCTGGCCCCACGCGGCGGAGAGCTTGTCGCCGAGGATACGGCCCATGACGTCGGTCGGGCCGCCAGCGGGGAACGGCACGATGAGCTTCACGCTGCGCGCGGGAAAGACATCGTCAGCCGCGGCCAGCCTGGGGACTACGGCGAGCCCCGGAAGCAGCAGGGCCGCGAGCAGAACCAGTGCCTGTCGCATCAGGCGACGTTCTCGAGCGCCGGTGTCACGTCGAGCGTGGTGCTGCGCCTGAGCTCTCTGCGAACCGCCGGATCGTGGCGCCGGCCGCGATGGATGATGCAGCGGTTGTCCCAGATGACCAGGTCGCCGACCCGCCAATGATGCTGATATACGAACGGCCGCTGCGTCGCGTGCTCCAGCAGATCGGACACCAGCAGCCGGCTTTCCGGCACCGTCATGCCAAGGATGTGGGTGATGTGCACGCCAACGAACAGCGCCTTGCGCTTCGACCCCTGATGGGTCCGCACCAGCGGCCATTGCGCCGACGGAATGGTCGCCTTCTGCTCATCGGTGTAGCTCTCGCCCAGCATCATCCGGGAATGCAGCGCGAAATGCTCGGCCACCAGCCCGTCGATTTCCTGCTTCGTCTCCTCCGGCAGGGCGTCGTAGGCGGCGCGCAGATCGGCGTATTCGGTCTCGCCGCCTTTTTCGGTGATGACCAGCGCGTGCAGCATCGAATACCGGGCCGCCGGCTTCTGGAACGAGCTGTCGCTGTGCCACAGCGCGTTGGCGATGTTGCCGACGATGCGGCGGTGGTTGCGCGCGGCGATCCGGCCGGCTTCGTCGAGATTGGAGATATCGGCCAGCTCCTCATAGCCGAGCCGGTCCGGCTGGCCGCGCCGCACCTTCTTCAGGCCGGTGTCGAGCGGCCCGAAGGCGCGGGTGAAGGCCAGCTGCTGATCGGGGCTGACCGGCTTGCCGCGCAACACCAGCACGGCGTAACGGTCCATCGCGGCGTTGATCTCCTGCACCAGCGCCGCGTCGGGGATCCGGCCGATGTCGACGTCGTCGGTCTCGGCGGCGAACAGCGGATGCAGCGGGCGCAGGCGGAGAGTCATCGGGGCGCGTCCTCGAGCGTTTTCGGGTGCACGCCGGGCCGGGCCGGGCGGCTTTGCCCCAAAACTACGCCACGACGGGGCGGCGCTTCAATGCCAGCCAGACGACCGCGGCCAGCGCTATCGCGACAAACGGGGCGGCGATGAAATTGAGCGCGTCCCAGCCGACCGAATTGAAAAACGCGCCCGACGCCACGGCCCCGCTCGCCATCATCCCGAAGACGAGGAAGTCGTTGGCCGCCTGCACCTTGGCCTTCTCGGCCGGGCGATAGACCTGGGTCAGCAAGGTCGTCGCGCCGACATAGGTGAAGTTCCAGCCGATGCCGAGCAGGAACAGGCCGAGCCAGAACTGCGCCACCGCCGTGCCCGAGAGGTTGACCGCCAGACAGGCCGCCAGAATGACCAGACCGCAGGTGATCACATTGAGCACCCCGAAGCGGTTGATCAGCGTGCCGGTGAAGAACGATGGCACGAACATGCCCAGCACATGCCACTGGATCACGAAGGCGGCGGACTCGAAGGGATACGAGCACGCGATCATGGCCAGCGGCGTCACCGTCATGAGGAACGTCATGGTGCCGTACCCGATCATGCCCGAGAGGATCGCGACGGCCGCCACCGGCTGCCGCAGGATCTCGAGAAGCGGCCGTCCGGTGTCGCGCTGCTCCGCCGAGGTGGGCCGCGGGATGTCGATGAACTGCAGCACGATCATCGCCAGGATCGCCACCAGGATCAGGGCGGCGAACGAGCCCGCGAACATCACCGGCGCCATCAGGTCCTTGGTGTACTTGGCGAGCTCGGGTCCCAGCACCGCCGCGATGACGCCGCCGGCCAGCGTGTAGGAGATCGCCTTGCTTCGCCACTTGTCGGTCGATCCGTCGACCGCCGCAAACCGGTAGGACTGCCCGAAGCCGTTATAGACGCCGTTCAGCGCGGTGCCGATGCAGAACAGCAGGAACGACGCCCACAGCACGCCGAGGGTGGCGATGGCCGTCCCCACGATCCCAAACCCGGCGCCCAGCGTATAGCCCCACCGCCGGCCGATGCGGCGCATCAAGAGGTTGGCCGGAATCTGCGTGAGCACGACCGCGACCTGCTGCAGGGCCACCGGCAGCGTCGCCAGCGACTTATCGGAGGCGAGATTGAACCCGACGATGGCCGCCTCGGCGATCATCGTCGACGTCCCGATCATGAACAGGCCCTGGCTGAGCGCCAGCAACAGAACGTTGCGGCGCGAGGTGCGTTCGTCGAGGGTGGCGGTCATCGGCAGGCAGTCGGTTGCACGGGCGGCGGGGCCGCCGCGGGTGAGCGCGGATCAGGACACTTTACGGGTGAACGTGCGCAGGAACACGATGTTTTTCACCACGTCGGGACCCAGCACGCGGACGCAGGAGGCGCCCAGGCGGCGCTTCAGCGCCTCCTGATCGATGCCGGTATCGGCGGTGCGCGGCAGATTGGCCAGCGCATTGATGTCGACCACGAACGCATCGGTGAGCTTCGGCATCATGTCCTGCACCTTGACCTGGTCGGCCGTGGTCGCGACCTCCAGCACGATGACGAAGCCCATGTGCTTCTCGACCACGCCATTGCGCTGGATCGAGACGACCAGCGGGTCGAGGCGCACGCCGATCGGCTTGTCCTTGCCCGGCAACGCCGGGTCCTCGGCGGCAAGCGCCGAAGCGCTCGCCAAGACAGCGAACAAGCAGACGACGAAGAGGCGACGGCCAAAGGCGATCATCGGAGTGCGAACCGGAGTCGGCAGGAACGCGTCAGTTTAAGCCGCAGCACCGGCGATTCAAAGGTGCCGCGCTAATGCGCTGCCGCCGCGCCGGCCAGCGGCAGGTCCGCCAGCACCTCTTGCGCCTCGCGCATGGCGTTGGCCCCGATCGCCGCGGCGACGTAATCCATGTCGCGCAGCGACGGTGCGGCGAGGCCGCTCGCCTGCGACACCGCCGCGATGATCGGCTCGCGCGCCGATTCCGGGGCGGTCTGCAGGGCCGCCGCCGTGGTGAATAGCGCCTGCGACGGCACGGCGCGCGCCGCCGCCACCGCCACCTCGGTTGCGAATTGCGGCGCCAACCTGATCATCGCGGCCACGATCAGCGGTGCCGCCTGCGGTGCGGCTTCCGCTACGGCGCGGGTGACCGCGGCCGATTGCTGCGGCGCCGCCAACGCGACCGCCGCGGCCACCGGGACCGGCGCCGGCTGCGCCAGGCCGGCGACGCCAGCGGCCAGCGGCACGGCTCCGTGAGGATCAGCGGCGACACCGGCGCGCACCACCGCGAACGCGACCTGGCGGATCGCGTGGACGGACGGTGCCGTCTGGAACAGCGCTGCCGCCGCGTCTTCGGGATCGGCCCCGTCCTGCATCAGCTGCAGCGCCGCCGCGTCCGGCCGCAGGCCTTGGGCCAGGAGCTTGCGGGCATCACCCACAAGGTCGTCGGCCGCGACGGCGTGAGTCGCGAGCGCCAACGCGCAGCCGATAAACACGGTCGTGACGGAAGTCCGCATCGCGGAGCTCAGAAATGCACCCAGCCGGCCTGTGCCAGTTCGCGCCGCCGGCCGGCCGCATCGAGCACCGTGACGCCCTTCCCGGCCTCGGTGCGGCCGATGCGGGTGATCGGCACCTTCATCTCGCCGGCCAGATGCTCGAGCACCTTGGCGACCGAGGCCGGTGCCGTGAACAGGATCTCATAGTCGTCGCCACCGGTGAGCACGCGCTCGATGAGGGCCGGCGTCTCGGCCAGCGCCGCCTTCGCCGGTGCCGACAGCGGCAGCAGCTTCTCCTCCAGCACGATGGCGAGCTTCGACTGGCTGGAGATGTGCCCGGCGTCGGCGACCAGGCCGTCGGAGACGTCGATCGCGGCGGTGGCCACGCCGAGCAGCTGCGGCCCGACGGCGACCCGCGGCCGCGGCAGCCGATAGCGGTCGATCAGCTGCTCGCGCGCCTTGGGCTTGAGGCCGCCAAGCTCGCCCTTGCGCGCCAGCAGACCCAGGGCACCGTCGCCGATCGTGCCGGTGACGTAGAGCTCATCGCCCGGATGAGCGCCGCTGCGGTGCAGCCCCCAGCTGGCGCGGACGAGGCCCAGCAGCGTGATCGCGAACGTCGCCGGTCCGGGCGTGGACTTCGTGTCGCCGCCGACCAAGTGCACGCCGAACTCGGCTTGGTCGCGCGCGAGACCCCTCGCGAAGCCGGCGATCCACGCATCGCCGACGTCGCGCGGAAACGCGGCATCGAGCAGGTACCAGTGCGGAACCGCACCTTTGGCCGCGAGGTCCGAGAGGTTGCGGCGCAGGGTCTTGCGGGCGATCAGGTCGGGCGGATCGTCCGCCATGAAGTGAACCGTCGCGACGGCGGCGTCGGTCTTCGCCACCAGCTCGTGGCCTTCCGGTATTTCGAGGAACGCGGCGTCGTCTTTCAGACCGAACGCGCCGGGCACCCCCGCCGCCAGCGGCGCGAAATACCGGGCGATGATCTCGAATTCACCGCTTTTTTTGGGATTGGTCGGCGCTTTCATCGGCGGACGCCCTCACCTCTTGCGGGCGCAGGCGGCGCGCCAGGCGGTCGAGCAGGCCATTGACGAAGCCGGTTTCCTTCTGTCCCAGGAACGCGTGGGCGACCTCGACATACTGATCGATCACGACCGGCACCGGTACGTCGGCGAAATCGAGCAGTTCGCTCACCCCGGCGCGCAGCAGCGCCCGCATGACCGCATCCAGCCGCGCGATCGTCCAGCCCTCGGCCAGAGCCGACTTGATGAGGTCGTCGATCTCGACGCGCCGGACCCAGGTCGCGGCGGTGAGAGTCGCGAACAGCTCGGCGTCGGTGTCGCTGCCCAGGCGGTGCTCGCGGAACTCCGCGATGACCTGATCGGCCGCGGCCTGCGACATCTCGATCTGATACAGCGCCTGGACGGCGGCGATCCGCGCCGCGGTCCGCGGCGAGCCGGCCCGCTTCCCGCGCCGCGACCGCGCGGGCGCCGATGGATCGCTCGTGGTCATCGCGGGAACAGCCGGAAGCGGCGCTTGAGCTCGATCATGGCCAGGCAGGCGTCCGCCGTCGTGCCGCCTTTGTTGCCCCGGTCGACCTTCGCCCGGACCCAGGCCTGCTCCTCGTTCTCGACGGTCAGGATGCCGTAGCCGAGCGCCAGCGAATAATGCACCGCCAGCTCCTGGAGGGCGCGGGCACTTTCCTGGCAGATATGGTCGTAGTGCGAGGTCTCGCCGCGAATGACGCAGCCCAGAGTCACGTAGCCGTCGAAGCGCCGGCGGCCGGGCGAAAAATCGAGCGACCGCACCGCGAACTGAATGGCGGCGGGGATCTCGAACGCGCCGGGCACGGCGAAGCGCTCATAGGTGGCCCCCGTCTTTTCCAGCGCCGCGACGGCGCCGCGCATGAGCTCGTCGGCGATCGGCTCGTAGAAGCGCGCTTCCACGATCATGATATGCGGCGCTGTGCTCACGCTCAGTCGTCCCCGACCAGCGGCGGAATCGTCCGCCATTCGTGGACGCGAAGCCCGTAGCCCTCGATGCCGACAATGTTGCGCGGATGATCGGACAGCAGAACCAAGTCGCGCACGCCGAGATCGAGCAGGATCTGCGCCCCGACGCCGTAGTCGCGCAGGCCCGCCGCGGCCGCCGCCGCATGCCGCCCGGCATCCGACAGAAAATCGGCGAGCGCGTGCGTCGGATCATCCGGATCGCCGAGCCGGGCGCGCACGCGGTCTGACAGGCTGGTGGGACGCGCCTCGCGGATCAGCACGATGACGCCGCGCCCGGCGTCGCCGATCATTTTCATCGCCGAATGCAGGATGCCGCCCCGGCCGACCGAAGTGTCGGCGAGGACATCGTCGAGCACGTTCAGCGCGTGCATCCGCACCAGCACCGGCTCGGGGCCGGAGAGATCGCCTTTGACCAGCGCGATATGCTCGGCGTAGGACGCCTTGTTCACGTAGACCAGCATGCGGTAGAGGCCGCCATGGCGGCTCTTCAGCGTGGTCTCTATGGTGCGCTCGACCAGCCGGTCGTGGCGCCGCCGGTGAGCGATGAGATCGGCGATGGTCGCGACCTTGAGGCCGTGGAACTGGGCGAACTTCACCAGGTCCGGCAGCCGGGCCATGCTGCCGTCGTCGTTCATGATCTCGCAGATCACGCCCGACGGATTGAGGCCGGCGAGGCGCGCCACGTCGATCGCCGCCTCGGTGTGGCCGGCGCGCACAAGCACGCCGCCGTCGCGCGCCATCAGCGGAAACACATGACCGGGCGACACGATGTCGCGGGCCCCCTTATCCGGGTCGATGGCGACCGCAATGGTCCGCGCCCGATCCGACGCCGAGATCCCGGTGGTAACGCCCTCGCGCGCCTCGATCGACATGGTGAACGCCGTCTGATGGCGCGACAGATTCTCGGGCGACATCAGCTTGAGCCCCAGCTGCTCGCACCGCGCCCGCGTCAGGGTGAGGCAGATCAGGCCGCGGCCGTGCTTCGCCATGAAGTTGATCGATTCCGGCGTCGCCATCTGCGCCGGGATCACCAGGTCGCCTTCGTTCTCGCGATCCTCGTCGTCGATCAGGATGAACATCCGCCCGTTGCGGGCGTCCTCGATGACGTCCTCGATCTTCGACAGGAAGGCGATGTCGCTGACGCCTCGGTCGAGCAAATCTTGCTGGCGGCGTGACGGGCTCATGGGGGCGGTCATGCGGAGGAGCAGGATGGGTGCGGCACGGCGGCGGTTTCGTTCAGACGCGCAACATAGCGCGCCATCTGATCGACTTCCACGTTAACCCGTGAGCCGGCCGTTAACTCGCCGAGCGTGGTCACGGCCTGGGTATGGGGTATGAGGTTGACTCCGAATTGCGTCGACGGACCGCGATCGGCGACCTCGTTGACCGTCAACGACACGCCGTCGACGGCCACCGACCCCTTCGGCGCCAGGAACCGTCCGAGGGCGCGCGGCACCGTGAAGACGAGGCGGAGCGAGCCGGCTTCGGGGCGGGCTTCGGTCACCGAGGCCACCCCGTCGACATGGCCGCTGACCAGATGACCGCCGAGCTCGTCGCCGGCGCGGAGCGACCGCTCGAGATTGATCCGGGTCCCCGCCCGCCAGGCGCCGAGGACCGTGCAGGACAAGGTCTCGCCCGAAGCCTCGGCGGCAAACCAGCCCGGGCCGGTCTCGACCGCGGTCAGGCAGCAGCCCGAACAGGCGATCGAGGCGCCGATGGCGATGGACGCGGTGTCGTACGCCGTCTCGATGATGAAACGCGTGTCGCGGCCCGGCGCGGTTTTCACCTCGCGAACCCGGCCAATATTGGTGACGATGCCCGTGAACATGGGCTTAATGTAGTCGTTGAAGCGGCCGGGTGTAAGCCGTTATTCCGCCGTCCTGAATGTAAGCGCTGCCGGGATTCGAGGCAGGTCAGCCTGCAGCCGCATAAATCTCCATCAGGTCGTCGCCGCACGGCTCGACGGACAGCCGCTTAAAGCGCGGGGCCGCCGCCAGCCGGTCGACCCCGAACGCCGCCGCAACCGCCGTGCCGTCGCCGCCGATTATCGATCCGGCGCGAAACCAGACCAAACGGTCGACCAGGCCGTCGCCCAGCAAGGCGCCGGCCACCCTCCCCCCGCCTTCGACCAGCACCCGCGTGATGCCGCGGGCCGCCAGGGCCTGCAGCATCTCCTGCATGTCCGGACGGTCGCCGGACGGCTTCAGATCGATCAGTTCGACCCCGCAGTCTGTCAGCACGTCGCGGCGGCTGCGGTCGCTGTCGGCATAGCAGGCGATCCAGGTCGGCACCTTGTTCGCGGTCTGGATCAACTGGGCCGTGAGCGGCAGCCGCAGCCGCGGATCGAGCAGAATCCGGACCGGCGAGCGCGCCGCCAGGCCGGGCAGCCGGGCGGTGAGCTGCGGGTCGTCGGCCAGCGCCGTGCCGACGCCGACCAGAACCGCGTCGTGCTGGGTGCGCAGGACGTGCGCGCGATGCCGCGCCGCCTCGCCGGTGATCCACTTGCTCTCGCCGGCATGCGTCGCGATCCGCCCGTCCAGGGTCGTGGCGGCCTTGAGCGTCACCAGCGGCCGCCCCTCGCGCACGCGCAGGAAAAATCCGGCGTTCAGCTCGGCGGCCTCCTCAGCGAGGACCCCGGTCTCGAGCGCGATCCCGGCCTGCCGCAGGGCGGCAAACCCGCCGCCCGAGACACGCGGATCGGGATCCTCGACCGCCGCGACGACGCGGGCGACCTTGGCGGCGATCAGCGCGTTGGCGCAGGGCGGGGTCTGGCCGTGATGGCTGCACGGCTCCAAGGTGACGTAGGCCGTGGCGCCGGCGGCGGCGGCACCGGCAAGCGCCAGCGCCACGGTCTCGGCATGCGGCCGGCCACCTCTCTGTGTCCAGCCGCGGCCCACCACCGCGCCAGCGCGAACCAGCACGCAGCCGACCGCGGGGTTCGGCCACACCGCACCCAGGTTGCGCCGCGCCAGCTGCAGGGCGGCGCGCATGTGCGCCATGTCGTCCGTGCTTGCCACCGATGCCCCAGCCGCGGCGCTCGTTGAGCGCCTAATCCTTGTCGGTCATGCCGCCCAGCTTGCCGACGAAATCCTCGAAGTCCTTGGCCTCGCGGAAATTGCGATAGACCGACGCGAACCGCACATAGGCGACCGGATCGAGCGTCGACAGCGCGTCCATGACCATCTCGCCGACCACGGTCGACGGGATCTCGCTCTCGCCCAGGCTTTCCAGGCGGCGGACGATGCCGCTTACGATGCGCTCGACGCGCTCCGGCTCCACGGGCCGCTTGCGCACCGCGATCGCGATCGACCGCGCCAGCTTGTCCCGGTCGAACTGCTCCTTGACGCCGTTCTTCTTCACCACCACGAGGTCCCGGAGCTGCACCCGCTCGAAGGTCGTGAACCGCGACCCGCATGACGGACAGAAGCGCCGTCGTCGAATGGCACTATTGTCTTCCGTCGGCCGCGAATCTTTCACCTGCGTGTCATCATGACCGCAAAACGGACAGCGCATCCCCCGTCTCCCCTCGGCGTCGTTTGGCGTTAGTGTTGGTTATTCTTCGACGTAAGACCAAATCTCCGTCTACCGGCCCGCATAGACCGGAAACCGCCGGCACAGCTCCGTGACCTTGGCCCGCACCGCCGCCTCGGTCGCCGTATTGTCCCCCGAATTGACCGCGGCCAGCCCGTCCAGCACCTCGCCGATGAGCTCGCCGACCTGGCGGAATTCCGCCGGTCCGAAGCCGCGCGTCGTCCCGGCCGGCGAGCCCAGCCGGACCCCCGAGGTAACCGCCGGCTTCTCCGGATCGAACGGGATACCGTTCTTGTTGCAGGTGATCGAGGCGCGATCGAGGCTTTGCTCGGCGGCCTTGCCGGTGAGCTTCTTCGGCCGGAGATCGACCAGCATCAGATGCGTGTCAGTACCGCCCGACACGATGTCGAGGCCGCGGCTCTTCAGCGTCTCGGCCAGCGTCTTGGCGTTCTCGACCACGGCCCGTGCATAGTCCTTGAACTCGGGACGCAGCGCCTCGCCGAGCATCACCGCCTTGGCGGCAATCACATGCATCAGCGGGCCGCCCTGAAGCCCGGGGAAGACGGCCGAATTGATCTTCTTGCCGAGATCCTCGTCTGTCGACAGGATCATGCCGCCGCGCGGACCGCGCAGCGTCTTGTGGGTCGTCGTGGTCACGACATGCGCATGCGGGAGCGGACTGGGATGCGCCCCGCCCGCGACCAGCCCCGCGAAATGCGCCATGTCGACCATCAGGTAGGCGCCCACGGCGTCGGCGATCTTGCGGAAGCGCGCGAAGTCGATAATCCGCGGATACGCCGATCCGCCGGCGATGATGAGCCTCGGCCGGTGCTCATGCGCGAGCTTTTCGACCTCGTCGTAGTCGATGCGCTGATCGTCGCGACGGACCGTGTACGGGACGACCTTGAACCACTTGCCCGATTGATTTACCGGCGAGCCATGCGTCAGGTGTCCGCCGGCGGCGAGCGACAGGCCCATGAAGGTATCGCCGGGCCGCATCAGCGCGAAGAACACCGCCTGGTTGGCCTGCGCACCCGAATGCGGCTGTACGTTCGCGAACGCGCAGCCGAACAGATTTTTGGCGCGCTCAATCGCGATCGTCTCGGCAACGTCCACGTATTCGCAGCCACCGTAATAGCGCCGACCCGGATAGCCTTCGGCGTATTTGTTCGTGAGCACGGACCCCTGCGCCTCGAGCACCGCGGCGGAGACGATATTCTCGGACGCGATCAGCTCGATCTTGTCGCGCTGGCGCTTCAACTCGTCGCGGACCGCGCGCCAGATCTCCGGATCCGTGTCGGATAGCGGGGCCGTGAAAAACGCGTCATCCCCCTGGGCGGAGGACGACATGACGGGAGCCGGCTTGGCAGAGGACATTCAGAATAAACCTTCTCTTCGGGCCGTTAGTATCGGTGGCTCTCAGCTGAACTTGGCGATGCGGCGGGCATGCCGGCCGCCGCCTTCGAATTTGGTTTCAAGAAAGGTCCGCAGGCAGTCCTTGGCAACTTCGGGCCCGGTCACCCGGCCCCCAAGACAGAGCACATTGGCGTCGTTGTGCTGTCGCGCCAGGCGCGCGTCGGTGACGTCGCGGCACACGGCGGCGCGGATTCCGCGGTGGCGGTTGGCGACCATCGAGACGCCAATCCCGGTGCCGCACAACAACACGCCGCGTTTGGCCTTGCCGTCGGCCAGCGCCTTCGCCAGCGCATCCGCGAAATCGGGATAATCGACGCTGTCGTCGCTCATGGTTCCGAGATCGAGCACCGGCAGGCCGGCCGCTTTGAGCTCCTGGACCAGAACGGCTTTGAGTTCGAAACCGCCATGGTCCGAGGCGATGGCGATGGGATCAGCAGCCATGCGGGGCAGAAATCATCAGTAAATGTGGAGGACAGCTGAAGCTACCATATGTCGAAGCGGCCTGCCAATCGGCCACAATCCCTCGACGTCAAAATAGCGACTAGCCAGGGGGCCGGAATCGAGAACGATGAATTGTTTGGCTAAATACCTCAGTGGCGTGGGTCTATTATTAATAAACACGACGGCCGCGATTAATTAATATTTACCGTTAAGGGATTCGGACTGAAAAGAAGAATAAAAATTGAGGAAAAAAATTGACAATGGTTGTAATCGCCGCCTATCAAGTCCCCCGTCCGCATCGATGCGGATTCGAAGCGATTGAATTAACCGGGTTTCGTGGAGCCGAGGTTCCCAGGGGATGAGCGACAAGAACTTCAGCGCGGGTGATCTCTTGCGTATGACTGCCGACGTCGCCGCTGCTTATGTCAGCAACAACCCGCTCCCCACCGCCCAGATCACCGAGGTCATCAAGACGATCTATGCGTCTTTGCTGGCGCTGGATCGCCCCGAAGGCGCTCCGATGACCACGCAAAAGCCGCTCGTGCCGATCAAGAAATCGGTGACGGCCGACTACATCGTCTGCCTTGAAGACGGCAAGAAGCTGAAGATGCTCAAGCGTCACCTGCGCACCGCCTATGGGATGACGCCGGAAGCATATCGTGCGAAATGGGGATTGCCGCCGGACTACCCGATGGTGGCCCCGAACTATGCCCAGCAGCGCTCGGCGTTCGCCAAACGCATCGGCCTCGGCCGCAAAACCGCCGGCGGCAAAAAGAAGAAGTAATAAAAAAGGCCCGGTGATGATCACCGGGCCTTGGTGCACATCAGCGCGGATCAGTTCGCGTAATCGTATTTGCCGCCTTTCCACGCGTAGACTTTGTACGCTGGCGTCGTGACGTCGCCTTTGCCGTCGAACGCGATCGGCCCCAACACCGTCTCGAACCGCACCGAGTGCATGGGCCCCAGAATATCCGCGAGCTTCGTCGATTTCGCCTGTTTCACCGCTTCAACGTAAATCTGAATCGCCGCGTAGGTGTAAAGGGTGTAGCCCTCCGGATCGTAACCGCCCTTGCGGAATTCGGCGACGATCGGCGCCGCGACCGGGTTCTTGCGCGGATCGGCGTCGAAGGTCATTAACGTCCCCTCTCCGGCTGGCCCGGCGATGGACCAGAATTCCTGCGACGTCAAAGCATCCCCTGCGGCGAGCGTGACCTTCAGTCCCTGGTCACGCGCCTGGCGGGTGATCAAGCCGGCTTGCGTGTGATAGCCGCCAAAATAGATCACCTCGACCCCGGCCTGCTTCATCTTGCTGATCAGGGCGCTGAAATCCGTGTCTTTGTCATTGACGGATTCATTCAGCGCGATCTTCACCCCCTTTTCGGCGAATCGCTTTCGCGCGAAATCAGCCAGGCCTTTGCCGTATTGGGACTTGTCGTCCACAACCGCGAGATTTTTGCCTTTAAAGTGATCGATCAGATAATCCGCCCCAACGACGCCTTGCTGGTCGTCGCGGCCGCACACCCGGAACACGTTCTTGAACTTCGTTCCGCGCTCGGTCAGCAACGGATTGGTCGACGCCGGCGAGATCTGCAGGATCCCTTCGTCGGCATAGACCTCCGACGCCGGGATCGAAGACCCCGAGCAGTAGTGGCCGGCCACGAATACCACGCCGCGCGACGCAAGCTGGTTGGCGACCGCGACAGCCTGTTTGGGGTCGCAGGCGTCGTCGCCGATTTCGAGCCGCAGCTTGCGGCCCAGCACGCCGCCTTTGGCGTTGATGTCCTTGACCGCCATTTCGGCGCCGCGTCGCATCTGCTCGCCGAAGCTGGCATTGCTGCCGGTCATCGGCCCGATCGTGGCGATGACGATGTCCTGCGCCATGGCCGCCGGCGCTGCCAACGCCAGCGCCGCGGCGAACAATACAAGCCCTGATTTTCGCATCGATTTTCTCCCTGTCCCGGGGCGGCCTGATGGCCGAGTAATGCAAGCTTAGTGCCGCTCGCGCCCGTCCACAATATTACGCGAGCGCCAGCCCAGAATTCCTGCCGGCTCGTACAACCACGGATATTGGCGCACCATCTTGCGCGCCAGCGTCGCCCGCCAGGCGAACAGCGCCACAGCCGTGAGGTACATCCATGCCGCGGCGGCGGCGGTTGCGGACAAGGGCGGGCTGTCGAACAAGGCGGCGGCAAGAAGCCGGTCTGCCACGGCCAACCCGAACGCGGCGAGCGCCGCCTGCCAGGGAAGCCCCCAGATCTGGGCGATGGCTTCGCCGGTCCGAAACGCCGTAAGCCCGAACAGCAACACGGTCAGGCCGAGAAAGACGCCCGGCGAGGTGCCGAGGACGGCGCTCATGCCGCACCGCCTTCGAGATAGGCGGCGCGCACCTCGCGGTTGGCCAGCAGATCGGCCCCGGTCCCCGACAGCACGATCTTGCCATTCTGCATCACGTAGCCGCGATGGGCGAGGCGGAGCGCATGATAGGCGTTCTGCTCGACGAGCAGCACGGTCACGCCTTCGCGGTTGATCGCGCGGATCACCGCGAAGATCTGCTTCACCACGAGCGGCGCCAGCCCGAGCGACGGCTCGTCGAGGAGCAGGAGCCTGGGGCGGCTCATCAGCGCCCGCGCGATCGCCAGCATCTGCTGCTCGCCGCCGGAGAGCGTTCCCCCGCGCTGGGTCCGGCGCTCCCGCAGGATCGGAAACAGCGCGAACACCCGCTCGAGATCGTCGGCGAAATGCGCCGGCGCCGCGACGCTGGCACCCAGCTGCAGGTTCTCCAGCACGGTGAGGCGCGGAAAGATGCGCCGGCCTTCCGGGACCTGCGCCAGTCCGCGCCGCACGATCTCGAACGTGTGAAACCGCGTGATGTCGGTGCCCTCCAGCACGATGCGGCCCTGCGCCGCGCGCGGCTTACCGCAGATCGTCATCAAGAGCGTCGACTTGCCGGCTCCGTTGGCTCCGATCAGCGTGACGATCTCGCCCGCGGCGACGTCGAGATCAACGCCGTGCAGCGCCTCGATGGGGCCATAGCTCGCATGAAGGCCGGAGACGGACAGCATCGTCATCCGCCACCCGGCGTTGTTTCCCGCTCGTCCGGCTCCCCAAGATAGGCGCGGATCACGGCGGGGTTGCTGCGGATATCGGCGGGCGATGCGGCGGCGATGCAGCGCCCGTAATCGAGCACGACCACATGGTCCGAGATGCCCATCACGACGGTCATGTCGTGCTCGATCAGCAGAATGCCGATCCCCTCGCGGTCGCGAATGGAGACGAGAAGCCGATTGAGGTCGGCCGACTCGCGCGGGTTCAGTCCGGCGGCCGGCTCGTCGAGACACAGGAGGATCGGTCGCGTGCACATGGCGCGCGCGATTTCGAGCCGCCGTTGCGCGCCATACGGCAGCCCTCCCGCTTCCTCATCGGCGCGGTCGAGCAGGCCGACGCGGTCCAGCCAGTGACAGGCGAAGTCGATCGCCGCGGCCTCGGCAGCGCGATAGCCCGGGAGCCCAAACAGCCCGCCAAACGTGTAAGCCGACGCGCGCATCAGCGGATTGTGCTGCGCCACGATCAGGTTCTCGAGCACCGTCATGCGCGGGAACAGCCGGATATTCTGAAAGGTGCGCGCCACCCCGGCGCGCGCGATGCGGAACCCTTGCAGGCGCTCGAGCAGCAGCTGTCCCTGCGGATGACTGAGCGTCAGCCGGCCGACGGTCGGCTTGTAGAAGCCGGTGAGGCAATTGAAGACGGTTGTCTTACCGGCCCCGTTTGGGCCGATCAGGGCCGTGATCGCCCCCTTCTCCGCCGCGAACGACAGGTCGTCGACCGCCACCAGCCCGCCGAACCGCATGGTGAGATGCTCGACGGCGAGCAACGCGCCACTCACGCCGACGTCCCGCCCGATGCGGGTTTGCGCCACAGAGCATTCGGTGACTGGCCATTCAGCCGGATCGACGGCTCGCGGCGGGCCAGCAGGCCGTGCGGGCGCCACACCATGATCGCGATCATCGCGGCGCCGAACAGCATCATGCGGAAATCGGCGAATTGCCGGCCGAACTCGGGTAGCACGACCAGCAAGGTCGCGGCGATCACCACGCCGATCTGGCTCCCCATGCCGCCCAGAACGACGATCGCGAGGATCAGCGCCGATTCCAGAAACGTGAAGCTTTCAGGGCTGATGAATCCCTGGCGGGTGGCGAAGAACGAGCCCGCGAAGCCGGCGAACATCGCGCCGATCGCAAACGCCGTCAGCTTGGTGTTGGTCGGATTGATGCCGAGCGCGCGCGAGGCGATCTCATCCTCGCGCAAGGCTTCCCAAGCGCGGCCGACCGGCAGGCGCCGGATGCGCAGCGTGAATGCGTTGGTGAGCAGCGCCAGCGCCAGCACGATGAAATAGAGGAAGATCAGGCGGTGCAGCGGCGAATAATCGAGGCCGAAGAATTCGTGGAACGGAACGCGGCCGTCCTCCGCCTCGCGGGCGAACGGGAGGCCGAAGAACGACGGCCGGGGAATGCTGGTCAGGCCGTTCGGCCCCCCGGTGAAGCTGCCCCAGTTGATCAGGATGATGCGGATCATCTCGCCGAAGCCGAGCGTGACGATCGCGAGATAGTCGCCGCGCAGGCGCAGCACCGGAAATCCGAGCAGGACGCCGAACATGGCAGCGAACGCGCCGGCGAGTGGCAGGCACTCCCAGAAATTGAGATCGAAGTTCCTCGCCAGCAGCGCGAAGCTGTAGGCCCCGACGGCATAGAACGCGACGTAGCCGAGATCGAGCAGGCCCGCGAGACCGACCACGATGTTCAATCCCCATCCGAGCATCACGTAGATCAGGATGGTGGTGGCGACATCGACGATGTAGCGGTCGGCGAAGGGCAGAAACGGCAGCGCGATGGCCAGCGAAACGCCGGCATAGGCGGCAAAGCGCATGCTCGCGGCGCTCGTCCGGTCCGTGCGGACGACATGGCGCGGCTCGCGGTGTTGGCGCCATTTCCACGTCTCGGGCCACAGCGCCAGGGCCAGGCGGCCGGCGAAGACGGCGGCAACGCCGATCGCCACCCAGTCGAAGCGGGTCCGGACGGTGAGAACGCCGTTCACGTCGACGGTCTGAAATCCGACCAGCGGCAGCGCCAGCGCGAACGCGACCACGGCGGCGAGCCCGGCCTCCTTCAGCGCGGCGGCGGCGCGGCTCCGCGGCGCGCTCGACGACGCCATCAGACCTTCTCGACTTCCGGACGGCCGAGCAGTCCCGTTGGCCGGAAGATCAGGACAAGGATCAGGATCGAAAAGGTCGCAATGTCCTTGTATTCGAGCGTGAAGTACGCCGACCAATAGGCTTCGACCAGCCCGATCAGCAGGCCGCCGAGCATGGCCCCGGGCATCGAGCCGATGCCGCCGAGCACCGCCGCCGCGAACGCCTTCAATCCAGCCTGGAAGCCGATGTAGAAGTCGACGACGCCGTAATAGAGCGACACCATCACGCCGGCGACGGCGGCCAGCGCCGCCCCCATCACGAAGGTCTGCGAGATCGTCCGGTCCACGTCGATGCCGAGGAGTGCCGCCATGGTCAGATCCTGCTCGCAGGCCCGCTGCGCCCGGCCCAGCGACGTGCGTGCGATGAGCAGCGAGAACGCCGCCATGAGCACCACGGTCAGGACGACGATCAGGATCTGGATGTAGGACAACGCGACCGTGAAACGCTCGCTCTGCACCAGCACCAGTCCGCCGGTGACGACGGGCTGCAGCGGCTTGACGCGCGCACCCTGCAGGGTCTGCACGTAGTTCTGCAGGAAGATCGACATGCCGATGGCGGAAATCAGCGGCGCCAGGCGAAACGAGCCGCGCAGCGGCCGATAGGCGATACGCTCGACGGCCCAGCCATAGACGGAGGTGAAGACGATCGCCACGACTAGGACGATCAAGACCGCCAGGGGCACGAAGGTGATGCCGAACATCGCCAGGATGGAAAAGGCGATGATCGAGATGAAGGCGCCGATCATGTAAATTTCGCCGTGGGCGAAATTGATCATGCCGATGATGCCGTAGACCATCGTGTAGCCGATGGCCACAAGGCCGTAGATCGCGCCGAGGGTGACGCCGTTGATTGTTTGCTGGAGGAAATACTCCATACCGCCGGATTGCCGCTTCCTGTTCTGAGGCCCGGTTCGCCTAAACCGGCGCCATGCGAGTGTGTGTCCCGCTTGCTCCCCTAGTTATCATGCGGCGGCGACGGATCAAGGCGAAATGCGTGGCGCCGCCTCCGCCGCGTCAGGTCCTGCCCGGCTGACGTTTGCCCAAGACGTATTTCAGCTTGTTGAGGGCCGTCGCCTTCAGCGCCGCCTGGCTGGCATTGGCCGGACCGACGATGGAGACCTCGACCAGAGTCTGCGGGTCCATCGCGGTCACCTTCACGGAGTTCCCGCGCTGGATGAACTCGAATATGACCTGTTGCAGGTTCATGGAGTCGCCAGCTTATCAGCATAGCGCCGGGCGCGGTCGGATGGAAACGCCCGGCTATTTGCCGGCCAACCCGCCGTCCGGGCGCGTCGGCTCCTGGCAGACCAGGGTGAAGCGGGCCTCGGTGCCGATCTTGGGCGTGCTCTTGATGTAGAACTCGCCGCCGTGCAGCGCGACGAGGGCCTTGGCGATGGGCAATCCGAGACCGGTTCCCGCGTAGCTGCCGTCCGGCGGGCGCTTCGGTTGGCGGAACGGCAGCACCGCGTCGGCAACTTCCGCCTCGGTCATGCCGATTCCCGTATCCCGCACCCAGAGCTCGACCTTTTCCGGACCTGCCAGCTTCGATCCGATGAACACCTTGCCACCGCGCGGCGTGAACTTGACCGCGTTCGACATCAGGTTGACCACGATCTGCTTCACCTTGGTCTGATCCACGTAGAGCAGCGGCTGGAGGTCGGCGAGCTCGTCGATGATCTCGATCCCGGCGTGGTCCGCCTGCGCGGAAATAAGCCGCAGGCTGGCCCGAACGACCTCGGTGACGGCGACCCGCTCCAGCCGCAATGCCATCTCGCCCGATTCGACCTTCGCGTAATCGAGAATGTCGTTGATGATGCGCAGCAGGTGCTGCCCGCTCGCCTCGATGTCGCCCGCGTAGGCCGCATAGCGGTCGTTGATGTCCCCGAACATGCGCTGGGCGATGATCTCGGAAAAGCCGATGATGGCGTTCAACGGCGTTCGCAGCTCATGCGCCATATTGGCGATCAGGTTCTTAAGCCCTTCGGCGGCATGGAGCGCCGCCGCCGGCGTATTCGGATCTAGCACCGACGTGACGTCAACGCGCCGCGCCACGACCGCCAGCGCGTCCCGCCCCGACATGGGGGCCATCAGCAATTCAACCTCGGCGGTGCTTCCATTCGCGCATTTGATCGAGGTCCGCAGCCAGTTCCCTTTGTCGAGCTCCCCCGTATCCCGTCGCCGCACCAGCAGAGCATGGACCGTGCGTGGATCAACGACGGCCTCGATCTTCTGGCCGACAATATGCTCGGCACTCGGGAACCCGAGCAGCGCCAGGCCGGAGCGGTTGATGTATTCGATGCGCCCGCCGATCACCGCCATCGCCAGGTCGGTGACGCTGTCGAGCAGCGGCGACACGTCGAGCTTCGATGTCGCGGATGTCGAGGGCTTGGCTTGGTCCGTAACTGCGGCTCTCCGTGGATCCGAGCCTGCCGTCATGACGCATCGTCCTCGCCCGCCGTGACCCGCGGCGGCAGCCCGGTGGCACCCTGAAGATTCGCCCCGTCGAATTTGGCACCGTCGAATTTGGCGCCGTCGAAGGCGACGTTGCGCAGGTCCGCGTTTACGAAGGACGTATTCGTGAGGTCCGCCCGCGAAAGGTCGCTGCCGACGAGCCGGGCCATTTTCAGGTTGGCGTTGGCGAGCTTCGCAGCCACGAGATTGGCGCCGCTCAGATCGACGGGCACGTCCAGGTTGGCGCTGCCCACGTTGACGATCGGCGTCAGGTTGGCGCCCCGGAGGTCGGCCTCCATGAGGATCGCATCGACCATCATCGCGCCGCGCAGATCCGCCTTGGTGAAATCAGACTGGCGAAGATCGCTCTTCGTGAAGTCGGCCCGCATCAGCTCCGCTTCGCTGAAGCGTGCACCAAGCAGCAGCGACCCGCGAAACGCCGCAGCAACAAGGCGTTTGCCCGCGAAGTTCGCGTTCCGAAGGTCCGCCCGCGTCAGATCGGCGGGCCCCAGGTTGGCGTTCTTGAAGTCGACACCCCAGAACTGCACGCCCTTCAGGATCGCGCCGCGGAAATCGGCCCCCGCGGCCTTGCAGCCGCTGAGGTTCGCGCCCTCGAGATTGGCATTGGTGAAATTGGCCGATCGGAGGTCGGCGTTGCGGAAGTTCGCCCCTTTGAGGGACGCGTTGGTGAAGTCGGCACGCACCACGAATGAGCCGCCGAGCTTGGCACTCGACAGATCGGCGCCGCGGGCATCGATGACCGACAGATCCGACGCCGCCTCGTTGCCGTCGTGCTGCACGGGGATGAGCACCTTCTGGTGCCGCGCCAGGACGGCCTCCCGGATGTCCGCATCGGTGAGGGTGGCGCCGTTCATCGAGCATCCGCGGAAACAGGCGCCGCGCAGATCCGAGCGCGTCAGGTCGGCGCCGTCGAGGACCGAGCGCCGAAGGTCCGCGGCGAACAGATTCGCCCGCGCCATCTTCGCCTTGTTGAAGCGGGCCCCCGCCAGCTTCGCGCCGACGAGATCGATCTCGGTCAGATTGCGGCCCGCGAAATCGCCGCCTTCGAACTGATGATGGGCGAGCAGCGCCCGGCGGCCGCCCGGCACACCGGTGACGAATTTTTCATGGCCGGCGAGAGTCGCGGCGAGTTCTTTCGGGCTGATCGTCTTCCACGTCAGCTCGTCGGAATTCCCGCTGGCAATTGCGGTTGTCGTCGTCGGCGTCGACACCAAAGAGCTCCCCGGACGCCGAAGGGTCGGCGCATGCCGAGATAGTTCTAGAGCGGCTTTCTTGACAAGCGGTTAACCAACGCCCTCGCCGGGTTAACGATTTCGGCTCACTGCAACCGTATGTTGTGGCCGGGACATCGACTATCCCGTGGCGCTGGCCAGCCGGTCGGAGGCGGTGGCCAACGGCAGCTTGACCATCACCGCGGTCCCCTTGCCGGGCTCGCTTTCAATGAAAAGGCTGCCGCCATGGAGGGCGACCAGCCGTTTGGTGATGGCGAGGCCCAGTCCGGTCCCCTCGTGCGGCTTGTTCAAGGCGCCACCGAGCTGCCGGAACGGCTCGCCGATTCGCTGGATATCCTCCGGCGCTATGCCCACCCCGGTGTCGGCGACCACGAGCTTCATCATCTGCCGGTCCGGTGCCGCGCTGACAGTGACGCGACCGCCCGGCCGCGTGAATTTGACGGCGTTGGACAGAAGATTGAGCAGTATCTGCTTCAGAGCGCGCTCGTCGGCGTGGACCTTCGGCAGGCCCTTCTCGACGAGGTTGGTGAGCGTGATCTGCTCCGCCTCGGCCCGCCCCGCGACCAGGCGCAGACAGAATTCGGCCACCGGCTCCAGCGCGACCGCCTCGGGCACCACATCGAATTGACCCGCCTCGATCTTGGACATGTCGAGGATCTCGGAGATCATGTCCAGGAGATGCTTCCCGCTGCTGCCGATGTCGCGGGCGTATTCGAGATATTTCGGCGAACCGGTCGGCCCCAGCGCGCCGCTGGCCATGAACTCGGAGAAGCCGATGATCGCGTTCAGCGGCGTGCGCAGCTCGTGGCTCATGTTGGCGAGAAATTCCGACTTGGCGCGATTGGCGAGGTTCGCCTCGTTACGGCTCGCGGTCAGCTCCTGCTCGCGACGGCGGAGCGCTTCCTCGGTCGTGATCTGCAGGTCGACCTGATGCAGGAGCAGGCGGGCCGCGGCGGCGAAGATCAGCGAAATCGCGAGCGCCGCGGCGATCAGGATCTGCCGCCGCTGGCTGTAGGCGGCCAGCACGTCGCCGCGTGCCAAGCCGACATTGACGATCAACGGGTACTCCGCCAACGACCGATAGCTGAACAGGCGGATCATGCCGCCGATGTAGCTCGGCTCTTCATATTGCCCGTTCGGCGCTCGCGCCAGCTGGGCCCACAAGTCGGCCTTTCTCAGGTCCTGCCCGATCTCCGTGTCTCCGTCGCCGGTCGCCCGCGCGCGCACGATGCCGTCGAGACCGGTGACCGAGATGAGGCCGTGCGGGCCGATGTCGATCGTCTTGTAGAAATTGGAAATGTATTGTGGATCGAGCGAGACCAGCATGACTCCGCCGAACCCGCCGTCCGGCGTGTTGATGCGGCGCGTGAGCTGCACCGACGAGCGGCCGGACAGCCGGCCGACCACCGGCTGGCTGATGAACATCCGGCCGGTGTCGTGATGCACATGGACGAGAAAGTGCTCGCGGTCTGCGAGATAGACCGGCTCGGACGAGGAGGCGAGGTTTGACACCCGCATATAGCCGTCCGCGCCGATAACGCTGACCTGAAATGTGACGCCGACGAGAACCGCATGCTTGGCGGCGGCGGCCGTGGCATCGAATGTCGCGGGCGCCTGCTCGTAATCGCGGACCATGCCCAGCAAAGTCTGATCGAGCGAGCGGAAGGTGCCGGTGATATGCTCGGCGAACGCGCGCGCCAGGTTCTCGCCGTAACGGCTCGCATAGGCGAGCGACTGCGCCTTGTCGTATTGAAGGTAGAGCGCCAAGCCGCCCCACAACAAGACGAACACTAGGACAGCGAAGGCCGCCAGCCCTCTTCGGACGCCGTGGTGCGCACTCACAGTCGGCTTCGCTCCTTCCAGGCCCTGTGCTCGGCAGATGGTCTCGACGTCGGAGTGGGTGTTGATGTTGCGGGCAGTTCTAGCCAGTCGCCATAAATAATCCGTTAATCATTCGGGCCCGGATTGCCCATTTGCAAGGCAGCCGGTTCGATTGCAAGATCGTCGCCGGCTCAGCTCCATCGCGGCAGGTATGGTCATGGCCCGGTCCGGCTCTTCCCGATCGACAGTGTCGCCCCGGGCGCGTCGCGCCGCGGACCGGTTTCACGTCGCGCATCTCCGACCCAGGGATTTCAGGGCCGCCGGTCTTCGAGCTTTTTTCGAGTACCGGGATCTCGGCATCGCGCGGGCGACAAGCGGCAAAGTGCTGGCGCACGTGATCCGGGGCCGAGCCGGGCATGGCGCGAAGCCGGAGCGCCACCATCATGGCCTCAGGTTCCAGATGGTGTATGTGCTCAAGGGTTGGATCGAGTTCGAGTACGAGGGCGTCGGCCGGGTCCGACTGCGCAAGGGCTCGTGCGTCTACCAGCCGCCAGGCATCCGCCATACCGAGCTCGGGCATTCGCGCGACATCGAGATGATCGAAATCACCATGCCGGCGGACTTTCAGACCCGCCGCGGCTGACCCGGGCCGCGCTTGCCCGAAAATTATTTTAGACTTAAAATATTTTCCGTTCGGCCGCCCATCGGCTCCCAGGACCCATGAAAACGCTGCTTCCCCCCGGGTGGAAAAAGCCCAAAGGCTACGCCAACGGAATCGCCGCCCGCGGCACGCTGGTCGTGGTCGCCGGCCAGATCGGCTGGACCGCCGACGAGACCTTTGCGGCCGACGACTTCGTCGGACAGACCCGCCAGGCACTGAAGAACATCGTGGCCGTGCTGGCCGAGGGCGGCGCCAGGCCCGAGCATCTGGTGCGCATGACCTGGTACGTGACCGACAAGCATGAATATCTCGCGTCGCTGCCGGCTCTTGGGGCGGCATATAAAGAGGTCATCGGACCGCATTATCCGGCCATGAGCCTCGTCGAGGTGCGCGCACTCGTCGAGGACCGCGCCAAGGTCGAAATCGAAGCGACCGCGGTCGTGCCAGACTGACTGGATTTCCGGGCGCGCCGACCCTACCCTTGTGACCAGATCCTCATGCACGGAGGCCCAAATGGCCGCTCCCGCCCGCACCGCCCCACCCGCCGCGAAACCGCCATCGGCCGCCAAATTCGTCTGGGAAGATCCGTTCCTGCTGGAGGAGCAGCTCACCGAGGAGGAGCGGCTCATCCGCGACAGCGCCCGCGCCTATTGCCAGGACAAGCTGATGCCGCGCGTGCTCGAGGCGTTCCGGCACGAGAAGTTCGACCGGGCCATCCTGACCGAGATGGGCGAGCTCGGATTCCTCGGTTCGACCATCGAGGGCTATGGCTGCGCCGGGACCAACCATGTCTCGTACGGGCTGATCGCACGCGAGGTGGAACGGGTGGATTCCGGCTACCGCTCGGCGCTCAGCGTGCAGTCGTCGCTGGTCATGCATCCGATCAATGCATACGGCAGCGAAGCGCAGCGTCAGAAGTTCCTGCCCAAGCTCGCGACGGCCGAATGGGTCGGCTGCTTCGGCCTGACGGAGCCTGATCACGGCTCCGACCCGGGCGGCATGAAGACCCGCGCCAAGCAGGTGCAGGGCGGCTGGCTGCTCACCGGGAACAAGATGTGGATCACCAACTCGCCGATCGCCGACGTGTTCGTCGTCTGGGCGAAGGACGACGAGGGCGTGATCCGCGGCTTCATCCTCGAGAAAAGCATGAAGGGGCTGTCGGCCCCGAAGATCGAGGGCAAGTTCAGCCTGCGCGCCTCGACGACGGGCGAGATCGTCATGGACAATGTCGAGGTGCCGGAAGAGAACCGGCTGCCGAACGCCAAGGGCCTGGCCGGGCCGTTCGGATGCCTCAACAACGCGCGCTACGGCATCGCCTGGGGCGCGCTTGGCGCCGCGGAGTTCTGCTGGCACCGCGCCCGCCAGTACACGCTCGAACGCAAGCAGTTCGGCCGCCCGCTGGCCGCCAACCAGCTCATCCAGAAAAAACTCGCCGACATGCAGACCGAGATTTCGCTCGGCCTGCAGGCCTGCCTGCGCGTCGGCCGGCTGAAGGACGAGGGCCGCGCCGCACCCGAGCTGATCTCGCTCGTGAAGCGGAATTCGGCGGGTAAAGCCCTCGATATCGCGCGCGTATCGCGCGACATGCACGGCGGCAACGGGGTGTCCGACGAATTTCACGTCATCCGGCACGTGCTCAACCTCGAGGCGGTGAACACGTACGAGGGCACGCATGACATCCACGCCCTGATCCTCGGTCGCGCGCAGACGGACATCCAGGCGTTCACCGCCGCCTCGACGTGAGCTGGCCTCTTGCGATCCTCGGGCTTGGGCTGGCCCTCGCGTCCGCAGGCGGCGCGCTGGCGCAGACGGTGCCAGGCAAACCGCCGGCGGCGAACGTTCAGCGCCTGGGCGAATACATCCGCACCCCCGAGCATCTGCGGGCGGTCGGCGCCGCGATCGCGGCCTTCGAACCCGCGGTGCTGCAGGCAGGCTGCACGGACGTCAAACCGGTCAAGGGCCGGTCGTGGCAGCCGGTCGAGGATCCCGTCTTCGAGGGTGCCGCCACAGCACCCAACAATGCCGCCTGGCAGGAGAGCTGGGACGTGACCGCCTGCGGCAAGCCGGTTGTCCGCAATCTGGGGTTCGTCGCCCGGCCAGGCGAAGGCGTGGTGCCGCTTCCGATGTTCCCGGGCGATTCGCTGGCCGATCTCAAGCTCCAGGAGGAGGCTGGCCAGATGGCGCTCGACACGGTCGCTCCCGGCGCGCTCGGGTGCACGCAAGGGAAGATCCAGGTGATCGCCAGCACGGTCACCGATCGTGCCGAGTACGCTCGCGGCAAATGGAGCGAGCGATGGACGGCCGCCGGGTGCAGCCGGACCGTCGATATCGACGCGGACTTCCTGCCCGGCCCCACTGGCCGGCCGACTTACGGATTTCGCGCGGGAAAGGCGCGTTAGCGCCGCGCGGGCGTTGCCTTAAGCGGCGCCGGCGACCGTCATGCCGCCTTCGGCGACGGCGGCGTTCCAGAAGCGCTCGATGCGACGCAGCGTCTGGTCCATGGCCTGGAGCTCTTCGAGCTTGACCGGGCCGCGGCCGAGATCGTCGGCATGGCGCTGGAAGACACCATCGAGGCGCCGATGGAGTTCGAGGCCCTTCTGCGTCAGCTTGATCCGCACCGACCGGCGGTCGTGCGGCGACCGGGCCTGGGCGATGTAGCCCTGCTCGATCAACTTCTTCAGGTTGTAGGAGACGTTCGACCCCAGATAATAGCCGCGCTGGGTGAGCTCACCGACCGTCAATTCCTCGTTACCGATGTTGTAGAGGATGAGGGCCTGGACGTTGTTAATGTCGCGGATACCCAACCGGTCCATCTCGATTTTGACAACTTCGAGAAAGTGCCGGTGAAGGCGTTCGACAAGCGCAACAGCCTCAAGGTACGCCGCTTTCATCGACAATCCTTTCGGTTAACTCACTAATAAACATGCCTTTATTCCAGTGAAAAAACAATTAAAGTTTATGCACTTCCTTTCAAGACATTGATTACGCTGGAGAAGTCGAGGTTCGCCCGGCCGCTTTGGGCGTTTAGTGTCTGGATGGCTTGCGCCAGCGCTCCCATAGGAGTCGCAAGGCCGACCGCGGCGGCGGCGCGCTGCGCCAGCACGAGGTCCTTCAGCATCATCGCCGTAGTGAAGCCGGGCTTGTAACCGCGGTTCGCCGGCGAATTCGGCACCGGCCCGGGCACCGGACAATAATTCGTCATCGACCAGCACTGGCCGGACGATTTGGAGCTGATGTCGAACAGCTTCTGCGCGTCGAGACCGAGCTTTTCCGCCAGCAGAAATCCTTCCGCCACGGCGATCATCGACACGCCGAGGATCATATTGTTGCAGATCTTCGCCGCCTGCCCGTTCCCGGCCGGCCCGGCATGGACGATGGTCTTGCCCATGGCCTGCAGGATCGGCTGCCCGCGCTCGAAGGCCGCGGCCGGGCCGCCGACCATGAAGGTCAGCGTCGCCGCTTCGGCACCGGCAACTCCGCCCGACACCGGAGCATCGAGCATCTCGAGTCCCACCTTCGCCGCGGCGGCGCTCACCGCGCGCGCCGTTTCAACGTCGATCGTCGAGGAATCGATCAGCAACGCTCCCTTGCTCACGGCTGCGATCACCCCGCCCTCGCCGGTATAGACCGTGCGCACATGCTCGCCGGCCGGCAGCATGGTGATGACGATGTCGACGCCGGCTGCGGCATCGGCGGCATCCTTCGCCGCGGCGGCACCGGCGCTGACGACCGGGTCAAGATTGGCTTTCACGAGGTCGAACGCGCGCAGCTTATGACCTGCCTTGAGCAGGTTGCGCGCCATCGGGCCGCCCATGTTGCCGAGACCGATGAAGCCGATGGTCGCCATGTTCTTCCTCCCTAATCGTCAAACTGCAGCTCAGGCTCGTCGGCGAGCGGCGCGAAATACGCCGCCACTTTGTCCGCCCTGGCTTCGGCGAGAGTTGCCGGCCGCCATTTCGGCGCGTTGTCCTTGTCGACCAGCAAGGCCCGGATGCCCTCGAAGAAATCATGATCGTTCATGAAGCGTCGGACCAGCCGAAACTCCATGCGCAGGCATTCTTCGAACGGGAGCCGTGCTCCTTCGCGCAACTCGCGCAACGTGACCCGCAGGCTGAGCGGCGATTTTTGCAGCAGTGTCTGGCGCATCTCCTCGGCCCACGCCCCGCCCTCGCGCTCGAGGGCGCCCAGGATGTCTTCGAGCGTCTCGCCGGCAAAGCAGCGGTCGATCGCGGCGCGAAGCCCGGCCAGCGGCGGCTCCTGATCGGGGTTGGCGGTGAAGCGACGCACGACATCGGCCGCCGGCTCGCGCTGCAGCGCCACCATCACCGCCGGCAGCAATGATGACGGGATGAAGTGAGTCGCGAGGCCGGCATAGAGAAGATCGGCGGCTTTGATGCGAACCCCGGTGAGGCCCAGATACGTGCCGATTTCGCCCGGCAAATGGGACAGGTGATAGCTCGCCCCCACATCGGGAAACAGGCCGATCGCGGTCTCCGGCATGGCGAGCGCGGTCTTGTCCGTCGCGACGCGGAGCCGCGCCGGCGCCGAGACGCCGACGCCGCCGCCCATGGTGACGCCGTTCATCAGGGCGACGTAGGGCTTGGGGAACCGGAAGATCCGCCGGTTCATCCGATATTCGTCCCAGAAGAACTCGCGCACGAGCGGACTCCGCGGCCCGGCGTTGCGCAGCGTGACCACGTCGCCGCCGGCGCAGAAGGCGCGATCGCCCGCGCCGGTGATGACCACCGTCTCGACCTTCGGGTCCGCGGCCCAGCGGCGAAGCTGTGCGTCGAGGCGGCGGCACATGTCATGCGTCAGCGCGTTCAGCGCCTTGGGCCGGCTCAAGGTGACGTGGCCGAGCCGCCCGCGGACCGCGAAGAGAATGTCGTCGTGCGTCGAGATCGTGGTGTCGTTCATGCGAGCTCGGTGGGAACCTTATTCAACGGTCAGAACTCCTTGCGCAGCCGGTTGTCGAGCGACAGCCGGCCGCCGCCCCGGAAGAAAATCGCCAGCGCGCATAGTCCCATCAGGGTCACGTACTCCATGCCACGCTGGCCCCACCACCATTTCGGCCACAGCACGCCGAAGTCGATGACGAGCATCTGAACGACGAACGCCGCCGCAGCGATCCGTGTGTACAAGCCAATGATGAGCATCAGGCCGCCGAACGCCTCTACCACGCCGATGAAATACGCCCAGGCCAGTGGCGGATCGAGCCCGAGCCCCGCCATGGTCCGCGCCGCGTTCGCCGCATCGCCGAAAAACAGCTTGTTGATGCCGTGCGGCATCAGAACCAGTCCGAGCGCCACGCGGACCAAGGTGTGGCTGTACGGGGCGCACGCCTCATACAGCCCGGCCACGCTGGGCACCACCAACCGCCGTGCATCGATCGCTTCGTCACTCATCGTTTCCCCCTCCTTCGTTGATCTTGGACTCTGATGCACCCGCGCGTCGCGCAAGTCCATGCCGCGAATTTACCGGGGTTGGGGGGTCAGGCAAACCCCCGCCGTCGCGGCGTGCGGCCTGCATGCCGGCATCAGGCGTTCATTGACTTCGCCTGATTCGCCGGATCAAATCGCGCCAAAGGAGCTCATGGTGCAACGAATTGTCGCAACGCTGGCCGCCGTCCTGATGGCGGTTCCGCTCGCCGCCGGGCCGCTGTCGGCGCAGAGTTATCCCAGCCGCTATGTCACGTTGATCGTGCCATATGCGCCCGGCGGGAGCGTCGACGCGGTCGCCCGCGTGGTCGCGGCCAAGGTGGGCGACAAGCTCGGCCAAAGCCTGCTGGTGGACAACGTCGCCGGCGCCGGCGGCATCGTCGGCACGCAGAAGGCGTCCACGGCCGCGCCCAACGGCTACACCCTGCTCTTCTCGGTCGAAAGCACCATGGCGATCGCCAAGCTCGTCTCGCCGAACACCGTCCAGTACGACAGCCAGAAGGATTTCGTGCCGATCACCCTGATCGGCACGTCGCCGCTCGTGCTCGCCGGCAAGAAATCGCTGCCCGCCAACAACATCGCCGAGCTGATGACGCTGCTCCGCGATTCGCCGGGCCAGTACAATTATGCAACCTCGGGGGTCGGCACATCGCTGCACGTCGCCGGCGAGATGATCAACCAGCAGGGGCATGTCTCAATGGTCCATGTCCCCTACCGCATCGGATCGCAGATGGTGACCGACTTGGTCGGCGACCAGATCGACCTCGCGCTGCTGCCGCTGGTCATGGCCTTGCCGAACTATCAGAGCGGCAGCATCAAGGCGTTCGGCGTCACCGAGCCCACGCGCTCCCCGGTGGCCCCCGACATCCCGAGCTTGGCCGAGTATCCGGATCTGAAGGACGTCGACGTGACGGTGTGGTTCGGGTTGTTTGCGCCGGCGAAAACCGATCCCGTCGTCGTCGCACGGCTGCACGATGCGGCGGTCGCGGCCCTTCAGGACCCCGAGATGCGCGGCAAGCTGACCGAGATGGGCTTGCGCATCGTCGGCAATACGCCGGCGGAGTTCAGCGCCTTTCTGTCGGACGAGATCAATAAGTTCGCGGCCGTGGTGAAGACGGCGAATATCAGGGCCGAGTGACCGGCCCGCGGAGACGCAGATGAACGAGGCGATCGAGCTTTCAGTGCGGCTCAAGGCCATCGAGGCGGCCCAAGGCCGGACACCGTTCGACCTCCTGCTCACCGGCGGCAAGGTCGTCGACGTCGCAACCCTCGAGCTGCGCGAGGCGGATATCGGGATTGTCGGTCCGATGATCGCCAGCGTCCATCCGCGCGGCAGTTTCACCACCGCGGCGGAGGTGCGCGACCTCGGCGGCCGGTTCGTCGCCCCCGGCTTCATCGACGGGCATGTGCATTTCGAATCCTCGCACATGCTGCCGCATCACTACGCGTCCGTGGTGGTGCCGCAAGGCACCACCACGATCTTCTGCGATCCGCACGAGCTCGCGAACGTGCTCGGCGTGCAAGGCATCCGCTACGCAGTCGATGCCAGCCGCGGATTGCCGTTGCGCTTCATCGTGCAGGCCTCGTCCTGCGTGCCGGCGGCCCCGGGGCTCGAGATGTCGGGTGCGGATTTCCAGGGTGCCGAGATCCGCGAGCTCCTGTCCTGGCCCGACGTGGCCGGGCTCGCCGAAGTCATGGACATGCGGGCCGTGCTCGAGGCCAGCCCGCGCATGATCGGCATCCTCAGCGAGGGCCTGGCCTCGGGCAAGATCATCGAGGGGCACGCGCGCGGCCTCTCGGGGCCCGGCCTGCAGGCCTATATGGCGGCGGGCATCTCCGCCGATCACGAGATCACCTCCGGTGCGGACGCGCTCGAGAAGCTGCGCGCCGGGATGACGGTCGAGATCCGCGGTTCGCACGATTACCTGCTGCCCGATGTGGTCAAGGCGATCCTGTCGCTGCCGGTCGTGCCGACCAGCCTCACCGTGTGCACCGACGACGTGTTCCCCGACTACCTGGTCGAAAAGGGCGGGATCAACGACGTGCTCCGGCGGCTCGTCCGCTACGGCCTCGATCCGGTCCAGGCGATCCGCTGTGCGACGATCAACAACGCGATCCGGCTGAAGCGCGACGATCTCGGCCTGATCGCCGGCGGCCGGCGGGCCGACCTGGTCGTGCTGGCGGATCTTTCCAGCATGGAGGTCGGCGCGGTGTATGCCGGCGGCCGGCTGGTGGCCGAGGGCGGACAGATGATCGAGGCGCCGAAAGCGGCACTGGCCCTGCCGCCGGTCCGCACCATGAAGCTCGGCGCCCTCACCGCCGGCGATTTTTCCATCCGGGCTCCCGGCCTCAATGCCGGGCGGGCGGTCGTGCGCACCATCCGCGGCGCCCGCTTCACGAGCTGGGGCGAGCGCGAAGTCGAGCTGCGCGACGGCTGCGTCGTCGTCCCCGACGATGCGAGCCTGATGACGGTGATCCATCGCCATGGCCGCAGCGAGCTGGGGCCGCAAACCGCGATGATCGAGGATTGGGGCCGCTGGCGCGGCGCCTATGCGAGCTCGTACTCGCATGACTCGCACAATCTGGTGGTCTACGGCGCCGACCCGGCGGACATGGCGCTCGCCGCCAACACGGTCATCGAGATGGGCGGCGGCAACGCGGTGGTCAAAGACGGGCGCGTGACGGCAAAGATCGCGTTCCCGGTCGCCGGGTTGCTGTCGACCCGGTCGCCGCGCGAGGTCGCGGCCGAGCATCGCAAGGTGGTGGAAGCCGCCGGCGAGGTCTGCGAGTGGCAGCTCCCCTATCGGACGTTCAAGGCGCTCCAAGGTCAGTGCCTGGCCTGCAACTCCGGGCCGCATCTCACCGACCAGGGCCTGACGGACGGCGACACGCGGCAGATCTTCGGCGCGGTTGTCCGCGCGGCGTGACATTCGCCGCCTCGCCCTTTAGAACGGGCGCGGGAACCGGGGCTGGAGACCACCGAAATGCAAATTCTCGGCCGCTATCCGCGCACGCGGCTGCGTCGCAACCGCCGCCATGCCTGGAGCCGGGCGCTCGTGGCCGAAAACCGCCTGGCGCCCGCGGATCTGATCTGGCCGGTCTTCGTTCAGGAGGGCAAGGGAAAGCGGACGCCGATTCCCTCGATGCCCGGCGTCGCCCGGCTCACCATCGACGAGCTGGTGAAGGACACACGGCGCGCGGCGAAGCTCGGCATCCCGGCCATCGCACTCTTCCCCGTGGTCCCGGCCGACCGCAAGACCGAGGATGGCGATGAAGCCTGCAACCCGGACAATCTCGTCTGCCGCGCCGTGCGCGCGGTCAAGAAAGCCGTCCCCGAGATCGGCATCGTCTGCGACGTGGCACTCGATCCGTACACCAGCCACGGCCAGGACGGGCTGGTGCGCGACAACTATGTGGTGAACGACGAGACCATCGACGTCCTGATCAAGCAGACCTTGGTTCAGGCGGAGGCCGGCTGCGACATCATAGCACCCTCGGAAATGATGGACGGCCGCATCGCCGCCTTGCGCGACGCCCTCGATCGCGGCGGCTTCGAAGCCGTGCGCCTGATGGCGTATGCCGCGAAATACGCGTCGGGCTTTTATGGGCCGTTCCGCGACGCGCTCGGCTCGGGCAAGAGCCTCGGTAAGGGCGACAAGCGCACCTACCAGATGGATCCGGCCAACGGCGACGAAGCCCTGCGCGAGGTCGGCTTCGACATCGACGAGGGCGCCGACATGGTGATGGTCAAGCCCGGCATGCCGTATCTCGACATCGTTTGGCGGGTGAAACAGGCCTTCGGCCTGCCGACCTACGTCTACCAGGTGTCCGGCGAGTACGCGATGCTGGCGGGGGCGGTCGAGCGCGGCTGGCTCGACCGGCGCGTCGTCCTTGAGTCGCTGATCGGCTTCAAGCGCGCCGGCGCGGACGGGGTTTTGACCTATTTCGCGGTCGAGGCGGCCGAGGCCCTGCGCGACTAAACAGCGCCACCGGGCAGATCGTCATTAACCGGCATTAACGAATTGCAAAGCGGGGCGGCTGTAAAATCGGCCACCATGGCCACCCCCGATAATGTCGCTTCAAAGCGTGTTAAAGCAGCGGTGCAAGCTTATGAAAAAGCTGCGGGAAAACCCGCTGGAGCAGGCGCCCTGAAGGCCAGCGGCAAGGATGCCAAAGGCAGAAAGCCGGCCGCACTTCCCGACGCGACACTGACCGATGACGAATTGGACGCCAGCGAGGCTCCGGGCGCGGCGAGCGGCCTCGCCGCCTGGCTCCTGGCGGGACCCCGCCGCTGGATCGTCCTCGGTGCCGGGGCCCTCGCCCTCATCGTGATCGCCGCCGCGAGCGTGGTCGCCACGTCGTACCTCAAGGCGCCAGTCGAGGACGCCCCGTCGGACGTCATCGCCGGGCCGGCGCAGGCCATCGATGGCGGGACCGTCATTGTGGCCGGACAGACCTTGCAGCTCGAAGACATCGACGCGCCGCCGGCGTCCCTCATGTGCCGCGACGGCGCCTACCAGTATCGGTGCGGCGACGACGCGCGCCGCGCCCTGTCGACCGCGATCGGCGACGGCCCGATCGAATGCGTGCACGCCCACCCGCAGCGCGGCGGGCGGCTGGCGGCACGGTGCCGCAATGAGACGGGCCTCGATATTGCCGCAATTCAGGTCGAGAGTGGCTGGGCCGTGAACGACCTCAGGAGATCGAGTCGCTACGTCGCGGAGGAATTGCGCGCCCGAAACAACGCCAATGGCCTGTGGCGGAACGATTTCGCCCATCCTGAGCTGTGGAGCGGCGTGGCCGCCGCGCGACGTTAACCATCTGCTAATTAACCTTCCGCCATATTAACGCACACCATGAACGACCATCGCGAACACACTCCGCTGTCTCCGCTTTCTCCAGAGGACACGTCCCTCGGACGCTTGCGCTGGATCGTCGCCGCGGCTCTCGCCGGGCTGATTTTGGTCGGCGCCGCGTTCCAGCTGGGGGCTGCGAAGCTGCGCGCCAGCGACCGGCCGCTGCCGCCGGCGAGTACGTCCACCCGTTGATCTCAGTCGCGTGGCCTCAGGGCCGCGACGCGAATTCTGTCTCGTAGCGATACGGCTTGAAGCCGACCAGCAGCCTGCCGCCGTGGTCGAGCACGGGGCGCTTGATCATCGACGGCTGGGCGAGCATCAACGCGATCGCCTTCTCTTCCGTCAGCCCGTCCTTGTCACGGTCAGGCAGGGCGCGGAACGTGGTGCCGGCGCGATTGAGGAGCGTCTCCCATCCGACGGCCTCGCTCCACGCCGTGAGCACCTCGCGCGCGATGCCCTGGGATTTGTAGTCGTGAAAGCGATAGGCGACGCGTCGGCTGTCGAGCCAGGCGCGCGCCTTCTTCATCGTATCGCAGTTCTTGATGCCGTAGATGGTCACGGCGTCGGCTTGCGGCACGCCTGCTCCCCTCGCCTGCTCACTCCCACTCGATCGTGCCGGGCGGTTTCGACGTGACGTCGTAGACGACGCGGTTGATGCCGCGCACTTCATTGCGTCGCTGGGTGAAGACCCGGCGCCTCTTGGCCCGTCCGTGCCACATATTCGGTGTCGCCACCGCCGAACTGATGAACGCCGTCGGGAGTCAGTTCCAGCACTCGGTTTGAGAGCGCGGCCAGGAAGTGGCGGTCATGCGAAACGAACAGCATGGTGCCCTCGAATTCCGACAACGCGGCGACCAGCATTTCCTTCGTCGCCATATCCAGATGGTTCGTTGGTTCGTCGAGAACCAGGAAGTTCGGCGGGTCGAACAACATCTTGGCCATGACCAGACGCGCCTTCTCGCCGCCAGACAGCACACGGCAGGTCTTCTCGACATCGTCGCCGGAGAAGCCGAAGCAACCGGCCAGCGTGCGCAGCGGACCTTGTCCGGCCCGCGGGAAGGACTTGTCCAGCGATTCGAAAACCGTATCGTCGCCGTCCAGCAGGTCCATGGAGTGCTGTGCGAAATAGCCCATCCTGACGTTGCTGCCGACGCTCACCGTGCCCTGGTCCGGCCCGGTCTCGCCGGCCACCAGCTTCAGCAAGGTGGATTTCCCCGCGCCGTTGGCGCCCAGGACGCACCAGCGTTCCATGCGGCGCACCTGGAAATCGAGCCCCGCGTAGATCGGCTGGCTGCCATAGCGCTTGTGAACGCTCCTGAAGCTCGCCACCTCGTCGCCCGAGCGCGGCGGGGGACGGAATTCGAACTGGACAGTCTGGCGGCGCCGGGGCGGTTCCACCCGTTCGATCTTGTCCAGCTTCTTCACCCGGCTCTGGACCTGTGCTGCGTGAGAGGCACGCGCCTTGAAGCGCTCGATGAACTTGATCTCTTTGGCGAGCATCGCCTGCTGGCGCTCGAATTGCGCCTGGCGCTGCTTCTCGTTCAGCGCACGCTGCTGATCGTAGAAATCGTAATTGCCCGAATAGGTCGTGAGCGAGCCACCGTCGATCTCCACGACCTTGCCGATGATGCGGTTCATGAACTCGCGATCATGCGACGTCATCAGCAAAGCGCCGTCATAATTCTTGAGGAACGCTTCCAGCCAGATCAGGCTTTCGAGGTCCAGATGGTTGCTCGGCTCGTCCAGCAACATGCCATCGGGCTGCATCAGCAGAATGCGGGCGAGCGCCACGCGCATCTTCCAGCCGCCGGAGAGCAGGCCGACGTCGCCGTCCATTCGTTCCTGGCTGAAGCTTAAGCCCGCGAGCACCTCGCGCGCCCGCGCCTCCAGCGCATAGCCGTCCAGTTCCTGAAAGCGCGCCTGCACCTCGCCATAGCGCTCGACGATAGCGTCCATGTCGCCAGCCTGGTCCGGATCCACCATCGCGGCCTCGAGCTTGGCCATTTCGGCGGCCAGCGCGCTCACCGGCCCAACGCCATCCATCACCGCCGCGACGGCGCTCTGGCCCGACATTTCGCCGACATCCTGACTGAAATAGCCGATAGTCATGCCGGTCTCGACCGACACCTGGCCATCGTCGGGCCGTTCCTCGCCGGCGATCATCCGGAAAAGCGTCGTCTTGCCGGCGCCGTTAGGCCCGACGAGGCCCACCTTCTCCCCCTTCTGGATGCCCATCGAAGCGTCGATGAACAAGATCTGATGGCCGTTCTGCTTGCTGATGTTATCGAGACGAATCATGAGGTCCGTGTTTACTGGAAGAGGCTGAGGCGATTCTGCTCGGATCGTGTCCCGACGAGTAGTGCATGAACGGAGGGCAGGCACCCCCACCGTCGCAGATTGACCGTCCTTGCGGCGCGGTTCGGTTTAAGGCGCCGGCGGGCCGACGGTCAACGCCGCCTTCAAGACGTCGAGCTTCAGATTGTCGAGGAAAAATCGAGAGAGCTAAAGCAAGGGCTCAAATTATATGTACCTTGCGTAGTCTGAGCTTACTTTGTCGTGGGCAGTATATTTCAAAACTTCGCCCACCGCCCGTGCCGCACGAATCGGTATGGGTAGCTTCTGGTTCATCTGAGTCGAGTTCCAATTTACCTTCGTAAGAGCCAGAACTTCACTTGCGATTTGAGAAATGGTGCTGTCGCTGCCTTTGTAGGGGCAAAGAAGCAACGGCCGCGGATCATATAAGCCCGGGTAAGTGCCGTAATATGGAATGCTCCCATTTGTATAGAGCAGCCCTTTCCCATCGAGCTCGACGAATGTTCCTCTCATCACAGGGTAATTGCCGTCCCGAACCTACGCTGCCGCCGTGCTGATGAGATTTGGGAGGCGCCGGCGATCATCCAAGACATTGTCAATTTGCTAGATCGTTCGCGCGTGGTCATCTGCGATTGCACCAACAGGAATCCCAATGTCTTCTATGAGATAGGAATTGCACATACCTTGGGCCGAGACGTCTTGCTTATCACTCAAAACACGGCAGATATTCCATTCGATCTTCGACACCTTCGGCATATTCAATACCTAAATAATGCTGAGGGACGGCAAGCGCTTTCTGTGGCGCTGACCACACGGCTGCGCACAGTTATGGCAAGATGATGGCCCGTCCGCACACACGACGCGGTCGATAATTACGCTGCCGCCGGAAGCGAATCACCTACTCCCACTCGATCATTTTAGATCATAGTAACGCGCTGATTTTTAAGCGCAAATTTTTTCTACGCATTCTGAAGAACCGTCTCAGTGATCCGTCAGAAATTTGCGCTCTTGATTTCAAAGAGGAATTTCCGCGAGTCCGAAATTGCTCGGTTTCGAGGACTATCGACATCTATTGGTCGATTTTTCCCACAGGCCCCAAAAACAAGCGTCATCGACTTGTTGGCAAAAAGACCGTCAGCGCTGGCCATAACGTCGATCAAGCGAATCGGCCGGCGGCGCGCTTAACTCGACGCGCTCAGGCTCGCCAACAAGGGCAACAGCGCGGCCACCGCAGCTGACCGCTCAGGCGCCTGAGAGCGGCGGACCGGCTACCCGTCCTGCATAGCGTCGGGGTGCGGATATTGCTATATCTTGATCAACAGCGGACCCGTCGGCATGACAGAGAAATATCGACAAAAACCCCCAGCAACCCTGGGGGACGTGTTGTACGCGAAGTCCAAAGCTTCGGTGCCGGAGCAGGAGTGGGTGACGCTCGTTCGATCGATTGCCGTGGGCGACCAACTCGCGCTCCATCAGCTCTATGAGATGGCTCATCGTGTCGTTTTCACTTTGGTGATGCGTATCACCGCCAATCGGGAAACCGCGGAAGAACTCACCGTCGACGTATTCCACGATGTATGGCGGCGCGCGTCGGATTACGATGCCGAGAAAGGCACGGTACTCGGCTGGATCATGAACCAGGCGCGCTCGCGCGCTATCGACCGTCTGCGCTTCGAGAGCCGGAAGAAACGTAGCGGGAATCCGCAGCCGCTGGTCGAGGTGGCTGCCGATCCGTGCGATGTCCTTGAGCTGCGCGAACAGGAGAAGTCCCTTCGGGCGGCATTGGCGATGCTCACGCCGGACGAGTGTTTGGCGATCGAAACGACATTTTTCGCCGGCCTTACCCATGCAGAAGCCGCGGCACGGCTGAATCAGCCACTCGGTACGATCAAGACGCGAATTCGCTCGGGACTCCACAAGCTGCGGCGCGTGTTGAACGCGGGAGGGGGCGAGCTATGAGTGCATCCGATCGCAAACAATGCCTAAAGAGCGAAATGACGTGCGCCTACGCGCTGCAGGCCCTGCCTGCGAGCGAGATTGCCGCGGCCGAAGCCCACATCGCCTCGTGCCCGGAC